>Ga0310810_10011301_pt1 | contig 10437 bp, 6 predicted proteins | sample NCmetagenome_FD_207641 | JGI IMG/M metagenome (GOLD analysis project Ga0310810, IMG submission 207641) | Soil microbial communities from experimental microcosm in Duke University, North Carolina, United States - NC | ecosystem: Engineered > Artificial ecosystem > Soil microcosm > Unclassified ... | reverse complement strand
GACCGGCCGACCGGCCGACCGGCCGACCGCTCCCTCGGGCGCCGTTCCCATCAAGGGCCCCGCCGCGCGCCTCGTCGCGAACATGACCGAAAGCCTCGGCGTGCCGACGGCGACCACCTTCCGCGTGGTCGCCGTCGGAGCGCTGGAAGAGCGCCGCAAGCGGCTCAACGCCGCGCTGCAGGCAGCCGGCCGGCGGGACAAGCTCTCCTTTACCCATTTCATCGCCTTCGCCCTGGTCCAGGCCACCAAGCGCCATCCGGTCATGGGCCACACCCTGGTGCACGCTGACGGCGGTGACTTCCGGGTGCAGCCCGAGGGCATCGGCCTGGGCCTGGCGGTGGACGTGCAGCGCAAGGACGGAAGCCGAGGCCTGGTGGTGCCGGTGATCAAGCGGGCCGACACGCTCGACTTCGCCGCCTTCCACGCGGCCTACGAGACGCTGGTCGACAAGGCCCGGAGCAACAAGCTCATGCCGGACGATTTCGCCGGCGCCACGATGTCCCTCACGAATCCCGGCGGGCTCGGCACGGTGGCGTCGGTGCCTCGGCTCATGGCGGGCCAGGGGAGCATCATCGCCGTCGGGGCGATCGGCTATCCGGTGGAGTTCCACGCCGTCCCCGACGAGCGTCTCCGCGAGCTCGGCGTCAGCAAGGTCATGACCGTCACCAGCACCTACGACCACCGCGTCATTCAGGGCGCGGAGTCGGGGTCCTTCCTGGCGACGCTGGACCACCTGCTCCAGGGCGACGAGGGCTTCTATCAGCTCATCGAGGAGAGCCTGCAGCTCTCCGCGGAGAGCTACGAGCTGGTGAAGGCCGCGCCGGCGGCCAAGAGGGAGGAAGCATTCGGGCCGGTCCCGCCCGAGATGCTGTACCACGTGGCCGCCGCGATGGCGCTGGTGAAGGCGTTCCGGATGCACGGCCACCTGGCCGCGCACCTCGACCCGCTCGGCACGCCACCCATCGGCGATCCCGCGCTCAACCCCGGAGGCCCGCTCGGGCTCACCCCGGAGGCGCAGGCAGCGATCCCCACCAAGGTGCTCCGCATCGCGGTGCCCGGCCAAACCCTGGCCGAGGCGCTCCCCTATCTCCAGGCCACCTACTGCGGGACCATGGCCTACGAGATCGAGCACATCGCCACCCACGAGGAACGGGTCTGGCTGCGCGAGAAGATCGAGAGCGGCGCCTACCGTCAGCCCATGGCGGCCGCCGAGCAGCGCCGCCTGCTGCGCCGGCTCACCGAGGTGGAGGCCCTGGAGAAGTTCCTGCACAAGGCCTACCTCGGACAGAAGCGGTTCTCGATCGAGGGGGTGGACATGCTGGTGCCGATGCTCGATCTGACCATCGAGCGCGCGGCCGCCTCGGGCGGGCGCGACGTGGTGATCGGCATGGCGCACCGCGGGCGGCTCAACGTGCTGGCCCACACCGTGGGTCGGCCGTACGAGACCATCTTCGCCGAGTTCGAGGGCGGCCGGCAGGTGGAGGGCGGCGGGCGGCTTACGCCCGAAGGCGGCACCGGCGACGTGAAGTATCACCACGGCGCCGAAGGCGCCTACGTGACCACCGGCGGCAAGGCGATCACGGTCTCGCTCTCGCCCAACCCCAGCCACCTCGAGTTCGTGAGCCCGGTGGTGGACGGGCGGGCCCGGGCCAAGCAGACCCAGCGGCGGGGCCGGGACGCGCACCACGATCCCTCGGCGGCGCTGCCGGTCACCATTCACGGCGACGCGGCGTTCGCCGGCCAGGGCGTCGTGGCCGAGACCCTCAACCTGGGCTCGCTCAAGGGATATCGCACCGGCGGGACGCTGCACATCATCACCAACAACCAGGTCGGCTTCACCACCGACATGGAGGATGCCCGCAGCACCCGCTACGCCTCCGACCTGGCCAAGGGGTTCGACATCCCCATCATCCACGTCAACGGCGACGACGCCGAGGCCTGCCTCAGTGCGGTGCGGCTGGCGATGGCCTATCGCGAGCGGTTCCACCAGGACGCGGTGATCGACCTGGTCGGCTACCGCCGGCACGGCCACAACGAGGGCGACGAGCCGGCGTACACCCAGCCGCTCATGTACGAGCGCATCAAGAGTCACCCGACAGTCCGGGATCTTTACGCCCGGCAGCTGGTGGCCGCGGGCGTGCTCACTCAGGAGGAGGCCGACCGCGAGGCCAGCGAGACGTACCAGCGGCTCGTGGATGTCCAGCAGGCCTTCAAGGCCAGCATGGGGAAGACCGTCACCAAGGAGCACGGGCATCGGCTGAGCGGCGCGGGACAGGAGTTCGAGACCGCGCTATCCCCCGAGTTCCTGACTGCGCTCAACGAGCAGCTCCTCACCTGGCCCGAGGGGTTCACCGTCCATCCCAAGCTCAAGAAGCAGCTCGAGCGCCGGCGCACCGCGCTGGGGCCCGAGGGCGGGATCGACTGGGCCCACGCGGAGACGCTGGCGCTCGCCTCCCTCCTGACCGAAGGCATTCCGATCCGGCTCACCGGCCAGGACACCGAGCGCGGCACCTTCAGCCAACGGCATCTGGTGCTGCACGACGCCGTGAATGGTGAGATCCTGACCCCGATCCAGCGGCTGCCCGGCGCGCTCGCTCCGATGGAGCTGCACAACAGCCCGTTGTCGGAGCTGGCGACCCTTGGCTTCGAGTACGGCTACAGCGCGGCGGCGTCCGATGCGCTGGTGCTCTGGGAGGCGCAGTTCGGCGACTTCATCAACGGCGCCCAGGTCATCGTCGACCAGTTCCTCTCGGCCGGACTCTCGAAGTGGGGCCTCACCACCCGGCTGACCCTGCTGCTCCCGCACGGCTATGAGGGCCAGGGGCCGGAGCACTCCAGCGCGCGGCTGGAGCGCTTCCTCCAGCTGGCCGCCGAAGGCAACATCCGGGTGGCGAATCCCACCACGCCGGCGCAGTACTTCCACCTCCTCCGGCGGCAAGCCCGGCGGACCCGGCAGCGGCCGCTGGTGATCCTCACGCCGAAGAGCCTGCTGCGCCTGCCCCAGGCGAGCTCTCGGCTCTCAGACCTGGCGGGCGGCCAGTGGCAGGCGGTACTGAACGACCCGGTCGTCTCGCGCCACCCCGACCAGGTGACTCGCCTCGTCGTCTGCAGCGGCAAGATCTACTACGACCTGCTGGCCGAGGCGGAGAAGATGACGGACGCCAGGCCCGCTGTGGCGCGGATGGAGCAGCTCTACTCCTTCCCTACGACCGAAATGCAGGAGCTCCTCGCGGGGTATCCCTCTCTCGAGCGGCTGATCTGGGTGCAGGAAGAGCCGCGGAACATGGGAGCCTGGAGCTACGTCGAGCCCAAACTGCGCGAGCTCGCCCCGGAGGGCGTGCGGGTGAGCTACGTCGGCCGCCCCGAGCGGGCGAGCCCGGCCGAGGGCTATCCGGCGGCCCATGCCGCGGAGCAGAGCCGGATCGTGCAGGAAGCGCTGAAGGGGAGACCGGCGGAGGAGCCGACACCGCTGCCGACCACGGCCGCGGCGGGCCAGGCAAAGGGGTAGAAATGCCGAGGGCGGCCAATGGCCGCCCTCTTCATCTGCTCCGTTGCCCGATCACTCCTTCGGGAGGATCGGCCGTTCCGACGCCTGTCGAGCGAGCTCCCGGAGGGGCTCCGACAGGTGTTCTCCGTAGTGGAGAAGGAACACCCCCCGCGATCGCTTCTGCATCAGAAACGCGACCAGCGGCGTGTCGGCCTTGGCCGCGTTACAATCGCGGCAGGCCAGCACCAGGTTGTCGGCGCGGTCGTACGCGGTCTGCCCGCGGCGAGGCCGAACATGGTCCAGGGTGATGACGTCGGGCGAGGTCTCGGTCCCGCAATAAGCACACACCGAGCCGTGCTGGCCCAAGAGCCAATCGCGGTGCGACTGCATCGACCTGCCGGGGGAACGCCGAAAGCTGGGAACGGAGACTGCGGAATGCCTGCGTGATCTGCGTGCCACAAAAATCCAAGTAGAGGTTAGTTGGTGACCAGTCAGTCCGGTCACGGGAACGTCCATATAACCTAGCAAGAATGACACCAAAATGACAGTCCCACGCGGATTTACCCTCTTCCTGGCTGGCTGGGCGGGCCTCCTTGCCGGCTGCGCCCCCTCCCCCGGCGAGTCTCCGAACGCCGACCGCAAGGCGGTCGAGGCGACCGTCAACCGCTACGTCGAAGCCACCAACAAGGGCGACGCCGACGCCCTGGCCCAGCTCTACGAGGACGATGCGGTTCTCCTGCCGCCCGACCACCAGCCGATCGAGGGGCGCACGGCCATCGGCGAGTTCTGGCGCCAGGGGACCGATGAAGGCCTGGAGGTCACGACCCTGCGGCTCGACGTGGAGGGAGGAATCGGCTATCTCGTTGGAAAATATACACTTCCAGAGACCGACGAGGAGCCGCCCGACTCCGGAAAGACAGTCATGTGCCTCAAGCGCCAGCAGGACGGGAGCTGGAAGGTGACCGCCGATATCTGGAACAGCAGCGTGGGCGACGAGGACGAGGACGAAGACGACACCACCCCACCACCATCGATCAGCTGACCCGCCACCGCGCGGGTGACGGTCCTCACCGACCCCCGTCCAGGGTGCGCGGCAAGGTGCGGGATGGCACATCCCCACATCCACGACGGCGAGATCCGGATCGTGGGCCACCGGTGGTCGCCGGAGGCCCACGAGCTCAAGGCCTTCCTGGCCCGGTCCCGGGTCGGCTACCGCTGGCTCGATGTCGAGCGCGACCCGGAAGCCGGCAAGTACCTGGGCGAAACGCGGGTCCGAAAAGACACCCTCCCGATCATCATCCTCCCCGACGGCACCCGGCTGGTCCGGCCGGCGGTGCGAGACCTGGCCGAACGGATCGGGCTCGACACCGAGCCCGACCAGCCCTTCTACGAGCTCCTGATCGTGGGCGGTGGGCCGGCGGGCCTTTCCGCCGCCGTGTACGCCGCCTCGGAAGGGATCCGCACCATCGTGGTCGAACAGGAGGTGCCGGGCGGCCAGGCGGGGTACAGCGCGAAGATCGAGAACTATCCCGGCTTTCCCGAGGGCCTGAGCGGGCGCGACTTCGCCCAGCGGACCGTGGCCCAGGCCGAGCGTTTCGGGGTGGAGATCCTCTCCACCCGCCACGTCAAGAGCCTGACCGCGAAGGGGCGCTACCGGGAGATCTGTCTCGATGATGGGACGGTGGTGGCCGCGCACGCCGTCCTCCTCGCCACCGGCGTGGCCTTCCGCTGGCTGGAAGCACCCGGCTGCCCAGACCTGGTGGGACGAGGGGTCTACTACGGAGCAGCGATCGCCGAGGCCAGCGAGTGTCGCGACCAGCGCCTGTATATCCTCGGCGGAGGCAACTCAGCCGGCCAGGCGACGGTCCTCCTGGCCGAGTACGCGCGCCAGGTCACCATCGTGGCGCCCGAGCCGTCGCTGGAGGACACCATGAGCCAGTATCTGCTCGAGCAGATCGGCGATCTCCCCAACGTCGAGACCTGTCCCGGCCACACCATCGTCGGCGCCGAAGGGCAGAAGCATCTCGAGCGGCTGGAGCTGCAGCGGACAGACGGAACCGAGCGGCACAAGGTGGCGGCCGACGGGCTCTTCGTCTTCATCGGCGCGGAGCCACGCACCCAGTGGCTGGAAGGTGTGGTGGACCGGGACGAGCACGGATTCATCCTGGCCAACGAGCGGATGGAGACGTCGGTCCCGGGTGTGTTCGTGGCGGGCGATGTGCGGTCGGGCTCGGTCAAACGGATTGCCTCGGCGGTGGGCGAGGGGGCGATGGCGGTGCAGTTCATCCACGGCTACCTGGCCGATCGCTGAGCCAGCTCAAGGAGCGGCCGACTTCTTCTCCACCGGGGGGACCTGGATCCGGTAGTCCGAGGCCAGGAGGTACTTCCAGGAATCGTCGTAGGGGTGCACCTGGGTCACCGGGCGTCCTTCGCGCTCCAGCGGCCGCCCCTCGTTGGCCCAGGCGAAGATGCTTCCCGAGAGCGCCGTGGCGTTGCCGTAGCCCTGCGCCGTCAGCCAGTGGACCAGCCGAGCCCCGCGATACCCGACGGTGCTGTAGACCACGATCGCCGTGTCCTTGGGCATGCCCCGGAGCGGGCGCAGCAGCGGCCGGTAGGGATCCATCCGCAGCGCGCCGCGCAGGTGGCTCACGGCGTATTCATCGAGGGTGCGGGCGTCGAGGAGCACGGGCGGGACCCGCTTGCTGTCGGCCTGCCAGGCGGCGAGCCCGTTCGGGTCGATCCAGTGCACATCGGGGAAGCGGCGGGCCGCCAGTCGCCGCACCACCTCGAAGGCGATGGGGGGACCGGCCAGCAGGAAAACCGCGGCACCGATCAGAATGGGCAGGACCACGACCAGCAGGACGATCAGCCAGCGCGGCTTCTGCCGGCTGCGGCGGAAGCGGACGCGCAGGCTCTGGCCTTCCTCCAGCTCCGGGTTCCGATCATCCATCGGGCATACCTCCGACTCGGGCGCTTCCCTCAACTAACTACGCTCCACTCCTCCCCGCCATGGCCCAGTGGCCGTCGTTCAAGACGGCGAGACCAGGGAGGCAAGCCCGATGCGGTACCCGCAGCGCTGCAGCTGACGGGCGAATGGGTCCACTCCCGCTCCGCCCAGCATCGGGATCACATCCGGCGGGAGCCGGGGCGGGAGCGCCGTCAGGGCGGGCAGCGCCGAGCGCACGATGTCGGGGTCGCTGCTGCTCAGACCGACCCCGTGGGGCTTCAACCTCCAGCTGGCCTCCACCATTTCTTCGGGCGGGAGATCGGCGCCGAGGTACTGCACGCGCCATCCCCTCCCCTGCAGCACCGCCAGCGTGGCCAGGATCCCCCATTCGTGGCGCTCGGCGGGGAGACAGCCCGCCAGAAACAGGGGTCCGCCGGACCGGCCGGTCCGGAGCCCCGCCTTGAGCGCATGGACCACCACCTCACTCGCCAGGTGCTCGGCGGCGACCGGGAGCCGTCCCGCCGCCCAGGCATCGCCGATGGCCCGGGCCAGCGGCACCACGACCTCGGCGCCGAAGGCGGCAAGCCCCCGGAGCGAGAGCTGCTGGGCCACCAGCGCCTCGAGGCGCTCGCGATCGAAGTCGCGGATGGCGCCGAGCAGGGCGGCCAGGGGCGAGCCGTCTTCCGCCTGCGGCTCGATGCGCGAGAGCACGACTTCGGGCGCCTGGGCGGCGAGGTCGCCGATCCGCTCGCCGGCCTCGACCAGCCGGGCGTAGGCCCGGAGGAGAGCGACCTGCTCGCCGGTGTAGACCCGATAGCCGTTGGGGAGACGCCGGGGACGAACCACCTCGTAGCGCCGCTCCCAGGCTCGGAGCCGCGCCGGGGCGAGCCCGGTGAGGCGGGCCACCTCGTGGATCTCGTAGGTGCGGTCGGGCGGGTGCACCACCGGTGCGGGCACGTTGCTTCCACGGTGGAGGTGATCGGAGCCCGGCGCGACCGGGCGATAGAAGATGTTAGCCTCGGGACAGTGGAGGGGTCCACCCGTGTCGAGGGCGCTGCCCCGAGGGCCGACTCGCGGTTATTTTCCGCTCTCCCGTTCCCCCGCCGGGACCCGCGACCGAAGGAGCCCGTCTGACCGCCGACACCATCCACATCCGGCCCGCCTCGGCCGGTGGTGCCTCCGTCCGCGATCCCGATATTGCCGATCCCGAGCTGGCCTGGCGCAGCATCAACACGATCCGGGTGCTCGCCATGGATGCCGTCGAGGCGGCGCAGTCGGGCCACCCCGGCACCCCGATGGCGCTCGCGCCCGCGGCGTACGTGCTCTGGACCCGGTTCCTGCGCCACAATCCGGCCGACCCGGCGTGGCCCGATCGCGACCGCTTCGTGCTGTCCTGCGGGCACGCTTCCATGCTGCAGTACGCGCTGCTCCACCTGACCGGGTACGACCTCTCCCTCGACGACATCAAGGCGTTCCGGCAGTGGGGCTCGCGCACGCCGGGCCACCCCGAGCGAGGGCACACCCCCGGGGTGGAGACCACCACCGGGCCCCTGGGACAGGGCGTCGGCAACGCGGTCGGCATGGCCATCGCCGAGCGCCTGCAGGCGGTGCAGTTCAACCGGCCGGGCCACGAGGTCGTGGACCACCGCACCTGGGCGTTCGTGAGCGACGGCGACCTGATGGAAGGGGTGGCAAGCGAGGCGGTCTCCCTGGCAGGTCATCTCCGGCTCGACAAGCTCACCCTGATCTACGACGATAACCACATCACCATCGACGGCGACACGGCGCTCACCTTCAGCGAGGACGTGCCCGCCCGCTTCGCCGCCTACGGGTGGCACGTGGTCCGGGTCGGGGACGGCAACGATCTCGCCGCGATCGGCGAGGCGCTGGAACAGGCGCGCGCGGAGACCGGGCGGCCGACACTGGTGGCCCTGCGGACTGTCATCGCCGATCCGGCGCCGACCAAGCGGAACTCCCCGGAGGCGCACGGCGCCCCGCTCGGCGCGGAGGAAGTGCGGCGGACCAAGGAAATCCTCGGCTGGCCGGCGGAGCCCGCGTTCTACGTCCCCGAGGACGCCCTGGCGCACTGGCGGACCGCGCTGGAGCGCGGCGCTGCGGAGCAGACGGATTGGCGGGAGCGATGGGAGGCGTACGCCGGTGAGTATCCGGAGCAGGCGGCCGAGTTCGAGCGGTGGATGGCAGGACGGCTGCCGGACGGGTGGGACAAGAGTCTGCCGGTCATCTCACCCGCCGGGGGCCAGCTCGCGACCCGTCAGGCCGGCGGTCTCGCGCTGCAGGCCATCGCCGCCGCGGTCCCGAACCTGGTGGGCGGCTCGGCCGATTTGGGCGGCAGCACCGGAACCACGCTCAAGCAGGGCGCCAACTTCGGGCCGACGACCTCGGGCCGGGTATTCCACTGGGGCGTGCGGGAGCACGGGATGGCGGCCTGCCTCAACGGTATGGCCGCACACGGCGGGCTCCGGCCGTTCGGCAGCACCTTCCTGGTCTTTTCCGACTACATGAAGCCCGCCATCCGGCTCGCCGCCATCATGCGGCTGCCGGTGATCCTGATCGGCACCCACGATTCGATCGGGGTAGGAGAGGACGGTCCGACCCACCAGCCGGTGGAGCACCTGGCCATGCTGCGGGCCATCCCCAACCTGGTGCTGCTCCGGCCGGCCGACGCGACCGAGGCCGTGGAGTCGTGGCGGGCGGCGATGGAGCGGAGCAACGGCCCCACCGTGCTCGTGCTGACCCGCCAGAAGCTGCCGGTGCTGGATCGGAGCACCCTTGGAGCCGCGGCGGGCGTACGCCGGGGCGGCTACGTGCTGCTCGACTCGCCCGGCGGCCACCCGCAGGCGATTCTGATCGCCAGCGGCTCGGAGGTGCACGTGGCGCTCGCGGCCGCGCGGCTGCTGCAGGCCGACCGGGTGCGGGTGCGGGTCGTCTCGCTCCCGTCGTGGGAGCTGTTCGAGAACCAACCGGAGGCGTACCGCAATGAGGTGCTCCCGCCGACGGTCCGCATCCGCCTGGGCATCGAGGCGGGGTCGGCGTTCGGCTGGCAGCGGTACACCACCGACGCCGGCGCAATGCTCGCGATGGAGGGGTTTGGCGCCTCCGCCCCGGGCGATCGCCTCTTTCAGGAGTTCAAGTTCACCCCGGAGCGAGCCGCGGAGATGGTGCGCACGCTGCTCGCGCGGAGGCCATCGGCATGACCAATCCCCTGGTCCGTCTGGGCGAGCTCGGGCAGAGTCCCTGGTACGACTACATCACCCGTGACCTGGTCACCTCGGGCGAGCTGCGCCGCCTGATCCGCGACGACGGACTGCGAGGCATGACCTCGAACCCGACGATCTTCGAGAAGGCCATCGCCGGGAGCGCGGCATACGATGCCGATATCCGCCGGCTGAGCGAGCAGGGACGGAGCACCGCCGAGATCTTCGAGGCGCTGGCGGTGGCGGACGTGCGGGCCGCCTGCGACGAGTTCGCGGGGCTGCACCAGGTGACCGGCGGGGTGGACGGCCAGGTATCGCTCGAGGTCTCCCCCACGCTGGCGCACGACGCCCGGGCCACCATCCAGGAGGCGGAGCGGCTCTGGGCGGCGGTGGACCGGCCCAACGCGATGATCAAGATCCCCGGCACCGAGGCCGGGCTTCCCGCCATCACCCACTGCATCGCCCGGGGCATCAGCGTCAACGTCACCCTGCTCTTCTCGGTCGAGCGGTACGCGTCGGTGATCGAAGCCTGGCTCACCGGGCTGGAGCACCGGCTGGCCGAGGGGCGCGAGCTGATGCCGGTGGCCTCGGTGGCGAGCTTCTTCGTGAGTCGGGTGGACGGCAAGGTGGACCCGCTGCTCGACCGCGCGGGGCACGAGGCCCTCCGCGGCCGGATCGCGATCGCCAACGCCTGCGCGGCCTATGGCCTCTTCGAGTGGTCGCTCGGCACGCCGCGGTGGCAGCGCCTGGCCGAGGCCGGCGCGCGGCCACAGCGGCCGCTGTGGGCC
>Ga0310810_10011300_pt1 | contig 10438 bp, 9 predicted proteins | sample NCmetagenome_FD_207641 | JGI IMG/M metagenome (GOLD analysis project Ga0310810, IMG submission 207641) | Soil microbial communities from experimental microcosm in Duke University, North Carolina, United States - NC | ecosystem: Engineered > Artificial ecosystem > Soil microcosm > Unclassified ... | reverse complement strand
GCATCGAGAGCGGCGTGCGGCTGGCGGACGTAATGACCGCGTCGGCGCTGATCGAACCGTTCGTCGGCCACCCGTTGCCGTCCCGCGTCTATCGCGCCACCGTTGCTACACAGGAACGGCGCCAATGACCACTCCCAATTCCCAACGGCTTACGCTGTCCAATTCCCAATAGGATGAGAATCAAGGTTGGGAGTTGGGGAAGCGAAGCCATTGGGCGTTGGAGTTGACGAGACGCCCGCGCGAGGCAAGACCTGTTTCGCAGGGGCGGGTCTTCCAACGCTTCGCAGGGGCGGGTCTTTAGGCGCTTCGTAGGGGCCCCGCCCCCGAGCGCAGCGAGGTATATGGATTCTGAGACCGCGACCAGACTGATCGAGTTCATCGAGAAGGTGGGACTCCTCCGCCGCGACATGCAGCAGCGGCGAGAGCTCGAGAAGTACGAAGGCCGCATCGCGCGGATCGAAAACAAGCTCTCGGCGCTCGCCGAGCATCTCTCGGCCAGCGACCCCGAGCTGGCCAAGGCGATCCGCAGCGTCTGGCAACTGCCGGCACGCAGCCTCGCGTTCCGCAACGCCGACCATCAGAAGGAAATGAAGAAGGAAGAGGGCGACTAGAACGGCTCGGCGGGATTCTGACCGTCGCGCCAGTTCAGAACTCACGTGAGCTGAGGATCCACGTTTCGATCGCCGACTCACTGCGAAGCAGGAAATTCGGCGGAGCGATTCCTCCGCGCGTGTGCCGTCCATCCGTCCGAGTTGCCATGAATCAGCTCGGACGCCTAGCCCATGCGCTCCTTCATCCACGCCATCAGCTTCCGCCGCGGCCAGTAGTTGATGATCCGGTCGACCGGAATGCCGGCGAGCCGGGCGTGCGCGATCGCGATGTCGGAGAAACCGAGCTCCGGGTGCGAATGTGCGTCGCTGTCGAGTGCGAACAGGCATCCTTTCGCCAGCGCTCGCGCCGCAAGCGCGTAGTGAATGTCCTGGCGATCCCACGAGCCGTCGATCTCGATCGCGACCTGCCGTCTCGCCGCCACCTCGAACACCTGATCCCAATCCGCGCTCACACCCGGCCGGTTGTTATAGCGACGACCCATCGGATGACCAAGAATCGCGACACCCGGCTGCGACACCGCACCGACCATGCGGGCCGTCTGATCGATCGACTTCCGCAGCAGCGAATGCGGTGAGGCGACGACGAACTCGAATTGACGCAGTTCATCGAGTTCCATGTCGATGGTGCCGTCGGCGCGAATGTTCGCCTCGATGCCCTTGAACAGACGGAAGCGCCCCTTGAACTGGCGATTCAAGGCGTCGATCGCCGCATGTTGTTCCGCCGCCTGCGCCATCGACATGCCGCCGGCAATCGGCAGCCCGTACGAGTGATCGGTGATCCCGGCGCACGTGTGCCCACGCGAGAGGCAGGCCTCGACGATTGATTCGAGCGGCTCGGCCCCGTCGCTCCACACGGAATGCATCTGAAAATCACCGCGGTACCCCTTCACCGCCGGCTCGCCGGGTCGACGCAGCAGATCCTTCACCGCCGCGCGACTGAGGTAGTGCTGCCTCAGCGCCCGCAGGGCGAGCACCGCCGCCGTCTTGCCCGATTCGTCGATCGATCGCTCGACGAACGCTGATGTGCCGTCGTGAACTACCTCTCGCGCAATGCGATCGGTCGTCGGCCCTATACCGGGAATCGACCGGAACGTGTTCGCTTCGATCAGCGGCGTGATGTGCTGCTCCAGGCGCAGCACAGCCTTGGCCGCGCGCTTGTATCCCCATGCGCGCTGACTCTCGCCGGCGAGGAACGCGAGATCGAACAGCAGCCCGGCCAGGACAAGGTTGACGTCCATCGATTGATCAATATGCAATGATTTCGCGGAAGTTTCTCAGGCCGGCTTGAAAGGCCGGCCTCTACGATGGGAATCAGGCCGACCTGAAGGTCGGCCTCTACTGTCGGATTCATTGGCCGACCGCGCGTCGGCATTGATTCCCGCTGGAGGCACACGATGGCGGAATTCTCGCGGCACGCGGACGTGGAATGGGCAGGCGGTCTGATGGATGGCAACGGCAAGGCATCGGCGGGCACCGGCGCCTTTTCGCTGCCGGTCACGTTTCCAAGCCGCATCGCCGCTGCGGGCGACGGCAAGACGACGCCCGAAGAGCTGATGGCGGCATCGCACGCGGTGTGCTACGCGATGGTGCTCACGAACACCATCGGCAAGCAGGGTGGCAAGGCGTCGCGGATCCGCGTCACGGCCACCATCACCGCCGACAAGAGCGACGCCGGGATCAAGATCGTCTCGTCGAAGCTGAAAGCGACGGTCGAAGGACTGGAAGGGATCGATCGCGGCAAGCTGCAGGAGCTCGCGACCGGCGCGGAAAAGGGTTGCCCGATCTCGAACGCGCTCCGCGGATCGGTGGCGATCAGCGTCGACGCGCAGGCGGTCTGATCGCGGATGCATGAGCGGCGCGCGGCGCTGCGTCGCAGTCTGATGGCGGTGGCGCTGGTCAGCGCCGCCTGGTCGACGCTGCTGCTGGTGACCAACGGCGTCGTGCTGCGACTGGGGCCGCTGCGCGTGAGCTCCCGCAACTTCCGCAACCCGGCGATTGCGGCGCTGCTGCTGGCCGGCGTCGCCATCGCGTCCGCCCCAAAGGGGGCTCGTCTCGGCGTCTTCCTGGACGACGCGGCGGCCGCGCGGCGAAGAGCGCGCGAGGCGATCAATCGCGCCAGTCCTGCACTCGGCCGGGCCCTCGCGCTGATGGCCGGTCAGCGGAGCATGACGATTGCCGCCGTCCTGATGTGCGCGGGCATCATCACGCTCTCCTGGACCCGCGGCGCGTGGATCGCCGGGGGCTCCGATTCCTTCGGCTACGTTCACCAGGCGCATCTGCTGGCCAGCGGCCACCTGCGTTTCCGGACGGCATTGATGCCGCCGGTCAGTCCGATGATTCCGCTCCAGGCGGCAACGCCTCTCGGATACAACCCGTCGACGGACGGCTCGACCGTCGTTCCCGTCTATTCCCCGGGCCTGCCGCTGACGATGGCGGCAGTTGAAAAGATCGCCGGGCCTGCGGCGGTCTTCGTCGTCACGCCGTTGCTGTCGGCGCTGACGATCTGGTTCACGTTCCTGCTTGGAAGACGGGTCCACGGCAGCGCCGTGGGCGCAGCCGCGGCGCTGCTGGTCTTTGCAGCGCCGGCATTCCGCTTCATGGTCATCAGCGCCCCAATGAGCGACATCCCCGCGGCGGCGTGGTGGACGCTGGCGCTGTGGCTTGTACTGTCGGAGGGTCTTGCCACTGCGGCGATCGCCGGCGTCGCCGCAGGTCTGGCAATTCTGACGCGCCCGAATCTCGTGCTGCTGGCAGCCCCCTGCGGATGCTATCTCCTGTGGCACGTCGTACAGGCGCGCGCGCTGTCAGGAGCGGCGGCGCGGCGGCTCGTGCTCTTTTCCGCTGGTGTCCTGGCAGGATGCCTCGTCGAGGCCTGGTTCAACACGCAGTGGTACGGATCGCCGCTGACCTCAGGCTATGACACCAGCCATCTGTTCAACTGGTCCTACTGGCGCGACAACATCCGCGACTACCCGTCGTGGCTCACGACCACGCAAACGCCGCTGTTCTTCCTCGGCTTCGTGGCGCCGGTGCTCGCGACGCGTCGCCGCGACGCCGTCATCCTGCTCGTCGCTTTCGCACTCGTCGAGTTCCTGTCGTACCTGTTCTACATGGACTTCGGGCTCTGGTGGTACCTGCGCTTCCTGCTGCCGGCCTATCCGGCAATGGCTGTCGCCACCTGCGTGACCCTCGACTCGCTCGCGATGCGATGCGGACCATGGCGACGGCCGCTCATGGCGGCGGTCGTCATCGGCGTCACGATATTCAGCCTCAATCGGTCGGTGGACCTCGACGCGCGCGGCGAATACCGCTACCGTGCGGTCGCGGAATTCGTGCGCGATCGACTACCGCGTCGAGCCGTGATCGTGTCGATGCAGCACAGTGGCAACGTGATTCTCTATTCCGGCCGTCCGATCGTTCGCTACGACGGCATCCTTCCAGAGGATCTCGATCACGCGCTGGGCGATCTGGAGCACCTGGGCTATCACCCTTACGTGGTGCTGGATGGATGGGAGGCCACGAATTTCCGCCAGCGATTCCAGGGCCGCAGCCGGATTGCCGCGCTCGATTGGCCACCGCTGGCGACCGTGGAAGGCACGCAAACCAGCGTCTGGGATCTGGTCGAACGCGCGGACGCCGCGCGCGCGCGGCCTGTCGCGAAGATTCCGTTGCAGTAACGCTACTGCTCCTCGCCCTCCGCCTGATTCGACAAGTAGCGCTCGTACCCCATCTCCTTGACCTGGTGGAGCTGCATCTCCAGCCAGTCCACGTGCGCTTCCTCATCCTTCAACAGGAACGAGAACAGTTCGCGCGACACGTCGTCGCCAGCCTCTCGCGAGATCTTGATGGCCTTGTTGTACATGGCGACGGCGTTTTCCTCGAGCTTGAGATCGGCTTCGAGCTGCGCGCGTACGTTGCCGCCGACGTTCAGGTCCATGTAATTCATCTGCGGCGTGGCGTCGAGGAACAGGAGGCGTTCGATCAACTTTTCGGCGTGCTTCATCTCGTCGATCGACTGCTTCCTGATGTACGCGCCGAGCCGGTGATACCCCCAGTTGTGGCACATCTCCGCGTGAAGAAAGTACTGATTGATGGCTGTGAGCTCTTCCTTCAGTGCCTGATTCAACTGGGCGATCACTTCAGCATTGCCCTTCATTCCGCCGCCTCCGTGCGTGTCGGACCTCGAGGGTCCGACATCAATGATGTCTGCGGTGAGCAGACCCTCTGTCCGGTTAGGGCCGGACTCCACAGTCGCCCGAATCGTAGTTGTCCCAGCGTCGCGGTTGCAAGCCGGCTGTCCGGTAATGATGAAACCGCACGCCCGCTTCGATTCCACGTCCGGCCTTCTCTACGACGAGATCCAGCGGCAGCGACGGGCCGGTATAGAACGGTGTGTTCGGCACACCGGCGTCGATCGCCGACGTTGTCAGATACAGATCCGCGATGGTGCGCGCCTCGAGCAGTGCCTGTGCGGTTCGCCGGCCGCCGATCGCCGAGACGACGCGAATGCCGCGGTCGTGGAGTTGCTGCAGACCGTGAACCATCGAGAGCGGCTCTCCGGCGTCGATGATGTCGACCCACGGCTTCCCCGCCAACCGTCGTCGCAGCTCCGGCACGATTCGCGTGGACGCGATCAGGCACGCGCCGAGCTCCGGCATCGCGAACATCAGGCCATCTTCCAGGGGCAGATCTCCCGTCGCGGTGACGACGACCTGGCGTGGATGGCGTGGCTTGCCGCGCGCGAGGCGCAGCGCGACGAGCTGCGGATGCCAGATCGACAGAACCAGCGATCGCGAGCCCGCGGTGGTCGCGCCGGCAAGCACGGCATCGGCATCGATGCGTGACAGCCCCTCGTAGACCAGGTGCTTGTCGGTGGCGCCGCCGCCGAGATCGGACGGGTCGGCGGCAATCGTGTTGCCGTTGCGCGATTGCACGAACACGAGATTGACCACCGGCAGTCCCGGCTGCGTCCCGTCAGCGCTCCGGAAAAATGGGCCGCCGAACAGGCCATCCGTCCATTCGCTGCGGAGCGCAATGAGATCAGGACCGGACCGATCGACGAGGGTGTCATAGCCAGGCAGAATCGCGGACAGCGCCTCCGCCTCGCGACGCTCCGCATACGTCGCGAAGCGCTTGCTGATATCAGCTGGCTTTGCGGAGCCGTCCACACGCTTCTCCCAGTTGCCGGATCCGATCGACGAGCGCTCCGGCAAACCGGATCGCCTCCTCTTCGTTGGCGCCGCTCACCAGCAGCGCTTCGTGCAGCGGCGTGTACGTCAATCGGCGTGCGTAGCGATAGAACCACTCGACATCGTCAACCGTGATGCCGCGCGTCATGTCGGTGGTCCGCTGCCCCTGATATCCGAAGTTGACCCACCCGTCGCGCACGCCGGTGACGAACTGCGGCGTCTGCGCCTCGAACCCGGCCGGGTCCCAGCGCCCGCGCGAGACGACGGTGGTCCCCCACTTCCCCATCGCGCCACCCCAGTCCGTGATCAGATAGCGCGCCTCACGCGCCCAGCGCGACACGCGATACTCGAAGATCGCCGTATTCGATCCGCGCGAGACATCGCGGCGGTCCTTCGTATCCCAGTTGGCGAGCAGCATCGTCACGATCTTCAAGCCATTCAACTGCCTGGTGCCGACGAACGGATTGTCGTGCCAGGCCCAGCTATGTTCGTCGAAGAACATCCGCACGCCGCGATCTTCCAGCTCGAACCGCGCTGCGCTGAACCTGCCGCTGTCGTCGATGCAGTCGCGCGCGCGTGAGAGATCATGGCAGCCGTCGATGACGCCCCGCGGAACGTAGTGCGTGACTTCCGCGAAGTAGCCGAGCGCGTGGACGACGCGAACGGCAAATGCTTCCGGCCTGGCCTCGTGTCCCCACTTCACGCGCCACAGGCGATTGCGCGCGTCACGTACGGCGACGCAGGGCTGCGATCCGTCACGATGTTCCTCCACGAATCGAAACGGCGGCTCCGGCACACCATCGCGACCACCGGGCCCGTACCGCAGATCGGTACTCTGCTCGTGCGAGGGCTCGCGCCACAGGCGGTGGCGCGTGGCGAGCAGGTGCCGCGGTTCGGCCCGGCGGATCTTCCACTCACCGTGGAGACGCCATGTGACACGGATGAGCAGGATGATGATCCAGGTGCCGAGTCCCGCCACCACAATCGCGTCGAGCATCTGCCGTCCGGTCATTCGCGGCCGAGACGTGCAAGAAACGGCACCGGTGAATGTGCTACCCTAACCAGACACGGGTCCGCCGATTACATCCTTGATGGCCGACAAACCGCTCGACTTCACGCTCGAGCTCGCACCCCGTGCGCGATTCGATGTCGTTGATCTGCGCACACGTTTCAGGGCGGAACACCAGGCGCTGTCTGCGTTTCCGCAGTGCCTCTACTGGTCGTCCCACACCACTGCCGGGTTCCTCGATCGCAGTCTCGCCGCGCGTCTGCGGGCGCAGCACGTGCCGACCTACATCGAGGCCTTTCGGGCCATCTTTCCGGAAGGCGCCGGGTATCAGCACGACCAACTGGAGCACCGGCAGGATCTGGACGCCGAGCAGCGCGCGGTCGAACCGCGCAACGCCGATTCGCATCTCGCCTTCATCGCCGGTGGCCTGCGCACCTGCGTCACGCATCCGAACCGCGCCGGCGAACCGGTGCTGTTCGTCGATCTCGACGGCCTCAATGAAGGACGGCCGCGGCGTCGATTCACGCGCCTCGTCGGCTTCAGCCAGGAACGCAGCGTCTGCGCCATGCAGATCCAGGTGCCGGTTTCCGCGCACCCGATCGATTCGATCAACCTGAAGGATCCGCGGCTCGGCGTCTACGATCGGCTCGCGGAGTTCGTCAAGGCATCGGGCGTCGGCAAGGGACGATTACGCATCGCGCTCGATCCGACCGAGCGGCATTCCGCACTCACCGTCAACGAGTACGAAACGCTGCTGATGAAATACGACCTGGCGGAGGTGCTGCGCAATCCGCTGCGGTACGTTGCCGAACGGTACCGCCACGCCGTCGCCAACCCGCGCGCCGTTCCGGCCAAGACGCTCGGCTACGCGAAGTACGACTTCGTGCGCGTCCTCAACCAGAGCCTCGACTCGTTCGGGCTGCGCGGCTCGATCGTGGAGAAAGTCGTCGCGCGCACGTTGGCCGTCCCCGCCGCGCGCTTCTTCCGCATGCGGAAATCCGTCAGCCTGCTCGTGTCGGAAGAAACCGGCACGCCGCGAATCGTAGAAGGCACGTACCAGAGTCCCATCCTGGTGCAGTGGCAACACGCGCCCTCACACGCGCGTGTCCTCAACGTCTCTCTCACTGAGCTTCGTTAACTCCCGTTTCCAACCGCCACCCGATCGCGCGATGGCGGTATGGCTGCCACGTCGCTCCGGTGCACGCCGCGGAAAAACGGCCACGATCGCCGTGTGCTGACGGTGCCGGCGGCGGCTCGGGTGATCCGTACGCCAGTGAAGAATCGTGTCGATAACGAGCCGATCCGGTCGCCGGTGGCGAATCACTGCCGCCGCCGCTTGGGGAGCGCTCATGGCCGTTTTACTTGATGCTGATCGCGACGTGCACAGTCGCGCCGCCGCAGCCATACCGCCATCGCGCGATCGCCCCAGATAGCGTCCGGCTCTGTGGCCTCGGCGCGGCGGCGCCCGGCCGGCGGGCGACCTGTGAGCGCCGTGATCAGCGCGCCGCTCAAGACACTTGCCTCGCTACCAGGACGTGACTCGAGGCTGAATTCCACACTCGATTGACGATGCACGTGCCGCGGCATCAGCCGTGCGGAGCTGTATGGCCGTAGCAAAACCGTGGGGGGCGTCTTTTGTTGCCTCGTCGGCGGGCGGCGGAGCTGTCGCGGTGGTGTAAGCCGGTTTGCGGAGCGCCATACGCCTCCGCACGGCGTCCACCGCGGCCGCGATTGTCGGAAGTCGGGTTACGTCAGCGCGGCAGCCGTTCAGGCATCTCAGCGACGACGTAGGTCACCGCGGCAATCGACGCCGCGGCGCGCGACAGGTCGTCGGGTGCCACGCGCTCGACCGTGTCCGCGGCGGTGTGATGGAACACGAAGAACCGCGTCGCGTCGCCAAGATACGCCATCGTTGGCACGTTTCCCAGTTGCGCGATCGGGCCGATGTCCGCTCCCCCACCGCCAGGTCCGATCTCCGGTAATCCCAGCGGAGTCAGCAGCGCGCCGATCTGCGCCATCATCAGCCGCGCGGCGGTGCTCCCGCTGAACCCGAAGGTCGCCGGTGACAGCACGCCGGAATCGGATTCGAGCGCGAACACGTGATTGCCGGCCATCTCTCCGTAGCGATCGGCATAGGCATTGGCGCCGCGCAGTCCGTTCTCTTCGTTCGTGAAGAGCACCAGGCGCACGGTACGCCTCGGCCGCAACCCGAGATGCTTCATCAGCCGCAGCGCTTCCCACGTCGCGACGCAGCCGACGCCGTCATCGGCCGCCCCGGTGCCGACATCCCACGAGTCGAGGTGGCCGCCAATCAACACGATTTCGTCCGGCTTCTCGCGACCACGGATTTCAGCCACGACGTTGGCGGACTCGGCGTCGGGCTCGTAGTGACCACCGGTGACCAGCCGCATGCGAACGTAGTGTCCCCGCGCCGTGAGGCGGACGATGCGATTCGCGTCTTCGGCGGAGATCGACGCGGCTGGAATCTCGGGGAGCCCAGGCGCGTACGTGACGCTGCCGGTGTGCGCCGTCCGTAAGCCGGTCGGGCCAACGGACCGCACCAGCACGCCAACCGCACCGAACTGCGCCGCGGCAGCGGCGCTCGTCGTCCGGTACGTGACCGTCTCCGAGTAGTTCGTGTACGGGACGTTGAAAAGGACGATCCGTCCCTTCGCGTCGGCGGCGTGCGTCTGCAGGTCGTCGAAGTTGTTGACCGGCAGCACCTCCGCGACCACGCCTTCGGGAGGCGTCGCGACGGTTCCGCCAAGCCCCAGCATGGCGACGTCGCCGAACGGCGGATCGACGAGCTCCGCGCGCTCCTGGCCGCGGATCCAGTGAGGCACCATCACCTTCTCGGTGTGGACGTTCTCGAGACCGTCGGCCTTCATCTTCTCCACCGACCAGGCGATCGCTCGCGTGAGGTTGTCGGAGCCGGAGAGCCGCGGGCCGTGGAGATCGGTGAGCTCGGCGAGGCGGCGCCAGGCGAAGTCGCTGCTGGTGGCGGCGCGCACCAGGCGCGCCACGTCCTCGCGATACATGCTCAGGAAGTTCGCGCTCGACTGCGCGTGCAGCGCCTGCATCGGCAGGACGAGAACAACCGCAGCGGCCAGCAGACGGCGAAGTGCACGCATGCGGATCACGGCTCTATTGCCACGAGGCGGTGAGATCCTTCTTCGTGTCGCGAAGGATCTCGAGGATCGCCGTGCGATCCGCGGGCTTCAGATGCGCATAGCGGCGTCCGGTTTCCGCGCCGGACAGCACCTGCCACATCCGCGCGGACACCGCGCTCTTCGCTTCCGGCGGAAGCGCATCGAACGCGTCGCTGTAGATCAAATAGCTGCAGGGGTACTTCAGGAGCCGCGTCTGCAGATCCAGGTCGCGCAGCGACCGGCCCTTGCTGTCTTTCGGACCCTCGGCGGAAAACTTCTCCGCAAATCCTGAGGTGCCTTTCACCGGCGCGCGCAGCGGTTCTTCGTCCACGAACAGCAGGTAGTCGACGAAATCCTGCGCCGCTTCCTTCACGCGCGCATGCGCGTCGGCGCTCGGATGAGCCGCCGCCATGCGCGCCTCCCAGCCGAGGCGGGTCAGATGGTTCGTCATCCCGACCTGATGCGCCAGCACGAGGAGTG
>Ga0310810_10011299_pt1 | contig 10438 bp, 11 predicted proteins | sample NCmetagenome_FD_207641 | JGI IMG/M metagenome (GOLD analysis project Ga0310810, IMG submission 207641) | Soil microbial communities from experimental microcosm in Duke University, North Carolina, United States - NC | ecosystem: Engineered > Artificial ecosystem > Soil microcosm > Unclassified ... | reverse complement strand
TGATCTTCATCCATGAATTCGTCATCACCATTCATGAAAATCAGAAACGTCCAGCTTTTTGAAGACGCTGGTGGCTGGCCTGCATAACTCATTTCAGTGAAAAATAAAAATGGGATCGTCATCAATAAGACGAACAATATCTGGCGCATGGGAATCCTCTCTGATCAAACATGATTGGTCAGCATTAGAACATATCGGGATGAAATGAGTCAATTGTATATTTGATCAATCTATGCGCATGTAGTAATATTTAGACCACAAATAATCCATAATAAATTCGTCAACCATATGAAATATAAGTCTTTTTGCACCCTGCTATTAACAAGCTTCTTATTAATGGAGCCTGTATTGGCAGCTACTAATCAGAATATTGACGAAACATGAATATACTGATAAAGTTTTGACCAATTAAATTAATATAATAATCATATTCTGGTGTCATTTTCATGCTTTCAGGTTCATCTAATTTTAATGGGGCTGCATCCTCTATTCTTATCTTTAAGCCTTGGGATGAAGGGATAGATCGCGGCGCGCTTAGTGAAATTATAAGCGTACCGGATGATATTTCATGGGGTGATGTCTTAACTGATACAGCAAAAATACTTGGGTACTCAAGTCTTGATGATGGGCAATGTTATGGTTTTGCTTCAGCAGGTTCCACTGCGTTTTGGGTGTCTGTATTGGGATATTCTGATGCTGGGATAAAAAGATATTTAGAGAGGTTTCATTTTATTAAAAACTGAAAAAAACCTTGAAGAGCTCAAAAAAAATTATGATGTACACGGTTTCTTTTCACGCATTCAACTAATTCAGGATAGCCAGATTTTTCGCCTATATCATGCTGATTTGACTGGTGATAGATATAATCAAATGACAGCAAGAGATCGGGAAGATAAATTTGAAGATATCATCAAGCCAAGTGTTTTGGATAATGTGATAGCTGAAAGTCCCTGGCGTATTTGTTTAGATGATACATTTATCGGTGTATATTCATCCGCTGAATTAATAAGTTACTTACATTTACTGTCACAATATTTCTCTAGTTTACCTTTTGAATTATCATTATCTTCAGGAAGTCACAGCGTTTCACTTTGCTTTTGCCCAACCAAAAAAGAATGGCTGTATTTTGATACCAAAGGCTATTCTATTGGTGTATTTAAAGCAGACGATGATGCAAAAAAATTGGCAGAAACATTGAATAAAAGTTTGCATGGCAACCCTGAAACGATTTTCTGTACTCGCATAAAATGCATTGCTTCATTGAAAAATCAATTGTTAGAGAAACTAAGTGAGCTGAAGATGGACGTCGAATGGGGCGAGATTCATCAGCTATTTTTGTTTAAAGTACAGTCAAAGAATCGAGATGGAATTTCAGCGCTTTATATCGCAGCACAAGAAGGAAACTTGGAGGTTGTAAAAATACTGCTGGATTATGGCGTGCTTGCGGAGGTGAATCAGGATAGGCGGAATATTGCTACTCCGCTTTATATGGCGGCGCAGAATGGGCACTCGGAGGTTGTGAAAATATTATTGGCTTCTGGAGCTGCGGTGAATCAGGCTACACTGAATGGTGTTACTCCGCTTGTTGTCGCGGCACAAGAAGGACATTTGGAAGTAATAAAAATACTGTTGGCTTCTGGGGCGGCCGTGAATCAGGCTCGTCGGGTTGATGGTGTTACCCCGCTTTTTATGGCTGCACAGAATGGACACCTGGAGGTTGTATATGTGCTGCTCGCTCATGGGGCTGATGTGAATCAGGCTGATAAATATGGTGTGAATCCACTTGGAATCGCAATTCTGAAAGGAAACTTGGAGATGGTGATGGCGTTGCTGGAGGGTGGAGCACTGTCTTATCAGGTTGAGAACGGCTATGATCCCCTGCAAGTTGCAAAAAGTTTCCATGGACAAGATCATCCAATTGTAAAATTACTCATGCAGTTTTCAGCTAAAGAGCAGACGACACAATCATCTAATCGCGTAATTTTATAGATTAAGTCCATGATAAATGCCGCTTGATGCGAAAGAATATAAATAATCTGGTCATTACAGGACTGGCTTAATTTGATTGGCTGACTGAATGCTATTTAACAACTCTGATACAGCAACATCATCAACAAATTTCTTTCCACGCTCTATTAACACAGATACATCATCTGTATATAGCTTTAGTTGAACAGCTTCATAACCTACTCCAAAACTATCATTTTCACGGACAAGCTTATAATGCTTCACCACATCATCTTTTGATGATCGATGCTCATCGGAATCATAATATTCCGCATCAATTGTCATACCAAGTTTAGTATAAAAACCAATAGCATCATTATATGCATAACATTTTAAACTGACAGCGCCATAAATATTCGTCGCAATTTGGTAGCAAAGATAAACTAAAATAGTACCTAAACCTCTATATGGAACTGCGTATGAATGATCAAGCGCCCGAAATGATTCCAGACTATAAATGAAATGATTATCTTCTGGCGTATATGTCGCAGACAACCAGCCTACACGCTGACCTTTTGAATCTTTTGCTCGAATATCAATTCTCTCAGCTGAGACATGGGTAAATTCAATCGTTACATTGATATTATGTTCACCATTACCATTATCAACTAATACATCCATTTTGGTCGGAACTGGTTTGTTATTTTGATTAACCATGCTTGCTGAAAACATGATTCACACCTCTTATATTCAGGTGTGTAATAGTAGCAAGCTTGAATTAAGACAATATTAACTGCTAACTTGTTGATATTTTACAAGCGCCTAAGGACATAATGTTTATAATGAGTATCTTAAATGCGTATTTCATGAAATATCAAAATCTATCAAATGAGGCAAACCAGATATAATCACAACTTCCAAGAGCATTTGCAAACCCATTTCCACTTTATTTTAAATTTATATCGATAATTTTTTACGCCACATTCTTCTAATTTACTAGCTGTATGATTATCTAATTTCATACATAGCACCGGATCAACATGTTTTTTTATTTTGTGATAAATCACTGACGGCTTAATTTAAAACTCGACTTACAGCAATTCACCCATTACACGTATATGTTTTGTATTTTATCTGGTCTTTACTTTTGTGATCAGTATGCTAAATTTACTCCGTGAAATTTATTAAAAAGGATATGTATCATGGCAAGTAGCAGAAAGATATCTCAGAGAGAAATTGATTCACTCAAAGATAATCTAGATCGAGAACCAAGAACAATTTATATTACGATCTTTACACCAACATTATCCAGAAAAGCAGCAACGGAATCTAGCGACGCGACTCACAACACAAGCGAAGAAAAGAAGACCAAACGTTTCGGTGTCTAAGCAAACGCAGCCCAGATGAAATGATTTTATTTCATCATGGCTCTGACGGATCGTAACAAATTTAATCCTATAGTAGGAGAATCTGATCCGAAATTGCAATTCGCCTACTACAGATAAGTTATCACCTTACTTACATGTCAGCTTGTTCTGCGCTGGTGGAATCAACGCAGCATGTTTCAGAAATTGATAATATGTCTCCTGGTCTTTAAACCTCATCTTAATTGGTTCACCACGCAGTTTGCCTGTCAGCATTATCGTGGTCGATAAAAAAAGTTCATTTTGTGAAGCATCGTGATAGTGTCTTTCAATTTCTTCACAAATACTCTTGTATGTCGCTTCATGTTCCTGGGCAGTCATTTGGGAGGCATATACTTTATCGAGCGATACGAAGACTGGATGATGTCCATCATCTTTTGTCCTGAATCTTAGGGCCACATTAAAATTAGTAACGCCATCATTTTTATGACTAAACATATTTGAATTCCTTTTGATGTTAGATTATTTCTTTAATACCGCAGCAGCAACTTCCAGTTTATGAATATCTGATTCCAGGTTGCGTTTATCGCGTTCGAAAAATGCTTTTTTTGCCTGGTAATAATCAAGTGGTTTCAACCCGTGAAGTTGGTCATCTGCTTTTTGCATTTTTAACTGGATACAAGTTTCTGCCATGGCAACAGAATTTTTAGCAAAAATTCGTTGAGTATTCAACTCTGCTATTCTCGCGTTGATGGCGAGAAGAACAACTTTTGTCTCACTGCTACCGTCTGGTTTAGGGTTAATATCAGGTTGCTTAAAAAATTTTTGGAGAAACCTGGTTGTTTCTTTTAGCGTTTGATCGTCATGATTTTCTTCAGGTTGATGATGTGAGTGCATGTAAAAGTCCATTTATTATCTTCTTAGAGTCAACAAGCTTATTGAAATGATGTCGGTTAGTCAATATCATCTGGAGTTAGTGTTTGGCTATGTAGATGGTCAGACGCTTACAGAACAAACGCTCATCATAAATACTTTGCCCCCAGCTTCGCGGCCGCCTCTACACCCACTACACACCACGCGAATATTGAAGCATATTCCAACCATTTAGTAACGGTTGCTATTTTAGTCGGCTGCTTCGGCTGCTTTGGTGCAAATAGCCTGCTAACATCTTGGGCATTACATTCACGATCTGCCAGCGCATCTTGGTTTACTTTGCCCAGCAATGGAGATTGTCTTGCTGATTCAAAAACAAATTTAGAGATACTGTCAGCATGGTGAACTCTATGAAATGGAGCCAAATAGTTTTTAATTTTATATTCATTATCACCAAAATATTTATCTGCTCGTAACACAAGATAATTTAGTGCTCTATCCTTCAGATCATATTGACGTAAAGGTTCACGTAAAATTTCCTGATAATAAAGATCATAATCACCTGTTCTTGCAAATAAGTGACTGGCTTCATGAATCAGTGTTTCAATGAATCTATCTCTGTTGATCGAAATACAATCATCAAAGTTATTCAGTAATTTAAAATCAATATATATTCTTCCCTTTTTCCCACCATTTTTCACATATCCTAAACACGAACTCACTTCAGGTTTATTTGATTTATTCGAAATTGTTAATTTCTTTTTTTCAGCCAGCAATCCATTTCCAGTTTTATATAATGCAGTAAAGATTAATTTTAAAAAGTCATCCATACTCATTACTTTAAATTCTTTTCCTTTGATTCCAAAGCATGATTCCAGCGCCATGATCACACCTTGATGTTTCTCAGTTATATTTTCAGGAATCAAACTATCAGAATTCAAACCCGAAATATCTGCGCGTAATGATAAAACTTCATCGATCGCAATTTCGATATATTTAATTGCCATGGTATAAGCAATATTAATGTTTTTAAGATCTTTATTCGATAACTGACAGTCACGCCGCGCACGCACCATGACGTGATTATTCAGACGTATATCGATTTTATCCTCAGGACGCTTGTGTTTTTTTGACATTTTTCGTGCTTCTTATTATTGTTGAGCATAATTTAAGATATTATGGTAAAGAAATCAATAAAGGGCTCACGCATTAATGGATGCAACACCTATGTTTGTGCAATTTAGATGCACAGAATATTGAGTGAGGATGTGGAGAAGCATTATAACCTTGTCAGTGAAAATGATAATTTTGGATTAGGTTATGAAGCTATTCAACTAAAGCTATACTTGGATGATGTATCTATATTAATAGAACGTGGCAAGAAATTTGTTGATGATACCGCTGTATCTGAGTTGCTAATTTGATTGTCTGGCTGAATGCGATCTAACAGTTCAGATACAGATATCCAAAAAAGGAATAAAATTCCTGGGATAGTTGTCGAAACGGCACAAAAATTCTCTGGACGATTTTTAGTATTTCTGGCACAACTACGTCGTATATAGTCAATTTACTAAAATATACGGAGAATACATGTTGAAATTAACATATCTTGCAGGAATGCTCATCACCAGTTATTCATTAAGCGCAGCGGCTGCCCCTAATATATCTAGTATGATTATGGGGAGTTACCTTGGTCCTGGCCGCAGTCAGACTCCTTTTGTATTAAATGCTAATAAGGATCTCACTGAGTGGAATTTTAATACGAACTTTCAGGGTTTTGATGTCAACATGGACGGCCCGTCTTTTAGTTCTACGACTTGCCGGGATCAAAATTGCATTGCTACTGCCGGTGCCGTTAACCACGATGACACGAAGCACACGACGTATATTATTAAAAGTAATGATGCGGGTCTTAGCTGGGTTGCTACTGATGTTACTCCGGCAAACGCAATTGCTGCGACTGTTGATTATGTCGATTGCAATCAAAGTCAATGTTTCGCGATCGGAGACCAGCGACCGCAAGATCATCAAAAGCGCTTTCTGATGCTGACTAGCAAAAATAATTTTCGCTCATGGAATGAAGTGAGCAGCTTTCCTAGCCTTGGATATAGAAATACAATCGAAGATACCGTTCCATTATGCACGGATTCCTATTGCGTCATCGCTATTACTATGTACGACTCTCAAACAGACTCTGAAAAACCAGTATTCGCATATGCAGAAAAAGAAAAGTTAAATTGGCAGTTGGCTGGTTCTTTACAAAACATTCCAATGATCAGGTGGCTCGATATATTTGATATCAGCTGCAATGGCGATTCATGCGTCGCAGTAGGTAATATGTATCTGAAGGAAAGTAAAGACGAATATGAGAAATTCCCGACGTTATATGTCAGTCTTGATAAAGGCAAATCCTGGCAAAGCAAAACAGTAACAGACCAGCCTGGTCAACTCACTAGTGTCAAATGTGCGCAGTCATACTGCATTGCCTCTGGTACGCTCAGCTCAGGACCGTTCGCAATAGGAAGTCTTGTTGCAGTAAGTCATGATAAGGGTGCAAGCTGGCAAATCAAAAAATTAGAAGAAGTGGCAGATGTTGAATATGTTATCCCAGAAAAAGTAGCCTGCACTGATGATTTTTGTGTCATCGGCGCATCGACTGCGGAAAATTATGAAAGCATGTATCTTACTCGCGATGGTAAGAGCTGGGAAAGAGTTGACATTACCGGTCAGCCTGCGTGGCCTCAAGTTTATATGCGAAATTTATCTTGTAACCATGATAATTGTATCGGCTCTCTTGAGTATGTTTATCTTGATATGGGTAATAACGGACATGCAAAAATTGCAGTTTTTGCAGGAGATAAAACAGGCAAACACTGGAATGTTGCTAATATCATTAATCCACCCAGCGACAAAGTACCACTATACGCCAGAACCGCTTACCATGGTGGACAACAAGCGAGAAGTCAACGTACTCGTATAAATTCGCGACACTTCAACCATTCGCCTTCACATACAATGCTGAGACGCGACAAGCGTGTCGCCCAGTAATAATATCTCGAATCTCTGTTCTTTTGCGTCCACTCCAGTGAAAGAGCAGAGATTTTGCAAGGATTTCAGCATCATCTTGAGTGTGATGCTTCCCGAAAACTTGCAGAAACCTGTCGACAAATCTATGTGCCCTATCCACATCCAATCAATCAGTCTTCTTGAAAAGCCAGATTAAGTTCATTACTTGCCATTTACAGACGATCCACCATATATTATGTTTATAAAAATATGAATGAAAACACCTCATATAAAATTTCACTTGGATGCCACACTCAAAAGGATATTATTTCATGAAAAAAAGTAATTTTTACTTATTTTCCGCTTTCACAATCCTCTCCACGTTTATCGTCAGCTCTGCATTCGCAACAAACAGCTGCCTAGAAGAAATCGATCATCACCGAATTAGTGAGAGCGCTTTGATGCTAAGTTCATGCAATCTGATCGATAGCGACATTCCAGTGCTGAATGCATATCTTGCAAAAAATAAAGAAATTAATGCCTTGGGATTGGCAGTGAACAGCATATCCGACAAAGGCGTTATACTACTTACTAAAAATAAACATCTAACCGCCATCAATTTAGATAATAATCTTGTTACGGATAATGGTCTCGTTACGTTAAGCAAGATGCCAGCACTGACCCAGCTTAGTGTTGGTCATAATTATGGAATTAATGATCGAGGCGCAATCGCTATTGCACAAAATCAAAATCTTGATTTTCTAAGACTACATGATAACCATATTCGTGATAAAGGAGCCATTGCACTTGCAGAAAATAATTCTATTACAGCATTGGTATTAACTGGAAATCGCATTACTGATGCTGGTGCGATTGCATTAGCAAAAAATAACACTATAAAATGGCTGAGCTTATCTGAAAATATAATCGGCGATATTGGCGCAGAGGCTCTGGCTAACAACTCTCATCTTTTCGAATTAGGTCTTGGCAGTAATTATATCGGCGATAAAGGAGCAATCGCTTTAGCTAAAGCCAAGAAATTGTATTGGCTGAATTTATATGGTAACAAAATCGGTGATGAAGGTGCTTGTGCGTTGGCAACAAACACCACGCTCGAATTTCTATATCTCGGAGAAGAGGTGAGTAACCAGGGCGCAGCAGAATTAGCTAAAAATACACATTTAATTTCTCTCGGAGTCGGATCACTTATTGATAATACAGGTGCGCGTGCACTATCACAGAATAAATCTTTGCAGTCTTTGTACCTTGCCTTTAATTTTATTGATGACAATGGTGCCGCTGAATTAGCAAATATGCCTTCGCTTATTTCTCTAGATTTACATGCGAACCGGATCAGTGATGCTGGGGCAGCTGCATTTGGCGGAACATCAACTGCAACTTCTTTATCCGACCTGGGTTTATCGAATAACCAAATTCATGATGCCGGCGCTATTGCACTATCAAAATCTAAATTTATTACCTTTCTCGATGTGTCATTTAATCATATTGGCAAATCAGGTTTGGAAGCTTTGCGAAAAAACAGGTTTCAATGGCTTAATACAACCGGAAATGATGAAGGTGATGAACTGGCGCGGGTCACACAGTATAAGCATAAAAGGTCGGTCAATTATATAAAAGATGCAAAAAATTTATGTGCCAAACATAAATCCAAGCTTTGTGAAAATATACCAAATGCAATTTTTGAATAACACCAAAGCCTTCCATCACTGATAATCAAAACCCGGATGAATGAAATTTCATCCGGGCAAAATCAACTACTACATTTAAAACATATCAAAGCCGGATTTATGATTCTGTGAACTCACCGTAGTGTATTTAGAACCATCTTCAGCACCAGACATTACTTCTGCGTCATAATATTCATCATAATCACTCAGTAGATAATCTATATTTTCATCTGGAATATTGGCTTGTTTGAATGCTTTTAATAAACTATCCAAGAAGACATAGCTCGATGGAGCCAAATTGAATCCTGAGAGATAGCCAAATGCATTTACAACATATTCAGGGCATTCATCGTGAATCAATGTTACATATTTCTGCGCACCAAGTCTGCACTTGGCTATGTCAGTTCTAAGGCGATCAAGCTGAGCTTCTTCAGATATCATGATCCCACTATCATTAAATATACTTATTAAGTCATCACCGTTTATACTTATTCCCGGCACAAATAATAAGTCCGCACTATAGTTGGAACATTTGAAAATAAAAGATGAAATAGGTGCAGTTTGTGCTGTAGAAAAATCTAGTCTAATATCGAATTTAGAATTATCCGTAGAATTTAGTTCGCCCTTAACTTTTGTTGGAAACCAAGTTGTCCTTCTTAGCATTACATTAATCCTTTTAAAATTTATAAAGTGTATGTCTCGAATTACTAATCTGTCAACACTACATCTGTTTCATTTACGCTTAGATTCAACTTGTATATTTGAAAGCTCCATCCTCAATTTCAATCTACCCCCGCTGCTCGCATCAAGAACGCCAGAAGTGTGAATTTGAATTTCGGTATATTTGTCTGTCATGGTAAACGATTCAAAATGTCGCAGCTGTTTGGCTTGTAATAAATTCGCCGCGGTTTCTTTGACGCCGTCGAGTGTGATGATTGTCTCAGGATCAATTTTGAAGATGACGCGTGCCTCATCATCTGTATCGACTTTATTGCGATGTGATGATTGTATTAGAAAGATATGCGGAATCTTCTTGAAAGCAATCTTATCGTCTACTCCGCCAAGGTAAGTCTGTTCATCCACATTTGTATATAAAAAAGTATAATTATCTACGACGAAAGAATCACTATCATAGCCGTCGACACCAACCACTACACCATTCAATTCAGGTGGAAGTGTAAATTCAATACCGGGCTGTTGTTCATATTCCTTCAGCGCAACTGCCATGCGTTCAAGATACGGCGTCATGATAAAATCTACCTCGCGAACAATTCTGTCGTATTGATAGTAGCCTTTTTTCATCGCTTGTTCAGTCAATGTTTTCGCTTCTGTGTTGGATAGATGATAATAATCCATTGCCACGTGTGAAATAGATTTTAATTGCGTTTCTACTTCTGGTTTCCATGCACCATCAGCTATCTTCTTATCTAAGGCGTGACCGTAAACTGTTGCGGCATAAACAGGGTAATCAAACTGTACGCACCTTGTAATTCCCGCAGTTCCATATAATGTTATTAATGGCAAACAACCATTACGCTGTGACATTTTGCGATAATCATC
>Ga0310810_10011297_pt1 | contig 10439 bp, 7 predicted proteins | sample NCmetagenome_FD_207641 | JGI IMG/M metagenome (GOLD analysis project Ga0310810, IMG submission 207641) | Soil microbial communities from experimental microcosm in Duke University, North Carolina, United States - NC | ecosystem: Engineered > Artificial ecosystem > Soil microcosm > Unclassified ... | reverse complement strand
GAGACGCACGTCGACCGCTCGATCCTCGCCGCCGAGGACTTCGGGCGAACCGAGTTTCGCGGCACGCAGGTGCTGCTCGAGCACGTTCGCGAGACGGGCGGGCGGCTCGTGCAGGTCTCGACCGACGAGGTCTACGGCGATCTCGTGGGCGGAGGCTCGTCGCGCGAGACCGACCAGCTGAACCCGTCGAGCCCGTACAGCGCCGCGAAGGCTGCGGGCGAGCTGCTCGTGCCGGCGTACGTGCGCACGTTCGGTGTGAACGCGTCGATCACGCGCGGGTCGAACACGTACGGGCCGAACCAGTACCCGGAGAAGTTCATCCCGCTCTTCGTGACGAACGCGCTCGACGGCGAGCCGCTGCCGCTGTACGGCGACGGCCGGCAGGTGCGTGACTGGCTCTTCGTCGAGGATCACTGCGCCGGCATCGAGCTCGTCCTGCTCCAGGGCGCGGCCGGCGAGATCTACAACATCGGCGGTGGAGACGAGCACGAGAACGTCGACGTGGCCGAGCGCCTGCTCGAGCTGACCGGCGCCGACCGGGGGCTGTTGCGAAGCGTCGAAGACCGGCCCGGGCACGACCGCCGGTACTCGCTCGACTCCCGGAAGCTTCGCGGCCTGGGCTGGTCGCCGCAGACCCCGTTCGAGGTCGGCCTCCGGGAGACGGTGTGGTGGTACCGCGAGAACCGCGCCTGGTGGGAGCCGATCAAGTCCGGCGAGTACCGCGAGTACTACGAGCGCCAGTACGGCGCGCGGCTCGCGAACGCGACCTCCGTGTAGCCCGGCCGGCGGCGCACCGCGCCGTCACGGTCCCGCGCAGAACTCGTATCCGGGCCTGGCCCCAGCCTGTGGAACCCCGCGTCGTTGTGCGAAGGCGGGGGCCAGGCCCTGATACGAAAGGCTCGCGGCTTTGTGACGCCGCGGCGCGCTCAGCCGGTGCGGCACTTCCTCGCCTCGTGGATCGCCTGCTGCACCTCGTGGCGGCCGGGCTGCAGCGCGCGGGAGGCCTCGAGGTACGGCATCGCCTCGCTGCACCTGCCGAGGTTGACCAACGTCACGCCGAGGTTGTAGTTCGCGTAAGCGGTGTAGATGTCGCCCGTTTGGCCCTGCAGCGCCTGCACCGCCTGCTGGAGGAGCGGCAGCGCCGAGGCGTAGTCGCCCTGCTGCATGAGCGCCCACGCCCGGTCGTTCAACGAGTGCGGGTCGCCCGCCGGTGCGGTCGCGGCGGTCGTCGCGGCTGCGGTGGTCGTTGGGGGCGGCGCGGGCGCGGTCGTGACGACCGTCGTGCCGGGCTCCGTCACCGTGCGGACCGAGACGCTCGGCCGCTGCGGCAGGGCCCGGTCGTGCCCGCCACCGAGAAGCGCGGCGGCGACCCCGCCGCCGATCGCCGCGAGCGCGGCGAGCCCGGCCACCGGCCAGAGCCACGCCCGCCCGCGGCGCCGCGGCCGCTCGAGCCGCGGCGGTGGCGGCGGCGCGAGGCGCCTCGTGACCGCCGTCGGCCCCGCCGCCTCCTCGAGCGAGGCGCGAAGCGCGGCGACGAACTCGGCGCAGCTCCCGTAGCGCTCCGTCGGATCCTTCGCGAGCGCCTTCGCGAAGACCGGGTCGAGCTCGCACGGGACCGACGGGTTGACGTCGCAGACCGAGGGCAGCTCGCCGGTCACGTGAGCCGCCGCCTCGGCAGCGACGCTCGAGCCCTCGAACGGTCGGCGGCCCGTCAGGAGCTCGAACGCGACGACGCCGAGCGAGTAGAGGTCGCTCGCGCTGCTCGTCCGCTCTCCCTTCGCCTGCTCCGGCGAGAGGTACGACGCGGTGCCGAGCACGGTCCCGGTCTGAGTCAGCGAGTCGAGACCGGCCGCGCTCGCGATGCCGAAATCGGCGACGTGCATCCGGCCGTGCCCATCGAGCAGCAGATTGGCCGGCTTCACGTCGCGGTGCACGACGCCGTCGCGATGAGCGGCGTCGAGTGCCGCGGCCGCCTGCTCGAGCCACTCGAGCGCCTGCCCGGGCTCCTGCGCCCCCTCGGCCCTGACGCGCTGCTCGAGCGAGCCACCGTCGAGATACTCCATGACGATGAACGGGCGCTCGCGCCATTCGCCGACGTCGTAGATCGTGACGATGTTCGGGTTGCCGGAGAGCCGCGCGACGGCGAGCGCCTCCCGCGTGAAGCGCTCCCGGACGGCGGGGTCGAGGGCGTACCGGCGCTCGAGGACCTTGACGGCGACCGAGCGACCGAGCGTCGTGTCGGTCGCCCGGAAGATCTCGCCCATCCCGCCCCGGCCGATCGGCTTCGCACCCGCGTACCGGTCGGGGAGCAGCCCCTCGCTCACAGCCATCGGGTCGAATTGCCCGACCGGGATGAAATGACACGTCGAGCGCGAAAATCTCCTGCTAGCTTGACTTTTCCGCTCACTCGCCCCGTGACGGGGCTCGGTGGGGCGGGACGTTCACGCGCCCATGGCTCGCCGCTTGATCCCTCTCGTCGCCCTGGCCGCCGCGCTCGCGGCCGGCTCCGCAGCGGCCGGCACCCGGGCGCCGGCGTGCGCGGGCACGTGCTTCACGGCGCCGGCCGGCTCGGGCGCGCTCCTGCTCTTCTCGGGCCACGGCTACGGCCACGGGGTCGGCATGAGTCAATACGGCGCGTACGGCTACGCGCAGCACGGCTCGACCTTCGAGCAGATCCTGGCCCACTATTACCCGGGCACGACCCTCGGCCCGGCGCCGGTTTCGAAGATCCGCGTCCTGCTCGTGGACCGGAAAGAGGCGCTGAAGCTGTCCTCCGAGGTGCCCTTCACGGTGCGGGACGGCACCGGCCGCAGGCACACGGTCGCGGCGGGAACGGTTTCGTTCGGCCCCGGCCTCAGGCTGGCCGTCGACGGTGACCCGGCGCGACAGCAGCTGACGGCACCGCTCACCTTCGCCGCCGGCAAGGGCGCCCCGCTGACCCTGACGCGGCCCTACCGCGGGCAGATCCAGGTCGACGTCGTCGACGGGAAGCTCCGCGCGATCGACATCGTCGGCCTCGAGCAGTACCTCTACGGCGTCGTGCCGTCCGAGATGCCGTCGACCTGGGCGCCCGAGGCGCTGAAAGCACAGGCCGTCGCAGCGCGGTCATACGCGCTCGCGACGAGACAGGTTGCAGCGCCGTTCGACGTGTTCTCGGACACGCGCAGCCAGATGTATCTCGGGGTATCGAACGAGTCGCAGGCGGCAACCGCGGCGGTCGACCTGACGAAGGGGCAGGTGCTCTTCTACGGCGGCACGATCGCCAAGACGTTCTTCTCCTCCACCTCGGGCGGCCGCACCGAGTCGAGCCAGGACTGGACCGGCACACCGCTCCCCTATCTCGTCTCCGTCGCCGACCCGTACGACTCGATCTCGCCGTACCACGACTGGGGCCCCGTCCCGGTGACGGCTCGGACCGTGTCGAAGAAGCTCAAGGTGCGCGGCACGATCCTCGATGCGACGACGGTGCCGAATCCGGCGGGTCGGGTCGCCTCCCTCAACGTTCTGACGGCGCTCGACCAGGTACAGATCCCCGGCACGAAGCTCCGCACCGCGCTCGGCCTGCGGTCGACGTGGTTCAGCATCGACCTCCTGTCGCTCGCAGCCCCGAGCCCGAATCCGCCGGTCGCCTACGGCACGACCGTGACGCTCGGCGGCGCGATCCGCGGCCTGACCGGCGTGATGCTCGAGGAGCGCCCGACGGGCGGCACCTGGGAAGCGGTCGGTCCCGTCGCACCGGGGACGCTTCAGCTGACGCAGAAGCCGGCGAGCACGACCGACTACCGCCTCGCCACGGCGACAGCCGTCGCGGGCTCGGTCCGGATCCGGGTGGCTCCGGCCGTCACGGTGACGTCGCTCACGAGCACACAGGTGGTAGGCAGCGAGCTGCCGCTGCTGCCCGGTGCTCCGGTGGCCGTCCAGCAGCAGAGCGCCGGAACCGTCTGGACGACCGTCGCGACCGGCAGCGTCGCCGCCGACGGCACGTTCGCGATCCCGGTGACGCTCACGTCCGGCGGGACCTATCGCGTCTCGGTCGCCCCCGGCGCCGGCTACGCACCGGGCTCGAGCGCCCCGCAAATCGTGGTCCCCTGATGCGCGCCGCCGTAGTGGCCGTCTCGGTCGCGGCGCTCGTCGCCGCAGCGCCCGCCGCCGCCTTTACGCCGACGGATCCGCTGGCCGCGAAGCAATGGCACCTGCTCGACGACCATGCCTTCGACTTCTGGGCCGAGCCTCCGGCGACGCTCGCGCCCGTGAAGGTCGCGATCGTCGACTCGGGAGCCGACTGCTCGCTGCCCGACCTGCAGGGCCGGATCCTCGACAAGAAGAGCTTCGTCGGCGGCGACCCCTGCGTCGACACCGAGGGGCACGGCACGTTCATCGCAGGCGAGATCGCAGCGAACCTCGACGGTCAGGGGATCGTCGGCATGGCGTATACCGCGCAGCTCCTCGTCGCAAAGGTGGTGAAGCCGGACGGCTCGATCCCACTCGAAGCGGAGGCGGCCGCAATTCGCTGGGCGGCGAACGCGGGGGCGCGGGTGATCAACCTCAGCCTCGGCGGCGTCCGCGATCCCGTGCACAAGGGCCGCGACACGTACTCCGCCGCCGAGGCGAGCGCCGTCGCATACGCGTACGCGAAAGGCGCTCTGCTCGTGGCGGCCGTGGGGAACGCCGACGAGGCGTTCTCGGAGCCCTGGCCGTACGCAAGCTATCCGGCCGCGCTCCCGCACGTGATCGGAGTGAGCGCACTGACTCGCACGGGAAACGTGCCCACGTACTCGAACCGAGACCCCGTCTTCAACGACCTGTCGGCGCCCGGCTCCGGGATCTTCTCGACGTTGCCGCTCGCGATGACGGCGCAGCATCCGCTCTGCGCCGACCAGGGCTTCTCCGACTGCGGGCCGAGCGACTACATCGACCCGGAGGGGACGTCGTTCGCGGCGCCGCAGGTCTCGGCCGCCGCCGCCGTGCTGTTCGCCACCGCCCCGTCGCTGACGAACGGCCAGGCGACGACGCTGCTCGAGCACAGCGCCGACGACGTCGACGCCGCGACCGGCTGTTCACGCTGTGCGCTGCTTCGCGATCCGCTCAGCGGCTGGGGGCGCCTCGACGTCGCGAGAATGCTGGCGGCGCTCACGGCCGGGCCCCTGCCGCCTCCAGACCGCTTCGAGACGAACGACGACGCCGGGACGCAGGCATTCACGCTCTGGGGCAAGGACCGGAAGGTGACGGCGACGATCGACTACTACGACGATCCCGTCGACGTCTACCGCGTCGCGCTCTCGGGGCGAGAGCGGCTGACCGCGAAGCTCGCCGGCGCGTGGCCGGGCGCGAACGTCAGCCTCGTCCTCTGGAAGCCCGGCACCAAGCGTCTCGACGACGCAGGCTCCCGGACGCTGCGCGCCGCACAGGCGGTCGCGCCCGGCGCGAACCAGCACATCGCGTTCACCGCCCCCGGGCGCGGCTGGTACTACGTCGAGGTGAAGGTCTCGAAGCCCGGCTTCGGGCCGTACACCCTGATGCTCGATAAACGCTAGAAAGTGCTGCGCACTTTCTAGCGGGATAGGCACGCGTAACGCAGGCCCCGTGCGCTCCGGCCAGAGCGCGGTCTGGCCTGCGCGCGCAGACGCCGGTCCACCGAGAACGGTGAGGTCGGAGTGCAGAGCGGCTACTGGTGTTCGAGCAGTTCGTCAACTGCCACGTCGCGAAGCACCCGCGCCGGGTTCCCGACCACGAGCTTGCGCGGCGGAACGTCCTTCGTGACCACGGCACCCGCGCCGACGAACGCCTCCTCACCGATCTCGACGCCGGGGCAGAGGATCGCGCCGCCGCCGATGCGCGCTCCCCGCCGGATCGTCGGCCCCTTCATCAGCGCCTTGCGGCGCTCGGTGCGGCCCATGAAGTTGTCGTTCGTCGTCACGACGCACGGTGCCACGAAGACGTCTTCCTCGAGGGTCGAGTAGGCGGTGACGTACGCGTCGGCCTGGATGCGCGTGCCGCGCCCGATCGTCGTGTCGTTCTCGACGAGCGAGCCCCGCCCGACGACGACGTCGTCCGCGATCGAGACCCGCTCGCGCACACACGATTGATCGCCGAGGATGCAGCCGCTTCCGACCTTCGCGCCGGCGAAGACGATCGCGCCTGTGGAGACGATCGTGCCCGCCCCGAGCTCGGCGGGCGGCAGCGGCTCGCGGCTCGCGGTCGACTTCGGGCCGAGCGCGGGCTGCTTGCCGACGACGGCGTGCTCGAGCACGCGTACCCCGTCACCGAGCACGGTGCCCGGGTAGACGATCGCCGACGGATGAACCTCAGCCATGGAGTGAGGTCGTGAGGCGGTCGAGCGCACGAACGACGCGTGCACCGTCCTCGGCGACCTTGCGCCGGTCGCCTTCGCCGGCGATCAGGTCGAGGAACGCCTGGCATTCGATCTTGAGCGGCTCGTCGGTCGCGATCTTCGGGATGTAGATGTCGCCGGAGCGGGTCTGCCATTCCCCGTACGTCTCGGCGCGCTTCCACGGAGCCTTCTCGTACACGGTCACCTTGCGCTCGAGCTCCATGTCGTCGAACACGACCATCTTCTCGCGGCCCACGACCGTCATCTTCCGCATCTTGTGCGGGTCGAGCCACGACAGGTGCATGTGCGCGATCTTCCCGCTCGGGAACCGGAGGTAGCAGAAGACGACGTCTTCGACCCCCTCGGTGAGGAAGTCGCGCCCGTACGCGACCGCCTCGGCGGGCTCCTCGTCGAGCAGGTAGAGGATCACGGACAGGTCGTGGACGCCGAGCGACCAGAGAGCGTTCTCGTTCGTCCGCACGATGCCGAGGTTCTGCCGGTTCCCGTACACGCAGAGCACCTCGCCGAGCTCGCCGGCGTCGATCAGCTCCTTCAGCTTGCGCACGCCCGGGTGGTAGAGCAGCAGATGGCCCGGCATCAGCACGAGGTCTCGCGCGGCCGCCGTCGCGACGAGCTCGTCGATCTCGGCTGCCCGCATCGCGGGCGGCTTCTCGACGAGGACGTGCTTCCCGGCCTCGAGCGCCCGCTTCGCCAGCTCGTAGTGGGTAGGGACGGGCGTCGCGACGACGACGCCCTGTACGGCGGGGTCGGCCAGCATCTTCTCGAAGGCGTCTGTGACCTGTACACCCGGGTAGCGCGTCGCGAACGCCCCTCGCAGCTGCTCGTCGAGGTCGCAGAGCCAGGTGAGCGCCCCGAGCTCGGCGAAGTTGCGGGCGAGATTCGGCCCCCAGTAGCCGAGGCCGGCGACGCCGATCACAGCTTGAACACCGTCGACGACGCGGTGCCCTTCGCGCCCGTCGCGTTGCGCAGGTCGACGACCAGGCTCGCGTCGTCGACGAGCTGCTCGTAGTCGATCGCGCTGTGGTCCGTGGCGATCACGACGCAGTCGTACGCGGCGGGCTCGAACGGGACCGAGGCCATCTGCAGACCGTGCTCCTCGACGGTCGGCACGTGCGGATCGTGGTAGGAAACGGCCGCGCCGGCGTTCGCCAGCAGCGAGATGAGCTTCAACGCAGGCGACTCGCGCATGTCTGCGATGTCGGGCTTGTAGGCCACGCCGAGCACGAGGATCTTCGCGCCCTTCATCGCCATCTCCTTCGAATGGTTCAACGCCTGCGAGACGAGCGAGCGGCAGAAGTACGGCATCTCCTCGTTCACCTTCCCCGCGAGCTCGATGAACTCCGTGTAGAAGCCGAACTCGCGTGCCTTCCACGTCAGGTAGAACGGATCGATCGGGATGCAGTGACCACCGAGGCCCGGGCCGGGGCTGAAGCGCATGTACCCGAACGGCTTCGTGGCGGCCGCGTCGACGACCTCCCAGACGTCGATCGACATGCGATCGCAGAGCTGCGCCAGCTCGTTGACGAGCGCGATATTCACCGACCGGAAGATGTTCTCGAGCAGCTTCGTGAGCTCGGCCGCCTCCGGTGTCGAGACCTCGACGATCGAGTCGATCGCGCGACGGTAGACGTCGGCCGCGTGCCGTGTGCACTCGGGCGTGATGCCGCCGAGCACCTTCGGCGTCGTCTTCGTCGTCCAGTCCTCTCGTCCCGGATCCACGCGCTCGGGCGACATCGCGAGGTGGAAGCCCTCGCCCGCCTTCAGCCCGGAGCCCTCCTCGAGCAGCGGCTGCAGCACCTCGCGCGTCGTACCGGGCCACGTCGTCGACTCGAGCACGACGACCTGGCCCTCCTGCAGCACCGACGCGATGCCGCGGGTCGCGGCCTCGACGATCGAGAGATCGGGCTCACGCTGGCGGGAGAGCGGCGTCGGCAGCGCGATCAGGATCGCCTCTGCCTGCTTCAGGTCGCGGTAGTCGGTCGTCGCCTGGACGAGCCCCTGCTCGACGAGCGGGCGAAGGCGGGCGCTCTCGACGTCCTCGATGTGACTCTCACCGCGGTTCAGCGCCTCGACGACGTCTGCGACGACGTCGACGAGGAGCACGTGGCAGCCGGCTTCCGCGAACGTCGCCGCGAGCGGCAAGCCGACGTAGCCCGCGCCGACAACTGCGATGTCGTAGTCCATGACCGGGCAACCCTAGCCGCGTAGGGCAGCCGCGACGCGCTCCGAGGCGTGCCCGTCGCCGTAGAGCGGCGGCCGCTCGTCGGGCATTCGCGCCGCGGCGACCGCGGCGGCGAGCCGTCCGGGATCGGCGTCGACGAGCACGTTCGCGCCCACCTCGACCGTGTCGATCCACTCGGTCGAGGGCCGCGCCGTCACGCACGGCACGCCGTACCAGTACGCCTCCTTCTGCAGGCCCCCCGAGTCGGTGACGATCACGCGCGCCTGCGAGCAGAGCGCCGCCATGTCGAGGTATCCGAGCGGCTCGACCAGGCGCACGCCGGCCGGCAGATCGCCGACGCTCGCGCGTGTGCGCGGATGCGCCGGAAAGACGACCGGCTCCGCGATTCGCCCGAGACCGTCGACGATGCGCGCCAGCCGCTCCGGCTGCACGTTCGCCTCCCGATGGATCGTCGCGACGACGTAGCTCCCGGGAGCGAGCCCGAGCCGGTCGAGGACGTGCGAGCGCTCGCGCGCGAGCGGGGCGAGCCGAAAGCACGCGTCGGCCATCACGTCGCCCACCACCTCGATCCGCCCGGCGACGCCTTCCGCTCGCAACGTCGCCGCCGACCGCTCGTCCGGCGGCAGCAGCAGATCGGCGAGACGGTCGACCGCGAGCCGGTTCCGCTCCTCCGGCATCGAGAGGTCGCCGCTCCGCAGGCCGGCCTCGACGTGCGCGAGCGGCACGCCCGCGGCGGCCGAAGCCTCCGCCCCGGCGAGCGTCGAGCTCGTGTCGCCGTACACCATGGTCCAGTCCGGCCGCTCCTCGTCGAGCGCGGCCGCGATCCCCGGGCGCATCGCCTCCGGGTCAGCCGTGCGCAGGTCGAGCCGGTACGCCGGCTCCGGTAGCGACAACTCCTCGAAGAAGATCCCCGAGAGCTCGGCGTCCCAGTGCTGGCCGGTGTGGAGCACGACCTCGTCGATCCCCGCGTTCCGCAGCGCAACCGACACCGGGCCCGACTTGATGAACTGCGGACGGTTGCCCACGACCGAGAGAACCCGCACGGCGTGAGGCTACAACGGCCGCGGCCGCGGGCCGTTAGCTCAATTGGCCCGCGCACGGCGCGCGGCTACAACGGTCCGGCCCCTCGGGCGCTAGCTCAATTGGCCCGCGCACGGCGCGAGGCTACAATGCACGCCGCCTCGGGCCGTTAGCTCAATTGGCAGAGCAGGGGACTCTTAATCCCAAGGTTGGAGGTTCGATTCCTCCACGGCCCATGCTTACCGCGTCGCCCGCTTCGCGGCCCGGCGTTGCCGGGCGCTGTGCTTTCCGCTCGCTCTCACGGTGGCGAGAGCTCGTCGAGTTGCGATTCGACGTTTGCGGTCCGCATTTTTGCGAGATCTTCGGTGGCGGAGCGGGGCGGATCGACTTGCAGGCCCGCTGCCCGCGCTTCCGGGCGGCTCGCGCCGCTTGCGAGCGCTGCCGACACCGCTTCGCGCAGGGCGTGCAGATACGCCAGGTCGGCTTCGGCGATTGCGAGCGCCTCGGCGACGCTCAGGGCCGGGCCGTGGCCGGGGACGATCTGCGACGGGGGGTCGCGGCGGAGCAGGTCGATCAGGGCCGCCAGGGAGGCGCGATACGCGGCGGTCGAGGAGACGAACGGGAACTCGACGGCCGAGACGTGGTCGCCGACGGCGAGGACGCCGAGGGCGCGGACGCGGTAGGCCGTCCCGTCGGGCGTGTGGCCCGGCAGGGCGAGGGTCTCGACGACGAACGGGCCGACGCGGTGCGCAACGCCGGCTGCGAGGACGCGGTCGACGCGCGGCGCGCCTGCGATGTCGAGCTCGTAGTCGGCCGCCCGCTGCACGATCGTCGCCGCCGGCGCACCGCTCGCGACGGCCTGCGCGCTTCGCTCGCCCATCGCGG
>Ga0310810_10011296_pt1 | contig 10440 bp, 8 predicted proteins | sample NCmetagenome_FD_207641 | JGI IMG/M metagenome (GOLD analysis project Ga0310810, IMG submission 207641) | Soil microbial communities from experimental microcosm in Duke University, North Carolina, United States - NC | ecosystem: Engineered > Artificial ecosystem > Soil microcosm > Unclassified ... | reverse complement strand
AGGCTGGTCAGCGGTGGCGCGTCGGCCTTCTGGGGCGGATCCAGCAGCAGCAGGACCTTCCCGCCGCCCTGCAGGTACTTCTTCAGCGCTTCGATCTCCGGCGGGAACAGATCGGTCGTCGGGCCCGCCACCGCGACGATGGTGGCGTCGGCGGGGACGGTCTGCTGCTGCAACAGCACCAGGCTGTCGACCTTGAAGTTTTCCGATCCCAGCGCCGCCGCGATCGCGCTATAGCCGGCACGCTCGCTGTTGGCCATGTCCTTCTCGCCGTGGCCCTGGAGGAAGTAGACCTTCCGCTCCTTGCCGGTGATCAGCTTGATGAGGCCGTTGGTCAGCTGGCCCTCTTCCGACGATGTCACGCGCTCGGTCTTGCCCTTGTAGTCGAAGACGACGGTGCCGTATTGCTGCACCTGATTCTGATTCGCCTTGATGGGATCCTTGTCGGCATCGATGTACTCGACCGACACTTTCTTCGACACGTACTCGTACTCGCTCAATCGATCACGGAACCGATCGAACTCCGTCGGCTTGTCGAATACGCGGACCTTGAGCGGCGCGTCCAGCTTGTCGAGGATCTGCCGTGTCTGCGGCGACAGGCTGTACGCCTGGTTCGCCGTCAGGTCCCAGCGCTTGTTCCGCCGTGAGGAGAGGTAGTTGACGGCCACGAGGATCCCCAGCACGACTACCACGCTGGTGAACGCGATCGCGCTGAGCCGCGTCTGCCGCCGGCTCATGGACGCAGCCGTTTCTTTCCACTGACTGAGCAGGTAGAGGACAACCAGGCCCAGGCCGGCCCAGGCCGCGTAGACGCCGTACTGCGCCCAATCCGACTTGAACAGCCGGATGTACACCGCGACGGCGACCGCCGCCGTCCCGACCCACCCGAGGATTCCCGCGATGCGCTTCAGCATGACTCCCTTATCCGCGCCACCGTTCGGCGTCCACCGACCGCATGGTCAGGAACAACCCGAAGGTGATGAAACTCACGTAGTAGACGAGGTGCTTGGTGTCGATCACGCCCTTCACGAAGTCGTCGAGGTGCTCGGTCATCGAGAGGTACTTCGTGAGCGACTCGCCCGTCGGTCCCAAGCTCTGGCCGATCCAGTCCACCACCCAGAGGAGCAGGAACACGCCGAAAGTGGCGGCGCCGGCGACGATCTGGTTCTTCGTGAGGCTCGAGATGAACAGGCCCACGGAGATGAAGCAGCCCCCGAACAGGAACAGGCCCAGGTATGCAGCGGCCAGGGGCTTCCAATCGGGGTTGCCGTAGACGAACAGCAGCCCGAAGTGAACCAGGGTCACCGCGAGCATCGCGCTGTAAAGGGCCATCGCACCGAGGAACTTGCCGATGACGATCTGCATGTCCGTGAGGGGCGACGTGAGCAGCAGCTCGATCGTGCCCGAGCGCTTCTCTTCCGCGTAGGTCCGCATTGTCACCAGCGGCAGCAGGAAGAGGAAGACCACGGTCATGTTCAGCAGCAGCGGCCGGATCATCTGCTGGTTGATGTTCAGGTTCTGCGGGCCCTGCATCCCGAACTGGCCCATCTGCATCCCCTGCCGGACGAACCAGTCGAGGATCCCGATGTAGAACCACCCGAACAGCAGCGCGAAGAAGCCTATGACGATGTAGGCGATCGGCGAGGCGAAGTAGGCGCGCAGCTCCTTGTGCGCGATCGCGAGGGCGTTACGCATTGACGGTCTCCTCCTGGCGCTCCTCGGTGGTCAGCGAGAGGAAGACGTCCTCCAGGCTGAGCCGCATCGGCCGCAGTTCGACTAGCCCCCAGCCGCCGCCGATCACGGCACTCGCGAGCTCGCGACGCACGTCGCGACCCGATTCGCTCTCGACTTCGAACGCGGTGCCGCTGGCGTCGGCGGAGGTGACACGTACCACACCGTCGACGCGTGCGAGTGCCGCCTGGGCTTCCGCAGCGCGGTCGCCATCCACCTGGACGAACATCGTGGCCGAGCCGCGCAGACGCCGCGTCAGGTTCTCCGGCGTGTCCTCTGCAACCACCTTCCCCTTGTTGATAATCACCACGCGCTGGCAGGTCTGCTCGACCTCGGTGAGGATGTGCGTGCTGAGGATGATGGTGTGATCGCCCGCGAGCGCCTTGATGAGACGGCGAGTCTCGTTGATCTGCTTGGGGTCGAGGCCAGCCGTCGGTTCGTCGAGGATCAAGACTTCGGGGTTGTGGATGAGCGCCTGCGCGAGGCCGACGCGCTGGCGATAGCCCTTCGACAGCTTTCCGCACGCGCGGTTGGCCATGTCGGCCACCCAGGTGCGGGTCATCACCTGATCGACCCGTGCGGCGCGGTCCTTCGGCGCGACGCCCTTGATCTTCGCGACGAAGTTCAGGTACTCGCGCACGGTCATGTCGGGATAGAGCGGCGGCGTCTCCGGCAGGTAGCCTGTCCGCAGCTTGGCCTCGATGGGATGATCGAAGACGTCGTATCCCGCGACAGCCGCGCGTCCGTCGGTGGCCGGCATGTATCCGGTCAGGACGCGCATCGTCGTCGTCTTGCCCGCCCCGTTGGGCCCGAGGAAGCCGAGGATCTCGCCCTTGTTCACCCGGAAGGTGACATCGTCGACGGCCGTGACGGTGCCGTAGCGTTTGGTGAGGTGTTCAACCTCGATCACGTGGGTTCTCCATGTACGTGTAAGCTGTAGGCCGGGCGCGACGTGCTCACGCCAACACCCGATCCTAGACGAACCGTTTCCAACCCGACAAGGGCTGACCAGCCCACCGGTCCCTTCGCCAATCCGGCCGTGGACTTTCCGGGCCGCTAGTTGTCCCACGGATGCAAAAGCCCAACCGCCGCCGACGCTGGCTGAGCGGCCTGCTCTTTCTGACGCTGGCCCTGCTCCTGTCGGCCGTTGCGGCCGGCTGGTTCGTGCTCCGCCGCACGGTGCCGCCGCTCGAAGGGCAGCTCCGGCTGCCGGGGCTGGCCGCGCCCGTGGAGATCATCTTCGACGCACAGGCCGTGCCCCACATTTACGCCCGCGACTCCGATGACGCGTGGACTGCCCTCGGCTTCCTGCATGGCCGGGAACGGCTCTGGCAGATGGAGGTCTACCGGCGGGCCACAGGCGGGCGGTTGTCCGAGATGTTCGGTCCGGTCACGGTACGGGCCGACAAGCGATTCCTGACGTTGGGACTGCGGCGCGCTGCCGCAGCGGAGTGGCAGACTGCCACACCAGACGTCCGCCGGGCGGTTGAGCACTACGCGGCGGGCGTGAACGCGGCAATTGCGGCGATGGGACGCTGGCAGCGGCCGCCGGAGTTCCTCCTGCTTGGGCTGACGCCCGAGCCCTGGACGCCGGTTGACTCGCTGTCCATTGCGCGATTGCTGGCCTGGCGCCTCGCGGAGAACCGGCGGGGCGAGCTGGTTCGCGGCCGGCTGACGCGGGCCATCGGCGCCGCCGAAGCGAACCTGCTGCTTGGCGGCCTTCCGCCCGATGCGCCCGCGATCCTCGATGCGATCGGCCGTGCCGCGCCAGCCGTCCGCCAGAGTGCCTCCGACCGGCCGCTCGCCTCGGCCAGTGCGTCTCGAGACGCCACCATTGCCGCCCGGCCTCGAATGGCTCGACATGACCTCGCGGGCCGGCGGCAGCAACAGCTGGGTGCTCTCGGGCACGCGCACGGCAACGGGCCGGCCGCTGCTTGCCAACGATCCTCACCTGCAGGTGGAGATGCCCGCCATCTGGTACGAGGCGCACGTCGTCGCCGCGGGACTCGACGTCGCGGGCGTGACGCTGCCCGGCGCGCCGTTCGTGATCATCGGCCACAACAGCCGCTTTGCCTGGGGCCTGACGAACACGGGCGCGGATGTCGTGGACTTCTACGTCGAGGACGTGGACATGTCCACGCGCACGTATCTGTATCGCGGCGAGCGGATCCCGCTTGGCGTGACCAGCATGCAGATTGGCGTGCGCGGCCAGGCGCGGCCCGAAGCCTTCGATGTGTTCTCCACACGTCATGGTCCGCTGGTGGCGACCGAAACCGACTGGGAGACTCCGCCGAATCTCGGGGCGCGTCACGGCCCCGTCAGCCCGCGTCCCCTCGCCATGCGCTGGGAAGCCATTACGCAGGGTGAGACGGCCGGCGCGTTCCTCGCGGTCGATCGCGCGACGAACTGGGATCAGTTTCTGGACGGTGTCCACCGGTTCGGCTCGCCGTCCCAGAACTTCATCTACGCCGACGTCGACGGCCACATCGGCTACGCGATGTCGGGACGCATCCCGCAGCGCGGGTCCAGTGACGGCGGAACGCCCGTCCCGGGCTGGACCGGCGAGTACGAGTGGACCGGATCGGTGGCGCCGCAGTCGCTGCCAGTCATGCGCGATCCGCCGTCCGGGCAGATCGTCACCGCCAACAACGAAGTCGATCGTCACTGGGCGAAAATCATGACCCGCGACTGGGCGTCGCCATTCCGATCGATGCGGATCGCCCAGATGCTGGGTACGCGGACCGGGCTCACGCAGGTCGACATGCGCGACATGCAGCTCGACGTGCAGTCGGCCGAGGCCGAGCCCGTCCTGGCGGCGGTGGAGGCCGCGCGCAAGTCTCCGAGGTTCGAGAAGGCCGAGCCCGAGGCGCGGCTCGGCATCGAGCGCCTGCGGCTCTGGGATCGCAAAGTGGATGGCCGGCCGGTGGCGGCGCTGTACGAGGCCTTCCTCCGCGCGTTGTGGCGCCGCACGTTCGCCGACGAGATCGACGCCGACGTATACCAGGAGTTCTTCGAGTACGGGATCGCCGAGCGCTACGCGGGGATCGATCAGATCGTCGGCAACCCGACCTCGCACTGGTGGAACGACATCGCGACGGTCGACAAGGTGGAGACGCGCGACGACATCGTGCTGCTGGCGGCTGCTGACGCCGTGATCTCGCTTCGGGCCAAGTTCGGCGACGAAGGCAACTGGGCGTGGGACCGCGTGCACGCGCTCTCGTTCCGGCACGCGCTCGGCGCGGGCGGCGCGCTGCTGAACTGGGCGTTCAGCCGCGGCCCGTTCCCCCAGACCGGTGACGCGTGGACGGTGCGCAAAGCATCGGTGGACGCCCGCCAGCCCTATGGCGTCGTCGACATCTCGTCCTACCGGCAGGTGATCGACATCGGCAACTGGGACGTGACCTGGGCCGTCAACCCGACGGGGCAGTCGGGCAACATGATGAGCCCTCACTACTTCGATCAGCACGCCTTGTGGAGTACCGGCGCCTACCGGACGTTCGCGTTTTCGCGCGCGGCAGTGGAGAAGGCGAAGGCGTCCCGGATGCTGCTTACCCCCTGAACCTCCGGTAAGATGGTGGTTTTGGAGGTCCATCCATGTCGGCTGACGTAGGTTCCAAGGCCCCTGATTTCACTCTGTCCAATCAGGACAAACAGCCGGTGACGCTCAGCTCGCTCGCCGGAAAGACCGTGGTGCTCGCATTCTTCCCGGCGGCGTTCACGTCGGTCTGCCAGAAAGAGCTCTGCCACTTCCGCGATCAGCTTGCCGCGTTCAACTCGGTGAACGCGACAGTGTTCGGCATCAGCGTGGACACGCCGTTCACGCTGAAGGAGTTTGCCCGCCAGAACTCGCTCAACTTCGACTTGCTGAGCGACTTCAACAAGGACGCCATCCAGAAGTTCGATGTGGTCAACCCGGACATGGGCGGCCTGAAAGGCATTTCCCGCCGCGCCGTGGTCGTGGTCGATGGCCAGGGCATCATCCGCTATCGTGAGGTCACACCGACCCCGGGCGACGAGCCTCAATACGACAAGGTCAAGGCCGCGGTCGACGCGGCGAATTAGGCAGACTTCAGACTTCAGGGCCGCGGGAACAAGCTCTTCCTGGAGCCTGTAGTCTGCAGGCTGGAGCCTGTGTTATCATACATATGAACAGTTGCTCATATATTCATGACAACTACAACAAACGTTGTTTCAACAACTTCCGACGCCTGCGACGTGTTCCACGCGGACCCGGGGCGTGTCGCTGAGGTCCGCGCGGCGATGCCGGCGCCGGTGACGGTTGAACACCTGGCCGAGACGTTCAAGGCGCTGGGCGACCCGACTCGCGTCCGGATGTTGAGCGCGCTGTCGCGCGCCGAGCTGTGCGTCTGCGACCTGGCGACGCTGCTCGGCGCCACCGAGTCGGCCATCTCGCATCAGCTTCGCCTGCTCCGCAGTCTGCGCGTCGTCCGCGCACGGCGCGACGGCCGGATGGTCTTCTATCGCCTCGACGACGACCACATCGTGCGGCTGCTGGCGCAGGGCCGCGCGCACGTCGAGGAAACCGACGGCGCTCGCCAGGATCGCTGACGTGACCACCGTGCGCGAACGCGCAACCTGCACGGTCTGCGAGGTCCACGCGGAGTCCACCTTCCGCGTGGAGGGGATGGACTGCCACGAGGAGGTCGCGCTCATCTCGCGGCGCCTGAAGCGTCTGAGCGGCCTCGAGGCCTTCTCGGCCGACGTCATCGCGGGCCGCCTGCACGTGCAGTACGACGCCGCACGGCTCACGGCGGGCAGCATCTCCGCGGCGGTCGCCGACACCGGCATGCGTGCGTGGCTCGAGCACGAAGAGCCTCATCTCTCCTCAACCAGCCAGACTCGCTTCCTGGTCCTGATTGCGTCCGGTGTGTCGCTGGCCGCCGCCATCGTCGCGGGATGGCTCGGCTGGCCGATCGCGTCGCGCGTGCTCGCGCTGGCGACTGTGGCCGCCGGCGGCGCGTATCCGGCGTTGCGGGCCTGGCGTGCGCTCCGCTACAGCGCGCTCGACATGAACGTTCTGATGACGATTGCCGTCGTCGGCGCGATCGCCATCGGGCAGTGGTCTGAAGCCGCGACAGTGGTCTTTCTCTTCGCGCTCGCGCAGCATCTCGAGTCGCACAGCATGGACCGCGCGCGCAACGCCATCCGCGCCCTGATGGACCTCACGCCGCCCGAGGCCGCCGTCCTCCGCAACGGCACCGAGGTACGCGTACCCGTGGACCAGGTTGTGCTCGGTGAGCGCCTGCGCGTGCGTCCGGGCGAGAAGATCCCGCTCGATGGCCGCGTCGCAGCCGGCGCGAGCGACGTCAATCAGGCGCCGATTACGGGAGAGTCGCTGCCGGTGGACAAGCGGCCGGGCGACGAGGTGTTCGCCGGCACCATCAACGGCCACGGCGCCATCGAGGTGGAGACCACCCGGCTCGTCCGCGACACGACGCTTGCGCGCATCATCCACCTGGTCGAGTCCGCGCAGGCCGAGCGCGCTCCGGCGCAGGCCTTCGTCGATCGCTTCGCGCGGATCTACACGCCCGTCGTCATCGTGCTGGCGGCGCTCGTCGCGGCGGTGCCGCCGCTCATCGGCTGGGGCCCGGCGATGCCGTGGATCTATCGCGGGCTCGTGCTGCTCGTCATCGCCTGTCCGTGCGCGCTCGTCATCTCGACGCCGGTGGCACTGGTGTCGGCGCTCGCCGCCGCGGCACGGCGCGGCGTCCTCATCAAGGGCGGCCTCCATCTCGAGCGGCTCGCGACGGTGCAAGGCGTGGCGTTCGACAAGACCGGCACGCTCACGCGCGGCGTGCCGGAAGTGGTCGACATCGTGGCGGCCGGTGGCGTCGAAAGGGAAGCCGTCTTGCGCCTCGCCGCATCGGTGGAGCAGGCCTCCGAGCACCCGATTGCGGCTGCCATCGTGCGGGCTGCAGGTGCAAGCGATCCCGGTGCGCCAGTCACATCCGACTTCCACGCAAGGCCAGGCCTTGGTGCGGTCGCCACGGTCGACGGCGATCAAGTCCTCGTCGGCAGCGTCAGGCTCATCGAGGAGTCGGGAATCGATCTCGCGCCCCTGACGGCAGCGCTCGACACGCAGACGGCTGCAGGCAGGACGATTGTCGTCGTCGCACGAGGCTCGAACGTGCTTGGTCTGGTTGCGCTCGCAGACACGCCGCGGACGAAGGCGCGCGACATGGTGGACCTGCTCGCGCAGGCCGGATTGAGCCAGGTGGCGATGCTCACCGGCGATTCGCCCGCGGCAGCGCAGGCCATCGCGAGAGAGGTTGGCATCGACGATGTGCGTGCCTCGCTGCTCCCGGCCGACAAGGTGGAAGCGGTGAAAGACCTGCGGCGCCGGTGGGGGAGCCTCGCCATGGTTGGCGATGGCGTGAACGACGCCCCCGCCCTGGCCGCCGCAGACGTGGGCATCGCGATGGGCGCCGCCGGCAGCGACATCGCGCTGGAGACCGCCGATGTCGCGTTGATGAGCGACGACCTCGTGAAGCTGCCGTTCGCGATCCGGCTGAGCCGAGCCACGGTTCGCACGGTGCGGTTCAACATCGCCGCGGCGCTGCTGCTGAAGCTCGCGTTTCTCGGCCTCGCCGTTGCCGGCTGGACGTCGCTCTGGCTCGCGATCGTCGCCGACACGGGCATGTCGCTCGTCGTGATTGCGAACGGGCTGCGATTGCTGCGAACGACCTAAGGCGCGGGATTGAAGCTGGGCTCTTCCTTCTCCTTCGACAGGAAAATGCGCGCCACGCGAAGCCCGTCGAGCGCTTCTACCCGCAACGTCCGCTTTTCGACCTCGAATCGATCACCGACGCGCGCCCGCCGGCCCAGTCGTCCGAGAACGTAGCCGCCGATCGTGTTGTAGGCCGCATCGTCGATCTGCAGGCCGAACTGCGCGTTCACGTCGGCCACGAGCGCGAGGCCGTCGACGAGCGCCGAGCCGTCCGCGAGCACCGTGATCCGGTTGTTGCCGCCGCCCGGGCCCACTTCGCCGACGATGCGCTCCATAAGCCCGGCGAAGGTGACCAGTCCCGCGGTCCCGCCGAACTCGTCGATGACAATGGCCACAGGCGCGTGCCGGTCGCGCATCTCCGACAGCAGGTCCCCGGCCTGCATCGTCTCGGGCACGTTGAACGCGTCGCGCAGCACGCCGCTCAGGTCGGACAGCGTCTTCCCAAGCGCGATGTGGCCGAACAGATCCGTGACGTGCAGCATGCCGACGATGTCGTCGAGGTTCTTGCGGTATACGGGGAGCCTCGAGTGGCCGCCCTTGCTGAGTGTCTCGGCGATGTCGGCGAGCGATGCGTCGACGGGCAGCGCCACCATCTCGGTGCGGGGCACCATGACCTGGCCCGCGGTGAGATCGGAGAAGCCGAAGACGCGGTGGAGCATCTGCTCCTCTTCCTCTTCGAGGACGCCTGCTTCCTGGCTCGCGGTGACCAGCATCTTGAGCTCTTCTTCCGAGTGCACCAGCGAGTGGCCGCTCGGCGCCTTGAGGCCGACGGCGCGCACCACGAGACGGCCCAGCGTGTTCAGCGCGGTGATGAATGGCCACAACACGCGCATGAAGATTTCCGTCGGCCGTGTCACGAGTAGCGCAGTCGATTCGGGGTGCTGCAGCGCCACTGTCTTTGGCGCCAGCTCGCCGAGCACGATGTGCAGCGCTGTGATGATTGAGAACGAGATGACGACCGCGATCGTGTGCGCCGTGATCGTCGAGACGTACGACCCAAGCGCCAGGAACGGCGGCTCGATGAAGGCCGCCAGCGCGGGCTCACCCACCCAGCCGAGGCCGAGGCTCGCCATGGTGATGCCAAGCTGGGTCGCGGCAATGTAGCTGACGGGATCGTTCAGTACCCGGCGCACGGTCCGGGCGCCCCGGTGGCCTTCGGCGATCAGCTGGTCGATACGGGTCTTCCGCACCGTGACCAGTGCGAACTCAGAAGCCACGAAGAACCCGTTGGCGAAGACCAGGACCAGAATGGCCAATACGCCGATGGCGAGATGATATGTGTCGAGCATCCGCGCGCTCCTTGGGCGACTCTAGCGGAGCCTCCCCCGGGGAGCAAGCGGCTCAGGCGCGCCGATTGCTGAAGAAATGGGCTTCGACGAACTCGTCGATCGCGGCCTGATCGGCCGTATCCACCTTCTCGAACTGCAGGCCCATGCCGACGCGCCGGTCACTCCACGCGACGCGCGACTCGACGTCCACCTCGCGGCGGCCCGACGGCAGGCGGAAGCGGACACGCGCGGCGGCGCCGGGCTCGAGCGGGCTGGTCGTGCGGATGGCGATGCCGCCGCGACTGAGATTCAAGGTCAGGGCGGTGGCGATCGTGTTTCCGAACCGGTAGGCGACCGGGATGCCCAGGACGACGCGCGGGCTGCTGCGGCGGTTGAAGCTGTCGGGGAACAGGTGCGGCGCGAGCGAGGGCAGGATGTGCTGCACGGCGCTGTACTCGTTCACATACCCGACGACCCCCAGCGAGGAGAGCTCGCGCACCTCTTCGGCGCTGACGATCGTGCCGCTGAAGACCAGGATTGGCAGCCGGCCGCCGTCGATCTTGCGGATGGCGCGCACCAGGTCCACGCCCGGCGCGTTCGGCAGCCGCAGGTCGAGCGCGATGAGGTCGATGCGATCGAGATCGGCCCTGACCTTCGCGAGCAGTTCCACGGCGCTGCGGGCCAGGATGGGGCGGT
>Ga0310810_10011295_pt1 | contig 10440 bp, 9 predicted proteins | sample NCmetagenome_FD_207641 | JGI IMG/M metagenome (GOLD analysis project Ga0310810, IMG submission 207641) | Soil microbial communities from experimental microcosm in Duke University, North Carolina, United States - NC | ecosystem: Engineered > Artificial ecosystem > Soil microcosm > Unclassified ... | reverse complement strand
TTGCGCCAGGGCCGGACCGCCGGCGTCTTCCAGTTCGAGTCGCCGCTGGCGACCGACACGCTGCGCTCGATGCGGTGCGACCGGTTCGACGACCTGGTGGCCTCGAACGCCCTGTTGCGTCCGGGCCCGCTCGACGCGGGCATGCACACCGTGTTCATCCGCCGGAAGCTGGGTCAGGAGAAGGTCACCTACCCGCACCCGTCGCTGCAGGAGGTGCTCGAGCCCACCTATGGCGTCATCACCTACCAGGAACAGGTGATGCGGATCGCGAACGTGCTCGCCGGGTTCACCCTGGCCGAAGCCGACGTGCTCCGGAAAGCGGTGGGCAAGAAGGACGCGGAGCTGATCAAGAAGGAGCTGGGCAAGTTCTCCGAGCGCGCCATGGCGCTGGGCCACCCCCGGCGCATGGTCGAGGACCTGGCGGCCCAGATCGAGACCTTCGGCCGGTACGGCTTCAACAAGTCGCATTCGGTGGCGTATTCGGTCCTGTCATACCAGACGGCCTGGCTCAAGGCGCACTACCCGGCCGAGTTCATGGCGGCGCTGCTCTCGTCCGAAATCGGCAACACCGACAAGGTGGTGCAGTACATCAACGAGGCCCGCGAGCTCGAGCTCGAGGTGCTGCCGCCGGACGTGAACGAGTCCGGCTTCAAGTTCACGGTGGTGGGCGAGCGGCGGATCCGCTTCGGCCTCGGCGCCATCCGGAACGTCGGCTGGGGAGCCATCGAGAGCATCATCGCCGCCCGCCAGGAGGCGCCGTTCGGCGCCTTGGCCGACTTCATCGAGCGCATCGATCTCCGGCTGTGCAACAAGCGGGTGCTCGAGTCGCTGATCGTGGCGGGCGCCTGCGACGGCCTGGGCGGGCACCGGAAGCAGCTGTGCGAAGCGCTGGACGGCGTCCTGGCGGAGGCGCAGCTGCTCCAGGCCGACAAGGAGGCCGGCCAGGCCTCGCTGTTCGGCGACAGCACCACGCCGCGGCCGAGGCGCATCGATCTGCCCGATATTCCGGCCTGGACCGAGGCGGAGCGCCTGGTGAAGGAGAAGGAGGTGCTTGGCTTCTTCATCTCGGGCCACCCGCTGGAGCGGTTCCGCTCGGAGGTCGAGCTGTTCGGGACCCGCACCACCGCCACGCTGGGCGAGTGGAGCGAACACCCGGTGACGGTCGCCGCGGTCGTCACCGGGGTGAAGCGGCAGATCTCGAAGAAGACCGGCAAGGAATACGCGCGGCTGGTGCTCGAGGACTTCCACGGCACCGCGGAGGCCATCGTCTTCCCGGACGCCTGGGCCAAGCTCAACGGCACCATCCTGCCGGATGCCGCCCTGCTGCTTACCGGCGGGTACAGCGACCGCGACCGCGGCGAGGACCACGCCCCGTTCATCGTCGAGTCGGCCCGGGCGCTCGACGAGCTCAAGCGCTCGGGCGCGGTGGCGCTGAGCCTGCGCTGGCGGATGCCGTCCGCACCCGAGCCCGAGGCGCTCCGCGCCGCGGCGGCACTGTGCTCGGCACACCCGGGTCCGACGCCCCTGTATATTGAGTGGAGCGACGGGAACGGGGAGTCGGTGCGCCTCCGGTCCCGTCGCGTCCGCGTCGCGGCGGAGGAGGACCTCGTTCGGGCCCTGCGCGATCTCCTGGGCGCCGATTCCGTCCACTACATCAAGGCGGGCTGACCCGATGGCCTCAGCGTATTCGCTGGAGTTCGAGAAGCCCCTGCTCGAGCTGGAGCGGCAGATCGAGGATCTGAAGCGGGTCGGCACCGAACGCCAGATCGACATCGAGGGCGAGCTCGAGGGCCTGCAGGGCAAGCTCGAGTCGCTCCGGGCGGAGATCTATCGCAATCTCACACCCATCCAGCGGGTCATGGTCGCCCGCCACCCCCGCCGTCCCTACACCCTCGACTACCTCAGCACCATCTTCACCGACTTCATCGAAATGCACGGCGACCGCCTCTACATGGACGACCTCGCGATCGTGGGAGGGTGGGCCCGGCTGGCCGGCGTGTCGGTGATGGTGATCGGGCACCAGAAGGGCCGCGACACCAAGGAGAACCTGAAGCGCAACTTCGGCATGCCCCACCCGGAGGGCTACCGCAAGGCGCTCCGCCTCATGAAGCTCGCCGCCAAATTCAACGCCCCCCTCATCACGCTCATCGACACGCCCGGCGCCTATCCCGGCCTCGGCGCCGAAGAGCGCGGGCAGTCGGAGGCCCTGGCCCGGAACATCCTCGAGATGTCCGCGCTGGCGACGCCCGCCGTGGCGGTGGTCATCGGGGAGGGCGGCTCGGGCGGCGCGCTCGCGCTCGGCGTGGCCGACCGGATCCTGATGCTGGAGAACTCGGTGTACTCGGTGATCTCGCCCGAGGGCTGCGCCGCCATCCTGTGGAAGGACTCGAGCCAGCGGGAGCGCGCCGCCGAGGCGCTCAAGCTCACGGCCGACGACCTGCTCCGCCTCAAGGTCATCGACGAGATCGTGCAGGAGCCGGTGGGCGGTGCCCACATCGACCCCGACGCCACCGGGGAGGCGCTCCGCGAGGCGCTGATCCGCCACGTCACCGAGCTGCGGAAAATTCGCCCCGAGAAGCTGGTGCGGCGCCGCGCGGAGAAGTACGCCGCGATGGGCGCCTACACCGAGGCCTGATGAGCCAGACCGTCGAGGTCCGCTTCAAGGGCACCCGGAAGGCCTACTTCCTCTGGGCCGACACCGACGCCCCCCTTCGCGTCGGCGACGCCGTGCTGGTCGAGGTCGAGCGCGGCCGGGACTTCGGCCGCATCACGGCGGTCGGCGACGTGGCCGCGAAGAAGTGCGCGGGCGGATGCTCCGGCTGCGCCGTAGGCGGCGAGGCCGCCCCGACGGAGTCGGCCTCACCCAAGCCGGTGGTGCGCCGCGCCACGCGCGACGACCTGCGGGTCCACGACGAGAACCGCCGCTCGGAGGACGACGCCCGGCGCAAGGTCATCGAGCGGGTCCGGACCCACGACCTGGTCATGAAGGTGAGCGATACCGAGTGGCAGTGGGACCGCAACAAGCTCACCATCTACTTCACCGCCGAAAAACGAGTCGACTTCCGCGCCCTCGTGCGCGACCTGGCCTCGCTGTTCCGCACCCGCATCGAGCTCCGTCAGATCGGTGTGCGCGACGAGGCCGCCCGGCTCTCGGGCGTCGGGCGCTGCGGGCGGGAATACTGCTGCTCGTCGTGGCTCACGGAGCTCTCACCAGTCAACCTCGGCCTGGCCAAGGACCAGCACCTCTCGCTCAACCCCTCGCAGATCTCGGGCGGATGCGGCCGCCTGCTCTGCTGCCTCAAGTACGAGCACGAGTTCTACGTCACGGCTCGCAAGCGCTTTCCCAAGGAGGGAAAGACGGTCACCACCGCCCGCGGGGCGGAGAAGGTGATCGCCGTGGACATCTTCCGCGAGCGGGTGTTTCTCCGTAGCGAGGAGCACGGTTCGCGCATCATCGCGCTGGTCGAGCTGCGCGACGAGGTGGAGGCCCGGGGCGAGGTCCTGATGACGGCGGAGACGCGGAGCCGGCTGGTGCCCGTGGACGCCGTACGTGCCGCGCCGACGGCCGAGGAGCCGCCACCGGAGCCCGGCGCGCCTCAGGCCGGGCCGCCGGCGGGGCGGCCGCACCGGCGGCGGCGGCGGCGGCGGCGGGGTGGTGGCTCCGGCGACCAGGCCGGGCCGGAGGGTGGCGAACCGGGTTAGATTCCTCGCGTCGCGCCGCGAGGGGCGCGCCGCACTCCGTCATCCCGAGCGCAGCGAGGGATCTGCTCCACCGGCTTCGAACCGCGGATGAGCAGGTCCCTCGGTCGCTTCGCTCCCTCGGGATGAGGTGCGAGAGACGCTCTTCGATTCACCAGGAGCTTGTTCGTGCCCAAGTTCTACCTCACTACCGCCATCGATTACTCCAACGGCGACCCGCATCTCGGCCACGCGCTCGAGAAGGTGGGGGCCGACTGCATCGCCCGCTACCGCCGGCTGCGCGGCGACGACGTGCACTTCCTGATGGGCATGGACGAGCATTCCCAGGCCGTCCTGCAGGCCGCCGAGGAGCACGGGCTCGAGCCGAAGGTCTGGGTCGACCGGATGGCTGCGACGTTCGAGGACTACTGGCGCCGGCTCGAGTGCAGCAACGACGACTGGATCCGCACCACCGAGCCGCGCCATCACCGGGGGACCATCGCCCTGCTCGAGCAGATCGCCCGCACCAGCCCGGATGATCTGTTCGTGGGCGAGTACGAGGGCCTCTACTGCTTCGGATGCGAGGAATTCAAGCAGCCCGCGCAGATCGTGAACGGACACTGCATCGAGCACCCGACGCTCGACCTGGTGCCGACCAAGGAGCGGAACCACTTCTTCCGACTGAGCCAATACCGGGACCGGCTGCTCACGCTGATCCGCTCGGGCGAGTTCCGGGTCGAGCCGGCCATCCGCCGGAACGAGATCGTGCGCCTGCTGGAGGATGGCCTGCAGGACATCTCGGTCAGCCGGAACCGGCAGTCCTGGGGGATTCCGTTCCCGGGCGACCCGGAGCAGACGGTGTACGTGTGGTTCGACGCGCTCATCAACTACCTCTCCGCGACGGGGTATCCCGATCCGGGGTACGAGCGGCTGTGGCCCGCCGACCTGCACGTCGTCGGCAAGGGCATCACGCGGTTCCATTGCGTCATCTGGCCGGCCATGCTGCTGAGCGCCGGCTTGGCCCTGCCCCGCGAGGTATGGGCCCACGGTTACGTGCAGTGGGAAGGCACCAAGATGTCCAAGTCCGCCGGCACGGCCGTGAGCCTGGGCGAGGCGATCAACCGCCACGGCCCCGACGCCCTGCGCTACTTCCTGCTTCGCGAGGTAGGGTTCGAGGCCGACGGCAACTTCACCTGGGACCGGTTCGACGAGCGCTACACCGCGGACCTGGCGGACGGCCTGGGCAACCTGGCGTCGCGCTCGCTGGCCATGGTCGCGAGGTATCGGGGCGGCGTAGTGCCTGCCGACGGGACGGATACCCCGCTCGACCGGGACGGCAGGAGCGCGATCGCCGGGTACGCCGAGGCGATGGATGCGCTGGATCTGCGCGGCGGAGCGGAAGCCGCCTGGGAGCTGGTCGCCGGGGCCAACCTGTACATCCAGCAAGCCGCGCCCTGGGCGTTGGCCAAGGCGGGCAAGGAGGCCGAGTTGGATGCCGTGCTCGGGGCCTTGGGACGCGCCCTCTATCGCTTGGCGGTGCTCACCACACCGTTCATCCCGGGCAAAGCCCAAGTCCTGTGGCGAAGCCTCGGTCTAGCGGCGGAAGCGCTAGAACATGCATGGCCGTCCGTCGAGCGGCCGCCCTCCGCCGGGCTGGCTACCAACAAACCCGAGGTGCTGTTCCCCAAGCCGCCGAGTGTCTAGAAGTTAGCCTGTCAATGAGCAAAACTATTTGACAGTCAAGGACTTATCAGCAGGCGTGAAGGGTTGACTATCCCCGCACCGTGGGCCACCTTTTGCGTGGTCTTTGTGTGTCGGGTCACCTCCCGCGGCACTCGCTGGGCTCAGATTGTTCTGCAGGGCAGCCGAAGATTGGAAGATGTAGCCGGGTAGAGGGAGCAAGCATGGCCAAACGCCGTCGGTGGACCGTGGTTTTCGTACCCCACGGGTCCGAGCCGTCGAAGATCGTCGAGGTGTCGTACGGCGTCATCAAGATGGCGGCGGGCGGAGTCGCGCTCGGCGTCACCGCGGCCTTGCTGGTAGGCTACGCCACCGTGGCCCACACGGCGGATCTCTCGCGAACCAGCCGGCTGCAGGATGAAAACGTCAGGCTGTCGCAGGAGATCGGCGAGCTCCACGGGCGGCTCTCGTCCCTGTCGGATACCCTCACGCGGATCAGCCAGCGCAACGACAAGATCCGGGTCCTCGCCAACCTCGACCCGATCGATCCTTCGGTACAGGCCGCCGGCATCGGCGGCCCGACCTTGGCGCCCCGGCCGGGCCTGCCGGGCGACGGACCGGCGATGCGGAAGACCCAGGAGATCCGGGTCGACCTCAACGCCCTGATCCGTCGCGCCAACCTGCTGGCGTCGTCGTTCGAGGAAGCCAAGGACAGCCTGGCCAGCCACTCGCAGCGGCTGGCCGCCACCCCGTCCATCATGCCGACGCAGGGCTGGCTCACCAGCGCGTTCTCCTCGATGCGCGAGCACCCGATTCTGCACATCGCGCGGCCGCACGAGGGCATCGACGTGACCGCGCCGATGGGAAGCCCGATCGAGGCGCCCGCCGCGGGTACCGTCACCGACGCCGGCTGGGAATCGGGTTATGGCAACACCGTCACCATCGACCACGGCTACGGTGTCGTCACCAAGTTCGCCCACTGCTCGAAGCTGCTGGTCCGCACCGGCCAGCATGTCTCCCGCGGAACCAGGATCGCCCTGGTCGGCAACACCGGCCTCGCTACCGGTCCCCATCTCCACTACGAGGTGCACGTGAACGGCCGGCCGGTGGATCCGCTCAAGTATGTGTTGCCGGACAAGGTGGTGACGGACTGAGTGAGGGCGATACGACGATAGGCCGAACGGGCGATAGGAAAAAGCGGCCCCCGGAGCTCGATAAGCTCCGGGGGCTTTGTCGTATGGTGTTTCCTATCGCCCGTTCGGCCTATCGGCCTCGCCGCCATCTCACCCCCTCGTCAGAACTGTACCTTTGGCGTCTCCGCCGCACCCTTCTGGGCCTCGAAGTACTCCCGCGGCTTCCCCATGCCGAACACTTTGGCCGTGATGTTGTAGGGGAACCGCCGGATGTAGGCGTTGTACTCGCCCACGGCGGCGTTGTAGTCCTGGCGCGCGACCGAGATGCGGTTCTCGGTGCCCTCCAGCTGGTCCTGGAGCTGCTTGAAGTTCTCGCTCGACCGGAGCTGCGGGTAGTTCTCCGAGATCGCGATCAGCCGGCCCAGGCCGGCGGTGAGCTGGGCATCGGCCGCGGCCATCTCGGGCACGTTGCCACTCTGGATGGCGCCGCCCAGGCGGGCGCGGGCGTTGGCGATGGAGATGAAGACGGTGTCCTCCTGCTTGGTGATGCCCTTGACCGTGTTCACCAGGTTGGGAATGAGGTCGGCCCGCCGCTGGAGCTGGGCCTGGATCTGGCCCTGGGCCTGGTTCACCCGCTCGTCCATCGTCTGAATGGTGTTGTACCCGCAGCCCGCGGTCAGCGTCGCGAGCATGGCGAGCGTCAGGGCGATCCTCGAGGAGCGCGTCATCACTGGTCTCCGAGCTGAAAGTGGTCCGCGTACTCCGCCGCGCGCGAGACGGCGTTGAGATACTGCTCGAACTCCTGCGGCGTGCAGCGCCATCCGCGCTCCGCGCGGTGCTCCACCGGCGTCGTGAGCGCGCCGGCGGCGACGCCGATCAGCGCCGCCGCCTCGGTCGCGAGGGACACGGGCGAGGCGGGCACGGGCCGCCCCGCCAGGGTCAGCAGCGAGCGGAGCAGCACCAGAATGGTCGTCACGCTGCCGGTCGCGAGGTCGCCCAGACCCTTGCCGTCGCCGCCCGCCGCCGCGTAGCCCTGGCGGAGCCGCAGCAGCTTGCCGCGAAGCTCGCGCTCAAGCGCCTGGCGAAGGTCGCGCCGCTGGACCCGCGCCTCGCCCAACGGATCAGCCCCCCTCAGCACCCGGTAGCCGGCGCGCATGTCGGTAATCTCGATGGGGAAGACGTCGCTGGCTCGGCCCCACTCGGCCCGGCTGATGAGCAGCGGAGGCTCGGCCGCGGTCTTGCGCCAGGCGGCGAACGCCGGCGCCAGCGCGCGAAGGCGCGCCGGGGACGGGTCGTCCAGCACCAGCATCAGGTTGATGTTCGACCGTCCGGGAAGGTAGTCCCCGCGAGCCGCCGAGCCGTACAGCACCGCGCTGTAGCCCGCGCCAAGCGCGGCATCCGCCGCGGCCAGGAACGGCATCACTACCCGCTCGACCGAGTCGTGCATCAGAACCGTCCTCCCGAGCCGCCGCCGCTGAACCCGCCGCCGCCGCCGAAGCCACCAAAGCCGCCGCCACCTCCGCCCCCGAACCCGCCGCCGAAGCCGCCCCCGCCCCAACCGCCCCCGATCCACGGCCCGCCACCCCAATATACCCGGCGCCCGCGCCGGCCCCGGTTGGCCAGGATGACGAACAGGATGAAGATCAGGATGGGCAGCAGCGAGACCAGTTGCGAGCCCGGGGGCGACGCGGGCGCGGCCGGCAGCGGGGTGGACGCGAGCGTCGAATCGGTGACCCCATAGCCCCGGGCGATCACTCCGGTCACCGCGCGCACGCCGCTGCTCAACGCGGCGCCGTACTGCTCCTGCGCCAGCAGCGGCCCCATGACGTCGCGGCGAATCTGCCCGCTGGCCGCGTCGGTCACGATGCCCTCGAGACCCTGTCCGACCTCGATCCGCACGTGCCCGGTGCCCGGCTGGTGGTTCTGCCTCGGCACCAGGAGCAGGACCAGGCCGGCGTTCCGCCGCCGATCCCCGACCTCGGCCCGCGCCCCCACGCCCCACGCGCGGCCGATGGCCAGCGCCACCTCAGCCTCGTCGCGGTCGCCAATGGTCGGCAAGGTCACGACCGCCACTTCCGCGCCGGTCGCGGCGCGGAGCCGGGTGAGCAGGTCCTCGAGCGAGTCGCGCGACGCGGGGGCGACCAGCGAGGCGACGTCGGTGACGTAGCCCTCGGGCCGAGGCGGGAAGAGACTCGCCGTGCCGGGCGTCTGGGCCAGCCCAGTTCCCGCGGCCATCAGTTGTAGCACCGCCAGGGTGGCGGTAGCTTTGCGACGTGTTGCCCTCACCCACACTCCTTCGGCTGATCCGCGGCCTCATGCTGCAGGGCCTGCTGCTTGGCGGGCTCGGCGCTTGCGAGAAGCCGCGCGCGTTAGCCGTGCGCGTCTCCATTCCGGGCCCTGACTCGGTTGAAACGCCCGTCACCGGCGTCGGCCTGGTGGCGCTGCCGTACGACCGCGACAGCGTGTTGCGGGCACTGGAGCAGCGCGCCCGAACCCCGCGCCCACCCACCGCGCCGATCGACAGCCTGTACGCGGCCTTCCGGGGTCCGTTCGTGGCCTACTCGTCGGCCACCATCCGGCTGGGGCGGCTGCGCGATTCGCTCGCCGCCACGAAGGCCACGCTCGACTCGATCCCGCGGTCGGCGCCGGCGTATAGCCGGCAGTACGCGGTGTTCGGCCGGCTCACGGATTCGCTTCGCGCAGCCCAGGACCGGGTAGACCGCACCCGGATCGCGCTCGACCGGGAGCGGCGTGACTTCGCCACTCGTGGCGACAGTCTGCGCCTCCGGATGCGCCAGTGGGAAGATAGCACCTACCAGGGGTACGACAGCCTGGTGCAGGGCCTCACTCGACGCGCCGGTCGGGAGGCGGTCACGGACACGACGGGGTCGGACGGGTGGGCGCACCTGATGCTCCCACCAGGCCGCTGGTGGATCTACGCCAGGAGCTGGGACGCCACCGACCCCAACGCCGAGTGGTACTGGAACGTACCGGCCCCCACCGGGGATACCCTGCTCCTGTCCAGCCGGAGCGCCCGGCGGCAGGCGAGATACTAGGAGGAGGTGAGATGCTGCGCAGTGCGCTCGTGGCTCTGGTGATGGTGGGCTCGGTCTGTGGCACGTTGGTGGCCCAGTCGAAGGCCGATTCTGCGCAGACGGCCCGCTCGCGGGCCGACTCGACCAGGGTGGCGGCGACCAGGGCCGCGGCGACCAGGACCGACTCGGCCAAGAGCCCCCTCGCAGGCCGGATGCGCGGATCGGCGACCGCCCCGGTGACCGTCTACGAGATGTCCGATTTCCAGTGCCCGTACTGCCGGGAGTTCGCGGTCCAGACGTTTCCGGCGATCGACTCCGCCTACGTCGCCACCGGCCGGGTGCGCTGGGCCTTCGTCAACTTTCCTCTGACGAGTATCCACCCCAACGCCGTGGCCGCCGCCGAAGTAGCACTCTGCGCGGCACAACAGGGCGGCTTCTGGCGGGTGCACGACCTCCTGTACCAGCATCAGGACGTGTGGGCTCCGCTCAAGGCGCCGGCCGCCTTCTTCGTGACCCTCGCGGACTCCGCCAAGCTCTCCAAGCCGGCGCTGCTCGCCTGCCTCCAGTCACCGAGCACGGAAGAGGCCATCCGGGCCGACGCGCAGGGAGCCCAGCGCTCGGGTGCGAACAGCACGCCGACCTTCTACATCGAGGGTGGCCTGCTGGTCGGCGCGCAGCCGCTGCCGGTCTTCCGGCAGGTGCTGGACTCCATCTTGAAAGGGAGAGCCAGGCGGTAGGGGGACGGAAAGACGGAAGGACGGAAGGACACGAGGACCGGTGGCCGCCGAGCGCGATCGACACAGGACGCGCACGCACCGGGGAAGACGAGCGGGCGCATGCAGCAGCTCGCCTCTCGAAGCCGCTGCTCTTGCCGTCCGTCATTGCCGCTCATCCTATCGCTAGCCCGGGCGGTA
>Ga0310810_10011294_pt1 | contig 10440 bp, 5 predicted proteins | sample NCmetagenome_FD_207641 | JGI IMG/M metagenome (GOLD analysis project Ga0310810, IMG submission 207641) | Soil microbial communities from experimental microcosm in Duke University, North Carolina, United States - NC | ecosystem: Engineered > Artificial ecosystem > Soil microcosm > Unclassified ... | reverse complement strand
CAGATCGACGGCTCCGGGCTGACGCCGCTCATCTGGGGCAGTTCCGCCACATGGTCGCCCGATGGCCGGAGCATCGCGTTTCACGCCTCGGCGGGTGGTGGCGCACCGCCGATCCGGGTCGAGCCGGGAGCGCCGGCCCCCGACAGCGATCTCTTCGTCATGAACGTCGCCGACTTCCTGAAGAAAGGCACGAAGCCGCGCAACCTGACGAACACGCCCGAGCTGATCGAGGAGGACGCCGACTGGTCTCCGGACGGACGATCGATCGTCTTCACAAGGCGCGCCGCCACCGCCAGAGGCTCGAATGCCGTGAACGATCCGTCGGTCGAGCTCTTTGTCATGCGCCCGGACGGCCGCGGGCAGCCTGTCAGGCTGACCAATAACGCGGAAGAGGAACGCGCGCCGGCGTGGTCGCCGGACAGCAAGCGCCTCGTGTTTGTCGCGAGACGTGGTGGAACCGATTTCGAGCTCTGCGTGATGAATGCGGACGGAACCGGGCTGCGGCAGCTCACGGACAATACCGTCGGCGATCTCACGCCCTCCTGGTCACTCGACGGCCGCGAGATCATGTTTCACCGGATCGTGAGCCCCGGGCGGTACCAGCTCTTTACGATCCGCGCCGACGGGACCGGCGAGACCCAGATCACGGATACTCCGGGCCTGAATGCCTTTCCCAAATGGGGCCGGATTCGCGCTCCGTCCAAAGACGTCAGGTGAGATTTAACCTGGCGCGGCGCCTTGCGTCGCGACGTAGAGCGCGTAGATCGACTGGCTCGCCGCCATGAACAGTCGATTGCGCTTGGGGCCGCCGAAGGTGAGGTTGCCGCAGACTTCCGGAAGGCGAATCCGGCCGAGAAGCTTCCCGGCCGGATTCCAGACCGTGACGCCGCTGTAGCCGAGCGCGCGTCCGGCATTGCTCGACACCCAGAGGTTCCCGCCCACGTCGCAGCGCATTCCGTCGGGCCCGCACTTGATCCCGTCGATCATGCAGTCCGTGAACAGTCTGCGGTTCGAGACCTTGTTGTCGGGGCCGACGTCGAACGCGTAGACCTCGCCCTTGCCTCCGGGACCCGTGTCGCCGGGGCCTTTGCCCGTGCTGGCGACGTACAGCCGCCTGAAGTCTGGCGAGAACGTCAGGCCGTTCGGATCGGGCACTTGTTCTTCCGGGATCACCATGTCGACGCGGCCGCCGGGGTCGACGCGGTAGACATTGGTCGGCAACTCGCGCGGGAAGATCGCCCCCTCGTAGAGCTGTCCGCCATAGGGCGGATCCGTGAACCAGATGCCGCCGTCACGATGGACCGCGACGTCGTTCGGCGAATTGAATCGCTTCCCCTGGAACGCATCGGCGATCACGGTGACCGACCCGTCGTGCTCGTAACGGACGACGCGGCGGGTGAGATGTTCGCAGGAGAGCTGGCGCCCCTGCGGATCGAAGGTGTTGCCGTTGCTGTTGTTCGATGGAGTCCTGAAGATCGACACCCGGCCCTCGTCCTCGAGCCACCGCAGCTGACGGTTGTTGGGAATGTCGCTCCAGACGAGATAGCGGCCCTGGCTGCACCATGCGGGACCTTCGGTCCAGAGCGCGCCCGTCCAGAGCCGCGCAAGAGACGTGTTCGGCTGCACGAGCGCGTTGAACGACGGATCGATCGTCAGGACGTCGGGATCGCTGAAATAGGTCGTCGGCGGCGCGCCCGGGCCGAAATCGCGCGGCGGATTCGAGATGACCGTCGGCGCCGATGGCGGAGCCTGGCGTGGTTGTGCGAAGACGGACGGCCGTGCCGCCAACGCGGCGCCAGCCGCCGTTCCAAGCGTCGCGAGAAGCGTGCGCCTTGTCATGGGTCTCGTCATGGGCGACACATGTTATAGATCAGCAGGAGCGTGTGCCATGAGAATCATTGCAGGACTCTGCTCGGCCGGGCTCGCGGTGACGCTCGGGGCGGCACAGGCGCCGGATCCCGTCGCCATCGACGGCGATGACATCGGTGGCGTGGTGACCGGCAGCAAGGGAGCCGAGGCCGGCGTCTGGGTCATCGCGGAGACCACCGATCTGCCGACGAAATTTGTGCGGATCGTCGCGACCGACGACCGCGGACGCTACCTCGTCCCCGATCTGCCGAAGGCGACGTACGACGTCTGGGTGAGGGGTTACGGGCTCGTCGATTCGCCGCACGTCAAGACCGGCGTGGGCAGACACGTCAACCTGACCGCCGTGCCCGCGCCCGACGCGCGCGCCGCGGCCCAGTACTATCCGGCGGGCTACTGGTTCTCGCTGCTGCACGTCCCGGAGAAGCGCGAGTTTCCCGGGACCGGCGCCAACGGCATCGCGCCGGGCATGAAGACCCAGGCCGACTGGCTCAGGACCATGAAATCTGGCGCGTGCTGGTCGTGTCATGCGCTGGGGACGAAGGCCACGCGCGAGATCCCGGCGGCGTTCCGGTCGATGCCGTCGATGGACGCGTGGCAGCGGCGCATTCTCTCGGGGCAGGCCGGCGCCAACATGATGACGGCGATGACGCAGCTCGGGATGGCGCGCGCCCTCGCGATGTTCACCGACTGGACCGACCGGATTGCCGCGGGGGAAGTGCCGCCGGCGCCGCCGCGGCCGCAGGGCATCGAGCGAACCCTCGTCATCACCGAGTGGGACTGGGCGGATCCGAAAGCCTACCTGCACGATGAAGTGTCAACCGACCGCCGCAATCCGACGCTGAATCCGAACGGGCTGATCTACGGCGCGCTCGAGTTGAGCGCCGATTACCTCCCGGTGCTCGACCCCGTGCACAACACGATCAGCCGTATCCCGCTGACCGTGCGGGATCCGGCGACGCCGCCGACGTCCGCGACGATCGGGGCGCCTTCGCCGTACTGGGAGTCGGATGTGCTCTGGACGAGCCGGAACAACGTCCACAACCCGATGTTCGACGAGAAGGGGCGCGTCTGGATCACCTCGGCGGTGAGGCCCGCGCCCAATCCGGATTTCTGCAAGGCCGGTTCGGATCATCCGTCGGCGAAGCTGTTTCCGCTCAACAGCGCCGGCCGGCATCTTGCCGTCTACGATCCGAAAACGCGAGAGCTGATCCACATCAGCACGTGCTTTGCCACCCATCACCTCATGTTCGCGGAGGATGCCAACAATACGCTGTGGACCAGCGGCGGCGGTCCGGTCGTCGGCTGGCTGAACACGCGGATGTTCGACCAGACCCACGACGAGGTGAAGTCGCAGGGATGGACCGCGCTCATCATGGACACGAACGGCAACGGCAAGCGCGACGACTACGTCGAGCCGAACCAGCCGGTCGATCCGGCCAAGGACAAGCGATATGGCGGCGGCTTCTACTCGGTGGCGCCGGCGCCGGACGGATCGATCTGGGGATCCGTGCTCGGGATGCCGGGCGCGGCCGTGCGGCTGGTGCCGGGATCGAATCCGCCGCAGACGGCGCTGGCCGAAGTCTACGAGCCGCCGTTCAACGATCCGCAGAACCCGGGGTTCTCGCCGCGCGGGATGGACATCGATCGCCATGGCGTCGTGTGGGCGGCGCTCGCGAGCGGCCACCTCGCCAGCTTCGATCGGCGCAAGTGCAAGGGGCCGTTGAACGGCCCCCTGGCGACGGGACAGCATTGCCCGGAAGGCTGGACGCTCTATCCGGAACCGCTGCCGCAGCTGAAAGGCGTCAGCGATCCCGGCAGCGCGGGCGCCAGCTACTACACCTGGGTCGATCAATTCGACACGCTCGGCCTCGGTCCGGATACGCCGATCAACACCGGCAACGGCGCGGAAGCCCTGCTCGCGCTGAAGGACGGCAAATGGGTGGTCCTGCGGGTCCCCTATCCGCTGGGCTACTACACGAAATGGATGGACGGCCGCGTGGACGATCGCGCCGCCGGATGGAAGGGCAGGGGGATCTGGTCCACCGTCAGCACCCGCGCGCCATTCCATATGGAAGGGGGCAAGGGGACGACCAGCAAGGTCGTGAAGTTCCAGCTGCGGCCGGACCCGCTCGCGAAGTGAGCCCAGGGCAGCGTCTCAGTTACTTTAATTTACGAAACAATTTGTCCGCCGCCCTAAATGGTTGTATAACCGCGCCGTTCGGTGCGCACTTGCGTCCTCCGGAGACGTGCGCGCGCCATACCCATCCGCCAAGGAGGCTGATGATGAGGATGCGGTCGTTCCACACGTTGCTGGGTGTTGCCCTGATGCTGGCCATAGCCGGCGGCGTTACCGCGCAGGAATTCCGTGCCACGATCAAGGGCCAGATCGTCGACTCGAGCCAGGCCGTGCTGCCCGGGGCGACGGTCACGGTGCTGAACCAGGAAACCGGCGAGTTGGCCACCGCCACCACGAACAAGGACGGCTCGTACACCGTTCCCTTCCTCAGGCCCGGGCTTTACACGCTCACGGTCGAGATGCCCAGCTTCCAGAAATACACGCGCAAGGACATGCGGCTGCAGGTCAGCGAGACCGCGACCATCAACGTGCAGCTCAACCTCGGCGGCGTGACGGAGAGCCTCACGGTGTCGGCCGAATCGCCGCTCCTCGAAACGAGCAAGGCGGACCGCGGCACGGTCATCGACAGCCACCGCATCGCCGAGCTGCCGCTGCAGTCGCGCAGCCCGATGGCGCTGACGGTGCTCGTCGCCGGCGTGAACTACAACGCGCAGGCCATCTACCTGCGGCCGTTCGACAACGGCGCGCTGGCCGACTGGTCGATGAACGGCGGGCAGAACCGCAACAACGAGTTCCTGATGGACGGCGCCCCGAACAACGCCAACCAGTCGGGCAACAACATCGCCTACGTGCCGCCGGCCGACGCCGTCGGCGAAATGAAGATCCAGACCAATTCCTACGACGCGCAGTACGGGCGCACCGCGGGCGGCGTCGTCAACATGTCGCTGAAGTCGGGCACCAACGCCTTCCACGGCACCGCCTCGGAGTACTACCGGCGGAAGTTCCTCGACGCCAACTCCTTCCAGCTCAACGCGCGCAATACGCCGAAGATCCAGCACTATCTCGATCAGTACGGCTTCGAGGTGGACGGGCCGGTGCAGATCCCCGGCCTCTACAACGGCAAGGGCAAGACGTTCTTCATGTTCAACGGCGAGAAGTATCGCGAAGGCACGCCGGCGGCGCAGTTGAGCAGTGTGCCGACCGCGGCGATGAAGCTCGGCGACTTCAGCAAGCTGACCGATGCCTCGGGGAACCTGATCCGGATCTTCGATCCGCTCACCGGCCGCGACGTCAACGGCGTCTGGACGCGCGATCAATTTCCGGGCAATATCATCCCGGCGAGCCGGTTCAACGCGACCGCCAAGGCGATGATGCAGTACTTCCCGGACGCGAACTGCACGACGCCGGGGCAGCCGGACTGGCAGCAGAACCTCTGCTATAACGAGCACTTCAACAAGGACATTTTCTGGAACTGGGTCGGCAAGGTCGACCACAACTTCACGAGCAAGGACCGCACGTTCTTCCGCTGGGGCAAGAACGCGCGCCACGAAGTGCGCAACACGACGGCCATCCGCAGCGGTCCGGCCCAGAACGGTCAGCTGCCGCTGCTTCGCGCGAATGACGCCGTCGTCGGCGACTGGGTGCACATCTTCAACGGCGGCACCGTCTTCAACGTGCGCGGCGGCTATACCTTCTACCTCGAGGGCAGCCAGGGCACCCCGGCGTTCGGCTTCGATCCGACGTCGTTCGGCTGGCCGGCGAGCCTGGTCTCGCAGCTGCCCGCGGCCAGCGTCGGCAACCTGTTCCCGGTCGTCACCTTCGACCAGTTCGTGCAGCTGTCTCGCGGCTTCGGACCGAACACCAACAGGAACTTCAGCATCCAGCCGAACATCTCGATGAACCGCGGCGCGCACAACATCCGCAGCGGTCTCGACATCCGCCGGACCAACGTCTACAACGACAACTACGGGAACGCCGGCGGGCAGATTGATTTCACGCGCGCCTTCACCCGGAGCACGATCAACAGCACCAGCAACCTCGAAGGCAACGCCTGGGCGTCGTTCCTGCTGGGCGCGCCGTCAGGCGGCAACGTGCCGGTGAACCTGTTCCCGCACTTCTACTGGAACTTCGTCGCCCCCTGGATCCAGGACGACTGGCGCCTTTCGAACAAGTTGACGTTGAATCTCGGGTTCCGCTGGGACTTCAACAGTCCCATCCACGAAGAACAGAACCGCATGAACTACGCGTTCGATCCGACGTTGGTCAATCCGGTTTCGGCTCGCGTCGGCCAGACGGTCATGGGCGGGATCCGGTTCCTCGGCGTCGGCGGCGCGCCGACCACGCCATATAAGTTCGACTGGAACAACTGGCAGGGACGCGCCGGCGCCGCCTACCAGCTCAATGAGAAGACGGTGCTGCGCGGCGGCTACGGCAAGTACTTCCTGAATCCCACGACGCAGTCACAGACCAACGGGTTCAGCCAGTCGACGACGCTGCTGGCCTCGAACGACGGAGGCCGCACGCCGACCTATGTCCTGTCCAACCCGTTCCCCAACGGCATCGACAAGCCGACGGGCAGCTCCGCCGGCCCGCTCACCTTCCTCGGGAGGGGGCCGAGTTTCGGGAATCCCAACTTCGTCGTCCCGTTCGTGCACCAGTTCTCGGTCGGCGTGCAGCGCGAGCTGCCGTGGCACGTCGCGCTCGAGGCGACGTACGTCGGCAGCCGCAGTTTCAAGGTCGAGGGTAACTTCGGCGGGTACAACGAGCCCTCGGCGGCCTTCCAGGCGCAGTGCGACGTCACCATCGGCGGCAGCCGCTCGCTGTGCGATCAGCTGGTCACCAATCCGTTCTTCAACGTGCCCGGATTCGAAGGAACCACGCGGGGCACCAGCGCGACCATCGCGCGCTCCGAGCTCGCCCGTCCGTTCCCGGCCTTCACGGGCTTCAGCCAGAACCTGCAGAACCTCGGGAAGATGGTCTACGACTCCGCGCAGTTCGTCGCCAACAAGCGCTGGTCCAAGGGCATCACGCTCAATGCCAACTACACGTGGGTGCCGCGCTGGACCGAAGACGGCGCCAACACCACGACCGGCATCGGCAACGCCTATGTCGACGAAGTCAGCCTGCTGAAGAACCACGGCCCCTACTTCTCGCATCGCAAGCACCGCGTCACGGCCTCCGGCGTGTGGGAGCTGCCGTGGCTGCGCGACAAGAAGAGCCCGCTCGGCTACCTGCTCGGGGGCTGGTCGATTGCGCCGATGTACGTCTTCCAGTCGGGTCAGCCGTGGGACATGCCGGGCAACGTCGATCTCGCGCCGGGAGTGAACCTGAAGGACGTGGCGCTATCGGGGGACAAGGAGGGCCAGTTCATCTACGGCGTGAAGCCGTGCGTCGGCAATTACAACACCACGACCGGCAAGTACGACCTGCAGGCGTACTCCATCGCCTACGGGTGCACGCAGCCCTACTTCCTGATCCGCCAGGCGTTCCAGCGCCGCACCGCGATGAACCGCTACGACGAGTTCCGCCGGCCGGTCTACTGGGAGATCGACGCGAACATCGCGAAGACGTTCCCGATCACCAGCAAGGTGCGATTCCAATTCCGCATCGAGGCGTTCAACCTGCTGAACAGCCCGATGTACGACGAGCGCGGCTACAACACCGACACCGCCTCGTCGAGTTTCGGGCGGATCGATCGCAATGCGACCGGTCAGTCGAACTTCCAGCGCTTCATCCAGCTGGGATTCAAGATGACCTGGTAGTGTGCGTTCGGCATTCGGGCTGATACTGGGCTGCGCGCTGCTGACGGCTGTGTCGGGCACGCAGCCGGCTTCGTCTCTCACGTGGAACGATCTCCCGCCGGCGGTGCGCGACCAGCTCCACGCCGCCGGCGTCTCACAGACCGGGTTTCCTGATTATCTCGCCAGACTCCATCAGGTCCATGCTCAACGCGTGCGCGAAGGGGACCTCGATCACCTGGTGTTCTACCTGCTGCAGTCGACTCACTTCACGCGACAGCCTCCGATCGAGCCGGCGTTGAGCGCCCGCGCGCTGGTCGACAGCCTTGGGGAGCGCGAGCGCGCCGTGTATCTGCGGCAGGGGAATGGCGACGTCTCGCGCGTGGCCGCTCCGGTCCGGTCCCGGGCGCGTGATCTGCTGCGCGCGCTCGACTCGCACGATCAGGATCCGCGGATCGTCTACTTCCGCCAGCTCACCGCGGTCGCGCTGCCGCGCGGAGGCGGCCGGGAGACGGCCGTCATGCACGAGTACCTTCGCGCGATGCGCTTCTTGTATGAGAAGGAGTTCGTGGCGCAGCGAGCGCCCGAGGCCGCCGACGCGGTCGCCTCGCTCTACCGATCGCGGGGTCTGAGCACCGACACCGCAGTCGAAGCGGGTTACCTCGTCCATCTCGGCCTTGGTATCCTGAAGTCGCTCGAGCCCGGGCGCCGCGTGCGACGCGTCCTGATCGTCGGACCCGGCCTGGATCTGGCTCCGAGGACCAGTTTCGTTGATGCGGCTCCGCCGGAGAGCTATCAGCCCTGGGCCGTGATCGATGCGCTGGTCGGGCTCGGGCTCGCGCGGCTCGACGATCTGGAGGTCGTGGCGGGCGACATCAATCCGCGCGTGATCGATCACCTGCGGCGTGAGCAGTCCGCGCCGCCGGCGCTGCAACTCGTGTCGGGGCTCCAGCAGACACCCCAGCTGTCGCTGGAACGCGACTATCGCGACTATTTTGGGCTGCTGGGGAATGCGATCTCGGCGACTCGCGAGCCGACGGCGGACGTGAACGGCCGTCTGACGAAAGTCGTGCGGGTAACGGCGTCCGCTGCGCGGGTCCTGACCGCCGCGCCGCTCGACATTGTCACGGACCGTCTCCAGGGAGTACCCTTCGACCTCGTGGTCGCGACGAACATCCTTCCCTATTTCGATGACGTCGAGCTGGCGCTGGCGACGAGCAATATTGCGGCGATGCTGTCCCGGGGCGGCAGCCTGCTGCACAACGAGCCGCGTGCCGCGCGGCCCGACGTGGCGAGTGCGGCCGGTCTGCCCCTCGAGCAATCACGGCGGGCGCCGATTGCGACCGTTGCCGGAGCTCCGGCGCTCGCGGACACCGTCTGGCTGCACCGGCGCGACTGACGAGAATCGGTCTCGCCCGGTGCTCGGATTTGCCAGGTGAGTGCCGTGCGAGTACAAGATGAACCACTGACCATCATGCGCATGACCCATGCTGCCGCCGTGTTCGTCGCTGCCGTCACCGGTACGGTGCTCGGCGCCGCGCAGAACCCGCCCGCCGCGCCCGTTCAGACGCGTCCGGCGGGTCAGGGCCGGGGAGGCGGAGAGGCGACCCACGAATTCCTCGGGCTCGGCCGGACGCCGGATCCGGCAGTGGCTGCCCGTGGCGAAAAACTGTACTCAGCGGCGTGCGCATTTTGCCACGGTCCCGATGCGCGGGGCGCCCAGGGTCCGAGCCTTCTCCGCTCCGAAGTCGTGCTTCACGACGACCAAGGAGAATTAATCGGTCCTGTTGTCCTCAACGGGCGTCCGGACAAAGGGATGCCGCCGATGCCGTCCACCACCAGCGTTCAGATCGCGGAGATCGCGGAGTACCTGCACCTGCTGGTCGAACGGGCGGCCAATCGCGGTCTCTACAGCTCGCTTTACGCGAACCCCGTCCTTCCGGGTGATGCGAAAGCCGGAGAGGCGTTCTTCACTGGGGCGGGTGGCTGCAGCTCCTGCCATTCTCCGACCGGGGATCTCGCGCAAGTCGGCGCGAAATACCAGGGCACCACGCTGCAGAATCGCTGGCTGTGGCCGTCGGGCGGCCGCGGGAGCGCGCGGCCGGCGCAAGCGACCGTCACGCTGCCTTCGGGCGAGCGGGTCGCGGGCCGGATCAAGCGGATCGACGACTTCGACGTCTCGATTGTCGACGCCACCGGCACCTATCGCTCCTGGCCCCGTGATCGCGTGAAGGTCGATATTGCGGATCCTCTCGAAGCGCATCGTCTTTTACTCGCGAAATACTCGGATACCGACATCCACAACGTCACCTCGTTTCTCGCGACGCTGAAATGAGCCTCAGACGCACCCTTGCGCTGGTAGCCGTGTTGTGCGCGCAGATTGGACTGGCGGGCGCACAGCGTCCTGGCGCGGAAGACTGGCCGACATACAACGGCGACTACTCGGGACGGCGGTTCAGCGCCCTGAAGCAGATCACCGCGTCGAACGTGCAGGGACTGACGCTGGCCTGGATCTACCGGATTCCGGACATCCAGCAGCAGCGGGGCGTCGGGGAGCCGACGATCAAATCGACGCCGCTGATGGTGAACGGCGTGCTGTACTTCACGATTCCCAATCATGTGTACGCCGTCGACGCGAGGACCGGTGAGCAGATCTGGCAATACACGTGGGAGGACAAGGGCGGGCATCTCGTCGGGCAGCGCGGCGTCGGTGTCTACAAGGACAACGTGTATTTCCTGACGCCGGATGGGTGGTTC
>Ga0310810_10011293_pt1 | contig 10440 bp, 17 predicted proteins | sample NCmetagenome_FD_207641 | JGI IMG/M metagenome (GOLD analysis project Ga0310810, IMG submission 207641) | Soil microbial communities from experimental microcosm in Duke University, North Carolina, United States - NC | ecosystem: Engineered > Artificial ecosystem > Soil microcosm > Unclassified ... | reverse complement strand
GCATGCGGGCGGGAGTGGTACCACCCCGACACCGCTCCGGGCGGATACCGGGGGCCGGCCATTGCCTCGATCGCGTCCAACGCCACCGGGCGGAACCTGCAATTTTGGTGGCACGATAACTACATTGTCTCCCTGCCGCCCAACGGCTTGCAGGTGGAGCAATTGATCGGCCGCACCCACCGGGACGGTCAAGAGGCCGATACGGTCGGGGTCACGGTTTTTTTGGGATGCATCGAACATTGGGAGGGGTTGCAGCGGGCGCAAAATGACGCCCGATACATACAAGACTCCACCGGTCAAGCCCAAAAACTACTTTACGCGGACATTACGTGCGAAGATTATCACGAGGTGGCTTACCTCCCGTCCCGTAGATTCCAGCGCTAAAAAAGTCGCGCCGCACGGTTGCTCGTAATACCATCTTCCTACCAACCCCGTCACGGAATGGCGGGTCACTTACTTAGGAAGGTGTGTCATGGGTGACGAGCACAAGGACGAAAAGGGCAAGGTTCTGAACGACGACGAGCGCGCGGCGCTGCTTTCGCACATCCGTGCGCTTGGACTCGAGGCGGTTGCCAAGGCCTCGGAGGCCTCGGAGCTTGCTCTCGCCAAGGCCGCAGCGGGGATCCCCGCCAGCCGCGGAACCGTGGCCACGTGCCGCGAGTATCTCCGCGTCGCCACGGCGTAACCGAAAACCCCGCCTAGCCCGCGGGGTTTTTCTTTTTTCCCGCCGCCCAACTAGTCGGGCCTGGACCGCGCATCCGGATACGTGGTGCAATTCCACGGGTGGGGACCACGTCCATACGGACGTTCTTGAAATCAATAATAGAATCGGAGCTTATCATGGGAATCTGGGATGGCATCGAAAAGGCAGAAATCACCAAACGCGGCAAGTATCTTTCCGCGGGTCACAAGTTCACACTCAAGATCAAAAAGTGTGACATCATTTCCACGCGAGACAAGGGTGATGCCTTTGTCGTGGATTTCGATGTCGTCGACACCACCGATCCGAATCACCCCGTGGGTGCGGAACGTAATTGGTACCAATCCTGTACTGACAAGAACGTCTTTCAAGGCGCGGTAAAGCAATTCGTCGCGGCCATTTACGGTTACGATCTTTCCACCATGAAAGAGCGTTTCGACCGTGAGGTGGGCCCGTCGCTTGCCGCAATTTGCGAAGCGGCCTTGTGCAAGGATGGGAAGGGTTCGAATTCGTTGGCCGGACAGGTGGTCAAGGTTTCGACCGTGGCGATCAAGACACAAAAGCGCGGAATGGATTTCACCCGCCACGATTGGGAACCGGTCGCGCTGCGACCCTGACAGCCCATGCACCCGGTGTCTCTAAGTGACGTCCTTCGGGACGTCGCGTTGGAGCGGTCTAACCAAGACCGCAAGTATGGTGAGCAAAATCACCCGGATGGTACGTGCCGCAAGACGTATTGGATCGCGGCCAAGAACGCGAGAACGGAATACGAGATTGCCGCGACCGCGCATCATGGCGGTTTGACGTGGGCGCATGTCCTCCGGGAAGAGGTTTACGAGGCCTTGGAAGAGGAGGACCCCGCCGCGTTGCGTGCTGAGTTGGTCCAAATCGCCGCGGTCGCCATTGCTTGGATCGAATGCCTCGATCGTAGGCATCGGTGGGGTGTGGGGAAATGAAGGTCTACAAGCTTTACATTCCCGTTGTCCGGATTTGTGAGTCCAACAGCAATGGGGACAAAGAACTTTTCTTGAACGGGCCGCGCTTGGTTTGCTTGGAGGTGGTCGCAGAGACCCCGTCCAATGCGTGCGAGGTGGCGGCGCAATGTCTTGAATCTTTGATCCAATCCGAACGGTCGGGCGACATCCCGAGGCGCGAAGATTTGGAATGGGGTCTCTAAACCCCACCCGGAGGGGTCATGCTTGGACTTTTCTTGCTTGCTTGGATTTTCTCTACCTCGTGTCTCGGGGCCTACCACCTCGGCCGAGCCGTGGCGGACGTGGTTTTGGGATGGAGTATGAAAAAGCGTGCGCGCGCCCGTCTACAAGTGGCGGCGGGTGAGGTGTTGGACGCGATCGGGGACCACTACGGAGTCCGTAGGCGAATCGAGCCGGATGCCGAATACCGAGAAAGGATCCACTCCTCTCTTCGGTTTTGGCAATGATTCCGAAACCATCTCCGCCCAAAGGTTGTGCCATCGTTTTTTGGGACACTGAGACCTGTCTCATCGCTCCCGGGCGGAACGCACCCCCGATGGTTTGTCTTTCGGCCGTCGTCCGCGCGGACCCCGCGCGCCCGGACCTCGACACCACCCACCTTCTCCATTGGACGGAGGCGGGCGCCTTCCTCGCGAAACACCTGCGGTACGGCTCCCGGTTCGTGGGCGCGAACGTGGCCTATGACTTTCTCGTCGCCGCGGCACAATTCCCGTCCCTCCGCCCCGGAATCTTCCGGGCTTATGCCGAGGACCGGGTGGAGGACGTCCAGCTAAGGCAGAAAATCATAGACATCGCCTCCGGATGTTTCCGTGGATACGTCCATGCCAAGACGTGGAAGTGGGTTCCCCTCAACTATTCCTTGGAGGACTTGACGCGGCGCCACACGGACCGGCAATTGGACAAGGATACTTGGCGGTTACGCTACGGAGAATTGCGGGACCTTCCGGTGTCGGCATGGCCCGAGGGCGCGACCAAGTACGCGCGCGAGGATGCCGAGGCCACCCGGGACGTGTGGGACAACCAAGAAAGGATGGCGGCAAAGACCCCGCACATTCCGGTCTTGGAGGATCAATATCGCCAAACCCGCGGGGACTTCGCCCTCAAATGCACGAGCACGTGGGGTTTGCGGACCGATACGGCCGCAGTCGATGCCCTCGAAAGCGCCACCCGCGCCGAATACGATCGCTTGGAGAAGATCCTTATTGAGAATGGATTGGTCCAGTGGAAGGAAATTGGCGGGAAAAACCCCCGTATCGAAACCCCCCGCAACACCAAAGCGGCCAAAGAACGCATGCTAGCCGTGTGCGGCTGGCGCCGTGCGGCCGAGGGCGAGTCCGGGCCGCAGGGGATTCCGTTCGTCCCCACCGCGGATAAGCCGCGAAAGCTCGTCATGACGGATGGGGAGGACGTTTCCCTATCAGCGGAGGTGTGTACGGATTCCGAAGATCCATTGTTGACATTGTACGGTGAGTTTGGGGAGCTAAAATCCGTTCTCTCCAAAGATATCGATATGTTGCGGATGGGGATTACGTACCCAATACATACCCACTTTGGGATCGCATGGTCGGGCCGGACCACGTCCAGCAAGCCGAACGTACAGAACCCCCGTCGTTTGCCCGGAATCCGGGAAGCGTTCCGCCCGCGCCCGGGGATGGTGTTCGCCCAAGCGGACTTTGAAGGGTTGGAGCTTACCACCCTTGCGCAAACCTGCTACCGGGTTCTCGGCCGCTCGACATTGGGGGACGCTATCAATGCAGGCCTTGATCCGCACACGGACTTCGCGTGCGCGATGATGGGGATCCCTTACGAGGAAGGCTTGCGGCGGCGCAAGCTTCCGAAGGATTCCCCAGAATATCAAGAGTTTGACGACAACCGACAGACCGCCAAAGTGGCCAACTTCGGATTCCCCGGAGGCCTCGGAGCAAAAACCCTCGTGATATTCGCTAAGGAACTTTACGGAGTCATCCTGACGGAAGAAAAGGCCCGGTGGTTGAAAGATCGATGGCTGGCCAAGTGGCCGGAAATGTCCGACTATTTCCGTTGGATCGATTCCCACATGGTCGACGATGACGGCCGCGGCGCGGTCATGCAACTTTTCTCCAACCGCATCCGGGGTGGGTGCACCTACACGGCCGCATGTAACACCTTTTTCCAGGGGCTCGGATCGGACGCGGCCAAGTACGCCTTGTGGAAGGTGTGCGAAGCGGCCTACACCATTCCGGAATCTCCATTGTACGGCTCCCGCCCGGTGAATTTCATTCATGACGAAATTATCATGGAATGCATGGACGATGCTCGGGCCCACGATGTAGCCATGGCCTTGGAGTCCGTCATGGTCTCGGCGGCAAAGGAGTGGATTCCGGACGTCCGTATTGCTGCGCCCCCGCTGTTGATGCGACGGTGGAGTAAAGAAGCGAAAGCGTGCTATGATTCCAACGGCCGACTTATTCCTTGGGGATGAAATGGATAAGGGAACGCTTGACCAATTCCTTTCGGAAATCAACCCACTTTGGAGCGAAATCATTGATTTCTATCACAAGGCAGGTTGCCCTCACGGCCACGTGATTTTGGTTCTGGAAAGCTCCAACGGAGTCATGATGCACATCGTCACCCCCGAGGCGGCGCGCGTTGGACTCCTCGCCGGTTGGGAGAACGATGCGGACGTGACCCGGTGTTGCGACATGATGGCCGTTCCCAAGACCCCGGATTCCGTGTGGGTATTCGGGGCGTTTCATTCCGGTATTTTGGGGTGCGTTTCCGTCAAGTGGAAGAAACTCACCACCTCAATGAACAATAAAAACAAGGCGTTGAACTAATGGGCCCCAACGGCGCGCGCGGCATTCTGGCGATCGATCCAGGGAACGACGCGGGTTGGTCTTTCTGGACGCCCGAGGGTTTGGGATCGTGTGGGCTTGGACCCCCACCAATTCCGTGCATTCGCGAGGCGGGTGTGTTGGCCATCGAATTTCCGATGGTCTATCCGGACGAGCAACGCGTGGACCCCAACCGTTTGATTGTCCTGGCCATGAACGCCGGGCGGCATGTGGAACGGGTCTTGACCCACAATACCAGGGTGAAGGTCTACGGATTCCGGCCCCGGACGTGGAAGGGCGCCCAAGCCAAGGTCGTACACCATGACCACCTCCGCCGCGCGATGGCAAAAGTGGACGAGGCGTTGGCGTGCTCGTGCATGGCAAAAGTCCCGGAGTCCAAAAAACACAACGTGTGGGATGCGGTCGCCCTGGGGAAATGGGCGCTGGCCCGCGTGAACACCGATTCTTTGGCTCACATGTCGGATTACAAATTTGGTGACCTATGAAGGACGATGACACCATCTCGGCAAAGACCAACTTGGCCCGAACCCTGAAACAGGTTTCGGATTCCGTCAAAGCGCACCCACCGGACCTCATCTCTTGCACGGTGGAGAAATCCAACAAAAAGAGCGGGCGCAAAGAGTGGTTGATCCGCGTCGTTCTCCACCCGACATCGGGGAAAGACAAATGATGCGCCTCGTCATCCTAGAATCCCCTTACGCCGGAGATGTAATCCGGAACACACTTTACGCGCGTCGGTGTCTCCGGGATTCTCTCATGCGGGGCGAGGCGCCGATTATGTCGCACCTCCTCCACACGCAAGTCCTGAACGACCACGATCCGGAGGACCGAAGGGTAGGCATCGCGGCTGGGGTTGCCTGGATTCGCGTGGCGGACGTCATGGTGGTCTACATGGACCACGGTCTGTCCGCGGGCATGCAATCTGCCGTTGCCCTTGCCGAATCCCTCGGCCTAGAAATCGAATATCGTAGGATCGGAGCCACGATCGTCTAAATGCCCGTTTTCTCTTTGGGGTTGGTCTCCGAACGTACCCCGCTCGGACGTTGGGCCGTTACCGCGAATTGGCTGGACGGCGAATGGATCTACGGAGAAACTTGGGAAGAGTGCTATTGGCGCGCACTAAAGGCTTACAATGATTATCGAATTTCTCCACGGGCGTAGAAAAGAATGGATCCGCGGTCGCTCGGACATGACGTGGTCCCGAGCCAAAGAGTACGGGGTGCCGTGTCGGGAGAAGGACGCGGACGGATTCGTGATTCGCGAATTCCACCCGTTCGGATATGAGCGAATCGGCGACGGTATGTCCACGGAATTGCTGGACAAACACCTTGACCAAGCGGTCATACCGACGGGAAACCGGTATGCCGTGGTCGATGTGGAAAAGGATCCGTTCCCGCCCGGGTGCGGTCCCGAGGACTTTGGTGGGTCGGATTTCTAGAAAATCCGCCGCGTAAGAATCCACCACGTGAAGTGGAAGGGAATCCAAAACCCACATGTAATGATGTCCAGGATCAAGTGGACACCGTGTGGGAACGGCGTTACGACCACAACTTTCACATTCTGAGAAGGGCGCATGTCTCTAACATTGACATGCGCCCTTTCTTGATCAAGGCGGAATCACACCCGAGCAGATCCAAAGAATGCAAAGTTTCCCGGGACCGCCCGCGCCACCGTCGCCACCCGCGCCACCGTCCGCGGTCGCGCCGCCGCATCCGCCGCCACCCCCGCCGCCCGCGGAGAGACCCGCCGCGCCGCCCGAGGCCGCGGACGTGGCCGCGCCCACGTTATTCGGAGCCGAGCCGTCCCCACCCCCCCCCCCCTTGCCGTAAGCGCCACCACCACCACCCGCGCCGCCGCCGTAGTAGCTACCCACTTGGGTATCGTCCACGATACCCATGTTTCCACCGGTGTTACCCTCCGGAGATTGTCCGCCGTTCTGGTAATTCTGGTAAGCGGACCCGCCAACCACATTATTCGTGGTCCCCGGCGAGCCACGGGACGCAGCGGCCATCGCTCCGAGGAACGGCATTACTGTAAGATTATTCGGCGGAGAAACAATGTCCGTAAGGACGTCGGTTCCGCCGGGGGCGAAAGTCTTTTGTCCCGCGCCCGCGCCGTAGGTGACCACGCCACCCCTACCACCGGATGCGCCCTTGAATTGGGCCACCGTGACGGTTCCGGTCACACGGACGAGCTTGGTTGTCCCACCTGCACCACCGTTGCCGCCCGTGTTACCATCGCTCCGGTCGGTCGACCCCGCGCCGCCCGTGCCTCCCGAACCGATGACCACATCGTAATCTTCACCTGGATAAATCCGGACAACGGTGGTTTGCTTGCGCGCGCCGCCACCTCCACCGCCCCCGCATGCACGAGAATCCGCACCCGCATTGGACCCGCCACCTCCGCCGCCCCCGCCACCGCACCCGACAAGGATCGCGGCCACCGCGTTGTCCGGAGCCGTGACGGTGGTATCCGACGTGTATTCGGTGTAACCGATACCCGAAAGAATGGCGTCCAGGAAGGTTGCATTTTCATGCATCGCGTTCCGCCACCAATTTTCCCCTTGGGCGGGAGATGTGGCCTCGGGAACAAAACCTCCGTCTTTCTGTCCGGAGGACGGCTCCGTTTTGGTATTCCCGCCCGACCACGGGTCCGTCCCGGCGGGGTATGCGGCGTCACTGGCCCAATGTGTGTCTTTCGGGAGAGTCATGTTACCCCTGCATTGACGTCAAGAGTCCACCCGAGGTGGAATCGCCTTGGTTTCCGTATCCGCCCGCGCCGCCCGTCCCACCATCAGAAAAGCGGAACATATCCGGTTCGGCCACCCGGTCGGTAAAATACTCCAAAATGGCACGGCACCCGGCCGCGCGCCCTCTGTTGAGTGCATTTAGAGCAATTACCGCGACCGGTACCTCCATGGATTCCATGTAGAAATACATCGCGTTATACGTGTATTCACGGTAAGTGAACACGGCCGTATCACCAACGGCCATCCGGAAGATTTCCAACAAGTCATTCGGTCGACCATATGACCTGTTGATCCTGATTTGGAGGCGAATCAACTCCCGGAAATCTAGGTCCTCCAACCCCAAGCGCGACTTGGCGCCAACGATTTTTCCCAGGGTATCGAGTTGGTTTCCTTCCGCTCGCCACACATTGTTGACAGGCGGATAATCCAACATGCGGCCCCAAATGACTTGCCACACATTGTCTTCCAAATCCTGCAAACTATCGACAAAGGCTCGAATCAAACCGTGCAACACCGGCTTGTCTTTTTTGAATTGCTCCACCAACCGCCCCAAGGCGATTTCCGTATGATTGGTAATCGGCTCCGGGACCGCCATTACTGCACCCGATCCAAACGGTCTTTGATGTAATCGAGGGTGTGTTGGACGTTGCCCATTGCGGACTCGAATTCGTGACGGGTCACGGAATTGGCCGCGAGTTGGGCGATCACCTGCAAGCTTTTGATCCCTTCGGACGATAAGATACGACAAAACCGGGAGCAAAAGACCCGTGGTCACCGCGGAGAAGATCGAAAGAATAGAGAGGTCCATATTATCCTCCCGCCGGACCGGGGCCCGCGGCGCCGCGATAAGCTTTCATCCATTCATGCATCAACGGGGCAATCGCACCTGCCGCGGCACCCTTCGCGGCCGCGGAGAAGTCCCCGCCCGTCAGGGCGACCGAGACCAGCGCGCCCATGATGACGGCCGGGAGACCCTGGAAAACCTTGGCCGCGCCGCCATCCGCAGGACCCACCGATTCCAGCCAAACCCACACGCGGGGCATCCACCGACGCACGGCGTAGACCGCGGCCCAACATCCGAGCGTCACGACGAGCCAAGGCGCCGCGGGGTGGATGGCCTCCAAGTGGGCTCGGATTTGATCCGACCACTGAAAAATTAGGGGCTTGGTCACCCCGTCAGTCTAGCGTGACGGTCGTGCGCGAGGTATCCAAACGTGCAATCTCCCGGACGGAAATCGCAAGGTTTGCCGTCCCGGAAGGGGAGGCACTGAAACCAAGTTTCAGTGTGGGAACGTCATTGACCCATTTGTAACCAAGGTCTTTCTTGGTATCCAAAAGGATGCACTTGAGGGCCAGCGCGATCACATCGTCGCCCGGATTGAATTCCAGATTACCCTTTGCCACCACGTAATCCCGGAGGAGATTCGCGGCGCCCGCCGGGGTCGTTCCTTCGGTGTCCACCGTAATATCAAGATAGACATTCTTCGGGACCGGACGGGAGAAGTAAACCGTTTGGTTGTTTCCTTCTGAGTCCACGGCCGTCCCGGAGGAGTTTCCGTAGGTGGTCACGCCACCGGCCCGAGAATCCCAAATCGCTTGGGCGATTTTGTCATTTGAGGTGGAGGGGTATACGCCGTCATACACCAACACTTCAATAGAGTGTGGGGGCATGCCGTCACTGTTTTCGGTATCCGAAAGGTTTTCGAATACCGTTACCAACAGAACACCGGAGAGTTTGAGCAAATCGGACCGGATCGCGTCCGGTGTGCTTCCACCCACGGATTGCAATTCCGATGCACGGCGCGTCCGCAAAATGGCGTCCGTGTCCTCATTGATCCCGGGTTCGGCGTCGACAAGGTTCGTCACCGCGTTCCACCCCGCGACCGGGCCCGCGATGACCGTGAGGGTTCCAGCGTTCGCGGGGATCGGGCCGGTATTCTCCGCCTCGAATTGGACTTCGTAATCCCCCGCGGTCGCGACCGTCCCGGAAGTGGGGAACCGGGCCCGCGACCGAAAGCGGCGGGTGGGTTGGCCGTTGACGCTGGCGAGGCTCCCGGCCGGGAGGTACGCACCCGCGTCAAGCGAGCAGATTGCCGGGACGAGTGAACGCGATGCTGGACGGCGCGTGGTCCCGGTCAAGGCGCACAACGCGTCCAGCAAATACCCCTCGGCCTGATCAGGGTCGAACGCGGAAAACGCAAGACGGAGCAACTCCCACAAGGCAGCTTCCCGGTCCGCGTAAACGCCGTTCAATTGACCGAGCGGACGGGTGGACGCCACATCGACCGCAGGATCGATATTGTCCTTTTCGGACGTCTCGATTTCGCCCAAGACGTCGCGCAAGGTCTTTGCCGTGAACCCGGCCGGGGTAAGTTGCGACATGACAATCAATCCTTTTTGAGGACGATAAAGGCATTGCCACCGGTAATCTCTTCTCCGGTATCCGCCGTGGCGTTGAACGAGTAAGAAACCGTCCGGGTGCTAGGTTCGTATTCTAGCGAAAACGCGGTGATATCGGTAACACCGGGCGTGGTCACGACAACGTAACGGAGGATTTGCCGCAAAACACCAATGTCGGGGTTTTTGACAAGGATGTCCTCATAATAAGGAACACCTTCCCGGACATCCAAAAACCACTCTCCGAGGAAGAAACGGAAACGGGTTTCAATGTGAGCGGCAATCGCGCGCGCGTCACGACAGAGGACTAGGTTTCCGTCCTCCAAGTCAAAATCGTGGTCCGCGGTTTCAAGAAAAGAAACGATCATTGGCCCTTCGTAATGGTAGCTGGAATGGCCGGACCTGCGGTGGCCATTGCGGCGACAAAGGCGGTCAATGCCGTAACCAAAGCGGGGTCCGCGGCCACCGCGTTCGGCAAGAGGTTTGCGGGATTTGCAAGTGCCGTCATCAAAGCCCCGATAAAAGTGGAAATGGCGGCAATCGCGGTTGCGGTCGCGGGCCCCATCGCGAGCGGGAGCGGGAGCAACCCGCCCACCTCAATTCCGCTTTCGGAAACGCGGATCGTCATGGCGGGGTTTTTCTCCACCCCCATGGCGAGTTTTCCGGCCGTTAGGGCGGAGACAGGGTTTTGGTCCAGCAACACACCCAACAGCGGAAACGCCCCGGGGATAGCGAACGGATATCCCAAGGAGTGCCGCCGCACGT
>Ga0310810_10011292_pt1 | contig 10441 bp, 7 predicted proteins | sample NCmetagenome_FD_207641 | JGI IMG/M metagenome (GOLD analysis project Ga0310810, IMG submission 207641) | Soil microbial communities from experimental microcosm in Duke University, North Carolina, United States - NC | ecosystem: Engineered > Artificial ecosystem > Soil microcosm > Unclassified ... | reverse complement strand
TCTCCCTTCGGGAGTTTGGATGAAATCTACCGTAGGCAAATTGCTAAAACAATTCCCCGATTAGCGAATCAACTCGTGGTTTTGGTAACGAAGACTCAGTGGCGAGGAGAAGTCTCTCAAGAGATGGCCAATCACCTGGGTCGAGAATACATTCTGACATATAACTCTCCTAAGCCCGACTGTGAAGAAGATGCGATCGAGTTAGGGGGAATTCACTATCCTTTGGTAAAACCTAGTCCAAATGAGTTTGAATATACAGAGATTATCGAAGTGGATTATAGTTTTTAGACGCTCAGCTTTTATCCTCTAATAGGGCACGATATTGTCGTGCCCCTTTGATATAAAAGTAGTCTTATCGTCGAGCAGATAAAACCAATTTAATGGGCTGATGTCATATCGAATCCGTTTGCATGGGAATTATATTTTTTAACGCAGAGAGCGCAGAGGCAGACGCTGAGGGACGCTGATGTTTTTGAAGAATTCCGCTGCAAATGGAAATGATGTCACACCTTCGATCTCCCTGAGCAAGGAAGACTCATCAAGAGGTAGCTCTATCAACTGATGGTTACAAAAGAATTTCCCGGCTTGAAAAAGCGTCAATCAAGCGGCTTAACTTAGCATGATCTCCATTCGCTCGCTGCAATCTCGCTGAATGCAAATATTCGTCAACTAATTTAGATTGAGTCAGCGATGCTGACATCTGGTCAGCACCTTTCAAGTTGGCGGCATTCAGATTAGCACCACTCAGGTTAGCCGCCAGTAAACTCGTTGGATAACATAAATTAGCTCCTAGTAAGTTGGCATAACTCATGTCAACGCCTAACAAGTTGGCATAACTCAAATCTGCCCCCATGAGGTTGGCTCCGAACAAGTTAGCACCGAGTAGGTCAGCATAGCTCAAATCTGCCCCTAGCAGGTTAGCCCCGAACAGGTTGGCACCTAGCAGGTTAGCGTAACTGAGGTTAGCCGTACACAGGCAAGCATCGCTTAGGTTGGCATATCGCAGACTGACGCTTAACAGGTTGGCATCACGTAGATCGGTATCAATCAAGTCGGCTCCACTCAGGTCAGCCGCACTGAGGTCTGCACCGCTGAGGTCTGCATTCAACAGGTCAGCAGTACTCAAGTCAGCACCAAACAGGTTGGCACCACTTAAGTTGGCACCACTCAGGTCAGTAGCACATAGGTCGGCACCACTGAGGTCTGCACCAGTGAGATTGACACCCAACAGCTTGGTGTTGCATAGGTTTGCACCAGGCAGGTGAGCATTCCGAAAATCTCTTTGTCCTGCTTGATAACGTGACTGAAATTCTGATGTATCCATAGCTGTGCTTGGGTTTTTTGGCTGTTTAATTGTTTTCCAAACGAACCAGTGTTACGTTCGCGTGGGTTGGAAGATTTACAACGTTCAATCAGGCCAGTAGATGCATCTGCTTTTGCAACAGTTGGTGTCTTTGATCAAAGACATCGGTGTGTTACTATTTATTTTTCTTTTCAATCAATGGAGCGATCGCACAAGCCGGAGCTTTAGTCAGGACACCACCAAAAGCGATTGCCCCAAAGGGCAGCGCGAAGCGATCGCAGATTATTCAGTTAAATCACCCGTTTGAGTGACTAGGGCGTATTGCCGTAGAAGACCCTTGTAATTTATTTACACGTATCTTTACCTACATTGGGAAAAGATGTAAAGTATTCTGAAGTACATTGACTGAATTTTTACAGAATTTCTTTAAACTCTCTTGATCCCTGGCGACTCAAGTTGCAGTTAGACAAACCAAGTCCACCGACTCCTCGAGCCCACATTCCGAACGCGGACAAAATAAAAAACGGGGTAATCAACCCCGATTTGGTATCACGTTCAAAATCGCTGCCGGGTGCCCAATTCCGTATAGAACCGGACTTCACCTTGGTCATTCACCCCCAGATCGACTCGCAGGATGCCAAAAGGCGATCGCCACCGTGCCCCAACCCCCGTACCAAACCCCGTCCCCGGCTTATTCCGCACAACCGCCGGTTCTCCTAGTACGGAGTTTCCAGTGCCTAAATCCGAAGCAAAATCAGCAAAGACTACCCCCCCGATATTAGAAAAGACGGGAAAGCGATATTCCCCTGAGGCTAAGACATAACTGCGACCACTGCCTAGATTGCCCTCTTCATATCCCCGCACCGAATTAATCCCACCCAGAGGAAACGCCTGAGTGGGCGGCATATCTCCAATCACCGTACCCCCTTGCAAATTAAAGGCAAACATTTCTGGGAATACATCTCGCGTGGTGTTTTGCTCTTCGGTACTCAGCCAACGCACAGGTACATATTGGATATAGTTGCCCACCAATCGATTTTGCAAAATGTTACCCACCCCAATGGGAATAGACTGTTCGGTACTGAGGGTGACAATCGAGCCTCTCGTGGGGTTAAAGGGATTGTCTCGCCAGTCACGAGTGACACCAAGGGACACCGTATATAGGTCATCAATACCCGTACCGCTGAAGGTGAGAGGATTTCCCCGTATATCCTCACGGGCAATCGTGCCCTCGCGATCGCGCGTACTAATGCGAGTGAAGTTCAACCCCAAGGTACTCCACCATTGATCGATGGGACGTGTCAACGTCGCGCTACCACCCAATCCTATTTCCCGCACACTCTCGCCGTTAGGGAGGTCAATATCGCGATCGAAAATATTGGAAGTACTACGTTTGCGGAAAAGACTGAAGCCATAGCCTAAACTATCACTCGCTGCCTGATAAGGACTGACATATTGGGCATTAAAATCGATGTTCTTTAAGCTAATCTGAGTATTTCCCTCAACGCGCTGGGGGTTGGGAAACAGCTTGAAGTCTCGATAACTCAGCGTGCCGTATACACCCACATCATCGTTATAGCCACCCCCAGGGTTGATAGAACGGGCTGGACGCTCTTGGATGTTATAGACTACATCAACACCCTGATCAGTGGGCACAACAGAGACATCCACCCGCTCAAATAATCCTAATTGCTGCAACTGTTGCAAATCGCCCTGGACGACATCCTCTCTAAACACATCACCTGGCTTAAGTTGAATCTCACTGGCAATGTAGTCTTGAGAAAGTCGCCTCTGAAGGGGATTACCGTCTTTATCCACTGCCTCACCCTGATCATTAACAAAGCGAATCTCGATCGCTCTGACAATTGCCTCCGTGTTGGATACGGCTTCGGAGCTCAGGGGTTGTTGTGAGTTGAGTGAAGCGGGTGGAGTGGAAGTGGGATTCATGGGCGGGTTGCTGCGCAAATCGCTGAGGGTATTGCATCCGCTTTGGCGATCGCATCTATCATCGCTCCTCAAAAAATCCCCATCGTACACAACTCTAGGCTGCTCTTCTGATGGCAGAGTGTAGGGGGTTTCTTGACTCGCCGTTATTTGAGCCAATTGCGTTGTCTTCTGGAGTAGCGTAACAGAGGTTTGTGTTACCGGGCGAATATAGTGCTTCCCGGTTGAATCAAGTACACTCAGACCTAACCCCCAACCCCCTTCCCTGCCAGGGAAGGGGGCTAAATTCAAAGCCTCTCTCCTATGAGGAGAGAGGTTCAAGCTGTACCCTACACCCGTGAGAACCGCGATATCCAGTTTGCCTGAATCCTTCGTCTTAATTGGGCTTGCCTGTGTCTGGGCTGCGAGAAGTCGGGTGCTTCCCATCTCCAGGGGAGCGACACCACAGACAACCAAACTGACTAACGTAGAAATCGCAACCCTTAAGATATGCATTAAATTAGCCTCACACTCAACTTGTTTTATTCAGAATGCCAGGAGATTGCGACATTGCGTGAAGAAGCTTGCCCAATCCAGTTACGAAGTATTTTTCAAAAAGTAACATCTGTCTCAGGTAAGGTCTGACTTCAATAGAATAGAGCCTAACCGAACTTTAGCAAGTCTTAATGTCTACCGAAATTTCGAGCCAGCTAGTTTAGTAAAAAATCTCGTCTGTAGACGGTGCTGATAGTTCCCTTGTTCAAAATTTGAGGGATGAATCATTATGATCGCTGCGATCGCCAATCGTTTCAAAAACAGCCTTCTTCCGCTAGCTCGAAACCGGACTTATCTCTTGCAAGCTGTGCTGATGGCTGTTCTCTACTTCGGTTTGGCTAAGGGGTCTTTGGTTTTTGCTGCGGTCAATGGATATGCGACACCCATCTGGGATGGCTTTAGCAGGTATCCTTCTCCTCGGCTATCACCTCTGGCCTGGGGTTTTCCTGGGTGGTTGCATGGCCCACTTTATAGGAGAGCAGCTAACGGAAACAGCTTTCCTGAGCGGTTTGTGCATCGGCATGGGAAACGCGGTCGGTACTGTTTTAGCGGCCTATCTGATCAAGCGCTCGATGGAAAATCATCAGCCCTTGAACCGTGTTCGGGATGTTTTCTCTTTTGTGTTCGTTGCTGCGCTGCTCAGTCCGATAGCCGATGCCAACATCGGAGTGACTGCCCTATGTGTGTTCGGTGAAGCACCTTGGTCAGCTTATGGAGTAGTCTGGTGGACTTGGTGGATATCGGAAGTTGTGGGCATACTCGTCTTCACTCCTGTAGTTTTGGCTTGGAGTCAAGGCGTCGAAAAACCGAGGCAAAAATTTCAACAACGGTTTGCTGAAGGTGCTATTTTAATAGCCTTCACGATTGCCATTACTCGGATTACCTTCGGGGGTGGGTATCCAGTCGTATATATGCTGATTCCCTTGTTAGTATGGGCAGCATTTCGCTTCGGACAACAAGCAGCCACAGTATTGGTTGTGATCATATCCGTTATCTCAATCGTGGGAACTGTTCAGGGTTTTGGCCCATTTGTTTGGAGTTCACAAAATGAATCTTTATTACTGTTGCAATCCTTCTTAGGTGTGATTGCCTTAACGACGTTAATCTTGTCTGCGGTCATCGCTGAAAATGAACAGGCAAAAACCCGACTGAAAATCGCCAATGCCGAACTGCAAGATGCTTTTGAAACCTTAGAACAAAAAGTCGTAGAACGCACGGCTGAATTAGCCGAAGCCAAGGAAAAAGCTGAAGTGGCAAACGACGCCAAAAGCACCTTCCTTGCCAACATGAGTCATGAATTGCGATCGCCCCTCAACGCAATTCTTGGCTTTGCTCAAGTCATGAATCGGAGTAAAACCCTTACCCCAGAACATCTAGAAAATGTCAGCATTATCAGCCGCAGTGGCGAACATCTGCTTACCTTGATTAACCAAGTCTTAGATTTGTCCAAAATCGAGGCAGGGCGCATTACCCTGAATGAAAACAACTTCGACCTCTATCGCTTGCTCGATGACTTGGAAGATATGTTTCAACTCAAGGCTGAGGATAAAGGATTACAGTTAATTTGCGATCGCACTCCTGAAGTTCCCCGCTATATCCGCATGGATGAGGTCAAATTACGCCAAGTCTTGATTAACTTGCTCAATAACGCGATTAAGTTTACCCAAGAAGGTGGGGTGTCGCTGCGAGTAGATATAGAGTTGAACGTTGGAAGGTTGTTAGCGCAGCGGGGCGTAGCCCATGTTGAAGATTATTCTAAGAACCTTCAACCTACTAACATCCAACCTGTAACCCTAAAAGTTGAAGTGGAAGATACAGGTGTAGGCATTGCTTCGGAAGAATTGGATAGTATCTTTGAAGCCTTCGTACAAAGCAAAACCGGTAAAGAAGCACAAGAAGGAACCGGATTGGGGTTGTCTATCACACGCCAATTTGTACAACTGATGGGTGGTGCAATGGTAGTTAGTAGCCAGGTAGACAAAGGGACTACCTTCAAATTTGACATTCCAATCGGTGTGGTTGATGCCAACGACATCGAAAGCCATCAACTGATACGCCGAGTCATTGCCCTCGAACCCAATCAACCCCGATATCGCATTTTGATTGTTGATGACAAACCGACGAACCGCCAATTGTTAGTTAAACTGCTCAATCCCTTGGGTTTTGAACTGAGAGAAGCTTGTAATGGAAGTGAAGCGATCGCAGTTTGGGAAACCTTTGAACCTCATCTGATTTGGATGGATATGCGGATGCCTATGATGGATGGTTATGACGCTACCAAACACATCAAAGCAACGACCAAAGGTCAAGCCACTGCAATTATTGCCCTGACTGCCAGCAGTCAAGAAGAAGAGCGGGCTGTTGTCCTCAGCGCCGGTTGTGATGATTTTTTGCGTAAGCCCTTCCGCGAGACAGATATCTTTGAAATAATACACAAACATATCGGTGTACGTTTTGTGTATGAAGACCCAACTCAAAGGGATTCATCTCTAAATAGAAATGGAGAGCAAGATGCCCTGACAGCTGTGGCTCTAGCGACGTTACCGGAAGAATGGGTTGCTAACCTGCAACAAGCAATTCTTCATGTTGATTTGAAGGTAACTCTGGCTTTGATTGAACAAATTCGTTCAGAAAATGCTCCACTCGCCAATGCTCTCAGTTATTGTATTGATAATTTTGAATATGACAAAATTTTGAATTTAATTACTGCTAGTGCAGGACAGAATAAGTAAGATGGATGTCCGCAAAACAGAAAATTATAAAGGCAATATTTTAGTGGTAGACGATACTCCACAAAATTTGCGTTTGTTAGTCAGTATTTTGCAGAAACAAGGATATGAAGTTCGACCCGTACCGAATGGGAAGTTAGCCTTGTCAGGGGCACGAGGATTCCTCCCTGATTTGATTTTGCTGGACATCATGATGCCGGAAATGGATGGCTATGAAGTCTGCTCCCAACTAAAAGCCGATGCACGAACCAAGAACATTCCAGTCATCTTTATCAGCGCCATTGATGAGTTGGTAGATAAGGTGAAAGCCTTTGAGGTGGGTGGGGTGGACTACATCACCAAACCCTTTCAGGTGGAAGAGGTTTTGGCGAGGGTAGAAACTCATTTAGCATTGCAACGCCTGCAAAAAAACCTACAAAATAAAAATGACGAATTAGCTTTAGCTAATCAATACTTAAAAAAAAGTAACCAGGATTTAGTAGACACGTTACAACAGCTTCAATCCACCCAAGAAGAACTAATCCAATCGAAAAAGATGGCAGCATTAGGGCATCTGCTTGCCGGAATTGCTCATGAAATCAACAATCCTGTCAGCTTTATCTACGGCAATATTCATATTGCCCGTGGATACTTCCAAGACCTGTTAAGGGTTGTTAAACTCTATGAGCAGACTGCCCCTCATCCCCCAGTAGAAATTCAGCAGTTAGCAGACGAGATTGATTTAGATTTTCTGGTGAAAGATTGGCAAAAACTCATGAATTCCATGCAGGTGGGCGCTGAACGCATCTGCGAAATCGTGCATAGCTTGCAAAGCTTTTCTAGACGGGATGAAGCAGGGATAAAAGCTATAGATATTCATGAAGAAATCGATAACACTCTCTTACTTTTGCAACATCGGCTGAGGGCTGAGGGCACTCGACTAGAGATTCAGGTGATTAAAGATTATGGTCAATTGCCTCTAGTTACCTGTTATGCCAGTCAGTTAAATCAGGTGTTCATGAATCTACTTTCCAATGCCATTGATGCTTTAGAAAATCAACCGTACCCACGACTAATTACTATCAGCACATCATTAAGTCAATCGTCAAAAATCACAAGTGACCCAGAAATTGAGTCGATTTCCAATTCCCAATTTGTTTTCATTCGTGTTGCCGATAATGGTTCGGGCATGGATGAAGCCGTTAAAAATCAGATATTTGACCCATTTTTTACCACAAAGGGTGTGGGGCATGGCACAGGCTTGGGATTATCCATTAGCTACCAGATTGTAGTGGAAAAACACTTGGGTCAAATCAGTTGTATTTCTACTCCAGGGCAAGGGACAGAGTTTATTGTGGAGATTCCAGTACACCTGATGGCTAACCTTGTTAAACAATAACTGATGCAGAACGCTGATAAACCGACTGTACTACTTTTGCCAAACGCTGCATTCCAGTTTCAATTTCCTCATCACTTGCTGTTAGGCTAATACGGATACACTGGTGCTTATGCGACCAATCTTCTCGTAAGCCGGGGAAGAAAGTGCTACCGGGTACAACAATTACGCCAACTTTCTTTAAGTCTTGATAGAGTTCCCAATCCGTTATCGGTAACTCCTGCAACCACAACCAAGCAAAGATTGCTCCTTCTCCACGATGTAACAACCAAGGCAATTCTTGAGGCATGGATTGATCGAGAGTATTTTCTACGACATCAAACTTTGCAGCGTAGTAAGGACGAATGATGTTAGTAGAAATATCAGCTAATGCGCCAGATGCGATCGCTCGTGCTGCGATCGCTTGTCCATATCGAGGAGAATGAATACATAAATTCGTCTGGAATGACTGCAAAACCCCAATTAAATTCGGCTCACCAATCGCTATACCCACCCGTTCTCCCGGTAACCCTGCCTTAGAGAGGCTCATACAGTGGATGATATTACTGCCAAATACTGGCGTCATTTCCGTGAAGTTCAATGCTGGGAAGGGGGGTGCATAAGCCGAATCAATCAGCACCGGCACCTCAAATGAGGCTGCCAAATCAGCAATTTTTTTCACCTCTTCCTGGGTGAGAACATTACCCGTAGGATTACAAGGGCGGGAGAAGATGACACAGCCGGTATCTTCTGTAATTCTCAGTTGGCTGAAGTCGGGACGATACTTAAAGCGATGTGCCTTCTCGTCAATGTCTAAGGTTGGTTTATAGGCAACAACCGCCTCCGGTGTTAAGCTAACTCCACCGTAACCTGTGTAATCTGGACTCAGAGGCAGGACGACTTGTTTTAAGTTACCACTGCTTGTGTAGCCGCCAAAGGCATTAGTGGCGTAGAAGTAGATGGACTGACTACCTGGGGTAATTAAGATGTTGCGATCGCTCAAGTTTAGCCCATAGCGTTGATTGAAATCATTTGCGATCGCTTCAATTAACGGCTGATATCCCTGACTCGAACCATAGCGGCAAACCACCTCACCGTATTCTGAACTCGCTAGTAGTTGTGCCGTGCAATCCCGCCAAAGTTGCTCCACTTCTGGCAAAATCACCGGATTTCCCGCACTTAAATTAATAAAATCCTGTCCCTCACCCGCTCTTAATGTCTCTATAATGTCCTTCATAATTGCCCGAACACCCGTAAGGTTGGACATCTGGGTACCGAATTGTGACAGAGCAGGGTTCATAAGCGGTATGGCAATGCACAAAAGCGAATGGTTGACAACTTTGAGGTAAGCTGGCTTGTCATTATAACCTTTCGTTTGGCATTTATCTGAGCTATTGAGTTTGTAGGATGTAGATTGATTGATAGCCTGGGAATAGCTAAAGGTGCAACAAGATGGGGATTTGGCAAGCAGATTTTTATCGGCGTCCACTACGAGATACAACTGGGCAAGTGTTATGGGAGTTGTTAATTTGTGACGCAACTCGTCATTTTATCTATGAAGCCTTGTGTCCCCAGTCAGAAGCGAACGCCAACTGGCTGGTTGCCCAATTCCGGCAGGCAGCAGGTGACAATCTCCCGGAAGTGATTCAAGTGTTTCGCCCCCAGTCCCTGAGTTTAATTGAAACGGCAGCGCAACAGCTGAATATTGTTGTGGAAGCGACACGACATACAACGGCGTTAAAGCAGTGGTTACAAGAACGGGCGTTGCAATACCCTAAGCAGGACGGTTACACGGGTGAGGCTTATAATCCCGTTGCCTTGGATAAACCGCCACCCTTGCCACTGCCCGAAAATCTTTGGGGCGATCGCTGGCGCTTTGCATCCATTCCAGCGGGTAATATTGAGGAAGCATTTTGCGATCGCCCAATTCCGATTTTAGAGATGCCAGAATCTCTCTTACCGCTCAAGCTAGGTTTAGCCTCCACGGTAGCGGTTCCAGGTGTAATCATTGATGGTGGGCGCAAATCGATGCAACTCGCCCGTTGGCTTCAGGATGCTCAACCCATCTCACTGAACTACATAGCGGGTGCACCGGATGGTTTAATTCTAGAAGCTGGATTAGTTGATCGATGGGTTGTTGCGACATTCGAGGATAAAGAAGTTGCAACCGCAGCGCAGATGTATGAACAACGCAAGCAGTTGAGTCAGGGATTGCATTTTTTGTTAGTGCAACCTGATGATTCAGGGATGACGTATACGGGGTTTTGGCTGTTGGGAACAGTTAGCTAGTTGTCCAAAAAGCGGGCGGCGAGAATCGAACTCGCATCATTAGCTTGGAAGGCTAAGGTTTTACCACTAAACTACGCCCGCAAAGGGTTGTGTCTGAAATTTCACTCTAACTAGGTTAGCACAAATTTCCAGAGGTGATGCAACACTCAGCCCCTTTTACGATGCTTTCTGAGGAGAAAGCGGTAGCGCTCCCCATGCAGAAAGAATCACCGCACTTTTAGGGCGGTGAGTGTCAAAACCTGCTGAACCTACTCCAGGCTATACCCAACAAGCTTCCATCCGAGCGTA
>Ga0310810_10011291_pt1 | contig 10441 bp, 6 predicted proteins | sample NCmetagenome_FD_207641 | JGI IMG/M metagenome (GOLD analysis project Ga0310810, IMG submission 207641) | Soil microbial communities from experimental microcosm in Duke University, North Carolina, United States - NC | ecosystem: Engineered > Artificial ecosystem > Soil microcosm > Unclassified ... | reverse complement strand
TGCATGGTCGAGTTTTGCTCATGCCGCTGTGATGCTAGTCCAGTCATTTCAGCTTCACGATGAACGCAGGCACCTACTCTACGGTGTCGCATTGTTTTTGGTGATCGGCATTGCAGTATTGATGCTGCTCCCAAGACGAACATCCGCACCCGGAACCGTGGTGGATATTGCGAGAGCAAAAGCCTCGTAATTGAGAGGCCACTGCGTCCATCACAGGGTTGTCGAGGGGTTGGGCCGAGGCCAAAATTTCAAATCCCAAAGGATGTTAAGCCTTGGTGTCACCAACACGCGCACATGGTAAGAAGGTATCTGGCAGGCTGTCCGGCCTACCGGATTCCTGTCGCTGAACGTGAACTTCGCGATCTCGCCACAAACCGGCAAAAGAGGAAGCGCAGTGAACCAGCGAAGATCGTCTTTTCTACAGCTGGCCTTGAACATTAAGGAACATTCGTAAGTGGACGGCTGATTATTCCCCGTCTGCGGACGGCGTCAGTTCCCGCAGGTAATCGCCAATTAATCGGAGTAAATCATGTCGAAGACGACCGGAATAGCGCGCTTTCGCCACATCATCGGTTTATGATCGCCTTACATCCGTCGGACGGAGTTGATGAAACCGGAATGCTCAGATGGGCTGCGGAGAAAATGCCAGAAACACGATTTTCTTTCCAAATCAGCGGAAATGCGTTCCTGAGTGTTTCTGAGCGTTCCCGCTAACTCTCTGATTGCAATAGCGTCGTTTCTTTCACACGGGAGTCATAGGTTCGAATCCTATAGCGCCCACCATGTTTTCATTAAGTTAGCTGAACTCGCGCTCTGTTTGTTCTATTTTCCTCGACCGAGCTAAGGTGTTCCGGCTCATGCGGGCCGCTCGTCAGCGTCGAATACAAACCTGCCTTCATCGCGAAATGTGTATTCAAATTGCGCGGCTACGGGCTGCCCAAGGCCGATTATTCATGTGTTCAGGATGCTCGGAGCTCGGCTTATACGATCCAGCAGCGGACCCCTCGCAATAGCAGCTTAGAGAATCACTCGCGAATCCGTATCATCGGCATCTTGAGCCCGGTGGAATCGCCTTAGATGAATCTCAAACATTTGCTTAAGAAGAAGTTTGTCACTCAGAAGGTTTCCTTCTAGATGAAATTTGGTCCTGGGACAAACGGAGCAGTGGGCAGTCAGGAACGGATCATCTGGCATCGAATCCAGCACTAGCTCAGCTTTAGGCATCCGCACAAGCATAAACCTGTGTTCCGAAAACGGACAAATGACCACTCTCAAATTGGTAGAGCTCTGCAGTCTGCTCGCGCTGCCCGTTTCCTCACGGTGATCCGCGGTACCTGGACCGAAGCCGAACCCGAGCGGGAACAGCAGCGAATCCGGGCACATGACAGCCTTATCCGCGCCCGGAACGTAAGCACCGGGATTGCACTACTGCTACAAGAATTTGCGAGCTCCGCTCCGCAACACGAGACACATAGCGCTAACGCGTATTGCTCAATACGCTCGCCAATGGCTGGTGAGATTGGAAGCGGAACTCGCACGCGAAACGAACACCACTGAGCACGAGAAATTTCTAAAGAGATCAAGCCGAACACGACCCATTTAATTCAAATCTGACTGGGGATGCTTATGAGGTCAAATTCCCGCCGAACGCGAAGCAAGACCCAATGAGCCTTAAGCCTCGAAACGATACCAACCCCAACCTTACGACCCTGCCCGATGGAGTTCAGATTGTCGCTGCGAAATCGGCTGGTGCAATCCGTCCGATAGCTGACGAATTATTCACAGAGATTTTTCCAAGGTTTCTAGCCGATGCACCAAGTTTAGAATTTGTGTCCGTCGATTGTCGTAATCCTGCGCTTCTTCAGATGTCATGCCGCCGAAGGTAGCAATTTTTAGAGCGTTGGTCTGTATCTCCGTGAGACGATCAATTTCCTGTTTGATATTGTGAACGGCTTCAATGGTGCTGGTTCCGTCATTGGATGGCATCTTCCGACGCCTCTCCTAGCTGGGCGTATACCACTGATGGCTAGATTACATTGTGAGATTCGTGAATCGGAGCGTCAAGAAACGCCAAAGGCCGCCCCGCACGTTTACTCGGACCCGTCCTGAACTTCGATTCCGGGCTAACCTGCCCGCACGAAGCAGAATTCCATTGAAGCAGCATCCTCTGCAGCTCCGGTTCGTGACTGTTCCAAGCGGCCCGCGTCCGCTTTCTGATGCTTCGCTATTACCAGGACGCACCAGGCAACATTATCGAAGCTCGCGAGGTGAGAAACCCTCTGAGACTCCAAGCACACTCAAGTAGTTTAGAGTGGGCGTGGACAACTTCATTGCCAATGGAATGTTAAACGTGGCGGAACGTGGCGTAGGACCTCCAAACAAATCATCCGCGTTTTGCATATGAAGTGACGCGAGGATCGCGGCCATGATGCCGACCACGCGGTTGCGCCCTTCATCCACTAGGACAGACGGTTCGCCATTTTGTTTGCGCTGACACCTTTGAGCTAGGCGCAAATCACGTTTCCGCTACTTAACTTGATAGTAGAAATAGAGTGCCGTCAGGAAGACACCGGTTAGAATTGCAAAAAAGAGGAGGAAAACTATTATCTGGCCGAGCGGCGATAACGGCTGGCTACCGCTTGGCCTTTCGGTTCCGAGTGGCTGCGCTATCGGCAGATTTTGGGCTGAAGCAGTTGCCGACGAAGGAGCAGTTTCGTTCATCTGCGGCTCTGAAAGTTTCCGCATCTCGATCTCGCCCTGAAGGTATCTACGATAGACCTCCTGTTCCGGCTCAATGGCTGGCGGCGGAGCATACGGGTCAGCACCGGCGTCCACCGCTTCACGGCGGCACAATTCCAGTAGCGCCATCAAATCTCGCGGTTTCATCCCGAAGTTGTCGGGCAGAAGGCGATCGAATCTTGCCAGCGCGCCCGCAACACGCATCACGACGTTTCTTTTACCAGAAAGTGTGAAGCCGACCGAGCGACGGAACGGGATGATGCCCATGTAGCGGTAGGTGATCAATCGGAAGTCTTTAATGTCGGCCCAGCGGTAGGTGTCTTCTCTGAACCATTTTCTAACTGTGAACCCCTGATAATCCAACTTGAGCCATGTAGCGCCTGGTACCAGCGACAGAGCCGACGTGATGACGCCAACTGCGCAAACAAAAGTTATCATCCCGCTGCTGAAGTGCCGAGTTCGGGACGACATGGGGATCAGTACCAGCCATAAGAAAATGAACAAAACCAGCCGTCCTAAGCGCCGCTTGGGGTACAAGACTCTCTCCACAATGTTCTCCTGAATTTTCACATGATGCTCGTAGGAGAGGGGGTGATTAACCAGCGCCAGGGCCACGGGAGAGAAGGGGCGCTTTCTGACCGCAGCCCTGGATTTTACTAACATGACGGGCCGGCATCGCTGCCGCAACCACAACTCCCCCCAGGGAAGGGAAATACGGCGCGACATCCGCACGTCATTGGAAGTAAGGCAACAGTATAGTCGAGCTAGCGAAAGGGCTCTGGCCTGAGCGTCGGTTGATTATCTAAAAATAGCGAGACCTGAGGGCGAAGAGACACACCGCGTTCGGACGGGAGACCGAGAGCGGAAGGTCGGCCGCAATGAGCGGAGCGTCCGCCGGCATTGTTCCGGAGTCATGGTGGCGGCGAAAAACGCTAGCCATAGGTATCAGCGCGGCAGTCGCCATCGTCGCGATTGCGGCAATGAGTCCCTCTGAACTTGGAAAAACTGACGCGCCATGTGCCGATGATCTCGGTTAGCAACGCAAACGCCTCGGGTTCGCGCCTTTGCCAACTCACCTTTGAAGACAAAAGACTGTTGCGCAACTCCAGCTCATCGTCGTAATTGATTCTGGTGAGTCTCTGCAATTATCGATACCAGGAAACTCGATTCGATGTCCCTACCTGTTAACTGCCTGTTCCATTTGAATGGGAACCAGCATTTTTTCCTACGGATTGTTGTTTTTAGAGAGATATGAGGCGGTAATTGAGCCAAGAATCGTGAAATTCCCTGTATTTTTCCTGTTAGCAGGGAATTGGGCGGAGAAGAGTTAGCATGGGGACTGCTTGCACACCAAATCGCTTTCAGCGATGCCAATTCCACACCGGACCGCCCTTTTCATCGCGTAGAACAAAGGTATCGTTGCCTTTCATCACTTCACGCGCCAGAACCAGTTCGGTCTCGCCTTGTTTGACTTTGGAGCCGGTGAGCGTGATTTCGTCGCCTTTAGCGAATGCCATGCTCATGTCATCGAAGAATGTCTTCGGGCAGAGGTAAATATCAATGACGTCGTCCCCCTTTTTCACCCGTAGAAAAGTAATTTCCTTTTCGCTGCCCTTGGGCGGAAGCTTTACTTCTTCAATGATCACCTTGAACTTGGACTCAGTTTGCAGATCGTACTTGGGTACTGCAGGGGTTTGGTTTTTTTGCCCAAGTGCGAATTGGCTCAGAAAGGCTAGGGCGATCAGCAGAAAGGTATGGCAAGAAAAACGGACGGAATTTCGAGTTTTTAGCATCGGCTTCCCTTTCGCGAAAGGATCGGAACCGGCGAAATGAATTTAATACCGGCTCTCGTTCCTCAATAAGTGCGGATGAAGCCATCTTCCTACGCTGAATGTTACACCTTGTCGGATTTCCCGGAACAGGGATTTTGCGCAGTCAACCGGCTTGACAGCCCGCCCAACAAGGCGCAGAATAATGGCGAATAAAAAGCGAAACTACTCTGGATTTTAAAAGCTTCGTCCAAGCCTATGGCTTCCTCGCTCCTCTTTTCGGATTTCCGGGTTCCACTGCCTCGTGCGCCATCTTCTGTTACGCCGGGGCCTGCGTTGCTGAAGCGTTTGGCGGCTATTCCCAGACTGGCTGAGGTAAAGCCTGCCTCTCAGTTGGAGATTCGCCCTGCGCCGGAATTGGCTGGAAGCGGCATCCCTGAACTGGATGCGCTTACCGGCGGATTGCCTCGCGGCTGCCTGAGCGAAATCTGCGGGCCCCCCTCTTCCGGGCGCACTAGCGTGTTGCTTTCGGCCCTGGGATCGGCAACCAAGCGGGGTGAATTCTGCGCTCTGATTGATACCAGCGACGCTTTCCATCCTGATTCTGCGGCGCTTGCGGGTACTGATTTTTCGCGCCTGCTGTGGGTGCGATGTGTCGAAAAAAGGGACCGGAAAAATTCCGGAAATATTAGATGTGCTGCAGTCGAGCAGGCATTGCGGGTTCTCGATCTGCTGCTGCAGGCGGGCGGGTTTGGAGTTGTGGCTATTGATTTCAGCGATGTTCTTTTTCAAATCGCGCGCCGGGTGCCACTGGCCTCCTGGTTTCGCTTCCAGCGAGCCCTCGAGCCGACTTCCACCATTTTGCTGGTAGTTGCCCAGGCTCCATGCGCACAAACCTGCGCGTCGCTTGTTCTCCGATTCCAGGCTCGGGGAACCTTGCCTGAAGCGGGACTTCCGGCTCATTGCCGGATTTTTGAAGGGATGCAGATTGAAGGAGAGCTTCTGCGCTCACGCCTGACGCGCAAGCCGGCACAATCCGCCCACACAACTTTCAGAACACAAGCCATGCGCGCAGGATAAAACCAGAATTGATGACCAGCCCATGCCTTTTGCATGCATCTTCGTCCCCGATTTCCCCGTGCAGGCGTTACTGCGAGTTGAACCTGACCTGTGCACGCAAGCTGTAGCTGTGCTGGAGGGTAGCGCTCCGCTGGAAAAAGTTTTTGCGATCAACCAAAGCGCCCGGGAAGCCGGAGTAGAGCTGGGGATGACGAAAACACAGCTCGAAGCCTGCACCGGACTGGTTCTGCGCAAGCGATCAATTGCCCAGGAAAAATCTGCGCACGCCGCCCTGCTCGATTGTGCACAATCGTTTTCCCCACGTGTGGAAGGAACGGATCACGACATAATCATTCTCGACCTTGCAGGCCTGGAAAAGTTGTTTGGGTCATCAAAACAAATCGCCTACGCTATTGCGCTATGTGCCAGGGGATTCGGATTGGAACCACACGTCGCAGTTGCGTCAAATCCGGATTCAGCCATGCTTGGGGCGCGAGGATTTCCCGGAGTCACTGTGATTCCCGAACGCGAAGAGAGCGCTTATTTTGAGCAGCTTTCTGTGAATGTGCTGCCTTGTGAGGCAGAGATGCAGGAAACCCTGGAGCGCTGGGGGATTCGCACGCTTGGCGCTCTGGCTGCATTGCCGAAAGTTGCGCTCAGTGAGCGGCTGGGCCAAAAGGGACTTCGCCTGCAAAGGTGGGCGCGTGGCACGGCCTTCCGCACGCTCGTTCCAATAGAGGAACCGCTGATGTTCGAAGAAAGTGTTGAGTTGGAACATTCGCTGGTTCTGCTGGAGCCAATGGCATTCCTGATGAACCGCATGCTGGAGCAGATTTGTGCTCGTCTGAACGCGCGTGCGCTGGCCACCCAGGAGTTGACGCTTGAGCTGGAGTTGGAAGAAGGGAGAAGCGTTGGTCATCCTGAACGAGCTGCTTTTGCGAGTGAAGGATCTGGGCGAGCGCCCGCACACAATCCAGGAGTCCGCGAGATTGCTATAGAGCGCGACGCGAGCATCCTTTTTACCCGTAAGCTGCGGCTTCCTGTTCCTCTGGTTGATCCCAAGGTTTTTCTTAAGCTGCTGCAGCTTGATTTGAATGCGCATCCGCCCGGCGCACCCATCAAAAAGATTTTGTTGAAAGCTGAGCCCGCACGTCCACGTCCTGCGCAGAACGGACTATTCCTGCCGCCTGCGCCCGAACCGGAAAAGCTTGAGCTCACGCTGGCCCGGATTGCAGGCATAGTGGGAGAAGCCAGAGTCGGGTCAGTAGAAATTCTGGATACGCATCGGCCACAGGGATTTCAGATGCGGCGCTTCGCAGGCTTGGAACAGCTTCCGCGCGGAAACACTTCCGCTCACAATGGCAATGGCAACGGCAACGCTGGCGGTGAAAAGAACGTGGTCACTGCCCTGCGCATGTTTCGTCCGCCAGTGAGAGCATCCGTCACAGTACGGGACGGCTCGCCAGCGCGCATCGCCTGTCACAAGAAGAAAGATATGGATGGGCACGTTTTATGGGTGGCTGGCCCCTGGCGCTTTTCCGGAGATTGGTGGGAGCAGGAGCCATGGGCGCGCGATGAATGGGATATCGCGTTACAACAGGAGAATGGAATCGGACTTTATCGCCTGGTGCGAGATCTGCTCAGTGGTGGATGGTTCGTGGAAGGAACCTATGATTAAGGAATTTATAACCTGTTTTTTGGGAAATCTTTCAGGAGTCTTCGTTTTTTAACGAATTCAAATCCTCGATTTCAAATCACTCAATTACTCAATGTATATCGAGCTCCACTCCCGTTCTGCCTTCAGCTTTCTCGAAGGCGCTTCTGCCCCTGAGCAATTAATTGCTACCGGCAGTGAACTGCAGATGCCGGCTATGGCATTGCTCGATCGGGACGGTTTGTATGGAGCGGCGCGATTTCATCTGGCTGCCAAAAGCGCAAAAATCAAAGCCCATATTGGAGCGGAAGTGACGTGCCAAGTTTTTTCACCACCGAGGCATGAAGGCACGGAGAAAACATTTTCAAATAACTGTTCTTCGGATCGTCCTTTGAATCGCAAAGCTGGCAAAAGAGCTAACTCCTCCGAGTTCCCGTGCCTTGGTGGTGAATACAGGCTTCCTCTACTGGTCGCATCCCGCACTGGTTATCAGAATCTGTGCCGCCTGCTCACTCGGATAAAGCTGCGTGCCAAAAAAGATGAAGGCGCAGTGTTCGAAAACGAACTTCAGGAGCATGCCGCAGGTCTCATCTGCCTTACCGGCGATGAAAACGGGCCGTTAGCCAAAGCGCTTGGAAGCGGCGGGATGGACGAGGGCAGAGAAGTGGTCGATCGCATGGTAGATATTTTCGGACGCGGGAATGTTTACCTCGAATTGCAGCGCCACTTCCATCGCGAGCAGGAAGCGCGCAATCATGCAGCCATTGAAATCGCACGCTCTCTAAAATTGCCGCTGCTGGCGACAAACGGAGTGTCGTATGCGACTTCTCGCGAGCGCGAAATCTGTGATGCTTTCACCGCTTTACGCCACCATCACACACTTGCGACTGCCGGCCGCCTGCTTACACGCAACTCGGAACGATATTTGAAATCTCCGCTGCAGATCGAAAAGCTATTTGCAGACCTTCCAGAAGCAGTTGCGAATAGCCTGGAACTCTCATCCCGCCTCGAATTTACGCTGGAAGATCTCGGCTATGAGTTCCCCAAATATCCGGTACCCCATGGCGAAACTATGGCGTCGTTTTTATGTGAGCGTGCTCGTGAAGGTTTTCGCGATCGCTATGGAAAAGCCTCCGCCGATCTGCAATCGCGCGCTCGAGTTCAAATCGAACGCGAACTGGCGCTTATCGAAAGGCTGAAACTTGAAGGGTATTTCCTGATTGTCTGGGACATTGTTCGTTTCTGCCGCGAGCAGAACATCCTGGTACAAGGTCGCGGATCGGCAGCCAATAGCGCAGTGTGCTATGCGCTTGGAATCACGGCTGTCGATGCGGTCCGCATGGAACTGCTGTTCGAGCGATTTCTTTCTGAAGAGCGCGGCGAGTGGCCGGACATCGATCTTGACCTTCCCAGCGGAGATGAGCGCGAAAAAGTAATTCAATATCTCTATAACAAATACGGCGAGCGGGGCGCTGCCATGACCGCCAACGTTATTACCTACCGCAGCCGCATGGCGGCGCGTGAAATGGGAAAGGCACTTGGTTTTGATCCTGAAACATTAAATAAAGTCTCCGCAGCAGTGGCTAACTGGGAATACAAAGACGCTGACGATACTTTTGACCATCGTTTTCACGATGCCGGCCTTGATCTGAGCCATCCGCGCCTGCGTAAATATTTTGAGCTGTGCGTGGCCGTGCAGGATCTGCCTCGCCACCTGGGGCAGCATTCCGGCGGCATGGTGATTTGCCAGGGCCAACTCGATTCCATAGTTCCGCTCGAGCCCGCATCCATGCCAGGCCGGGTAGTCGTGCAATGGGATAAAGAAGACTGCGCTGATCTCGGCATCGTCAAAGTCGATCTGCTCGGGCTCGGCATGATGGCGGTGCTGAAAGATTCCATCGAGCTTATTCGCCATCATCACGATGATGAAATCGATCTTGCGCAGCTGCCGCAAGATGATCCGCAGGTGTACGGCACGTTGCAGAAAGCCGACACCATTGGCATGTTCCAGATCGAAAGCCGCGCCCAAATGTCGTGTCTGCCGCGGCTTCGCCCTTGCCGTTTTTACGACATTGTTGTTCAGGTTGCGATCATCCGTCCGGGGCCGATTGTGGGACAGATGGTGAATCCGTTCATCACCCGCCGCCAGGGACGGCAGGAAGTCACCTATCCGCATCCCTCGCTTGAGCCTGTATTGAAGCGCACTCTTGGGGTGCCGCTCTTTCAGGAACAGTTGCTGCGCATGGCGATGATGGTCGCAAATTTCAGCGGAGGCGAGGCCGAGGAACTGCGTCGGGCCATGGGGTTCAAGCGCTCAGAAAAACGCATGCAGCAGATCGAGACCCGTTTACGTGCGGGCATGACTCAGAACCGAATTTCGCAGGAAGCGCAAGAGCAAATCATTCTCTCTATCACTTCTTTTGCGCTGTATGGATTTCCCGAGTCCCATGCCGCCAGCTTTGCGTTGATCGCTTACGCCAGCGCATGGTTGAAATGTCATTACCTGGCCGCATTTACTGCCGCTCTGCTCAACAACCAGCCTATGGGTTTTTACAGCCCTGCCACTATCGTTAAAGATGCGCAGCGGCATGGGCTCAGGGTGTTACCGGTGGATGTGATGAAATCAGATTGGAACTGTACGCTGGAAGATTATGAGTCGCGGGCGCCCTCGTCCGCGAAATCTCCAGCTCTCCGCCTTGGTCTGCGCTATGTGCGCGGGTTGCGCGAGCAGGCCGGTCAGGCTTTAGTGAATGAGCGCAATGGTGTTCCCTTCAGTTCTATTCATGACTTGATCCATCGCGTGTCTGAACTCCGGCGTGATGAACTGAACACGCTGGCAGCAATAGGGGCCCTGAACTTCATTTCACCCCGGAGTCACGGGGTCACGGAGAGCACAACTGCACTGATTTCGTCCGTGTCTCCGCGCCTTAATGGTGAGCAACTTCATCGGCGCGATGCCCTGTGGCAGGTAGAACGCGCCGTGCGTCACTCCGGTCCGCTGGTCGATAAATTGCCCGAACCGGACGCGAAATCTCCTTTACGGCCGATGGACCAGGAAGAACGCCTGGTTGCTGATTTCCGCGGCACCGGGCTTACAGTTGGGCCTCATCCCATGGCATACCATCGCGAACGGATGAATGCCATAGGAGTACGCAATGCTACGGATCTTACCAGCGTGCCAAATGGCAGGCGTACCCGGATCGCAGGATCTGTGATCGCG
>Ga0310810_10011290_pt1 | contig 10441 bp, 10 predicted proteins | sample NCmetagenome_FD_207641 | JGI IMG/M metagenome (GOLD analysis project Ga0310810, IMG submission 207641) | Soil microbial communities from experimental microcosm in Duke University, North Carolina, United States - NC | ecosystem: Engineered > Artificial ecosystem > Soil microcosm > Unclassified ... | reverse complement strand
GCCTGCTGCCGGCCGCGACGGCGTCGAACGTCGGCCTGTACGGCACCGGCCAGGCGTACGAGCAGCTGCTCCTGCGCATGCGCGCCCATCCGCTGGCCGAGGTGCGCGCCTGTGCGGACGTCATGCTGGTCGAGCTGCGCAAGGTGATCCCGGCGTTCCTGCGCCGGGTGGACCTGCCGGATCGCGGCGGCGTCTGGTCGGCGTACCTGGCCGAGACGCAGGCGGCGACCCGCGTGGCCACCGAGCACACGCTGGCCACGCCCGAGGCGCACGCCGTGCGGGCGATGCAGGGGCTCGCTGGCGACGAGGCCGAGGTCACGCTGACCGACTTCGATCCCGAGGGCGAGGTGAAGGTCGTCGCCGCCGCGCTCTACGCCGCGAGCGATCGCTCCGACCAGGAGCTGCTGGCACTCGCCCGCACGCTGACGGCCGAGCAGCGCGCCGCGGTGCTGCAGGCCTACGTCGGGCATCGCCGCAATCGCCGCCACAAGCCGGGCCGCGCCTTCGAGCGGACGTCGTACCGTTTCGACGTCCTCGCCGACTACGGTGCGTTCCGTGACCTGCAGCGCCATCGCCTGCTCACGCTCGAGTGGCAGCGGCTGTCGCCGGCCCACGGCTGGGTGATGCCGGAGGCGATCGCCGAGGCTGGCGCCGCCCAGGAGTGGCGGCGGGTGATGGAGGCCTCGGCCCAGCTGCACGAGGCGATCGCCACCGCCGGCCGGCCCGAGGTCGCCGCCTACGTCGTGGCCATGGCCTATCGCGTGCGCTTCTACATGGAGATGAACGTCCGCGAGGCCATGCACGTGATCGAGCTGCGCTCGGCCCCCCAGGGGCATCCGGCGTACCGGAAGATCGTCCAGACCATGCACCGGCTGATCGGCGAGCAGGCCGGCCATCACGCGCTGGCCGACGCGATGATCTTCGCCGATCACTCCGAGGTGGCGCTCGAGCGGCTGGCCGCCGAGCGCGCCGCCGAGCGCCGCCGGACCGGCGCCTGAGCCGCGCGGTCTCCACTTGCGCCGCCCTCGGTGACGTGGATAATTGGTCAACCAACCAATAAAGAGCACGCGGGGAGAGCTCGGTGAGTCCCAAGGTGGGCGTGGCGCCGGTGCGGCGCGAGCAGATCGTGCGGGCCACCGTGCGCTGCCTGGCCCGCGTGGGCTACACCCGGCTCACCATGAAGCAGGTGGCCCGCGAGGCCGCGGTGAGCCAGGGGATCCTGCACTACTACTTTGCCGACAAGCGAGCGATGCTCGTGGCCACGCTGGAGGTCATCGCCCGCGATCTCGACCGTCGCGTGGCGGCCGCCCAGTCGCGCACCGGGCGTGACCCGCGGGCGCGGCTGCGGGCGCTCGTCCGGGCGTGCCTGGAGGTCGCGGTAGGCCGGCCGGAGTACTGGATCGTGTTCGTCGAGTTCTGGGGCGAGATGCTCCACGACCGCCGCTTGCGCGACCTCAACACCGAGGTCTACGCCCGCACGCGGCGCCTCATCGCCCGGCTGGTCGCCGAGGGGGTGCGGGCCGGCCGCTTCCGCGTGGTCGATCCGGCGCGCGCGGCGGCCGTGGTGCTGGGGCTGATCGACGGTCTGTCGCTGCAGCTCACCTTCGATCCCGAGGCGTTCAGCGTGGCCGAGGCCACGCGCTTCTGTGACGACGCGCTCGGCCGCTACCTCGCGAAGGAGGCTCCATGACGCCGGCCCAGGAAAAGGCGCAGGCTCGCGCCCGCGACTACTTCAGCAGCAAGGACACGCTCACCCCCGTGGAGATCCGCGATCAGATCGTCGCGAGCTTCGCCTCGCTCGAGGCCACGCTGGCCGAGGTGCCCGTGGCCCGGGCCGGCCAGAGAACGGCGCCCGCGGAGTGGTCGGCGCAGGAGATCCTCGATCACCTGGTCGAGACCTATCGCCCTGGCGTCGACGAGCTGCGCTGCGTGCTGGCCGGCCAGCGACCGCCCGGCGAGCCGATCCCGGCCGCGCTGCAGTCGAAGGCGCCACTGCTGCGGCCGTGGGCGTGGCTGCGTGAGGAGCTCCGCCGGGCCCACGACGACGTCGTGGCGCTGATCGACGGCGTCTCGCCGACGTTCACGACGGCGGCGCGCGTGCCGATCGTGATGGTGGTCAACGTGACCGAGCCCGACGGCTCGGGCCGGCCGCTGCACTGGGTCGAGGATCTCGGCTGGAAGGCCTACGCGCTGACGTCGTGGCGCCTGCACGCGATCGATCACATGAAGCAGACGCGCAAGGTGCTGGCCGCGCTCGCCTAGCGGGGCGCTCAGTCCCGGATCCAGTTCTCCACGGGCGGGATCGCCGGGCCCTCGCCGCGGTCGAGCCGGATGAGCGCCTCGACCTCCGCCCGCCGGTACAGGCGCTGGCGCTTCATGCCCTGCCGGTAGCTCTTGAGCACGCCGCGGCTCACATAGGCGTAGAGGGTGGCCGGCTTCACGCCCATCAGCGCGGCCGCCTCGTCGACCGTGAGGAACTCCTCGCCGTCCAGGATCACCATCGGCCCGAGGCTACCAGAAGCGCCTTCGCCGATCGGACGCCGACCGAGCAGGCAGTTGAATCAATATAAATCATGTAGTATCAATATACACCGGCGGGGATCCCGCCGGCCCAGGAGGAACGGCGATGGACAGCGACTGGAAAGCGGGACTGGAGGACGTGGTGGCGGCGCGCTCGAGCGTGTGCACGATCGACGGCCAGGCCGGCCGGCTGTACTACGGCGGCTACGAGATCGGGGAGCTGGCCGGCCCGGTGCCGTTCGAGGACGTCACGCGCCTGCTGTGGTTCGGCGAGTTGCCGACGGCGGACGAGGCGCGGGCGTTCCGGAGCCGGCTGGCCGAGGCCCGCCCGCTGGCGGCGCCGATCGTGAGCCTGCTCCGCGGGCTGCCCGCGGACACCCATCCGCTCGACGCCCTGCGCACCGCGGTCTCCTTCGCGGCCGCGCTCGACCCCGACGTCAACGCCAGCGATCCCGAGGCGAACCTGCGCAAGGCGTTCCGCCTCATGACCCTGATCCCGGCCGTCGTCGCCGCCCGCCACCGCCTGCGCACCGGCCGCGAGCCCGTGACGGCGCCGGCCGGCGGGACGCACGCCGCGTGGTTCCTCACCCTGCTGGAGGGGAAGGCTCCCACGCCCGATGTGGCGCGCGTGCTCGACGTCATCCTCACCCTGCACGCCGACCACGAGTTCAACGCGTCCACCTTCGCCACGCGCGTGGCGGTGGCCACCCGCGCCGATCTGCACTCGGCGATCGTGGCGGCGATCGCCACGCTCAAGGGGCCGAGCCATGGCGGCGCCAACGAGGACGTCCTGCTCATGCTCCACGAGATCGGCGACCCGGCCAAGGCCGAGGCCTTCGTCGAGAGCCGGCTCGGCAAGCGGGGCGAGCTCAGCCGCCAGCAGCGCACGGATCCCAAGAGCCGCATGCCGGGCTTCGGTCACCGCGTCTACCGGGTGGACGACGCGCGGGCCCGCGTGCTGCGCGGCATGGCCAAATCGATGGCGGAGGCGACGGGTCGGCAGCGGCTGTTCGAGGTGGCCGAGCGCGTGTACGACGCGATGCGGGCGCGCACGACCTTGCCGGTCAACGTCGACTTCTTCTCGGCGGTGGTCTACGATGCGCTCGGCATCCCCGCCGATCTGTGCACCTCGATCTTCGCCACGGGCCGCGTGGCCGGCTGGTGCGCCCACGCGCTCGAGCAGTACGCGGACAACCGGCTGATCCGGCCCCGGGCTCACTACACGGGCCCGGCGCCGCGCCCGCTCACCTGGACGGCGCGCTGACCGCGCGCCCGTCCTGATCGACGGCCGGCGCGCGCCGATCCATCCGGCGGCGCGCGCCGAGCCTCGCTTCGCGCGCTTACTTCTTGACGACCACGCCGCAGGCGATGCGCGCCCCGGAGTTCCCCGTCGGATCGGTCTTGAAGTCGTCGGCCGCGGCGTGGATCACCAGCGCGCTGCCGTCGGCGTCGAATAGCGAGTTGGGCGCGGTGAGCAGGGTGACCTGCTCGGTCGCGCTCTCCATCCGCCCGCGCCCGTCCTGGCCGATGGTGATGTTGGGCAGGTCGCCGGCGTGCGGGCCCTTCGGGTTCATCGAGCCGTGCTCCTTGCCACCGGGGTTGAAGTGGCTGCCCGCCGTCGTGAAGTCCGGGGGATCGCACTTGCCGACGGCGTGGATGTGCACGCCCTTGGGGCCGGGTGGCAGGCCCGTCGCCTCCACGAGCACGCGCACCGCGCCGCCCACCTGGGTGAACGTGGCGGTCGCGACCACCTGACCGCTGGCGTTGCGGAGCTCGGCCCGGGCGGTGTTGTCGACGGGGGTCGTCTTGCCCGCGCACCCGACGGCGAGCAGCACGACGAGAGCAGGGACGAGTCGGGCGATCCTCATGCGCCACCTCCAGCAACGAAATCGCGCTTGGCCTGGGCGAGCGATTCCGGCGATGCCAGCAGATCCACCGCGGTCAGCGCCAGGGCCTTGGCCGCGGCGACCATGCCGGTGCGGGCCAGGGGCGAGCGTGCCCACTGGGCGAACTCGCGCGAGTGGCCGGGCACGCCGTCCGGCGAGATCCGGATGTACGGGTGGATCGTCGGCAGCCGCTGGCTCACGTTGCCGCAGTCGGTCGAGCCGTAGCCGGCCTGGCCGTCGTCGGGATCCTCGGGGAAGTCGATCAGCTCGAGATTCTTGGCGAAGAGATCGGACATCGTCGGATTCGCCCGCAGCGGCTCGTGCACGATCGGATCGTGCGTGACGCTGAGGCGGCAGCCCGTCGCCATGGCCGCACCCTGGGCGGCGGCGGTGAACCGGCGCAGCAGCTCCCAGCAGTAGTCGACGGAGATCGAGCGCAGATAGAACTCGGCGCTCGTGTACTCGGGGATGATGTTGGCCTGCTCGCCGCCCCGGGTGATGACGCCGTGCACGCGCGCGTCGGGCCGCAGCTGCTGGCGCATGGCATCGAGCGCGTTGAAGAGCCCGATCACCGCGTTCAGGGCATTCACGCCCCGCCACGGCCACGACGAGGCGTGGGCTGCCTGGCCGAAGAACTCGACCTTCACCTTGATGATGCCGAGCGTGGGCCGCCACACCTGCGTGCCGCACCGGCCGTGGATCATCATCGCCGCATCGACGTCGCGGAAGACGCCGGCGTCCATCAGACGCACCTTGCCGGCGCCGCCCTCCTCGGCCGGCGTGCCGATCACGCAGACGCGGCCCGCGAACGGTAGCTGCCCGAGCGCCACGGCCAGCGCGGCGCCCGCCCCCACGCCGGCGGTGGCGATGACGTTGTGGCCGCAGGCGTGGCCGATGCCGGGCAGGGCGTCGTACTCGGCCATGATCGCGACCGTCGGACCCGGACCCCGGCCGGCAATGGTGGCGCGGAACGCGGTCGACAGCCCGCCGACGCCGCGCTCGACCTGGGCGCCGTGCTTCTCGAGAAATGCGGTGAGCCAGCCGTGGGCCTGCTCCTCCTTGAACGCCAGCTCGGGTGTGTCGTGGATCTGGTGGGAGAGCCGCTCCAGCTCGTCGGCGAGCCGATCGACGGCATCGGTGACCTTCAGCTTGATGGAATCGGCCGTCGCGCTCACCGGGCCCCCTCGAACTCGGCGCGGGCCCGCGTGATCAGGCTTGGATCGGCGAGCAGGTCGTAGGTCGTCATCGCCATCGTCTTGGCGGCCTGACACATCCCGGTACGGGCCAGCGACGACACCGCCGCGGCCTCGAAGGCGCGCGAGTGAATGGGCGTGCCGAACGGCGCGATCTGCACCATGGGCTGGATGGCCGGAATCACCTGGCTCACGTTGCCGATGTCGGAGGAGCCCATGCGGTCGGGGATCGGCGGCGACTCGACGGCGCCGGTCGTCTGCATGTTGGCGCGGAAGAGCTCGAGCAGCGTGTCGTTGCGTCGAAGCGGCTCGTAGGGCGCCTCGAACTCCACCACTTTCAAGGTGCAGCCAGTCGCGGTCGCCGCGCCCTCGGCGCAGGCGATCACGCGCTTGTGCAGGGCCCACATCTCGTCGAGCTTGGCCGCACGCACGTAGAAGGTGCACGCCGCATTCTCGGGGATGATGTTCGGCGCCGCCCCGCCCTGCGTGACGATGCCGTGGATGCGCGTCTCGGGACGGATCTGCTGGCGCAGCATGCTCACGTTGTTGAAGGTCTGGATCACGGCGTCGAGCGCGTTCACGCCCTCCCAGGGATCGGCGGAGGCGTGGGCGGCCTTGCCCGTGAACTCGAAGCCCACTCGCACGATGCCGAGCAGGTCCTGGTGCAGGATCCAGCGATCGAAGCCGTGGATCATCATCGCGGCGTCGACGTGCTGGAAGACGCCGCCGTCGATCAGCCGGACCTTGCCGCCGCCGCCCTCCTCGGCCGGCGTGCCGATCACCTGGATGCGCCCGGCCGGCAGCGCGGCCCGCACCGCGGCCAGTGCCGCGCCGGCCCCCGCGCCCGAGGTGGCGATGACGTTGTGCCCGCAGGCGTGGCCGATCGCGGGCAGTGCGTCGTACTCGCAGAGGATGGCGATGGTGGGTCCCGCGCCGGTCTCGAGCGTCGCGCGGAACGCGGTCTCGACGCCGGCCACCCCGCGTTCCACCTTGAAGCCGTGGCCCGCGAGGTAGTCGGACAGCCACCCGCAGGCCTGCACTTCCTGGTAAGCGAGCTCGGGATGATCGTGGATGCGTCGCGACAGCGATTCGAGATCGTCGGCGAGGCGATCCACCGCCTGGGCGATCTGGGTCTTGGTCGTGCTCATGAGAAGTCTCTCCAGGTGCGTCCGTGATGCGACGAGCCGGGGCTCGCCAGCGACGTCGAACTATATCACCGGTGCGCGGGGCTCGACCGGCGCGTCCGGGGCGGAACGATGGGTATGAAACTCCGGGGGCCACGCAGGATTCGCTCGGTCGAATTTGCGTGGTGAGCGTCAGGATTCTTGACGCGCTCAGGCACATCGGCAAGCCGAGGTGACACCGCGGCACCCTGCACGCACCCATCGAGGGTCAGCGGTTGACAAGTGCACGTTTTCGCAGCGACTACTCGATTGGTCGGATCGTTGCACAACCACGCGTCGGCTCCCACGCCCACGAGTGCGCGGCATCCCTCGTGGGGCTCCAGGAACGAGCCGTCTCTCACGCGGAGAGCTTCCAATGAAACATCTCATGCGCGTCGCATTCGCTCTCGCGCTCGTGCTGTCGGGCGTGACGCCGACGTTGGCGCATCAGTCGTCGTACAACGGCCCCGTCGTGCTCGAGAGCGCTCATCCTGATCTGGGGCAGGGCCAGATGACCCTGCGCGGCCACTTCGGCCTGAAGCCCTTGACGGTCTGGCTCGGCGACGAGCGTCTCGACATCGTCCGCCACAACACGGACGAGCTCGTGGTGCTCCTGCCGCAGGGGATCGCGAACGGCAGCTACGAGCTGATCGTGGCCCGCAGCCGGCTGACGAGCCAGTTCGATCAGATGACCGTGGCCCTCGGCGTCTACGGTTCCGGTAGCTCGGGCGCGGTCGGGCCACGTGGCCCGGCTGGTCCGCAGGGTCCTGCCGGTCCGGCTGGTGCGATGGGTCCGCAGGGTCCTGCGGGTGCGATGGGTCCGCAGGGTCCAGCGGGTGCGACGGGCCCGCAGGGGCCTGCCGGTGCGGCCGGGCCCGCCGGTGCGACTGGCCCCGCTGGCCCGCAAGGCTCCGCGGGGCTGAGCGGCTACGAGGTGGCGACCATCTCGGCCAACGTGAGCCTGGGTGGGTTGACCGGCACCCAGACGATCGTGGTCAATTGCGCGAGTGCGAGCACCGTGCTGTCCGGCTTCATCTATCGCGTGCCCGGTGGTGTCCGGCATCCGTTCCCGCCCGGAGTGGACTGGACGGGCTGGCCGAGCGCACGCAACCAGTGGACCTTCTTCCTGCGCAACGCCAACAGCGGTACCTACACCGACCCGGTCGAAGCCGGCGTCGTCTGCGCGAACGCGAACTAGAGCTGCTCGACGGAGCGCCCCGGTCGATCCGGGGCGCTCCCGGTCCCCTCCGCTGATCCCTCAGGCGTCCCGGTAACGGTCGGCCAGGGTCATCTGCTCATCGGCCCCGATCAGCGCGTTGAACTCCATGAACGGCATCCCCACCTCGCCGAGCGTCCCGACGTCGTCGCGGGCCCGCACCTGGGCGAGATAGCTCGCCATCGCCTTCGTCGCGACCAGTAAGGTGTCGACCGGCAGGATGATGATCGAGAAGCCCAGCGCGCGCAGCCGCGGGAACGGCAGCAGCGGCGAGCGTCCGCCCGAGGCGTAGTTGTAGAGCAGCGGCGTGTCGAACGCTGCTGCGACGCGCTCCACCTGAGCCTCATCGCGCGGGGCCTCGATGAACAGCACGTCGGCGCCCGCCCGCGTCGCGGCCTCGCCGCGCCGTAGCGCCTCGTCGAAGCCGACCGCCGAGATCGCGTCGGTCCGGGCGATGATCAACAGGTCGGGATCGCGGCGAGCCTCGACAGCCGCGCGGATCTTGCCGGCGAACTCGGCGAGCGGCACGATCTGGTGCCCGCTGAGGTGGCCGCACCGCTTCGGCGCCACCTGATCCTCGATGTGCAGCGCCGCGACGCCGGCCGCCTCGTAGGCCTGCACGGTGCGGCGCACGCCGAGCGCGTTGCCGTAGCCGGTGTCGGCGTCGGCGATGAGCGGGATGGAGACGGCCGCGGCCAGATTGCGCGCATGGTCGGCCATCTCGGCGAGCCCCGCGTAGCCCAGATCGGGCAGGCCCAGCCGCGAGGCCGAGGTTCCGAAGCCCGTCATGTAGACCGCCTCGAAGCCGGCCCGCTCGACCAGCCGGGCCGACACGCCGTCGTAGGCTCCCGGCACCACCAGACCATTCTTGCGGCCGACGAGGGCCCGCAGGGTGCGACGCACGCTCATGCGGCTTCTCCTCTGGCGCGCGCGATGCGGCGATCGAGCGCCGGGTGCGAGTAGAGCAGGAACTCCTTGAGCGGGTGCGGGCGGCGCTCGGCCAGGTTGAGCGTGCCGAGCCGCTCCATGGCGCCGATGAACGCGCCGGGATCATGGGTGAGCGCCAGCGCGAAGTCGTCGGCCTGCCGCTCGATGTGACGCGAGAAGCCGTTGGCCAGCGGCAGCTGCAGCGCACCCAGCGCCATGAAGGCCAGGCCCAGCCACGGCAACCCGGCCGGATCGGCCGGTCCGGCCAGTGACCACCAGCGCACACCGGCGTCGAGCAGCCACGCCGCGACGCCGAAGGTGAAGAGCGTCAGCGCGCCCTGCACGACGAGCCCGCGCCGCATGTCGCCGTGCACGTGATGGCCGAGCTCGTGGGCGAGCACCGCCTCGACCTCGTCCTCGCGGAATCCCGTGGCCAGCGTGTCGAACAGGATGATGCGACGCGTGCGCCCGAGCCCGACGACGGCGGCGTTGGCGGTGCGGCTCTTCCGGGACTGATCGAGCACGAACACGCCGACGGCGGCGACCCCGACCTGCCGGGCCAGCGCCAGCAGCCGCTGCTCGAGCGCACCATCGGTCAGTCGCGTCACACGATAGAAGAGCGGAACGATGAGGACCGGAAACAGCGCGGCCAGTACGATGCCGACCACGAAGAACACGCCGGCGGCGATCAGCCACCACCACGTGGTCGCGCGCAGCAGCGCGTAGACCACCAGCACGCCGGCGAGACCGAGTGCGCCTCCCAGCGCCGCACCCTTGGCCCGATCGAGCAGCCAGGCGCGCAGCGGCTGATGCAAGAGCCCGTAGCGACGCGGCAGCCAGAAGCCGCGCATCCAGCCGAGGGGCAGGCTCAGCGCGGCGTGACCGACGACGAGCACCGCCGCCACCAGCGCGACCTGCGCCCACCACGCCGGTGTGAGATCGGCCGCGGCGCGCGCCAGCGCCCGAGCGGCGCCGGAGGCGAGGACCAGCACCAGGTAGGCGACGCCGAGCGCGAATCCCGAGAGCGCCAGGACGAGCTGCAGACGGTGATAGCGAGCGGCGTCTTCGGAGGGGGACATCGGCGCTCATTGTACATACCGGCCCGGGCAGGCATACTCGGCGGGCATCCCGATGTCGAGTGTCGTGAGGTCTGCCGTCCTGCTGCTGATCGCCTGCGCGCTGACCCCGCCGGTGGCCGAGGCCCAGAATCGCCTCGACGCCGTCGCCGCCGCCATCGACCGCGCGATGGCGTTGGCCACGACCGAGAGCGCGACGCTCCCGCGCCTGGCCGCCGTGCTCGGCACGACGCCCGGGACGTTGCGTGCCGAGCGCGCCGGCTCGCAGCTCGGCTGGGGCGATCTCTTCATCGCCCACCGCATCGCCACGCGAGGGGGACATCCGATGGAGAGGGTCGTTGCGGCCCGGCGCTCGCCGGCGGCCTGGGACACGATCGCCGAGGAGGCCGGCGTCGAGGCCGATGCGATCGTCCAGGACGTGGCCACCGTCTGGCCCGATGCCGCGCGCGCCACGCCCGGT
>Ga0310810_10011284_pt1 | contig 10444 bp, 6 predicted proteins | sample NCmetagenome_FD_207641 | JGI IMG/M metagenome (GOLD analysis project Ga0310810, IMG submission 207641) | Soil microbial communities from experimental microcosm in Duke University, North Carolina, United States - NC | ecosystem: Engineered > Artificial ecosystem > Soil microcosm > Unclassified ... | reverse complement strand
ATTCCAGATCAGGATCAGCGCGCCGTCTTTTTTAAGGAGTTTGTGCGTTTTCGGGCATGCAATTGCGGGATCGATCCAGTGAAAGGCCTGCGCCGCGGCGATGTAGTCGAACGAATGGTCGCGCGCTGTGAAATCCTCGAACGATGAGTTCACCAGCTTCACCTTGCCGCCCTGAAGATTCGTGCGCGCGACCTCAAGCAGGTCGGGCGCGATGTCGATGGCCGTAACGTTGAGGCCGCAGGTCGCCAGATGAACGGTTGCCTTGCCGGTGCCGCAGCCGATCTCCAATGCTTTCTGGCCCATCTTGAAATGGAAGTGGTTATCGAGCTCGCGGAACAGCGCCGCCGGATATGAGGGCCGCGCACGGTCGTATGCCTCGCCCATGCCGGCGAATTCAGTCTTGCGGCTGCGGTCGAGTGCGCTCACGCGCTCAGCTTCTTCTCGATGGCGCTGATGGCGTCGTTGGCGGCTTCCACATTGGGGCCGCCGGCCTGCGCCATATCCGGACGGCCGCCGCCGCCCTTGCCGCCGAGCTTCTCGGCGCCGATTTTCACGAGATCGACGGCGCTGATCGTCTTGGTCAGGTCGTCGGTGACGCCGACCACGATTGAAGCCTTGCCTTCGTCGGTTGCGATGAGGCATATGACGCCCGAGCCCAGCTTTTTCTTGAGGTCGTCGACCATGGGCTTGAGGTCCTTGGCCGGAAAACCTGCGAGTACGCGGCCTGTGAATTTTACGCCGCGGATTTCCTTGACTTCCGGCCCTGCCGAAGCCGCGCCGCCGGTCGCCAATTGGCGACGGAGGTTGGAGACTTCCTGTTCGAGCTTCTTGCGCTCCTCAGCCAGCGCCCTCACGCGCTCGACCACATCGGCGGGCGAGGCCTTAAGAATATCGGCAGCTTCATGCAGGCGGTGCTCCTGCTCCTCGAGATGACGCAATGCGTTCGCGCCGGTTAGGGCCTCGACCCGCCGGATGCCGGCGGAGACGGCGGACTCGGACACGATCTTGAACAGGCCGATGTCGCCCGTGCGGGTCGTGTGCGTACCGCCGCACAATTCGACCGAGAACGGGTGATTGGCGCCTTTTTTCTGCGTGCCCATCGAGACCACGCGCACCTCGTCGTCGTATTTCTCGCCGAACAACGCGCGCGCCCCGGACTGCATCGCGTCCTCGAGCGGCAGCAGGCGGGTGACGACTTCCGAGTTTGCGCGGATTTCGTCATTGACCATCTGCTCGACTTTCTTGAGCTGCTCTTCCGTCATCGCCGAATTATGCGAGACGTCGAAGCGCGTGCGCTCGGCGTCCTGCAGCGAGCCTTTTTGCGCGATATGGTCGCCCAGCGTCTGGCGCAGCGCCTCGTGCAACAAGTGCGTGGCGGAATGGTTAGAGCGGATGGCGGTGCGGCGTGCGTGATCGACGCGCATGTCGACGCCCTGGCCGGGCTTGATGTCGCCCTGCTTGACAACGCCGACATGAACCCACAGCTGGCCGAGGTATTTTTTCGTGTCGGTGATCTCGATGCGGGCGGTTTCGGTGTGCATCGCGCCGCTGTCGCCGGTCTGGCCGCCCGACTCGCCGTAGAACGGTGTCTGATTGGTGATGATCTGGATGGCGTCGCCCTTCTTGGCGGCATCAACAACCTTGCCGTCCTTTACGATAGCCAATATCTGGCCTTCCGCATTTTCGGTCGAATAGCCGAGGAATTCCGTCGGCCCGCATTTGTCGAGCAGCTCGAACCAGAGCTTTTCCGTGGCAGCCCCGCCGGCGCCGGACCAGTTCTTGCGCGCGGTCTCGCGCTGCTTTTCCATGGCGACGTTGAAGGCGTCCATATCAACGGCGATGCCCTTGGCCCGCAGCGCATCCTGCGTCAGGTCGGCAGGGAAGCCGTAAGTGTCGTAGAGCTTGAACGCGGTCTCGCCGGAGAATTTTTTACCCTTGGGCAGTTTTGCCGATTCCTCATCAAGAAGTTTGAGGCCGGTCTCAAGCGTGCGGCGGAAACGCGTTTCTTCCAGCTTGAGTGTTTCCGTGATCAGCGCCTCGGCACGGTTGAGCTCGGGATAGGCCTGGCCCATCATGGAAATCAGCGTGGGCAGCAGCCGGTACAGAAGCGGCTCCTTCGCGCCGAGCAGGTGCGCATGCCGCATACCTCGCCGCATGATCCGGCGCAAGACGTAGCCGCGCCCCTCGTTGCCGGGCATCACGCCGTCGGCAAGCAGGAAAGCGGAGGCCCGCAGGTGGTCGGCGATGACCTTGTGCGAGGGTGCCTGCACGCCGTCAGCTGAAACCTTGGTCAATTCGGCCGAATGCTCGATGATCGAGCGCAGCAGGTCGATGTCGAAAACGGAATACTTGCCCTGCAGGATCGCCGACATGCGCTCGAGGCCCATGCCGGTGTCGATCGAAGGCTTGGGCAGAGGCTTGCGGATATAACCGCCCTTGCCGTCCGGCTCCTGCTCGAACTGCATGAAGACGTTGTTCCAGAATTCGAGAAAACGGTCGCCGTCCTGGTCAGGGCTGCCGGGCGGGCCGCCCGCGATCTTGTCGCCCTGATCGATGAAAATCTCCGAGCACGGGCCGCAGGGACCGGTGTCGCCCATCATCCAGAAATTGTCGTTGGTCGGGATGCGGATGACCTTGTCGTCGGAAAAGCCGGCAATCTTTTTCCACAGCACTGCCGCTTCCTCGTCGCTCGAATGCACGGTGACCAGCAGGCGGTCCTTGGGCATATCGAAGTTCTTCGTGACCAGATCCCACGCGAATTTGATCGCTTCTTCCTTGAAGTAATCGCCGAAGGAGAAGTTGCCGAGCATCTCGAAGAAGGTCAGGTGGCGGGCGGTGTAGCCCACATTCTCGAGGTCGTTGTGCTTGCCGCCGGCGCGGACCGATTTCTGCGCCGTCGTGGCGCGGCGGTAGGGGCGGCTCTCAACGCCGGTGAAGACGTTCTTGAACTGGACCATGCCTGAGTTCGTGAACATCAGGGTCGGGTCGTTCTGCGGGACGAGGGGGCTCGAATGCACGACTTCATGCCCGTTTTTCTTGAAAAAGGACAGGAACTCGCTGCGGATGTCGTTGACGGTTTTCATGGCCTATATTTATAGGCCATGAGAGGTTTTGTCACAAGTCAGTCGACGCGCTTGCCGAGCTTGCTCTTAAGCAGCCGGAGTTGCAGCTCGTAACGGCGTTTTTGCTCGGCGTTCGTTGCCTGCGCATCGGTCAGCTGCTTCTCGAGGTCAGAGACATAATCGCGTTGCTGCTCGTCCGCGATCTTGGGATCGAACAGCATGCTTTCAAGCTGCTTTTTGTCCGTGTCACACTGATCCTTGGAAGACTTGACCATTTCGCCAAGCCTTGCATTCTCTTGTTCGGACTGTTTGTAGCGGCTGAGCAGTTTCGCAAATTCCTTGCCGGAGGGCGGCTTCGGTTCGGCATCGCTGTCCAATCCGCTGGCCTTGCGGGACTCGAGATAGGATTCCTCGGTGTCGATGTCTCCGAGGCTGGCGAATTTCTTGCCGCTGTGCTTGGGCAGCGCGATGTCATCGGGGGTATCGCCCGAGGCCGGGCTGATATCATCAAGCGCTGTCGTCGAAGCGGCATAAGAGCTCCGGCCGTCAAGCGCGCGGACCTTCGCCTGGAGCGCCGCATTCTGCGCCTTCAGGTTGTCGAGCTGCTTTTGTACGTCCGCCGGCACCTTCGCCTCCTGCGCCTCAATCGGCGGCAGGGCACTCATCTGCGTCGCGGGAATGGTGACGTTGCGCGCCCCCTTCACATGAAAGAAATCATCGCTTTCAACGCCATTGACGGGGACAGCCATGGCTTTGACCGTACTCGCGGTCTTAACCTGATTCTGCAGTGCCGCATTGTCCCTCGCGAGCTGGTCGATCTGCTGCTGCATCGTCTGCAGAGTCTGCTTGTAATGCTCGTCCTGTGCCGGAGCGGGTGTGCGGGACGCCAGAGGTTTTTCAGATATTGCCGGCGTGTCAGCCGCAGGCGCAGCCTTAATCGCAGGGGACCAGGCAATGCTTTCCACGGGTTTTGTCGTGGCTGCGGTCGATGCCTGTGCCGTTACGGATTTCACCGGAATTTTCCGCGGCTCGCTGTCGACCCAAGCTTGCAGTGTCTTCGCGTTAGTAGCGGTCGAAGTATCGGATTTAGATGCGGTTGCAGTCTTGGCGGCGGCCGGAACATAAGGTTCGTCGCTGATTTGCAGCGCCGGAGTGTCCGAGGCATCCGCTGATTTGGCTTCCGGCAACGATGCGGCCGGAGCCGGTGAAGGAGATGTCGCAGGCGCAGGCGGGAGCAAGGCCGCCGGCGGCACGAAAGGATCGTCAATTGTTTTAACCGCGGAGGCGTCCGATTTTGCGGATGATGTCGGCGAATACGGTTCGTCGCTGATCTGAAGCGCCGGAACCGGGTCGGCGTTCGCATTTAGCGCGGAGGCGCCGGCGATGCCCGGAATGAAGCATGCGGTGACAAGCAGGGAACAAATAATGGCCGTCTTTTTGTTTTTCATTGCAGGAATACTCCCCCAGAATCTCCAAGGTTCGAACGATAGCACCGTTTTCCAGATAATGACAAGATTTTTCAAACCGCCTAAATGGCGACATTTTATCAGGATTTTTTATTTTTTCGATTGTCTTTGCTGAAGTTATTTCGTAAAAAGATTTTCATTTTAGACAAGGAGAGACCATGAGCGACAACGAGTGGGATTCGGCCGATAAAGCCTCGGTAGCGACGGGAACGCTGATTTTCGATGACCGGTTCTTTCCGGCCCTGCGCGACACGGATGTGACGCTGCGCCGGGGCACGCTGGTGGTCGCTTCGGGAGAATTTAATTTCGTCGCCCGCGATTCCGGCCAGGTGCTGCCGGTGATCGTCACCGCGATCGAAACCGGGCCGTTCAAAAGCCTCTCGGACGAAATATTCAACCGCGACGGCAAAGGCGGGCGGGAACAGACGCTGCACGACATGCAGATTTTCTATCCGGACATGGACGAAAGCACGCCTGTCACCGCCATCTCCTACAGGCTGGCCGAACCCAAACCGTAATTCAGATCAGTTTTCCGCGAAGAGGGTAATTTCTTCTTCGGGCAGCTTTATGATGGCATCCGCACGCTCGGAAGATGTGTCGATCGAGACGTAACGCGCCCAGTGACCGTCGGCAACAGCGTCAAGGGACGGCACCGGTTGCTTGAGGCGCAGGCGGTAAATCCAGTAATTGGCCATGACCTTCTCGGCGAAAGTCCGCGTCTCAGCGACGGGGATACTTTCGATGAACAGCAGCGGGTCGTCCTTGGCCTGCGTGTCATCCTTCCAGCGGCGGAGATTGCCTGGGCCGGCGTTATAGGCAACCACCAGCGAGAACAGGTCGGTGCTGATCGGTTGCGTCTCAAGCAGGCTGTTCACATAGTGCTGGCCGATCGCAAGATTGATTTCGGGATCTTCCAGTCCGGTGCGACCGGTGTGGCGGCCGCCCGTGACATAGGTCGCCGTCTCCGGCATCAGTTGCATCAAACCCGTAGCACCGCTGTGGCTGCGGGCGGACGGATCGAAGCGTGACTCCTGCCTTACGATCGCGTGGATAAGGGCTCGGTCGACCTTATAGCCGTCCTGCGGTTGCCACGGGCTCATCGGATAGAGTGCGGCGTCATACAGGCCGCCGCCTGGATGGGGCACCGCTTCGGCAAGACGCATCGCCAGCGACGGCAGGCCTGCCTTGTTTGCGTAGGCCAGCAATGCATCGGTCAGTTGCTTGTCATTGCCCGGCTTGATCCGGCCGAGCTCTTCCTCGGCTTCGTGCAGTTGCCCGGCTGCCACCAGTTCCATGGCGCGCGCGCCAGCCGGAATGGCCTTCAGGCGGGACGTCATGGCCTCCGTCATTTCCGGCATGTCCCAATTGAAGTTTGCGTCGCGGCCGAGGGCGCGCAGAGCGATCAGTCCGTAGAATGTGTGCGGATAATTGGCAGCCCGGTTCAGCCATGGCGCTGCGCCGCGAACGTCGCCGGCGCGTATGTGGGCGCGTGCCGCCCAATATGATCCGGCGGAGGCCATCGAAGCGGAGGCGTAGGACGAATTGCCCGCCTGTTCGAAGAATGCGGCGGCCTGTTTGTAGTTCTGCAGACGCCATGAAGCCAGACCCGCGGTCCAGCCTGCGAGCGGCGCCTTGTTGCCCGAGCGGTTCGCCGCCGCTTGCGCTAGTTGCAGCGCGTTATCGCGCTTGCCCTCGAACAGGAAGCTGCTGGCGATCTGGGCCTGCAGCCGGTCGTATTCGACGCTGTCCAGCAATTTTGCCGCCGGATCCTTTTCAAACAATGTCAGGGCGCGGCTCGGCGCGCCGTCGCCTAGGGCATCCCGAATCCGGTCAGCAAGCCGTTCGACCAGCCGGTCCTGGGCATCAGTTCTATGAACGGCAGGTGCATAATCGGCGGCATTATCCGCAAAAACGTCCAGATAGCCGCTGATACCGTCCATGCGGACCGGTTTGCGCAGGGCCGAAGCGGATGTCCCCTTCGGTTTGCGCGACAGGGCGAGCTTGTATACGCGGTCGGCGTCCGGAAGGTCGGCATAGCGGTCGAGCCATTCGGAAAGCTGGTTGAATGAGGCGCGAGGAGATGACGGATTCAGGTAGCGCTGGGCCAGTACGTGACCGGCCAAGCTTTTGTCCGAAAGCTTGCCCATCAGGTCGTCGGCCTGCGCCCACTGACCGGAGCTTTGCAGGGCGAATATTCTCCGGTACGTATCGGCGGCGTCGGTCGACAGTGTGGCGTTCGGCGCGGGCCGGACCGGCTTGACCTTGGGGATCGGAGGCAGACCGTAACGCAGCAGCGCCAGCGTCTTCGGCTCGCTCAAAGAGATATGGGAGGCGATCCCGCCGGCCGCCGGCATGATCGAAGAGAAAAAGCCGGCGTTCCGGTCCTCTGAACCGGTCGGGGAGGCTTTCGCCACCATTGCTGCCGCCCATATGACGAACGTCAGCATCACTGCATTTTGCAGTTTCTTCCGCTTTATCTCGATGTTGTGCATGGCAGGAGAATTAGACGAACCCTGCTCAGAAGTCCAGAAAAATGGCCAATTTCTATAAGATTTTTTTTCTAACCTATTGGAACTTTTTACGTTTTAGACTCAAGGCCTGTGCGCAGTTTTTCCTGAATATTTAACATATCGTGCCAAACAGCGCGTTTTTGACCGGGCGTCCGAAGCAGGTAAGAGGGGTGATAAGTGGCGATGGCCGGGACTGAAAATCCGGTCGAGTCGATGCCCGGCGTACGCGGCCGAAAATCGTGCCAGCGGCCCCGGAGTTTCGAGATTCCCGTCTCAGTGTTGAGCAGCGCCTTAGCTGACACCCCGCCGCACAGGATCAGAAGCTTCGGTTTGGCCAATACGATGTGCCGTTCGATGAAGGGCAGGCTCAGCTCGACCTCGGCGGGAGTCGGCGTGCGATTGCCGGGCGGCCGCCAATTCAGGATGTTCGATATATATATTGAGCGCGCAGGATCGGATTCCTTCCGGTCCAGATTGATGGTCTTGAGGATCCGGTCAAGCAGCTGGCCGCTGACACCGACGAAGGGCTTTCCCTGAGCATCTTCATCGGCACCTGGTGCCTCTCCAACCAGCATAATTGGCGCTTCCGGGTTCCCGTCGCAAAAGACAAGGTTGGTGGCGGTTTGCTTGAGGCCGATGCCCTCAAAAGAGGCGATAGCGGCCTTGAGCTCATCGAGGGTATTGGCGGCGGCGGCTAGCTTGATGGCTTCAGTCCGGAGTGTGGCGGTTCCTTCGACCGGCCGCGCCGCCATCGGCGTTATGACGGCGGACGACGGCTCCTGCTTTAACGGAATCATCGGCGACGGCGGGTCTTCGCGCCGCAGAGCGATCACATCAAAAGGCTCGTCAGAGAAAGCGTCTTCTGCGCCGGCATCGATGTGCCATTGCAGGGCGGCGATCAGGGCCTGACGTTCGGTTGCTGTCATGCGCGAGCGGGAATATATGTGTCACAGGGTTTCTTAGACATACAGGATCAGTTATCCTGACACAACAGAAAGGGACCCGATTTATGGCCGATTCAGCGCGCTCCGACCGTGAAAGCATGGAATACGATGTCGTGATCGTCGGGGCCGGACCGGCGGGTCTTGCCTGCGCCATTCGCCTGAAGCAGATGACGCCCGATATAAACGTATGTGTTCTCGAAAAAGGCTCCGAGGTCGGTGCGCATATAATGTCTGGCGCTGCGTTCGAGCCGCGTTCGCTGAACGAGCTGATCCCCGAGTGGAAGGAAAAGGGCGCGCCCGTCTCGGTGGCGATCAAAGAGGACCACTTCATGTTCCTCACGGCAACCAAGGCGTTTCGCCTGCCGACCCCGCCGCAGATGCGCAATCACGGCAACTACATAATCTCACTAGGAAATCTTGTTCGCTGGCTGGGGCAGCAGGCCGAAGCGATGGGCGTCGAGATTTATCCCGGCTTTGCTGCGGCCGAGGTGCTTTACAACGATGAGGGCGCAGTCGTCGGCGTTGCGACCGGGGACATGGGCATCGGCAAGAACGGTGAGAAGACCGATCAATACCAGCCCGGCATGGAGCTGCGCGCTCGCCAGACCGTGTTCGCCGAAGGGTGTCACGGGTCGCTGACGAAAACTCTTATAAAGAAGTACGACCTGCGCAAGGATGCCTGTCCGCAGACCTATGCCATCGGCGTGAAGGAGATCTGGGAGGTAAAGCCCGAACAACACCATGAGGGACGGGTCATTCATTCGATCGGCTGGCCGCTCGACACACAGACCTACGGCGGCAGCTTCCTCTATCACGCCGAAAACCGGCAGGTCTATGTCGGCTACGTCATCGGCCTCGACTACAAGAACCCGTCCCTGTTTCCGTTCGGGGAGATGCAGCGTTTCAAGACGCATCCCGTGATCCGCAAGACGTTCGAGGGCGGTCGGCGGGTGGCGTATGGTGCGCGAGCATTGGTCGAGGGTGGGCTGCAGTCGTTGCCAAAACTGAGCTTCCCGGGAGGGCTGCTGATCGGCGACACCGCCGGTTTCCTCAATGTTCCCAAGATCAAGGGAAACCATGCGGCAATCAAGTCGGGGATGCTCGCAGCCGAAGCGCTGGTACCGCTGGTGGCCAATGGCGGCGGCGCGGGTGCCGAGTGCATTGCCTACGCGGACGGTTTAAAAAAGAGCTGGCTCTGGCAGGAGCTATATAAAGTGCGCAATATCCGCCCCGGCTTCCATCACGGCCTCTGGCTCGGTCTTATTAATGCTGCGTTCCAGACCATCGGCGGGTGGCGTTTGCCGTTCACCCTCAAAAACCATGCGGACTTCGCACAGCTCAAAAAAGCCAAGGACAGCCCGAAAATCGAGTATCCGAAACCTGACAATATCCTGACATTTGACCGGCTTACATCGGTCGCGCTGTCGGGGACGATGCACGAGGAAAATCAGCCCAGCCACTTGAAGCTGAAAGACCCGGCCATACCTATACAAAGTAACCTGCCGCTGTACGACGAACCGGCGCAGCGCTATTGCCCGGCGGCGGTTTACGAGGTTGTGGGGGAAGGGACCGAAAAGCGTTTTGTCATCAACGCCCAGAACTGTGTGCATTGCAAAACCTGCGACATTAAGGACCCGGCCCAAAATATCGACTGGACGGTCCCGCAGGGCGGCGGAGGCCCTAATTACCCAAATATGTAAAGATTATTAACCAGCCTGAAGCCTTTATTAACCATTAGGGCATAACCTTAAATTAGAAGAGTGCACATGAGAAAAACGCTGCTTTTTACCGTTGCCTTAACGGCTTTGGTCACGGTTGCCACCCCCCTTCATGTTTGGGCCGCTGATACGAAAGCACCTGCCGCCAAGTCTCCTGCGGCGGTTCCCCTCAAAGTCGCCACGGTCAAAAAGGCCGCGCCCGGATTTGCCGGCGCCTATTTGGCCGCTCATTTCGCCCAGTCGGAGCTCGACTGGAAGGTGGCGAGTGCCTATCTCGACGGCCTGCTCAAAAACGACCCGACCAACGGCGACCTGCTCAAACGGGCGATGGTTCTCAGCATGGGCGGCGGTGACCTGAAGACCGCCGCGGCGCGCGCGCGCCAGCTGATCGACAATGGCAAGACCGACGGCCTCGCGGTGATGATCGCGGCGCTCGACAGTCTCGCGGACAACCATCCGCAGGACGCGCTCAAGATGCTCGATAAAATGCCCGGCGGCGACGTAACCGATTTCGTCAAGCCGATGTTGCGCGGCTGGGCGATGGCTGCGACCGGCAAGCTCGATACGACCGGCTTCAACGCGACGACGGTTCATTCCTATAACGGCGCGCTGATGGCGCTCATGCTCGGCAACAAGGCTGAGGCTGGGCGTTTTGCCCGTGCCATGGTCGCGGGCGGCTCGGTTAATCCGTATGACGCCGAGCGCGCGGCCAACGTCCTCGCGGCCATCGGTGATGAAGATGAA
>Ga0310810_10011283_pt1 | contig 10444 bp, 10 predicted proteins | sample NCmetagenome_FD_207641 | JGI IMG/M metagenome (GOLD analysis project Ga0310810, IMG submission 207641) | Soil microbial communities from experimental microcosm in Duke University, North Carolina, United States - NC | ecosystem: Engineered > Artificial ecosystem > Soil microcosm > Unclassified ... | reverse complement strand
CGCCAGCAGGCGGGCCAGTGGATCGTTGGGAAGCGTCTCGGGCGATGGTTTGGTCATGCCAGTTATCGTATAATATATATTATGACAAATATATATTAGGTAAGGAAATAGGCATGTTTACCAATCCACCCGCAGCTTTTGCTTCAGGAGAGCCATCAACTTGAAGCCACGATCGGACTCGCCGGCCGGTACGCCCAAGGTCATAAGCGCACCCTCCTTCGGCTTGCCCGGCCGTGCCACGACCAAGTCGAAGACCGTGCGCGGTTCGCCTTCGGTCGGAACGTTCTGGTAGACGACCAGGAAACTGCCGTCGCTGAGCTTGCGCGCGTCGGCCTGGACGCCGGGCTTGCGGGCGCGGATGGCGCCCATCTTCATGGCCGCATAGTGCTCGGCGTCCTGCGCCCCCTCGAAGGCGAAATCGACACGCCAGACGATCAGGCGATAGCGCTTGTCGGCGCTGAAGCCGATGCCGCGCTCCCAGTCCTCGTTGGCCTGCCAGCCCAGCGGCATCGCCACTTCGATGCGGATCGAGTCGAAGCGGATGCGGGCGAATCCGCCCGCGGAATCGATCGCCAGCACCTTCGACTGCGTGGGCTGCGCGCCGCTGCCGATCATCGGATCGAGGCGGTTGAAGCTCGACCCGTTGTCCGGCATCGCAAAGTCGCGGAATGTCATGCCCCCAGGATCGAGATTGGCCTGCGCGCGCGCAGCGACCGGCACCCAGCCGAGCGCGAGCGCTCCCAACAGGAACGGACGACGTCCGGACTCCTTTTGTCTCGCCTTATCCAGAGGATGAGTTTGCAATCGTAACTCTTTGAAATCAGGCCTCTATGACGAGGCCGTCATGGCATGGATGGACATGCGCCGGGGTACGTCGGTCGAGTTCAGCATAGTCCATGTCGACGTGAAGATTGGTGAGAAAAGCGCGCCTGGGGGCGATGCGCTCGATCCATTGCAACGCCCGATCGAGATGGGCGTGGGTCGGATGCGGCCGGTAGCGCATGGCATCGACGATCAGGGCGTCGGCGTTCCGCATGAGCGGGAACGCTTCCTCCGGCAGGTGCACCACGTCGTTGACGTAGAGGATGTCACCGAAGCGGAATCCGAGGGATGGGATCGAGCCATGGTCGAGCGGGATCGGTGTCACGGCGATCGACTGCGCTGCGGTGAAGGGCCCTTCGATCTCACGCACGTCGTAAAGCGCGTGATAGATGCCTTCAGTTTCGAACACGTAGCCGAAACGCCGATGCAGGATCGCGAGCGTCCGCGCATCGGCCCACGCCTCGATCGCGCCGCGGCGAAAGGTATACGGCCTGAGGTCGTCGATGCCGTGCACCTGATCGGCGTGCTCGTGACTCCAGATCACCGAGTCGACCGTCTCGACACGGGCCGCGAGCAACTGGGCGCGGACGTCCGGCGAGGTGTCGACCAACAGGGTCTTGTCCCGATCCTGCACCAGGATCGAGCAGCGCGTGCGACGATTGCGCGGATCGGACGGATCGGCTGCCCCCCACTCCCCCATTCCGTGCTTGCCGCCGAGTCGGGGAACGCCGCCCGATGTGCCGCAGCCCAGGATGGTCACTCGCACGCCGGGCGCTCCGTCTGGGCGCGCTGCGCTTTGGTGAAGAGCCGAAAGAAGTTGGCCGTGGTGGCCGCCTCGAGCTCGGCAATGGCCACACCCTTCAATTCCGCGACCTTGGCGGCGGTATGGGCGACGAACGCAGGTTCGTTGGTCTTGCCGCGCTTCGGGACGGGCGCAAGGTAGGGCGCGTCGGTTTCGACCAGCAGCCGGTCCAACGGAATGTCGCGCACGACGCTGCGCAGCGCCTCAGCGGCCTTGAAGGTGACGATGCCCGAGATCGAGATGAACATGCCGAGGGCAAGCGCGCGCCGCGCCATCTCGGGCCCCGAGCTGAAGCAATGGATCAGGCCGGGAAAGGAGCCCTTCGCGTATTCCTCTTCCAGGATGTCGCCGGTCTCCTGATCGGCATCGCGCGTATGGACGATCAGCGGCAGCCCGGTCTCTCGCGCCGCCGCGATATGGGCGCGGAAGCTCCCGGCCTGCTCGGCGCGCGGACTGTGCTCGTAGTAGAAATCGAGGCCGGTTTCGCCGATGCCGATCACCTTGGGATGGCGCGCCGCTTCGATCAGGCGATCCGGGGCGGCCTGCCCCTCCTCCTTCGCTTCATGCGGATGCACACCGACCGAGCACCAGACGTTGTCGTGGCGCTCGGCGATCGCCCGCACCTTGTCGAACTGGTCGAGCCGCGTGCCGATCGTCAGCATCCCCGCCACGCCCGCGGTCCGGGCGCGCGCGAGCACGCCGGCCTCGTCGGTGGCGAGCTGCGGGAAGTCGAGATGGCAGTGGCTGTCGATCAGCATCAGGCGGCGGCTTTCGGCTCGACATAGCGCGGAAAAACGCCTTGCGGCTTGGGCAAGCTGGTGCCCGAGGCGAGCTCGGTGTCGAACGCGGCAAATGTCCGTGCGTCGAGCGCCACGCCGAGCTGGTCGAGGATCTTGCCGGCCGAGTCGGGCATGAAGGGCTGCACCAGCAAGGTTACGCGCCGGATCGTTTCGGCCAGCACCCAGAGCACGGTGTCGCGGCGGGTCGGGTCGGTCTTGGCGAGCGCCCAGGGCGCCTGGGCGTCGACATAGCGGTTGGCGTCGGCGATCACCTCCCAGATCGCGCCGAGCGCGCGGTGGAACGCCTGCTCGTCGAGCTCGGCGCGTACGATCGCCAGCAGGCCCTTGGCGCGATCGAGCAGCGCGGTGTCGGCCTCGATGAGGGTGCCTCTGGCGGGAACCCTCTCGCCGCAATTCTTGGCGACGATCGACAACACCCGCTGGCAGAGATTGCCGTAGGCATTGGCAAGGTCGCCGTTCAGGCGGCCGATGAGGGCACGCCTCTGGAAATCGCCGTCATTGCCGAACGGCACCTCGCGCAGCAGGAAGTAGCGCACCGGATCGAGGCCGTAGGCCGTCACCAGCTCGGCCGGGTCGATCACGTTGCCGAGCGACTTGGAGATCTTCTGGCCCTCGTTGGTCCACCAGCCGTGCGCGAAGACGCGCTTGGGCGGAGCGACGCCGGCGGCCATCAGGAAGGCCGGCCAGAACACGCAGTGGAAGCGGATGATGTCCTTGCCGACCATGTGGAGGTCGGCCGGCCAGTATTTCCACAGCGCTGCCTTGGTATCGGGGTAACCGCACTCGGTGATGTAGTTGGTGAGCGCATCGAGCCAGACGTACATGATGTGCTTGGGATCGCCCGGCACCGGCACGCCCCAGGAGAAGCTGGTGCGCGACACCGAGAGGTCCTGCAGCCCGCCCTTCACGAAGCTCAGGATCTCGTTGCGCCGGCTGTCCGGGCCGATGAAACGGGGGTTCTGTTCGTAGAGGGCGAGCAACCGGTCGGTCCAGGCCGAGAGCTTGAAGAAATACGACGGCTCCTCGACCCAATCGACCTCCGCGCCGGTCGAGAGGGCGCGCCGTTTGCCGTCCTGCCCGATCTCGGTCTCGCCTTCGACGAAATAGGTTTCGTCGCGCACCGAGTACCAGCCGGCATACTTGCCGAGATAGATGTCGCCCGCCGCGACCAGCTTCTCCCAAAGTGCCTGGCAGGCCGCGTAGTGCCGCTTCTCGGTGGTGCGGATGAAGTTGTCGGGGCTGTAGTTCATCTTGCCGACAAGATCACGGAACGACTGGCTCACTCGGTCGGTGAACTGTTGCGGTGACAGGCCGGCCGTCGCCGCCGCCTTCTCGACCTTCTGGCCGTGCTCGTCGGTGCCGGTGAGGAAATGCACGTCGTAGCCGTCGAGCCGCTTGAAGCGGGCCAGCACGTCGCAGGCCAGGCTCGTGTAGGCGTGCCCGATATGGGGTACGTCGTTCACGTAGTAGATCGGCGTGGTGATATAGTAGGTGCGGCTCGACATGATGACTGAACTCCGGTCCGTCGCCGCCGTCAGCGCATCACCGATTGAAGGATCAGGAAGCTGCCGAGCACCGTCTGCTTGCGGTCTGTATTGACGGCATCGGAGCGGGACAACAGGCGGGCGACCTTTTCCCACGCCTCCATCCAGCGATCAAGGCTCGCCGCCGCCAGGAATTTCTCGCGCAGACCCTGCTCGGCGGGAACCACCGGAGGCGTTCCTCCTCCCACGGCGCCCTCGCGCAGCAACCCCTTCAGCCAGCCGTCGAACAGGTAGTTGAGCGACCGCCAGTCGGCATTGGCCTCCTCGCCGCGACGGGCGAAGCGCTCGGCGAAGCCGTGAAGGCGCGGCACGTCGAGATCGGGCAAGGTCGACAGCACCTCGACCATCTCGCGATAGAGCGTGAGGCTGCCCGCGCTCGACAGCTCGAGCGCCCGGCCGATGCTGCCTTCGGCCAGGCGCGCCAACGCGGTTCGCTCGTCCGCGGACGTGCCGGGAGCGTAGTCACCGAGCAGTTCGACCACCGTGTCGTCCGCGAGCGGATGCAGGGCGAGTCGGCGACAGCGCGAGCGGATGGTCGGCAGCAGGCTTCCCGGCGCATGGGCGACGATCAGCAGCACCGCCTTGGCCGGCGGCTCCTCGAGCACTTTCAGCACCGCGTTCGCGCTGTTGCGGTTCATCTCGTCGGCCGAATCGACGATCGCCACCCGCCAGTCGCCCATCGCCGGGGTCATGTGCATGAAGTCGCCGAGCTCGCGCACGTCATCGACCGAAATTTCGGCACGGATACGCCCGGTATCTGGATTGAGCGTGCGGCGCAGATGGAACAGATCGGGGTGCGAGCGCGCATCGACCAGGGCCCGGCCCGGCGCCTCACGCGCGACGTCGAGATTGTCCGATCCGCCGAACAGGCCGGCCTCCTGCGCCGCCAGCAGGAAGCGCGCGAAGCGCCAGGCGAGCGTCGCCTTGCCGATGCCACGCGGTCCCGTCAGCAGCCAGGCATGATGGAGCTTGCCCGCCTGGTGAGCCGCCAGGAGCGTGCGCTCCGCAGTCTCATGACCGACCAGCCGGTCGTTGCGCCACGGCGGCGGCCAGTCATAGGGCCATTCGAGCTTCTCCAGCTCCGCCGGATCGGCGCTGACCTTGCTGCGCGCCATGCGTCAGGCTCCGAGCCGTTCGGTGACGGAGCGCGCGATCGCCGCCGCGATGACGTCGATGTCCTTGGAGGCATCGATGACGGCGCAGCGTGCCGGATCGCTCGCCGCGATGGCGATGAAGCCCTTGCGCACCCGCTCGTGGAAGTCCCGCGGCAGGCTTTCGTAGCGCGTCTCGGCGCCGCGTCGCTGGGCGGCGCGCGCAAGTCCCATCTCGACCGGCAGGTCCAGGATCAGGGTCAGATCCGGATGAAAGGCGCCGACCGCGACGTCGTACAGCCGATCGAGCATATCGAGGTCGAGGCCGTGCCCCCAACCCTGATAGGCCCGCGTCGAATCGGCAAAGCGATCGCTCAGCACCCAGGCACCGCGCTCGAGGGCCGGCCATACTGTCTGCCGCAGATGATCGCGGCGGGCGGCGAAATGCAGCAAGGCTTCCGTGGTCCCGTCCCAGCGCTCGGTCGGTCCCTCGACCAGGAGCTTGCGGATCATCTCGGCGCCCGGCGCGCCGCCCGGTTCGCGGGTGGTGACGACGTCGCGGCCGCGGCTCTTGAGCCAGGTCGCGAGCCGCGCGATCTGCGTCGACTTCCCTGCCCCCTCGCCGCCTTCCAGTGTGATGAAGCGCCCGGCTGCGCCTGGGTTCACGACAGCCAGCCGAAGAGGTAATGGCGCACCAGAGTTGCGACCCGGCCGACCAGTCCCTGACGCGGCACGTCCGCACCGGCCTCGAGCGGATATTCCATTACCCGGCCGTCCGGCAGCGTGACCGATGCGGTGCCAAGCTTGGTGCCCTTGGCAATCGGGGCCGGCAGAGGGCCATCGAACTTCGCGACCACGCGCGGATTGGCCGCCTGGCCGGTCGGCGCGGTGACCTGGATCGCCCGCGGCACGACCAGCGGCACCTTGTCCTGCGCCCCCAGCCACACGGGGGCTTCGACGACGGTGTCGCCCGCCTTGAAGATCGTGGTGTTGCTGAACTCGCGGAAGCCCCATTCGAGCAGCCGCGCCGTCTCTCGCGCGCGCTCGCGGCCGCCCTCGTGCTGTGGCTTGCCGAATGCCAGACCGTTGACGACCAGGATCAGCCGCCGCCCGTCGCGCACCGCCGACACGGTCTGGCCGAAGCCGCCCTCCTCGGTGTGCCCGGTCTTCAGGCCATCAGTGCCGGGCGTCAGTCGCAGCAGCTGGTTGCGGTTGTCCTGCTTGATGTTGTTGTAGGTCCAGTTGGTGATCGAATAGTAGTGATAGTACTTCGGGAAATCGTTGATGGTGTGCCAGGCGAGCATCGCGAGATCCTTCGCCGTCGTCATCTGGCCTTCGGCCGGCCAGCCCGAAGCGTTCTTGAACACCGAGCCCGTCATGCCGAGCTCTTTCGCCTTCTTGTTCATGCGCTCCGCGAAGCTGTCTTCATTGCCGGCGATGCCCTCGGCCACCACGATGCAGGCATCGTTGCCCGACAGCACGATCATGCCCCTGATCAGATCCTCGACAGTCACCTCGGTGCCGGGGTCGCCGACCCACATCGTCGAGCCCTGGCGCGACATGCGCCAAGCCTTCTCGCTGACCTGGAACTTGCTGTCGAGCTTCAGGCGGCCCGCCGCCAACTCCTCGAAGACGATGTAGATCGTCATCATCTTCGCCATCGACGATGGATGCATCGGCTTGTCGGCATCCTTGAACAGCATCACGGTCGAGGTCTGCGGGTCGACCATGAAGGCGAACTGCGCGAGCGTGCCGATGCCGATCTGCGATGGCGGCAGCGATTCGACCTTCCCCGGGTCATTCTTGGTCGAGGGCTTCGACGAGGTCTGCGGCTTCTGCGCCGGCTTGGCCGGCGGCTTCTGCTGCTGCGTTCGCTTGGGGGCTTCCTGCGACTGGGCAAACGAGTCCGGGGTTACGCCGGCCAGGCTGGCTACCGCGAGAAGCGCCACCAGGGCGCGATCAATCCGCCGAAACGACACGAGCATCACCATAACCTGAACGCTTCAACCGATCGGCGACGATGCCGGCGGCGTCCTGCGTCGAATAGGGTCCCAAGCGCACACGATACACCTCACGGCCCCCCGAAGACGCCGGGGATATCTCGGTCGAGCCGTAGCTGGTCACCAGGCCGCGCTGCTTCTCGGCATTGCCGACGGTCGAGAAGGCACCGGTCTGGACATAGAATCCGCCGGCGGCCTGCAAGGAAGTCACCGAAGAGGCGATCGTGGCCACGGTCGGCGGGCCGGTGCCCAACGTCCCGGGGACGTCCCCGCCGGCCGAGCCGGAGGCCTCGATCGGCGCGACCGCCGGGCTGCGCGGGTTGGACGCATAGACGGTGACCGGTGGCGTCTGCGGTGGGGCTGGAGGTGGCGGTGGCGTAGCTTGGGCGGTCGCCACGACCGCAGGGGGCCCGCGCCGACCGGCGATGTACTTGTCCAAGGCGGCGCGCTGCTCGTCCGGGCCGCCGCCACCCAAGGCGATCTGCTTTACCGCCTGGCTTTCCATCTCGAGCTGCTCAATCCGCACCCGGGCGGTCCCGCTCTGGGTCATGCCCAGCTCCTGGGCCGCGGCGCGCGAAACGTCGAGCACCCGCGCCCGGGCATAGGGTCCGCGGTCATTGACCCGCACGATGGTCGACTGGCCGTTGTCGAGGTTGGTGACCCGCAGGACGGAGGGCATCTGCAGAGTGCGATGCGCGGCCGTGCGGTCGGTCTGGTCGTAGGTCTCGCCGTTGGCGGTGGACTTGCCGTGGAAGCCCGGGCCGTACCATGACGCCGTGCCGGTTTCGACGTGCTGGAACTCCTCCATCGGCACGTAGGTCACGCCGTCGATCGTGTAGGGCGCGCCGATCTTGTACATTCCCCGCTGCGCGACCGCCGGGCCTTGATGGCGGCTGGAACACGCCCCCAGCGCGGCCAGGAGCGTCAAGGCCATCCAAAAACGGACTGATTTCTCAAGGACTAGCGCCATCCCGTTGTGATCATACATCACCTTGGGAAAAAGGTCAGGAGGTGATGCGGTCCGCCAGGATGCCGACCGCCAGGCCGAAGAAGTCCGACTGATTCCAGCGCAGGATAGCGCGGAAATTCTCGGTGGTGCGATAGGCCGGTCCCGTTGCGCCGGCCGGCCGCACGATGCGCTCCCCTTTTCCAGCCGGCGTGCCCGAGGCCACCTCCTCGCCCCACGCCAGGCCCGGCCGCCAGCCGACCCGGCGCAGGTAGTTCACGATCGAGGCAAAGACGTCGGTCTTGTTGGTCCAGATGTCCATGCGGCCATCGCCGTCGCCATCGGCGGCATAGGCCAGGAAGCTGGTCGGGATGAACTGGCACTGGCCCATCGCGCCGGCCCACGAGCCTTTCATGGCATGCAGCCCGATATGGCCTTGGCTCAGGATGCGCAGGGCGGCAATCAACTGCTCGCGGAAGAACTTGGCGCGGAAGTTGTTGTAGGCGAGCGTGGCCAGCGCCGGCACGACCTCGAAGTCGCCGAGCCGCGTGCCGTAGTTGCTTTCGATGCCCCACAGCGCGACGACGATCGACTCGGGGATGCCGGCCGGCGCGGCGAACCGGCTGACCAGCGCGCGGTTCTCCTTCAGCAGCACCCGGCCGCGCGCCACCCGCTCGGGCGACACGACGATCTCCATGTAGCGGTCGAAGGTCATCTTGAACTCGGGCTGGTCGCGGGCGAGCTCCATCACGCGCGGGATCGGCTCGATGTTCATGAGCGCGCTGTCGAGCGTGCCCTGATCCACGCCGGCGCGCGCCGCTTCGGCACGTACTCCCGCGAGCCACGCGGTGAACTTGGGATCACTCGATTGTGCGCGCGCGCCCCATGGGGTGAGCACCGCGATGGTGCAGAGAAGACGCCTGCTGAGCATAAGTCTCTCGTCCGCGGGTTCTTCGGTAACGTTGATGTCGCGCATGAAACCTACGGCCGTATCGATCGACCGCGCAACGCAGACACCGCCCAAGGGTTCCGAAGATAAATCGTTTGTTCGCTGGGAAACAGTGGCCTAAGGCGATGCGCATGCCCGGTGCCCGCGTCCCTCCTGCTCCCGGCCCGATCGTGAAACAACCGCTGAAGGACCGTTCGATCCTGATCGTCGAGGACGACGCCGTGCTCTCGACGGACCTCGCGAATCTGCTCACCTCCCATGGCTGCAAGGTGGTCTTGCCGACGACCTCGCTCGCATCGGCGTCGTCCACCATCGTTCACTACCTGGTCGACGCGGCCATCCTGGACGTGAACGTCCAGAACGAATGGGTATTCCCAGTCGCCCACGCGCTGCAGGCTGCGCAGATTCCGTTCTTGTTCCTCACCGCCTATTCGCACGACTCCATCCCTGCGGAACTCCGGAGCCGCCCGTTCCTCCAGAAGCCCCACGTGCCGCAGGATTTGGTCGATCGCTTGGCGAGCTTGTTGCGACCGGGCGAGGCCGTTCGCCGTCGTCGACTGGTCGATTGAGAAACCCGGTGGCGGAAGAGGAGGGATTCGAACCCTCGAACGGATTGCTCCGTTGCTGGTTTTCAAGACCAGTGCCTTAAACCACTCGGCCACTCTTCCCTGGGACCTACGATAGGCTTGCCGCCGGCAAGGCAGCAACGTCGGGCTGGCACCCGGCGGCTGCACTGCCTGCACGAGGTGTCGGGCGGTGTCGCATCGTTTCGCAATCGAAACAACTGCATCTCGCGCCCGAGGGAAGCCGCCGGCCGAGACCGTCGCCTACCGCGCTTCGGAAGAGAAACGGCTGGCGCCGGTTATCAAGGCGTCGGGAGCGCGTGTAGACTAGGGGGATGCAAACCCTCTCCACGGCCCAAGCCGTCGTCTCGATGCTGGAGCTGAACGGCATCGACACCCTGTTCTGCCTGCCCGGCGTGCAGAACGACTCATTCTTCGATGCGCTCTACGATCGCACCAACGCGATCCGGCCGATCCATGCCCGCCACGAGCAGGCCTGCGCCTACATGGCGTTGGGCTATGCCATGGCGAGCGGCAAGCCGTCGGCCTACGTCGTGGTGCCCGGGCCCGGCTTCCTCAACACCACGGCGGCACTGTCGACGGCCTACGCGGCCAACGCGCCGGTGCTCGCGCTGATCGGCCAGATCCAGCAATCGATGATCGGCCGCAATGTCGGGCTGCTGCACGAACTGCCCGACCAGCTCGGAATCATGCGCGGCCTCACCAAATGGGCCGACCGCATCAACACGCCGGCCGAGGCGCCGGGACTGGTGAACGAGGCCTTCCGACGTTTGCTGTCAGGCCGCCGTCGGCCGGTCGGCCTCGAATGCGCCATCGACACCTGGGGCCGCAAGGCGCCGGTCGCGCTGCCGGCGGCGGCGGCGCAGGCCGACCCCTGCCCGGTCGACGAGGAGGGCGTCGAGCGCG
>Ga0310810_10011281_pt1 | contig 10445 bp, 7 predicted proteins | sample NCmetagenome_FD_207641 | JGI IMG/M metagenome (GOLD analysis project Ga0310810, IMG submission 207641) | Soil microbial communities from experimental microcosm in Duke University, North Carolina, United States - NC | ecosystem: Engineered > Artificial ecosystem > Soil microcosm > Unclassified ... | reverse complement strand
TGGCGCAGCAGGCGGTTGAGTATCCATACTGTTGTTAACAGATAAGTATGTTCCTGGAATTACTTCGCTTGGCGCAGCTATACTTTGACCGGGCTTAGCCCAACCTACTGCTAAATTATCACTGCCGCTGCCCTCTTTCATCAACGCCTCTACATAATATTTTTGACCTGCCAATAAGGAAATAGCATTTGACTTTTGGGTGGAAAATTTATTCCATTGTCTTGACTTCGTAGCACTCGTGTTAAAAGCAATCTTTGCTTTGTTAGCCGGATCAGCAGTAGTGCTTAACCAAAGTTCTGCACTTTCATCACTGGCGATCCAGAAAACATAACTACCAGTTGTTGGCGGACAGATATACCCATATACTTTCATTCCGAAATTATTTCCACTATTACCCGGTATTTCAAAAATGGTATAGGTTCCTGATGCGGAAGGATTGCTTGGATAGTTTGAATTAGAAGTAAGGTTAATAACTGAAGACCCGGTAATGTTATTCCAACGCTGGAAGTTGATACTTCCTAAACCCGGACAGCTTTGCGCATAAGAGTTCAATAAAATAAATACAAGGACGGTGGTTCCGTAAAGGTTCTTCATAAATAGTGGCTTTTAAGTTTTAAAAATAAATTGGTTCTAAAAAAATAAAGTTATAACGTTTGTTTAATTAAAAAAATAAATAATCAGGTGATTGAAATCAATATTAATTAATATGAAATTCAAAAGCCTGATGGCATTGCTCATCTTCTTTATTAAAAAACAGATCCCTCATATTGAAAAATTGGTTATTCTTAATTATGTATTTTTACATCAATACATTAAATATGATCCCGACAACCAAACCAATAATCGGTGTTACATGTGGCGATTTAAATGGCATAGGAACCGAATTAATAATCAAGGTATTTTCAGACAGCCGTATCCTTGAACTTTGCACTCCTGTGATATTTGCTTCAAATAAAACCATTAATTTTTATCGTAAGACACTGCCAGAATTTAATTTTAACTGGCAGAACATAAAAGACCTCTCTCGTTTTAATGCAAAACAAATGAACATCTATAATTGCTGGGAAGAAGATGTCAACATTACCCCCGGCCAGTTAACCGAGAGCGGCGGAAAATATGCCGTACTATCATTACAGGCTGCTGTACATGCACTAAAGCAAAATCACATAGATGGTCTTGTTACAGCGCCAATTCATAAAAAAAATGTACAATCAGCTGAATTCAATTTCACGGGCCATACTCCTTTTTTAAAAAATTATTTTGGAGTAAATGATGTGGTGATGCTATTGTTTGCAAATGAATTCCGGGTTGCATTGGTTACTGAACATATACCCGTCAATGAAGTAGCGGCAAATATTTCTAAAGAAATTATAATAAGGAAACTAAATATCCTGAATGAAAGTTTAAAAAAAGATTTTGGTATCGATAAACCAAAGATCGCCGTGTTAGGATTAAACCCCCATGCAGGTGATGAAGGCTTGATCGGAAAAGAAGAAGAAACAATTATTAAACCGGCAATAAAAGAAGCGAAACAAAATAACATGATTGTGACTGGTCCATTCAGTGCTGATAGTTTTTTTGCAAAACAATATCATAATCGTTTTGATGCTGTACTTGCCATGTACCATGACCAGGGACTTGTTCCTTTTAAAACACTTGCTTCAGGCGAGGGTGTTAATTATACGGCGGGTCTTCCTGTTATAAGAACATCACCAGACCACGGAACTGCATTTGATATTGCAGGAAAAGGAAAAGCAGATGAGTCATCTTTCCGCACTGCCGTTTTTGAATGTCTTCATATAATTGATAGAAGAAAAGATTTTGAGGAAAGCCACAAAAACCCTTTGAAAAAAATTACTTCTGCAATTCTTGCCAACCAGGAAGATGAAAGGATCGAAGAAAATTAACTAGAAAGCTTTTTAATTGAAACTTATTAAAACGATTACAAGTTGTAATCGTTTTTTATTTATAGTTCATGCATTTATAACATCTTTTCTACAATTTTATTTCAATATTTTTTCGTAAAAATCAAAGTTCATACTTGCAACCTTAGTAATTTTTCTATTCTCCGTTTAAGTAACTTCAGATAAAAAAGTAGAACTACTACTAATAATAAAAACTTACTCTTACTAAGAAAAATCTCCTGGAAAAACTATGAGATTTACAAAGTGAAATATACTTTTATACCCGTAACATTAATCCGGTACCCGAGTGAGTCCTACCAAGTAACTTTCTCGGTTAAGAATCAAAAAAAATAGTTGTAGTGTTTTAGGGAACTATAGTGTCGAGAATCTTTTGCTTTGATAACCGGATGAATTAAAAATGTATATAGCTCAATTAAACCATACTTATTATTATTCAAAATTAATCACCCTAAAAAAACAAAACATGAAGCACTTTTTCAAATTAGTAATTCTCGCTTCGGTTATTACAAGTTTGCTCTTTGGTATTTCTGCCTTTACGTCAGTCAAAAAAGTAAAACCAAACGAAGGTACCAGCCAAAACTCTGAAAGCTCTCAAAAACAGCTGGCAATAAATTAACTGCAAAATTTTAAAAATAATGCACTATTAAGAATTTATCTGTAAAGAGTATTTACATCTCCATGCAGATGAATAAAACATACTATCAAAAAGTCATCCATAATGGATGACTTTTTGATTTCGTTCATATCATTTATTTAAAAATGATCATCTTGAAGGCGTTTCTTTCTTTTGCATTTTATTCGAGCCTACACGATTAAAATTATAGCTCATGGTAAGCATAAAAAATCTTGGCACTACATTGGATTTCACATCTTCAAAATAGTTTTCACCAATTATCCTGTTAATACCATTATTCTGTTTTAAGATATCATAAACTGTGAATTTGATCTCACCAGCATTTGCTTGAAAAAATTTCTTTGCGAAAGATAAATTCCATAAAAAGACATTCTCGTTAAAACCGGCGCTGCGTCCCGAATTGATATAATAATCAAAATCAGTAAGAAAATAAAAACGGTTTTTGAGCCGGTAAGTGAAATCAGCAGAATAAACCTGGTTTAAATATTTTGTATCGGATCCGGTTTCTACCCCATAAGCAACAAGGTTATAAACAAAGTCGCCGCTAACAGCCAGGTCAAAATTGTCTTTCTCATAATTAATTCCCGCAGATTGATTTACCTGGAAAGTTGAAGTGAAATTCTTTTGTTTGTATAAAAGATTTGCATCCCGGCTTAGGTACATCATATTAGTAAGATTTACATTCAGCCCCTTAAATTTTTTAACCGGGAAATTCAAGGATCCCGAACCAGAGACATTAAACGAGCCATTCATATTTTCGGGTTTATAAATAAGAGTCACAGGGTTCAATGAATCAATACTGTTAACAATTTTATTCCCGGTATAGTTGACACTAACACTCACAGAAAAAAATCGTTGAGATGCTAAGGCAAATGAATTGTAGTTAATATTAATATTATTTACAAACTCCTGCTTTAATGAAGGATTTCCTGTTTTTATCATCAACGGGTTGCTAACGTCAGCAACATCCTGCAATTGATTTACATTTGGCGCATTTGTTCTTCCTCTATAATAAATTTTTATATTCTTTGAACGTGTGATAGCATAATTAATATTAGCAGTCGGAAAAAGATTAGTGAACCGCTGATGAACAGTGGTATCTTTCCCCGTTGAAAGAGTAACACTCCGGTTTTCCAAATTGCTGACCTGGTAACCAAGTCCAACCTGGTAATTGATTTTTTTTAATTGATGCCTGAAATTGAATCCTGTCCTGCTTGAAGAGTTTGAGTAATCAAAATAATTTGAGAGTTGTGAATTCAATTGATCATACTTGCCGGAGCCTGAATTAAAATCATATGTTTTTTTATCTGAAATAGTATTACTTGCTGAAAAAGCATAGTTTATTTCAAAAAGTTTATTCCGGTCAATAGGTTCTGTATAAGAAGCACTGATCGTATTAATTCCCGACTCATTTTCCTGGAATGCCTGTTGATTAAGATCTTTAAAAGAAGCAATAGAACCATCGGTGTTGTATGCTGTGATTGGAGAAAGGTTATAGCCTTTTGAATCGCTACCACCAGGGCTATTTCTCCAGCCTAAGGTAAATGTTCGGCCTACTCTTTTAAATTTTCTCCGGTAAAGCAATTCACCCGAATAATTTATTCCACTCCTGTCATCTTGTTTATTTGTTCTCAATTCGGTAGCCAGGTATTTCTCAATCCCATCAGAAAATGTAACGTTTGTGTCAACTGTTATTCCCTTGTATTGCTGTTTACTAAAATTGGCTGTATATAATATAGAGTTAGCTGAATCGATAACGTATTCCCATCTTGCATTTAGCCTGTGAGTTCTGTTGCCATTAATGATATTGCTATAAGTACTTGTTTCGGATGCCGAATCACCAGGAAAAGTATTTCTTCTGAATTTATTTTGTTCAAGAACATTCGAATTATCAGTATAAAAATAACTCCCTCGAAAATCGATCTTAGGACCCCACGAATCATTAAAATTTATTCCAGCGGAAAGTGGCCTGCTTATTCCTCCCGACATGCCACCCGATGCATTCGCCATACCCGAACCTGAACCTCCGCCATTGGAAAATTGAGATGAACCGCCTTGTGATGAAACATCAGTAAACGTATAGCTTGTTTTATTTGTGTTGTTTGCCGACCCAACTAAAGATATACGCTGATCTCCTCTAAAGTGATTGAATGAAAAATTCCCTTCGTAACGGGAGTTGCTTCCGAACCCTGCAGTAGCTCTTCCGAAATCACCTTTTCTTTTATCTTTCTTTAATTTGATGTTGATAGATTTTGTGCGGCTGCCATCATCAATTTTTGTAAATCTTGCTTGTTCGCTCATGTCATCAAAAACTTGAATCTGGTCCACCATATCAGCAGTTAAATTCTTTGTTGCAATTTTTGGATCAGTTCCAAAAAATTCTTTTCCATCCACGTATACTTTTTGCACCTGTTCTCCCATTGCTTTAATTGTTCCGTCTCTCTGCACTTGTATGCCTGGTATTTTTTTCAAAACCTCTTCTACTGTTGCATCGGGTTTTAAGTTAAATGCATTTGCCTTGAATGAAATGGTGTCTCCATGCATCTTTACCGGGCTTGCATCAGTAATAACAACACCAACAAGCGTTTTAAACTCCGGTTTCATTATTATCGTTCCAAGATCTGCAATCCGGTTAACCGCAGAAATGGTAAAAGTTTTTTTGTAAACTTCGTAACCGGTGAATGATATGAATAATTGATAATCGCCGAAGGAAAGATTTTTTAGCTCAAAAGAACCTTTTGCATCAGATATGGTATAACCAACAAGTGAGGAATCTTTTTTTTGTAAAACAGAGATCGTTGCATTGCTAAGTGATTGGAGAGTGCTGTCACTGAGCTTACCTTTTACCGTGCCTTGCTGCGCAGATAATAAAAAGGGGAATAAGCCACTTAAAATCAATAGGGCAACGGTTTTCATGAATTGGATTTGTCTATATAAAGATAATTCCTCTTATTGCTTTCGAAAAGCATTATGAGCACGAAATCATCAATATAAAAACGAATAAAGGATGCTTTTATTTGAGAAAATAACAAATACGAAAATGCCCGGAATTTTGAAAGAATAATTACTTAGAAGTATTACTGAAAAAGAGTTTCATTTAAAAATTGAGTCATTGACGCCTTTATTTATTAGATATTCAGTATATGTGATCTCTACTTTTCCTTTTTTATTTTTAAGATTTTCATCTGGTTTTTTTTCTGCCCCATCATCATAATCGAATGTTACCCCCTTTGGCAATTTATAATCTTTAGTATTAAAAGAAAAAATGACTTTATCAGGTAAACCATATGCTATGTATTTGCCATAGCTCATTTCCAGTTCATAAGTACCGTTATCTCTTGTAGTGTTTTTTGCTTTTTTTATCAATTCAGTTTTTTCATCAATATAAAGCGTAGATAACACGATCTCTGAGTTTTCATCTGATGGTAATAGTTTGAGAATCCTTAATCCAGAGGATGATTCGATACCTACATCAACTATTTCATAATTTCCAGACCCGGCAAGAAATTTAGCAAGATTAATATTGACTGATCCTTTTGGAATAAATGAGATGCCATTTTCATTTACAATTTTCATTTTATTGGGTTTTTTATAATACACTTTCACTGATGCGATCGGTGCTTTTATAAATACCACGTTTGTTTTCAATTTTCCTTTAGCAGTATAATCATTTACACTTTCTAATTTTGCTTTTACTTTATTTATTAGCTCTTGCGGAGTTTGCGCAAAAAGTTGAATGAATAAAAACAAGGCAAAAAATAATATGAATATTTTTTTCATCTCAGCTTAAAATATTTTTTCTTTTAAAATACCAAAAAGCAATTCCCAAAAATGCTGCTGTGTACCCAATAAGAATCGCGGCGCTTTTTAATATAGCAGAAATATTTTCAATAGATCCTTTTTCTGTTACTCCATCAACTGCTTTTACATAGAAAAATCCTTTCCATCCCAACATATGTGTTGTAAATAAATAGGGTTTTATCGTTTCATCATAAAATGGGATCTGCATTTGAGTAAGTATGGTAAAAACAATAATAACACAAACCGTTATTACAATTGGTCCAATAGAATTGTCTGAAAAGGTGGAAAGCATAAAAGCTAATGCCGATACACAAATAAGTCCAATAGCTGCAAAACAAAATGCCAGGGCGTAACGCCATAACACATCATCTGATTCCATAACATTAAACTGGAGTTCTCTTGGAACACCCAGCCAGTTTACACCAAATAAAAGTATGCTAAGAAATAAGGCAAGTATCGCCACCCATATCAGCAATATCATTGTATAAAAAACAGATGCCGTAAACTTCACAATTAATAATTGTATCCTGCTAACTGGTTTTGACACGAGTAGTCTAAGTGTCCCCATGTTTGCTTCACCAGCTATCGCATCGCCGGATACCAACGCAACAAGAATTGGAACATGAATAAGTAAAAGATTTAAGATCACAAAACAAACAAGATATCCATTCAAAATAATTTTGGTTGGTATTTCTTCAAAGCTATCTCCCATTCCACTCATCATCAGGCTAACATATTCTTCTCCGCCAAATTTTAATGCTATTTGAATTAGGATAATGATCAGTGCAATAACCGCAAATGCAATAAATGTCCTTGGTCTTTTAAAAATTTTAAATATTTCTATTTTCAGCAATTGTATCATTTCAATGTGATGTAAGAGATAAAAAGTAATCTTCCAACGAATTTTTTTTATGAATTGAAAATATATCCTGTTTCATTTCTGTCATTTGTTGCACAAAAACCGGCACTTCCTCTTTTTTCATTTGCATAGTGATCTTTTGCCCGTTTACTGAAATGATCTTTTTGGCCCAGCCTGTTTGTTTCAGCTGCAATTCAAATTCCTTGGCGGACCTGGTTTCAACTTCTATTCTCGATTGCTCAGGATTCAATAATGCATTCATATTCCCCTCTGCAATTTTTTTTCCTTTATGAATGATCAGTAAGGAATCTGCGACTTGTTCCATTTCACTTAATAAATGCGAAGAAATAAATACAGTTTTTCCCTGATCCTTACTCAAGTGGTTAATAAGCTGTCGTATATCTGCCATCCCCTGGGGATCAAGTCCATTCATTGGTTCATCTAAAATAATAAGATCCGGATCATGAACCAGAGCTACAGCGATCCCCAATCTTTGTTTCATTCCCTGTGAATACGTTTTTATTTTACTATCTGCTCTTTCAGCAAGCCCCACTTTTTCGAGCTTCTCCATTAATTGTTTACGTTTTAGTTTTAAGCCGCTCATCGTAGCAAACAATTTCAAGTTCTCAATTGCAGTAAGATATTTATACAGATCAGGTTTTTCAATTATAGCGCCTATACGTTGCAAAATGTCTCTTCTATGAGTTGATAGATCAAGACCAAAAATTCTTATTTCCCCTTTAGTAGGTCTAATTAAACTCAGCAGCATTCGTATAGTAGTAGATTTCCCTGCACCGTTTTGACCTAAAAAACCGTAAACACCATTCTCTTTTACAGTAAAAGTCAAATTATCGACTGCGGTTATTTCTTTAAATGATTTCGTTAATCCACTAACATCAATGATTGAAGGCATATGGTAATAGTACGAAATTCAAAATTAGCTCTAAAATTCTTTATTGAAAATGAGTCTTTTCAAAATAGGTTAATAAAACTCCCGTCGAAAAGCTTGCATGAGCTGAATGCACATATTACGTTTGTGATATAGTAGAATGGTCATAATATCTAAGGAAAAACTACGATAAACGATTCGTTATAATTCAACCCTAAGGAAAATGAAAAAAATTATTACCCTGTTATTAATTAGTTTCTCTATAACCACTCAATCACTCAACGCACAATTAGACCTGGCCTTTATTTCTAATTTTAGTGCTAACCCTACAAATTCCTGCAATCGCCTTAGCTGGACAATCGCAAGTAACCAGAGCATAAGTAGTTTCGAACTCGAAAAAAGCACGAATGGAAAAGACTTTAAAACTATTACCGTTTTAACAGCGACAGAAAAGTTTAATACAGAAAATTATACGTATGCAGATACGGCGATCAGTGCAGACAAAATAATGTACCGTCTTAGATTATTGATTAAGAGTAGCCAGAATGATTTTTATTCGCGGATAATTTTAGTCCAGTCAAAAATGAAACTTGATGACAATATCAAGATCATAGAAAACCCGGTCAGGAATAACCTTTTTTTCAATTACAATTCTACAAAAGTGCAGGAAGCAGATATCAAAGTATATAGTCTAGCAGGAAAAATTTTAGTTAATCAAAAAATAAGCAGTTTCAAAGGAAATAATTTAATAACTATTCCACTAAATTCAGGTTTTGTCCCTGGCATGTATATACTTGAAATAAATACTGACATTTTAAACCAAACGACAAAATTTGTAAAACAATAACAGCATTTCATAAAATACTGATACAAGCCAACAGCTAACGAAAACGGCCCTTTTTATAAAGGGCTTTTTTATATAACTAGACCAGTCAAAAAATACATGCTTCTTATTTTAAAATTTAGATCATCTTTTTAGTTGCTTGATTTCGTTGATCTACGAGTTTCAATGATGAAAAACATAAAGTAATAATACTAGTTTAAAAAGGTGATTCTTAAATTTTTTTATTGAAAATGAATCTATTGAAACTTTGCTTAAAAAAAATCCTTAGGAAGACTTGCAACAATTAAATGTGCATATTACGTTTGCGTCATCGTAAGAATAATCCAAAGTATCCACGAAAAACCACGACAAGCAATCCGTACTGATACTTCCTCTAAGAAAAAAATTTCCCGGTAACATTACGGCTGCTTCAGAAGAAAGAAACAACAATCCGTATTATACATTCAACCCTAAGAAAATGAAAAAAATTTTTACCCTTTGTTCCCTTGTAACATTGTCACTTTTTTCGAATAACTCATTTGCCCAGATCAATGAAAATTTTGAAAATGGATTTGCTCCACTTCAAGCTGATTGCTGGCAATTCACTAGCATGATGTATGCGACCACTCCTTCCGGTTATGTTATTAATGGGAACGGAAGCGCATACTCAGAGCCACCCGTTAGTTCCGACAGTTTACGTATTATGCGTACCCCTTTCCTCCTTTTCGGAACTACTATCGATATCTCTTTTGTTTATAGAATCAGCGGTAATCTAAATGGCCTGGCAACAAGATTTATCAAACTTGACCTGGTGAATTCGGCTGGAGTAATTGTTCAGACCCTTGATAGCATCAGTATCAGCAATGCTGCTACAACTTCCACTTTATACAGCCAAACGATCGCGATAAATATTCCAGGTGTATATAGGTTTTCTCTCACAATGGGTGGAAAATCAGGAGGCGGTACTGTAAGAACATCAATTGATGATCTAAATGTAAATGCCCCTGTAATAGGCTGTGATGATGTTGTAGTAAATAAGTTATTGCCTGTTCATCTTATCAGCTTCCAGGGTAATATGAATAAGAATAATAAAGTAACTCTTACCTGGACTGTTGCTGATAATGAGATCGCCAACAATTTTGAAATAGAAAGAAGTGTTAACGGAAGAGATTTCACAACCGTTGGTGTTGTATTTACTTCTGAAAAAATGGGAACCGAAAATTATATGTTCTATGAAACAACAAGTGGTACAGATAAAGTGATGTATCGTCTTAAAATGATCGATAAAAATCATGAAGTTAATTATTCAAGAATACTGATCTTCCAATTGAAATCCACGATCACCAATAATATCAAGATCATCGGCAATCCAGTAAACGACAAACTTACTTTTAGCTACAATTCTACAGCTACACAAATGGTTGACGTAAAAGTGTACGACATGAGTGGCAGAATAGTATTGAACAATAAAGTAAACAGCCTGGAAGGTAGCAACGTGATAAGCCTCCCGTTAA
>Ga0310810_10011278_pt1 | contig 10446 bp, 14 predicted proteins | sample NCmetagenome_FD_207641 | JGI IMG/M metagenome (GOLD analysis project Ga0310810, IMG submission 207641) | Soil microbial communities from experimental microcosm in Duke University, North Carolina, United States - NC | ecosystem: Engineered > Artificial ecosystem > Soil microcosm > Unclassified ... | reverse complement strand
GCTTGAGACCTACGATTATACTACAGGCGAATACCACACATATGAAATGGACTAATAATGTCAAATAGGTTCTGATAATTTTGACTTCTATTTTTTTGAAAATACCATTATTTATAAAATATTATAAATATTATATTTAAATTTATTTTCATTAATTTGTATGATCGATTAGCATAAAATATAATATTGAGATTAATACGCGCATATATAAGGTTAAGATGTTTAAAATTTTTTTATTGATTGTAACATGTTTGATTTCATTCAATTTACCAGCAGAAGATTTGCGCTGGAACGTCAAAGAATTTGGAACTTTACCAGATTTTAAGGATGCTGCAATTGTTGAGTTTAATGAATACGGACAGGCACTAATTTCAGGACATAAAACTAATGAGAAATATTCAGATGGCAGAATTACCAGAGGAGTAGCAAAGTATAAAACTTGCTCGTGGGCATTTTGGCAAAACGACTTTGGACTAGTTCCTATCAACGACGTGTTTGACGGAACTGTACCGTATACCTGGAGCCGTGTGAATGGTGAGGGTGTTGTGATCGGACTTGCCAAAGTGAATAAACGTATTTTAGATAAGACTTATGAAGTTTATATTTTAATGACATGGAAGAATGGTAAATTCCAAAACTACCATATTCCAATAGAACGCGACAAGAAAGTATATAAGTTGTCGAAAGAGGGTTTTGTTGCTAATTGTAGAAACTCCAAATCTGTAATTTTTACCTGTTCGTATGAGGCACCCGATAGCGATGGATATGACTCTAGAATTCTTTCTTTGGTGAGTGACAGAGTTCAAGACCTAACTCCGCAAATTAGAAATACCGCCGCATCATTGGGATATAATGCTGGAAATTTTTTAGCTATTGCCGTGAATAGTCAAAATGATATTCTAGGAAGATTCAATCATTATCAACACAATCCGTATAAAAATCAATTAGCTCCAGTATCTATGGAGTATTTCATATGGGATGGTAAAGAGATGACTATAATCCCTAATGCATCCGAATTACTTGAGTGGTTTATCGACAGCCAAGATGATGCTAATCATATTTCGTTTGATGCTGAAGGAAGTGTTCTTTTCTCAACTTTTGTGAAATCCCGCAGGTCATGGGAGTCATGGATTTGGACTAAAGAAGAAGGAACTAAACTGATTGGCGGGGGGCACATCAAAACATTGGGTATTACTGATAACGGAACAATTCTATGGTGTGTAACTGGATCTCATAATTCTGATGGCTTTATTTTTCAAAAAAAAGATGAAAGATTTGATGGGTTTGGATTTTCCGAGCATTTTCAATACCATTTGTTACCACTTGATAGAAATCGCCAACCATTACCCGTAATATTGGGTGAATTTCAAAGTCTAAAGATAGATGCTTCTCTTATTTATGGAACGTGGCCCCTTCAAAACGGAATTATATTTAATGCAAATGGAAATAATCAATTCTTCATTACAGGAAAAATATTCGGTGAAAGACATCCATTTGTGATTGAATTCAGGGGAGACAATTGACGAATATATTTGTTTGAATAGTTTTAATTTTTAGATTTCAAAAATTATTCTTATTAGAGGTTTTTCGTGTATAAAAATTTAATGTCATGTTTCTTTTTCATCATTTTCGAAGGATGTGCTTTATTAAATGCATCGATAGTCTCTTTCGAAGATTCAGCATACAAAATAGGGGAATTTGACCGGGGTGCAAAATGCATCTGGGACAAACAGCATCGGTTCTTTCTATATGAAGCAAAAAATATTGTAAAAATTAACAGTTCCGGCAGAGTGGCTGCAAACTCTGATCATGGTGGATTTATTTGGGATGAAAATTATGGTTGGATCAATCTCGGCAATTTCGAAGGGGGGCTGCAAATTACTGACATGAATGATTCAGGAATGGTGATTGGTTATTCAAGGTTAAAGCCGTATCATGATAGAAATGGAAAAACTCAGCAGGATATTCAGGGCTTTGTTTGGAAAGACGGCATAATGTATGACTTTTCAAATATGAGTTTTAAAGTGAATAAAAGGATCTAAATATTCAAGAGCGATAGCTATAAATAACAAGGGAGAGGTACTCATTGAGTTTGGTTCAGATTCGAAAAGTAATACATGTGTTATTTGGGATGGAGTAAATTTTAGATTCCCTTTTGCAAATGGAAATGATAATTTCCCTGATAAAATTTCCACTATTATTCTCGACATAAATGATGAAAGCGAGATATTGATTGCTCGAAATATGCCTACAAATAGATCGAGAATTTACACGCGATCAACAATTACGGGTGAAGAAACATTCTTAACAGAAATTAATTATGTAATCGAGAAAAAGATTAAATAAACAGATATTGTATTTGCTCAGACATTGATAGACGACACCAGCCTATTTTTCTCATAATTGGTAAATTGAAAATGCACAAGTGTTAATTAAGTCGCGAAAATATCGTTTTTCCATTAAGACCTCTTTGGATCTCATACCATGTTTCCAGGAGGCCATTTTTTGACGATATTTACCATCTTGCGTCTTAGCTCCTGTACTTAGCCCCCCGTGGAACCGGCAACGACCATTTAGTAGTGCTGGTTTCTTACAGGGTTTATTTGAATTGGATCTTGCTTTTGCTCCACATAATTTAGCCATGGGGTACCTCGCTCATTTTTAATTACTACCCCCCTCTGTTAAAATATTTCCAACTATTGCCTTGCCACCATTTTCAACATTTACGTGCTGCACTACAACTCTCTGTTCACCTTTACGTCTATAACGGGATAACGCCTCCAGCGATTCATTATGGAGTCTTAAAATCTTCAGAGCGCATTTCATGTAGAATTCGCTATGATGGAGTTTAGTTTCACCTTTTGCTCTGTTAAGATATTCCATTCCTTGAGCATAAAGAGTATGTATCTGTAGAGCAAGTCTTGCCTCTACAGAATCTTTAGGTTCCATATCGGATAGAATCTGATAAACAATGTTAATGTTTTGCTCATTTTCATTTTGTTCTGGCATTGCACATATCCCTCTCAAACATATATCTTGTGCAAGTTCACTATCTTTTGTCGCCGTTAAATCTTTTAAGATTTGAATGTACTCTTCAGGAGTAGGTTTGGTACTTCCATTCCCTGGAATTGCTACTGTCCATTCCTTTGATTCTTTAGATTTGTTTACACGGACAAGAATAGGACATTTGCCAGGCTGTTTATCGGGAATTGCTGGGTAGTTGTTATTTTTCATGCGACACCTTCCTTTAGGTTTAAATTGTTTTGTCAGCGTATTTTATAATTTTGCCCTGTCGGTTAATTCCTTGAATAAGCCAATCACGAAGATTTAAATTATGGTCTTTAAAGGCGTCACCAGGGCTTTTTCCAATAGGGACGGGCCAAAATTTCAGGTTGTGATATGTTTCTCTCCACCAAGGGGCGACTTTTTTGCCAGCCTCATCGTTATCCAGAGACCACAAAATCATATCGCTGTTCTTAATCAATTCATGAGTTTGAGCATCTGGTTTTTTCCCAGCACCCCCAAGCGCAATGCAAAAACATATGTCGCTGGCTTCCTGTTGAATCAATATCGCGTCCAGTTCTGATTCACATACGAATGCAACTTTGAGGGAAATATTTCCATAAATCGATGGACAGGATTGTGAACCCGAAATCTCAACGTATTTTGGTAATGAATCATTTTGGTGCCAATCTTTACGCCTTATTTTTAGTTTGCAGACCACATAAGAACTTGAAATTTTAGGAATAACTAATCCACAAGGCAACCACAGCTTAGTATTTCTCGAATCAACTTTGCAGTTTTGTGATAACCCCCATTCAGATCGTTCATTAAAGAAATCTCCCGATTTTGAGTTTGGATTGTATGTATAGCCTAGTTTGAATCTATTGATTGTGGTTTCATTTAAACCCCTTTGCGTTAAATCGCTCATGATTCTAGATTGATCCTTGAGTTTCTTATGAGCCCATTCAACGAAGGCGGAAGCTTTGTTTGTCCATTCAGTTGGTGGTTCTTTGGAGAACATTAGCTCATGCGTTGAGAATCTATTTGATCGAATTGAATGGGTATTATGAAAAGTATTGCAAACCCTAGCACGAGCATCATGGAAAGACATATCCATGAAATCGCGGCAGAATTGGATGGCATCACCATTTACACCACATCTGCGACACCAATATCGATTAAGCTGTGGCCAAATTATAAAACGGTCAACCCCTTCGCGGCAAGAAGGACAACCGCTATGGTACTCTCCTCCCTTGGAGTTCGATTTTCTTTTTGGATCTATTCCTAGATTTTGTGCAAGATCTATAAGTATCATAAAAAACCTCAACATTTTATCTTTTGCTAATATTGCTAATGTTGCTAACAATTACTTAAATCACTATAATTTAGTTGTTTGCTGATAATTATCGTTGCTAAAATTAGGATAATCATTAGCTAAATTACCAAACTCACAATACATATTTTAGCAGCCCTTAAGTGCTGTATTAGCAGGTCTAAGTCTGCTTGTGTTTCTTTATATCAATGAGTTATCCCCAGATTAGCTAAATTAGCAGCTTTAGCTTACTCATCTCTGTTTGTTTGATCATCGGCTAACAGGCGCCAAGCTGAACGAACTTTTTTTTCATTGATACATACGTCCGATATCTCTATTACCTGTTCATGTTGTTCCAATATTTTCATTATTTTTTTGGCAATTGACGCCTCTCTGATCTGTGGTGGACCTTTTTGATACACATCGCTTAAAGGAAAAATCTGATCAGGGCGATTTTTTTTGATCCATTCTAAAGTCAAGTTAGCGAGAAAGATGTTAGGATCGTTTGTGCCCGCCTCCAAAATTCGCAGCACTTCGCCTATATAGTACTCAACAAGTTGGACTGCTCTTTGGATGTAATCTCCAGTTATTTTGATATCATTGGATTTGGTCTCAAATTGGTCAATATAAGCGAAAATTGCCGCGATGCGGAGTACTTGCTCTGGTGCTTTGCTAGCAAAGGGTTTGATAGAGGCAAATTCGCCTCCTGGACTCATGTTCATGTCTGTTTCGTTATGGAAATTGATCCATTGTTGTTTAGCGTTCTCGTCCAGTATAGCTGGTGTTGGGTCAAGCGCATCTCCAGGTTCAAATTTGTGGCTATCCTGCTCACTTCTTTTCTTAGGGAAGGGACGGTCAAACATTTTATTGATTAACTTGTAGTAAGCTTGAATAGCTGGATCTTTATTTAAATCAATTTCTTTGTACTTGCGTGACCCTGCAAGGGGGAGAGGAGCGGAGAATAAGCATCTCGCAAGTAAACCCTGCCCCATAAGTGTATCGTTAGCAAGAAGGCGGACCAAAACAATCGGTTGCATCATTAAATGCATGGATAGCCTACGGCCTGAAATTTGCTTAGACCCTTCTCCCTTGCGGGTTCTATTTATAGATTTACCATCCCAAAGACTACAGAGCCCACAAGCTGTCTTCAAAGAGTTATCTGCATTCATTGCATGACCACCAATTAGGCGTCCACCTTCGTCAGAGAAGACTCCTGCGCTGGGTTGACCCTTTTCCAAAAGTCGTTCTAACCCCTCCAGAGTTGGTTCTTCGCATAAGATCCATCCTTCACATGGTGCAGGGGGTTCTTTCTCTAATTCCATTAATTGTGATTCGTCTGGATTGTTCACTAGTTGTTTGATTGCAAAAGATCTCCGTTGTTTCCAAATTTCTAACATGTTTAGGTGTCCATTTTGCTCAGTTTTATGTTGTTCTATTAGCAAATCTTGCCATTCGTAGATAGGTTTGAGTGCTATTTTGTCCGTAGCACTTTTACGTTCACCACTTTCCGAAACCGTGAGCAAAAAGAGAGAAACAGGATGTCTTCTTCCATCAATTTCAATGTCGATAAATCCTTGTGTTGCTAATGAAAGGGCTCCAAGGATGCTCTGACCGCAAGTTGCGTCTGGTGCTTGGACAACTTCGTGAATCCTCTCTGCAGCCTTGCCTGCGATGTTGCCCAGTGCGTCAAATGGATATTCTTTTGGTGGTGCAGCCGTTCTCTGTAGCGGCAAAGGGGAAAATTTTATTATTTCCTTTTCATTAATTTTTCTTCGACATTCAAACTCGAGATCGTTTGAACGTTCTTCAGATGGTCGGTGATTTATCGCTTGATTTTTTTTATCATTTGTATCATTGTTCATATTGTTGGCCTTAATAAGTTGATTGAAAGGAGCCGGTCTGATTCACCGGCTTAATTTTAAGTTTACAAACTCTTCGAATGAAATCGCATGCAAGTTATAGGCTTGTTTGATCTCTTCAAAAAGTACTATTGCTTTGTCCAGGTCGTCTATATCAGGCTCTTCGGCAACTTTAAATTTAAAGTAAAGTCTACAAACCTCTCCCGCAAGCTCCTGGAACTGTAATGACCACCAGGGGTTATCTAGAGGCATTTTTCATTTCTCCCTGTGCGCGTTCAACGCAACACCAAAACTCCACAGGATCTACTAGGACTCGCCGATTTACCCTTTTGAAGGCACTTTGAAATCCATTCTTTCCCCAAGAAGCATCTAAGATGATGGCTCTCAGGGAACTTTCAGATGCTGGCCATCCACCGTTGCAATTTTCGACGAATTGGCGAACGGTGAGTAGTTTGTTTTCAATTTTATGCATGAAACCTCCGCATTGTATTTATTTCCAGGTTGAGCCCAATTGTGCGGTCGGATGTATTTTAAAAAAATATTGGTCGGTTATATTCGAAATTATAGATGGTTTCGCAAGGGGAAAACCATAACCGTCGGATTTCAAATATAAGAAAGCGACGGTTTTTTAGAATTTTGGTGGTCTGCCATTTCTTTTGATACCTTTATCGCTGCAGAATTTTCTAAAGTGTACTTTGACACTATTTAGAGTTATATTTTCAAGAAATTCAAAGTTTTGTTTGTGAGCGATATCGAGTATCATTCGATACATTATTTCGTGGGTTATAGTTTTTTTTTTGGGGGGGTGTTGAGATTTATCATATAGTGTAGGAATCTGATTTTGGATAAATTGTGAAGCTTGTTGCTTATTAGATGTACTTTTTCTAGAAAAAGGTTTAATCTTCAATTCCAATTCTAGTAGCAATAAGAACTGCTTTATAATCTTTTTTAAGTCTTCCAGTGAATATGGGGGAGATTCTGATGCAAATCCTCTCAAATAGGCCTTTGCAAGTAGATTTAAACAATTATTTTCATCCAGAATCCAAGGATTATTTTCATTGGCTTCCGCGTAGAATGGACTAATTGAATCGTATTGAGCTAAAAAGGTGATAAAATTGTACAATTGAAATAGATCTGAATCTAAATTTACCGATGAGTTTTTCTTGGAATCTTCAGAGCTGATTATACTTGAGATGAATGTAGGGATAATCAAATTAGTGATACGATACTGTCTAAAGACGATTGCAAATTTATTCTTCCTAATTAACTTCTCAGGTAATTTCTCAAAACTGTAACTTACTAAGCCATAACCAATAAGTTCAGCCAATTTTGACAATGTATATTTTTTTGAATGACTTATATTAGTACCCGAATTTAAATTATCAAGCTTGATACTTGCCGTATAAATATCCAGCTTTGCCCAATCCTTGAACAATTCAAGCTCACCAAATTCAGCAATTTTTGAAGCAACTGTTAACAATGAGTTTAATAGTTTTCCAATTGTGGTGGATGGCGAATAGTAATATTGGTGTTGCATTTCGAAAGCTAACGATGCCTTTTCAGCAGGGTAAGGTTTATGCTCTAATATGGCTTCGAGTACTTCGAACTCTTCGATGATAACTGTGTGATTTTTGTGTTTGGACAACTTTAACTGTTGAAAACATTCCTGTATCCACGTTATGCATTTAAGGAAATTGTTTGTGTATTCCTTGTCGATTTCTGATTTTTGTTTTTCAAATCTATTTATTAAATTATAGGTGGCGGAATACTGTTTTAAATTTGATATTAAATTGTTCAGATTTTTCAGTACCCCTAAGACGGTTGTAGAATTTTCTATTATTTGTTGATATTTTGAAATAAGTTCATTAGAACTTTCTGACATAAGATTCCTTGTTTTTAGCAATTTAAGTTTGAAGCTGTCTTTTCAAGCATTATCCGTAAATGATCTTGACTGTAGTGGCAATATCGGCGGGTCATATGTGGGGAGCGATGACCTAGGATGGTCATCAATTCTCCTTGAGTTGCCCCATTCATAGCTAAGTACGATGCTGCGGTGTGCCTAAGATCATGCCAACGGAAGTTCTGAATGCGGGCAGTTTTCAGTGCTTTATCAAAGGCAGAACGGACAGTGACAATTCCAGTAAGGTTATTTTTACGCTCAGAACGAAAAATTGAACCTGTTGGATTGATTTGCCATGTAGGACATGATTTAAATATCGCGCATACAGCATCAGTTAAAGGGATAACACGGCTATCCCCATTTTTTGTGAGACGCAGGATTATGAAACGCATGTTGAAATCGACATCTTCCCATTGGAGATTGATGAGTTCACTAAATCGCATGGCTGTCAGAATAGACAACCTTACAAGGGGGTAGAGATGAGGGTTAGGAGATTCTTTACAGGCTTTTAAGAGTCTTTCTTTTTCTTCGGGGCTAAGGAAGCGATCTCGGCTTGGGGCTTCGCTAGGTTTAGATACTTTTTGCATAGGAGAAATATCCAACCAGCCCCATTCCTGGACAGCGATGGACAAAGCTTTAGATAAAGAAGCGAGAAACCGGTTAACCGTTGACGGGCTCCGGAGTTTTTTCCGTAGTGTTGTTTCTGATAGCAATAAATCCCTGGCCTCAGCAATAACGCTTGGTGTTAAGTCAGCAAGCAATAGGTGGCCAAGTCTGGCTTTCCACCAATTTAGTAATGCTGATTGCTTCGCCTTTCGTTTAGGGTATTTTGAAAGCCACTGATCAATAAAGCGATCAATCAATTCTCCTACAATATGCTTTTTAGCCTCACTGTTTTTGAAGTGGCGGCCGTCGCGGATGGCCGATTCAGTGTCCTGAATCCACTTTTTTGCAAGGCTTTTGGTTCGGAAATTTTCGCGTTGTGCGGGGTGGCCCCGTAATCGAACTTCGGCGTGGTACGATACCGACCCATCAGATTTTTCATATTCTCGAATTGTGCCCATGGCACCTCCAAAGTTTAAGGGGATAAATTAGCATAAGTAGGAATAAATGAGAACAAGAGATTGTTAGTCTCTTGCTTTTTTGACACAAAATCATCTCACAGATCATTTTGTGTACATATTTGTAAATCCAGAAATCTACTTTTACGCAATATTTACGCAGTTGAAGACAAAAGTGATTGATTTTGGTGATCAAAGTTTCTTTTGGTGGTAATCGTGGAGATTGCGTTGGTTTGCGCCTGTCAAGTGCGTAAAATTTGCGTAAATGAAGTGAAGTGGGGCTGTTGTAAGTTGAGGTGAATTTGCTCTTAGGATAAAGTGTGGGGGCGGTTGGACTCGAACCAACGCAGACCGAAGTCGAGAGATTTACAGTCGGTTTCATACCAACACAAGAGGATAAACTGGAATACATAGGCACAACACAATCAAATGGTTAAATGACCTCTCATTGTGCTGATTTGTTCCATTTTACGCCAGTTTTTTGCAGTCAAGTGCGTAAAATTTGCGTAAATCATTAAATATTCGTTTTTTCAAAGAATGCCCCAAAAAGTATTCACAATCCATATTTAACTTAAGTGGTTGAATATCAAGTATAAAAAAAATAATTCATGCTTGTGGATAAATCAATTACCCTTTAAAATCTTAAGACAACATCCATAATGTCAAGGATTTAAATCAAATGAGGAAGTGCTTTTCTACTCTAGCATTCTTAGTATTATCACTTTTCGCCACAACCTCCTTTGGGTTGCAGGCGCATGGTTCCGAAAAAAAATCAGTTGTTGAATCCTCAGATAAATGTACCAGTGATCAAAATGCAATTTCCTCGGCATCCAGCGGATATGGAGAAATTAGTGCTACAACAGGTCGTCCGAAAACCGTTCACGTAAAAGGGTACTACCGCAAAAATGGCACATACGTACAACCTCACTACAGAAGTTCCTCGAGAAGAAAATAAAAAGTTATCTAAAATCAAAGGAAATTAAAATGAATAAAATTATGTTAATTATAGCAATGCTTTTCAGCTGTAGTTGTGTTTATTCTTGGGACGGCTACAACAGGGATTCTTCTGAATTCATAGAGGTTGAACAAGGAAATCTTGTCAGATCGGGTCTGGATATTGAGATTTACCACTGGGGTGATGGAGCATACCATGATGAAGAAGTGATCGATATATATGATGACGAGCTTGAGACCTACGATTATACTACAGGCGAATACCACACATATGAAATGGACTAATAATGTCAAATAGGTTCTGATAATTTTGACTTCTATTTTTTTGAAAATACCATTATTTATAAAATATTATAA
>Ga0310810_10011277_pt1 | contig 10447 bp, 10 predicted proteins | sample NCmetagenome_FD_207641 | JGI IMG/M metagenome (GOLD analysis project Ga0310810, IMG submission 207641) | Soil microbial communities from experimental microcosm in Duke University, North Carolina, United States - NC | ecosystem: Engineered > Artificial ecosystem > Soil microcosm > Unclassified ... | reverse complement strand
TGCTTTCTACTTAACCCTTGCTCTTCCTACGGAACATCGGCTTGCTCGCGATCAAGCTTTAGCATTGGCGATTGATCGCAGTGTCGCAAGTGAAATGGATGGTGAACTCGCTCTGGATTTGGCTCTAACTCACGCTTTAGCAGTTGCCCTAACTCTGACGCTAGACTTAATTTGTAACCGACTTACAGCCCTTCACCTTGCCCTTGACCTTGATCACTTGATCGGAGCTGAACCAATAGGTGACTTGCTCCGGCAACTGAAAAATCAATTACCTAACCCTGAACAAGACCCAGAAAGTCTCAAGCAATGGTGGAAACTTAATGGTCAATCCTGGGCATCTCAATTAAGAGCCTTGATGATTGGGCATCGTAATATTGGTCACGAATGGCAGTTGAACGAAGCTGCGCAGCTGTTGTTAGAGCAATATAATTATGCCAACAAGTTGCTCGTAGAGTGTCTTAGCAGTACGAGCCAGATGACACCGAAAGTGCAGCAAGAGATAGAAGAGAAGTTGTTATTGCCAATGTACCAATTGTAGCGAGGGTAAAACGGCTTCCTGATCGCGCACTTACCTGCCATTGGCGGCTCTTAAGAACTTGTACATCCGAAGCTATAGCCGCTTCTGCTTAGCAGGGCGATCGCTTTATATCATTCGGTACAGGTGAGCTAGTTCCAGTAACGATTAACCTAAGCATTAGGAAAATGCCTGAATCCCAGTGGGCGGATTCCTAAAGGAACATATAATCACCCTTTGAGATATTTTTTGATAGCAATAGGGAAGCGCTACTGCAAGCAGCGGCTAGCTCCCCTGTGAAGCTGTACGCGATCTGCGCTTCGCAGCAGCGCTTCCCTATCACACAGGTCTTAGCAGGTCTGGATGTACTTGCCAAGCCATTCTAGTGCTGTCTTGAGCCAAAAGTCTCAAGTCAAATGAAGTCGTATTAGGAATCAAGCAATGCATATTGGATTTCTTAACCCTCAAGGCAACTTCGACTCCGGCGATAGTCACTTATCAGAACATGCCGATTTTGGCGGTCAGCTGACCTACGTCAAGCAACTGGCTCTAGAAATGGCTAAAAAGGGTCATCAAATAGATATTATCACCCGCCAAATCATAGACCCCGAGTGGCCTGAGTTTGCCGAGCCATTTGATGCTTATCCCGACGTGGATAACGTTCGCATTATTCGCTTGCCTGCTGGGTCAAAAGAATTCCTGTGCAAAGAATTGCTGTGGCCTCATCTGGTCACTGACTGGGTGCCCAACATCCTGAAATTTTATCGAGAGCAGGGTGGTCTACCAGACGCCATGACTACCCACTACGGTGATGGGGGAGTATGCGGCGTTTTAATTGAAGATGAGACCGGTGTACCCTTCACCTTCACTGGTCATTCCCTGGGTGCCCAGAAGATGGATCAACGGCAAGTCACCCCAGAGAATCTGGCACAGATGGATGAGCAACTGCATTTCGGTCGCCGCCTCATTGCCGAACGCTTGAGTATGAATCGCTCGGCAGTCAACATCACCAGTACGCGACAAGAACGCTTTGAACAGTATTCTCACATAGCCTATCAGGGGGCAGTAGATGTTTTCAAGAAGTCTCGCTTTGCTGTGATTGCGCCAGGAGTAGACTCATCAATCTTTGGTTCCGAAGCTCGTTCCCACAATGAGGAAGCGACGTACCAGCTAGTAATGGAGCGATTAGCACGGGACATTACTGAGGATAGACAGGATTTGCCTGTGATCTTGGCAAGCAGCCGATTAGCTCCTAAGAAGAATATATTGGGTCTCGTGCAAGCCTTCGCCCTGAGTCAGACCTTACAGGATCGGGCAAATCTGCTGCTGATTACGCCGGGACTAGACAATCCCCTGCATGAGGAAGCAAGCGACGACCGAACCGAACAAGAAGTCTTAGTCCCCATCCGTGAAGTGGTAAAAGAAAACGACTTATGGGGCAAAATCAGCGCCTTTGGCTTACCCGATCAACCTGCACTGGCAGCAATTTATCGGTTGATGAGTCGTCGGCGCTCAGTATTCGCTTTAACATCCTTCTACGAGCCTTTTGGTCTTGGCCCCTTGGAAGCGGCGGCGGCAGGTCTGCCTGTAGTAGGTACGCAGAACGGGGGCTTGAGCGAAAGCCTAGGAGAGGGAGATGAGGAATCTGCGGTGCTGGTTGACCCAGAGGAGCCTGCTGATATTGCCAATGGATTAGAGCAGGTTATCTGTGACACTCAAATGTGGGAGCAGTTGCAAGAAAATGGTCAGGAGCGCGTCCTATCGGAGTATACCTGGGAATGTACCGCCAAAAATTACCTGGCCTTAATCGAGCAAATTGTGGCTGAACCTGCCGCACGTCGGCCTTCTGAAATCATCTCAATCCATCCCTACTTCCGCAATCCCCAGCCGCAGACGGATGTTTCTTTGGAAGAATTGAGTCACCTTTACTTCGGTTCTAGCGAGATGCCACCCTTAGAAGAAGACTAGGGACAAAATTCAGATGCTAGTTCTTCGCCGCAGAGGTCTTTGAGAATACATCTGACATCATGGCATGACCGCTGGGGAAACTGTATTGACCCACATCAACTACCCGTTCCCATAGCATGGGGCGCGATCGCCCCAATAGATGTTTTAGTAAAATGTTTAACGCCGTTGCTCCAGCTGCGGCAATTATGAGAACTGTCGCTTGCGATCGCTCCCCTAGTCTGAGTAACCAGATTCCCAACCCAGCACTAACACTCAGTAACACGATGGGCTGCCCGATGTAAGTCAGACCCAGCATAACTATATCCAAGAGCGGTCTATGCAGCTCTCTGAGAGTCAGTAAAATTTGCTGATCAAATGTAAAGCTTTCTTTCGCGAGGATGCCATACGCGAGTGTCGCAAATAACCAAAGTGCGAAGGCCGCGAAAAAGAAGCCAGCTACTCGAATTGTCAACAGCACTGGCAACAGATGTTCTCGCGCCCATTTGGGCAACGCTAAAATCAGTTCTTTGCTCAGCTTCGGCATTATTAAGATAGTTTAACTGATGGCAGACTTTCCCAGGCTTGCTTAACAATGTCACTGAGCCAGCGCCTTTGCGCCGGATCGAGCCAGCCATCTTCGGCTAGAACTTCGGCGGTTAATTCGTCAAGGGACTGACCCTGTTGGCGTGCAATCTGAACCACTCCTGCGATCGCCGCCGCCACTAATTCTTCATCGACGGGCTTTTGACGCAGGGCAACAACTTCTTGTGGGTTAGCTGGGATGGGATAATTCATGGCTAGTTAACAATGGCACCCTTTAATTTAACAAAAATGAGAAATATGTAAAGTTTTTTTTCTAATCTTAAATAAATTCGGTATTCGGAAGCTTAGCGTATTTTGCCTCCTTCTTACCTCCGTCTTCCTTCGGAATTAATCAGTCACTGAAATCACCACGATGAAAGAACTTTTCTACGTAGAAATACCTACATCGGCTACAGATACCGTTTGCGCCTGGTTAAAGCAGGGCTGGCAACACGAGCTTGGGGATAAGATTATCACCCCTGACGGTATCCGTCTGAAATTTAACAAAGCACTACCCGACAATCAAACCCCTACAGCGGATGGGAGTACAATTCCGGAAATCTCCATATTTGTATGGTCAGTACAGCGAACCACATACCTCAAAGCGTTTCGTTGGGGAACGTTGTCCATTCCCGGCGAACGCAAAATTCTGCAACAGCTAGAAGCCGATCTGCGTCGTCAATTCCCCTATCAGTATCCTGAACCCCCCCTGATTGATTTATCCAAGCAATCAATCTTTGATGCCTTGGCTTCTGATTATCCGAAGACCGTACACTTCTTCCAAAAAATGCCCAATGGGGAATATGACCTCAACCGCGTCTACTGGTGGGAGAAGCGGTGGCGTGAAGGTGTCCGCAATCCCCAGCAGCCTAAGCAGGTAGTGTTTAAAGAGTTGCAAGTTAGCCAGTTGAAGGTGGAAAGTTCGGCACAAAACCTTCAACCTTCAACTCCCACTTACGACATTATCTATATTGGTGGTGCCTTGGGTGTGATTCATGCCGCAGTCATGGCACAGCTCGGCTACCGAGTGCTACTGATTGAGCGGTTACCGTTTGGGCGAATGAACCGGGAGTGGAATATTTCCCGCGATGAGTTCCAAAGCTTGATCGATCTGGGTTTATTTACCCCGGCTGAGTTTGAAGGCTTGATTGCCAGAGAATACATTGATGGATTCAATAAGTTCTTTGATGGTAACAATCCACCTCACCTGAGAGCAGCAATTCTACATACGCCAACTGTACTTAATGTAGCGATCGATTCTGAGAAATTGTTGCGGCTGTGTGGCGAAAAGCTCAAGAGTGCTGGGGGAGAAATCTGGGATGAAACGGAGTTTATCCGAGCTGATATTGAACCGGAGCGAGTTGTGGTTACTCTGCAACACCTACCTACCCAATCCAATAGACAAGCTACGGCACGTCTGTTGGTAGATGCAATGGGAACCGCTTCACCGATCGCATGGCAGCTCAATGGAGGTCGCGCGTTCGATAGTGTCTGCCCAACCGTAGGGGCGGTGATTGCCAAGGGATTTGAGCCTGGAGTCTGGGATTCCGATTACGGCGACGTTCTCAATAGTCATGGAGATATCTCACGGGGACGTCAGCTGATTTGGGAGTTGTTTCCTGGGGCTGATGAGGAACTTACCATCTATTTGTTCCATTACCATCAGGTAAATCCTGAGAATCCTGGCTCCTTGCTGGAGATGTATGAAGATTTTTTCACTATTCTGCCAGAGTACCGCCGATGTGATATAGATAAGCTGGTGTGGAAGAAACCCACATTTGGTTATATTCCAGGTCATTTTAGTGTAGGCAGTCGCGATCGCACTGTAGCATTTGATCGTCTCATTGCCCTTGGCGACGCCGCCTCGCTCCAGTCTCCTCTAGTCTTCACCGGTTTTGGCTCCCTTGTCCGCAACCTTTATCGCTTAACTGACCTTTTGGACACAGCGCTGCGGCATAATCTGCTAAGCGCCAGGGATTTAAACCAGATTCGCGCTTATCAAAGCAACGTTTCCGTCACTTGGCTGTTTTCTAAGGGAATGATGGTACCTACGGGTCGTCATTTCCCACCCCAGCAAGTCAATGCTATGCTGAATACCTTCTTTGGGCTTTTGGCAGACGAACCCCCCAAAGTTGCCGATGATTTCATTAAAGACCGCTTTGACTGGTTAACATTCAATCGGCTGGCTCTGAAGGCGGCAAGACGAAACCCCGCTCTCTTACCCTGGATTTGGCAAATGGCGGGTGCCAAGGATATCTTTCGTTGGCTAGGCAGTTACCTAAGTTTTACGGGATACGCCTTAGTAAGTGCATTCCTCAGGGGCTGGTTTCCCGGCGTTGTTCGGCGTCTACAGCCTTGGATTGAAAAACGAAATCCGGCACTGTGGTTACGACTGTTGGCTCAAAGTTACGCTCTGACGGCTGGCATGGGGCGTTCCGAGAGAACCAAGCGTGAGGATGTTAGCGTGAATCGGGAGGAGTTAAAGGAACTATCCCGCTTGAACTAATTAGTAAATGAACTACCACGTCCTACTTTTTGATTTGGACGTGGTAAAGTTTCTTGACTTCCTACCTTAAGCGCTCCGTTCTCCCAAGTCCTGTTCACTCGATTGCTAAGGTATTCTCGCTATATGCGATCGCTTGGGTTAGAAACCACAAGTTTCAAGGGGGGCAGTGGTTCCTGAACAATTGCTGAGATCGCTTGTAGAAATGGCTCTGGTGGACAGCGTTCCTTCCTCAATCTGTATCGGTTCCCCAACAAAAGCGAACAAAACAAGAGAGCCTATCGCATTATTTAGGGGTTGTAAACAAATTCTATGTAGCTAGGAAACAACATTGGAGTGACCGAATAGGGCTAGGAGCGAGCCTATTCCTTCAGTAAGAGGTCACTTACTGAAACAATTGCTACATTACAAAATGTAGTATGCGCTTAGAAGGTTAAGCTTGGTGATTATAGCATTTGAAGCATAGCTTAGGACACTAAGCGAACAGCTTGATCTACTCGGTCTCGGAAATCTTCTGTTGTTCCTTCCGTCTTCATAACTCGATTTTTAATGGGAAACCAGTAATGCTCTATTTTATTTAAATCAGGAGAGTAAGGCGGTAAGTAATTCAGTTGACACCCGGCGAGTGTAACCAACTGTGTAATCTTTTCTGATTTATGAAAAGTTGCATTATCTAAAATTACTACTTGTCCTGGTTTCAATTGAGGGATGAGCATCTCTTCTAACCATTTTTCAAATACTTGACGATTACACGAGCCAACAAAAGTTAGAGGAGCTATTAATGCACCTTGGCACAATCCACTCATGATACTAACTCTCAGACTTCTTTTTCCTGACTTTAAGTCGTAGAACCTTTCCCCTCTTTCATTCCAGCCATAACCATAGTCTTCTCGGTTATCAATCCCCGATTCATCAATGTAGACTACGTTTTCTGGCTTGTACTTCTGTAGGTCTTGCAGAAATTGTTGTCTTTTTTCTTCATCCCTTTCTCGGTACCCATAAGTTTTTTTTTCGGGTAAATCCAATTTTTTTCAAGGCTTTGCCTATCGTGCGGGCGCTAACATCTTCACTCCAAGCCTGCGCCATTTCTGCTTGAGTGTTCCCACCCTGTTGGCGAGCGAATTCTTTAAACTGCTCTAAATCAGCAACTTTAGGTCTATATCCCTTTTGATATCCAACTTTAGCTTTGCAATCTCCTGTTTCTTCTCTCCGTTTCAGCCACAGATTAATTGTGTTGCGACTCAACCTAAATACTTGACTCGCTTGGCTTTTGGCCATTCCTGCATCGATGGCTTGTAGTACCTTTGTTCTCAAGTCATAACTATAGGGAGTTGACATAGGTTTTAATTGATTGGCTTTCTCTTTCCTCATTCTGTCCTAAGCTATGCTTCAACTGCTATACAAGCCATCCATCTTTAGAAATGACGTTCTTCTGGGAGCAATATTTCTGCTTATTTTTAGGGTTGCTTTTGGTAGCCGAATTTACTTTAGATCTGGCTATTCAGCTTGTAACTGGAGTTTAGACTACGATGGCAAAGAGCGCCGAGTAGAGAAGCAGTAATGATGGCTAAAAAATTAGTTGAGTTCGCGAGTCCTGCTCGCGAATAAAAGTCAGCGCAATGAAACTGACATGCAATGATACAGACTTAAGATCAAGTTGGGATGATTGTCCAGGACAAAAACTCTCGTGTGCGTCTCCCCAGTGCTGTGTCTCCGTGTCTAGCTTAATTACGGGTGTTCAACCTGATATGCATAAGTCATGGAAAGGGGAGAAAATGACAATTAACCAAAATCAGTCATTTCTCCCCTGCATGAACTATAAACAAATTCAGAAATTTCGCCAACAAGTTTACGAGTTACTCAACTTCGCACAGGATGCCACCTTTGAGTTGACTGATGCGGTACTCACAACACGCAACGTCTATAGCCTCGCTGACTTTTCTTTAAGTCCTTTCTTTTGACGGAAGTGGCCAAGCATATATGTTAGCGAAGCGGGGCGCTCTTAGCGCACAGCGCTACAAGACTGTAGACCCAATCGCAACAAGTTAATGCGCCTGTATATTAAACAGATACCAGCGCAGGAGCGCCCCGTTTTAGCCGTAGATCATACAGCTTGGACAAGACTTCATTCACCAACACTGCGAGACCGTACTTACTCTCATCAACCGAGTGCGATTGCTTCCAACAAACCGATTAGTGTCGGTCAAGGATACAGAACCTCCTGCCTATACAGGTAAGGGACGACCCAGAAAACACGGTCAGAAATTTAAGCTCAACGACTCTTCAACCTGGTGGGAAGCCAGTGCAATGGTTGAAGTGAAAGACTCAAAGTTAGGACGGCTTCGAGTCCGGATGTGGCAAGACCTACATTTTTCCGGCAGTGCAACTCATGCCATGCAATTAATTTTAGTCGAGCGTATCCTGCCGGAGGAATCACGCTCCAAGTCTCAACCTTTATGGTTGGTGTGGGTAGGAGAGAAAATGCCTCCCCTTAGTGAGATTTGCCGACAATATTTGCGTCGCTTTGCTGTTGACCACTGGTATCGTTTGCTCAAGCAACGATTACATTGGACAGTTCCTCAACTTAGTACTCCTCAACAAGGTGAAAGATGGAGTGATTTAATGCCTATCTTGAGTTGGGAGTTATGGTTAGCTAGAGATTTGGTGGCACAGCACCATCTTCCTTGGCAAAAACCTCTCTCTGTCAGTGGAACGATAATATTGCCGCGATTGGAACCATAAAATTGCCGCCACTGGGGACTGGAATAGCCATTGTGTCGTTAATGAATCATTCAGTCATTCCGGAATTGGAACCATAAGCTTGCCGAAAACCAGGCATTGGAACCATAACAACAGCCACAATTAACAACATAGGGATAATTCATCGTTTCAAACAATAGTAGGAGGTAAGATTAACTCAAGCACTCAAGCCAGTGTCGAGAGCAACGATGAGGGTGACAGCACTTTTAACCCCTACTGCAAAAAACTTGTCATTGTTGTGAGTCGCGTCTTTAACTGAAATTGTTAGGGAAGCAAGAATGCTCACGGCTGACGAAGTTGATAGCTGGTGTTATCGTCAAAACCTATCGGAACTAGCTCGAAAAACCCTAGAGACAATCCGATGCCAAGAACCTGCACGGCGGGTGGGCGGAGGGAGAAAAAATGTTTCGGGTTTTTATCCCAGCCGGAAAATGGGAAAAACCATCCAGTTTGAGTCCCACAAAGTCGAGCTTCCTTTCATCTACGAATTAGAGCATGACGAAGATGTCTTGGAGTTTTACGACCAACCCCCTCCATTCAAGATTAATTATCAATCTGAAGCGGGGCGAAATCTAGGCTTCTTCTATACTCCAGACTTCTTTGTTATCAGAACAAACAAGGCTGAGTGGGTGGAGTGTAAAACAGAAAGTGAATTGCACAAGAAAGTTGTCAAACATCCCAGCCGTTACAGTCGGGGAGAAGAAGGTCAGTGGCATATCCCACCAGCAGAACAATATGCCGCACAGCTCGGATTTAACTTTTACGTGTGGTCAGATGCTCAAATTAATTGGGTTTTATATCGCAACATTACCTTCCTAGAAGACTATTACCGAGCTGAGACTTTTAGTGCCAATCCTTCAGCTACCCAAATTATCCTAGCAAGGGTCTATTGCCAACCCGGAATAACCCTCAACCAACTGCTTCATCAAAGTTCAGGAGTTAGTCCAGATGATATTAACTTCCTGATTGCTAATGAGCATCTTTATGTGGATTTGAAGGCAGCTCTGTTAGTCGAGCCTGAGCGATGCCAAGTTTTTCGCGACCAGGAAACAGCTCAAGCTTATAACACAATGGTTTTGTCCCAGGCTCCATCAGATGCTATCAGTTCTCCAGTTATCGAGCTGATTCCTAACACACCAATTAACTGGGACGGAAAAAGCTACAAGCTGGTTCAAATTGGTAAAACTCAGATAACTCTACGTACCGATTCAGGAGAGTTGATTGATTTAGCACTTTGTGAGTTTGAAACCAAAATTCGACAAGGAAAAATCACCGCCACAAGACCCCAAGAATCCAGCTTTGACAGTACCCAAGTGAGGGAAATCCTCATCAAAGCCAGTCCAAAAGATTTGGAAGATGCTAACCGCCGCTACAAAAGTATCAAACCATTTCTGTCAGAACAACCAAGAGAAAATCTCACAATACCTGAGCGTACCTTGCGAGATTGGTGCGCCAAATATCGGCAAGCTCAACAGAAATATGGATATGGTTACATCGGGCTTTTGGCTTGCTCCAGTGCCAAGGGCAACCGGAATCGTAAGCTACCCCAACATACCTTAGAACTGATGGCTCAGTTTATTACACAAGACTACGAAACTCATAAACAAAAGCCTAAGTTCGAGGTGTACGGGGCTTTCACCAATGCCTGTTTACAAGCGGGAATTCCAGATGACCAAATTCCTAGCTACAAGACCTTTATCAAGGAAATCAAACGGGGTTCGAGTTACGAGCAAACTTACAAGCGAGAGGGACATCGCGCTGCCTACTCACAGAAACCTTTTTACTGGGAGTTGGAATTAACAACACCACGACACGGAGACCGTCCCTTCGAGATTGCTCATATCGACCACACCGAAATGGATATAGAGATGCTCAAGTCACTGAAGTCTTTCAAGTCATTGAGGGCAGGCTTCCATCTTCTTTTTTTGAGAGTCAATCGAATTTAAAAGAACCCACCAGAGACTCAATTAACGACGACCAATCCCCATCACTTCAATCAGAAGAGAAGCTCGGCATGGCTCTTCCGAATCAATGGGGTAAAATGTAGCTTAAGCTACATTTTACCCTGTAACCAAAAATGGACTTTCATTTAGACTCTTTACTAAACTTACCTAATGTCACTGTTTTTACTTCCTCTCAAA
>Ga0310810_10011276_pt1 | contig 10448 bp, 8 predicted proteins | sample NCmetagenome_FD_207641 | JGI IMG/M metagenome (GOLD analysis project Ga0310810, IMG submission 207641) | Soil microbial communities from experimental microcosm in Duke University, North Carolina, United States - NC | ecosystem: Engineered > Artificial ecosystem > Soil microcosm > Unclassified ... | reverse complement strand
CTGTGGACGAACAAGGTCGATCACACCTCCGGTTCGGGTACGTTCGTCGCGGATCGCGCGGCAAACCCGACCTACTGGGTGCAGACGCCAAACACCACCGCCACCTTCGCCTATCTCGACAAGAATTGCGTGGCGCTGAAGTCGGGCGGTTTTGGCGACAGCTTCACCGATGACGCCGACAGCTTCCGGCTCGATGAACGTCTCCTGAAATTGGGCATGGTGTGGCAGTGGAAAGCCAACAAGGGCACCAGTTACGCCGAGGACATGGGCACCTACGGCGATGCGCTGCAGACCGCGATGGGCAAGGACAGTCCGTCTCCGATCATCATTGACCGTGGGCCTGCGTCAAAGACCGTCAACGTCGCCTACCCGTGGCCGGTGCCGACATGAGCCTGCATCAGGCCTTCCGCCGCCAGCCGGTGCCGCAGCAGGTTGCCCAGCAGCTGCAAGCGATCACGATCCCAGCACCTACGCGCGGGCTGATCCTGAATGAGAACGAAAGTTACATGCAGCCGGGTGCGGCGCTGATCATGGACAACTGGGTGCCGACCATGAAGGGCGTCAAGCTGCGCGGCGGCTGCACCCGCTGGTGCGTGCTGCCTGAAACCACGCCGGTCATCTCTGCGTTCCGCTTTGCATCCGGCAACAACCAGCGCATCTACGCGGGCAACGCCACCAAGCTGTACGACGTGACGGCGACCGCACCGGTCGTGATCAAGTCGGGGCAGGCATCCGGCAACTACTGCGCCAGCCAGCTGGCGAACCAAGGCGGCGACCACATGCTGGTCGTCAACGACGCCGGGGATTTTCCGCTGCACTTCGACGGGGTGACGTGGACGACGTTCAACGCCGATCAAATCCACACCGACCCTGCGCTGGTGCCGCCGCCGTCGTGTCTGCACGGGCACAACCTCACCTACGTCTGGAAGTATCGCAACCGCTACTTCTTCATCGAGGGCGGCACCATGAACGCATGGTACCTGCCGCTCAATGCGTTTCAGGGGCAGCTGTCGATGATCCCGCTGGCGGGTGCCGCCACCAAGGGCGGCAAGCTGTTGTTCGGGGCGACGTGGTCGCTCGATGCTGGAGATGGCATCGACGAAAAATGCTGCTTCGTCACCGACCTTGGCGAGATACTGATTTTCACCGGCACCAATCCATCCGATGCCGCGAACTGGCGGCAGGAGGGGCGCTATTCCGTCGGCGCGCCGATGGGCATGAACGCGCACCTGCAGGTCGGCGGCGATCTGTTGATCGCGACCGTTGACGGCATCGTGCCGATCTCTGCCGCCATCACCAAGGACAGCGCGCAACTCGATCTGGCGGCGATCACGGTGACCATCAAGCCGATGTGGCGCGACGAGGTGAATGCCAAGCGCGCATGGTCGTGGACGATGGAAAAGTGGGATGAGTACGGCGGCATCTTCGTGACATGGCCCGGCGGCAATCCCGGCAACCGCTACTGCGCCGCCGTCAACGCGGCGACCGGCGCGTGGTGCCGCTTCGTCGGCTATGACGCCACCTGCTTTGTGCGGATGCGCGGCGATATGTATTTCGGCACCCAAGGCGGCATCATCATGCAGGCCGACCGCACCGGCTACGACGACGGCGTGCCGTACACGGCGACTTTGGTCGGCGGCTGGGAGATGTTTGCTTCGCCACCGAACACCATCACATGGCGACAGGCGCGGGCGTCGTTTGCGGCCGCCAATGCGCAGCCGTTCCAGCCGCAGCTGGGTGCGACCGTCGACTATGTCATCACGCTGCCGCCGCCACCGCCTGCCGGTCCCGATCCCGGCGTGGCCGATCTTTGGGATGAGGGGCACTGGGGGCCTGACATGGGTGGGCCGCCGCCGCCGGTCCCGACAGCGCCGCAGCGCGCCCAGTACGCGCAGTGGGATCAGCCAGCGCCCGGCAAGGCCGTGGTGCGCAACACCGGCTGGGTGAGCATCGGTCTGACCGGCTACAGCCACGCGCCGGTCGTGCAGGTCACCGTGGCGCAGCAGGCGAAGCCCGACGTCGAACTGATCTCGATCTCTGCGGTCTACGAGCGCTTGGGCGTCAACGTCTGAGGAGCAAGCGATGTACAGTCCCTATGATGATGTCGGTCAGCTGGGTGGACTGTTCGCGCCTGCCTACATCGCGGGCGACCCGAACTCGATGACGGCGGTGGCGCGCTGGAACGCGGCGCATCTTAAGCGCAGGCCTGCGGCTGATCCGTGGATGCAGTCGCAGCCCGCAGTCACGCAGGGGCCGGGCAGCATCGGCTCGCGCGATGCGATCACGCAGGCGCTGGTCAATCAGGGTGCGACAATGGGTCAGCTGCCCGGCGTCGGCGGCGAGAGCGGTTCGCTGGCTGGCGGGAACCCGAGCGGACCCAGTGGTTCAGGCTACACTGGTCTTGGTCAAGACCCCGACAATCCGGCACCGCCTGACACGTCTCCACCGGACACCTCGCCGCCGGACACGTCACCGCCAGACACGTCGCCGCCTGACACATCGCCGCCGAGCAGCGCACCACCGAATGCCCAAGCGCCGGGCTTCAGTCTCGGTAATGCCCCGGCACAAACGACGGGAATGACGCAGGCCACCCAAGGACCAACCACAACCGCAAGTCCCGGCCTGCAAGGCCTCAACTCGTCTGGCCTTATGGGGACGCCAACCGTAAGCAGTGGCGTGGTTGGTCCCGTTTCCAGTGCCTTCTCCGGTGTGCCCGGCGCAGTGGCCGCGCCAGCAGCGCCAGCGCCACCGGCAGCGCCCGCGCCACCCGGCCCCACGGCTGCGGATCAGGCGGCGCATGCTGCTCTCGCGGCACAGCTGGGTCTTGCGGTTAACCAGACAAACGAAGCGCAGCAGGCGATGCAGGCGATTGCGAACAATCTCGCGCCGACGGTGGCGACACCGCAGGCAGCACCGCAAGCGACCCCGGCGCAGATGGCGGCGGCCACGTCGGCCTTGGCGCAGGGTCTGGCCAACCCGTCGGTGAGTGGCTACGGCGCGACCGCGACCAACTCCACGCCCGGCCCCAACATCGGCCTCAGCGGTCTGGTCGGCAGCGTCTCCGACGACGAGGCAGCGGCGCAGGCGGCACAGGCGGCGACCTTCGGCGATCCGAGCGGCGTCACAAGCGACACGGGTCTCAGCCTCAGCGGCATTTCGCCCAACGGCTTCGGCATCTCCGGCATCGGCTTCGGCGACGAAGGCGTCACAGGTACCAACGCCGATGGCCCTGTCGGTGGCATCAGCGTCAGCGGCGTCAATGAAGGTCCGACCGGCGATACGGCCACCAACTCTGACGGCAGCGTTTCCGGCGTGAGTGTCGGTGGCTTCGGAGAGGCTGTCGGGCTGGGGCCGGGCGAAAGCGTCGGCCCCGGCACCACGGGCGGCAACGAGGGTGCCACCGGCAATACCGGCAACGCTGGCGACGATGGCGGTTCCGGTATTGGCGACGGCGTCGGCGGTGGAGGCATCGGATGGTAGCGAAGCAAACGCAACCGGAAACCAGATACGGTCGCGGCAATCCCATCGAGCATTGCGGCATCTGCAGGTTCTATCGCGGCATGCATCACTGCGCGGTGGTGATGGGCACCGTCAGTCCGTTCGGGCTGTGTGACCTGTTCCGCGCCGAGCCAAGCCCGTTCCCCAAAACGATGACGCCACAGGAGATGGATGCGGTGCGCAGGATGTCGGCTGACGCTGCTGATCGTTCGGGAGGATGAATGCTCGACTACGTCTATGGTCAGGACGAGATCGTCGCGCCCTTCGTGGCGCAGCTGATCCCGCATTGCCATCGCGGCTTCGGGCCGAACGTCAAGACCATCGGCGTCATCAGCGACGGCGATCTGATCTATGGCTGCGTCTATCACAACTACGATCCCGAGGCCGAGATCATCGAGATGAGCGGGGCTGCGATCCCGCACCGCCAGTGGCTGACGCGCGCGACACTGGCGCGACTGTACGCCTACCCGTTCCTCGAGTTGCGCTGCCAGATGGTGGTGATGCGCGTGCCTGCCGACAACGAGTACCTGTTGGGGATACTGGCGCGCTACGGCTACGTCTTTCACCGCATCGCGCGGCTGTTTGGCAGTGATCGCGACGGCGTGGTCTGCACGCTGACCTATGAGGACTGGATCGACAACAAGTTCAACAAGCCGCGCGTTGAACAGATGAAAGAGGCCGCCTGATGCCGTACCTCAGCCCCGCCGCCAACGGTCAGCGCAACTCGATTGTGCAGGCGATGATGAACGTGCAAAGCCCGCCGCCGCGCCCGCAGGTGCAGGCGATGCCGACGGCGTCGATGCCGCAGATGCCGGTGCAGATGCCCGGAGCCTCGCCGACGTCGGGCGCGATGCCGCCCGCGCCGATGCCGGGCACGATGCCGCAGATGCCGACGGTACCGATGCAGCAACCGGCGGGCGCGCCGATGGGCGCTGCGCCGCCAACGATGCCACAGCAGATGCCGCAACAGATGCCGACAGGACCGCAAGGATACTGAGATGGGCAAGCCCGACGCACCGACCCCTCCCGACCCCAACCGAACGGCGGCGGCTGGCACGGCGACCAACGTCAACACGGCGGTCGCGAACGCCTTCCTGAACAACGTCAACCAAGTCACGCCGACCGGCTCGCTCGACTATAACCAGACCGGCAACTACTCATGGACCGACCCGGTCACCAACTCGACCTACAACATCCCGCGCTTCACCGCGACACAGACGCTGTCGCCGACGCAGCAGGCCATTCAGGGCCAGACCGAAGGCGCGCAGTATAATCTGGCGGGCATGGCGAACGCGCAGTCGGGCCGCATCGCGGGCCTGCTGGGCAGCGAGATGGACACCTCTGGCGCGCCGACGGCGGGCAACGCTGGCAACATCACGGGCGTGCCGGGCGCGCAAACCAGCTACGACCCCGGCGGCGCGATCCAGTCGTCGCTTGGGCCGAGTGACGCGATCACCAAGACCTATGGGCCTGCGGACAATTTTTCGGCGGATCGACAGCGCGTCGAGGATGCGCTGATGGCGCGGATGAACCCGCAACTCGCCATCGAGAAGGATCAGCTGACGCAGAGCCTCGCCGATCAGGGCATCCGCTACGGCTCGCAGGCCTACAACGACGCGATGATGAACTACTCGCGCCAAGCCAACGACGCGCGGTACGGTGCGATCAGCCAAGCCGGTGGCGAGCAGCAGCGCTTGGCACAGATGGCTGGCGCGCAGGCCGCCTTCCAGAACCAAGCGCAGCAGCAGGGGTATGAGCAGCAGCTGGGCGCAGGCTCGTTCGCCAATCAGGCGCAGGCCCAGCAGGCGCAGCAGAACGCAGGGCAGGCGGCGTTCCGCAATCAGGCCCTCGCCCAGCAGGTGCAGCAGGCGCAGGCGGGCTTCAACGCTTCGCAGGCCGCGCGCAATCAGTACATGCAGGAGCAGTACGCGCGCAGGAACCAGCCGATCAACGAGATCACCGCGCTGCTGTCCGGTTCGCAGGTGAGCCAGCCCAACTTCATCAACGCGCCGCAGTCGCAGATACCGACGACCGACGTGGCGGGCCTGATCAACACCAACTTCAACCAGCAGCAGAGCAACTACAACAGCCAGCTGCAGGGCTGGAACAGTTTCATGGGCGGCATTCTCGGTCTCGGTGCTGGCGCGATGAAGCTGTCGGATCGTCGCGAGAAGGAGGATATCGACAAGATCGCCACCGTGTTCGCGATGCGCGGCGACGAGCGCGAGAAGCTGCCGATCTACGCCTACTCCTACAAGGACGACCCGGCTTCGACGCGCCACATCGGCCCGATGGCGCAGGATGTCGAGAAGGTCGATCCGGGTGCGGTCGCCGAGATCGGCGGCAAGAAGTATCTCGATGAGGGCAGGGTGATGGGTTCTATTTTGAGGGCAGCGTGATGGCAGACACAAGCACGATCACTGGCCCGTTCACCGGGCTGTATAATTTCTTCGCCAACGACCCGTCGGGTGGCGCACTCAGCTATCCGGCAATGGAGGCGCGGCGCAAGATCGCGCTGCAGCTGGTCGCGAGCAACGCCAAGAAGGGCTATCCGAAAACCTTCGGCGAGGGCCTCAGTGCGATTGGCGATGCCATCGGCGAGCGTGGCCTCATGCGCCAGCTGGCGGCGCAGGAGGCGGCGTACCAGAAGAAGGCCGAGCAGGCGGGCGCTGCGGCGATCCCCGGCGAGGCGCAGATCAAGCCGCCGGTCCAGCAACGCAGCGAGGCGGTCGAGGAGCCGACCACACTGGAGGCCGACACCACGGCGGTGCCGGTCCCCGAGCGAACGGCGGATGCGAGCGAGCGTCCCGTCTATCCGCAGACCGCTGCGATGCAGACCGGTGTTGTGTCCGACGCGCCGCCGGTTGGGGTCAGCCCGGCGTCACTGGCGGCGGCAGCGCCACCGCGCCGCGATGCGATTGCGAGCCTGCTGCTGAACGGTTCGGAGGTGCCGCAAGTAAACCCTACGCTGTCGGGGGCTATGCCCCCGGCTACCTCCCCGGCGACTGGTGGCCCGCCGCCTGACACGCAGATCGCGCAGACGCAGGCGGCGCGGACGCCCGGCAATGTCACCGACATCAATGCCGCGCCGGTTCTTCCCGGCATCAAGGTCGCGCCGCCCGCGCGCCCGCTGCCGCCAGCGCCTCCGGTGAACATCCCCGAGCCGTCGCCGCGCATTCCGTTACCGACCGACGTGCCGATGACCGAGGACGAGAAGCGCGGCTACCGGCTGCGCTCGCAGGCGCTGTCGCTGGGCGACCCCTACATGAAGGAGCAGGCCGACGGCCTGATCCGCTACGGGGCCGAGCAGCGCAAGCAGCAGTACGACGCGGTACTGAAGGACTATCAGGACCAGATGCTGGCGCGGCGGCAGAAGCAGCAGACCGAAGAACAGTTCGCCCGCGAAGCGCCCGAGCGCGGCGTGCGGATTGCGAAAGAGCAGGAGCAGCTGGTCGCGGCGCAGAAGGCCAATCAGCTGCGCGAGCAGTTCGGCAACATGCCGCCCGACGAAGTGTTCAAGCGCGTCACGGCGAGCCAGCAGGAGGCGCGCAGTGCCGCGCGAGGCCTGCAGGCATCGGATGCGGCGATGGATGCATTCGGCAAGGGCGCGATCACCGGCTTCGGCGCGGATGCCAAACTGAATGTCGCAAAACTGTTCTCCTCGCTGGGGCTGGTGGACAAGGGCAACGTCATCGCCAACACCGAGACGTTCAGGGCGGCGATGCAGCCGGTGATCGCCGCCATCCTGCATCAGACGTCTGGCACCTCGCAGCTGTCGGAAGGCGAACTGTATTTTGCGCGGCAGGCGGCGGCGGGCAACATCTCGCTCGATCCGCAGTCGATCACGCAGCTGATGTCGATCATCGACAAGCGCTCGCGCGAAATCCTGAAAGATCACCAGACCACGATGGATGCGCTGTTCCCGAACAACCCGCAGGCCAAGGCGACGTTCGGCGTCGAGCATCCCGATGTCCCGGTCAACGTGAACAGTGAGGCCGAGGCGAACAAACTGCCGGTCGGCACCAAGGTCCGCATCAACGGGCGGAAGGGCGTGGTGCGCTGATGCCCATTGTCTACGACGAAGAACCGGCAGCAGCAGCGCCCGCGCCCGCGCGCTCGATCCAGTACGACGAGCCGCCGCCGTCGCCGTCGGCGGGTGTGTTCGAGACCGGCGCGCCGCCGCTGAACCTGTCGGGCCTGATCGCTGGCAAGCCGGTGCCTGACAAGTATCAGCAGGCCGCGATTGCGGAGCGCGACCGCTTGCTGAAGGCGGGCGTGCCGCTGCCGGAAGGCTACACGCGGCGGCTGGCATCGGGTCCGCTGCTGGGCTGGGGCGACGAGATCGGCGCGGCGATGATGACGCCGTTCGAGATGGCGCGCCAAGGCACGTTCAATCCGGCGGAGGGCTACCGCTACGCCAAGGCGCGCGAGGATTTGGCCGAGACGGCGGCGAGGCAAAAGACCGGCCTCACAGGTGACCTTCTGGAGACCGTGGGCGGGCTGGCGACACTGCCCGGCAACATCTTCGGGCGCGAGGCCGCAGCAGCGCTTGGCGGCGGCGGCAAGGGCGTGCTGCCTGCCGTGGCGCGGATGGCGGGCTATGGCGCGGAGGCCGCCACACTGGGCGCGGTGCAGGGCGCAGGCAACGCACGGACCACGGGCGACATCGCGCACGATGCGCTGGTCGGCGGCGCACTGGGCGGCGCACTGGGTGCGCCATTCGGGGCGTTCGCCAACGTGGCGCAGCGCTCGACGGCGGCGGTGCCGACGACGGAAGAACTGTTCAAGCTGGGCGCGCGGGACTTCAGGGCGCGTGACAAAGCCCCGGTTTCATACGACCTTGAGCAGGTGGGCAACCGCTTGAGTGCCCTCGCCGACGCCAACAGGGTCAAGTATGGACGAGACGTACCGCAAACCGTCACCACCTTGCGCAACCTCGCTGACGAGACCGCTGCCGACGTCGCCCGCGCCAAGGCCGCCAACCCCAACCCGCCCGGCACCGTCGCCGTCCCCGGCCAGACAGGTGCCCCAAACTCTTGGTCAGCCGTCGCCACCCCGCGCGACCTCGCCAGCCTACGACGCGAGATTTATGAAGGCGGGGCCACCGGGTCGGCCACCGACGAGCGCGCAGGCACCATTGCGTCAAAAATCTTCGACCGCATCCTCACCCGGCCCGATCCTCGCACGCTTACGCGCGGCAATGCGCGCGATGCTGCGGCGGTTGCGCTTCTCGACACCAGAGGCCGAGGCAATTTCGGCTCCGCCTACCGCGCCAAGGCTGTCGAGGACACCATCAAGGATGCCCTCGACACTGCCGCCGGTCAGCACTCCGGTCTCAATTTCGAGAACATCATCCGACAGAAGCTGCGAGGCGCTCGAAAGAACGAAGCCTTCGGCACGCTCAACGCCGACGAGGAAGCCGCCCTTGAGCGAATGATCAAGGGCACGGTCGCGGCGAATAAAATCCGCGAGACCGGCAATCTCTTGGGCGGCGGCGGCGGTCTTGGCCGCATGGTCGCAACCGGCGGCGGCGCGGGCGGCGGCGCGTTGACCGCCTATCTCACCGGCAACGACCCGTGGGTTGGTGCAGCTGCGGGCTTCGGGGCCGGGCAGCTGGGGCGCGGCCTGCGCACCTACGGCAACTGGCGCGCCCTGAAGAACGTCGAGAACTTCTCCGACCTGATGCGCCGACGCTCGCCCGAGTATGCGAGCCGCACCGCTGTCGCGCCGATGGAGATCGGGCCGGGTCTCGCGTCTCCGATTGTGCGCGGCGCACGTCAGGGGCTGGTGGTCGGCGGCGGCGGCGGCATCCGAGACGCCATCGCCAATGCGCTCATCTACAACACAACCGGCAAACGAAATTCGCAGGAGCAACGCTGATGCCGCGCGATGGAGCCAACATCTATCACCGCCCGCCCGGCACCGATGCCGTGCCCGACACCACGATAGAGAGCAGCAAATACAACGCCTACGTCGCCGACATCGAGCAAGACCTCAACCTGCCGCGCCCGATTGTGGCCGGTGGCACGGGTGCGACCAGCGGACCTGCGGCGCTGGTCAATCTCGGCGGCGAGCAGGCCGCGCAGGTGGTGACGAACTACGACGAGTTCCCGTTTGTGCCGGGATCGTTCTACTCCGCTGCCGGTGCAACGTCAGCACCGACAGGGTCTGCCTTTACGGGCATCTGCTACACACGCCCCGATCTGGGGATTATCGTTTTAGAGGCGAGAGAGTTGCTCGACGGCACTCCGAGGCGCAAGTGGGCGCGCCAGAAATGGGGGACGTGGAGCGCGTGGGTGCAGCAGGCTGATGCCGTCGCCGATCTCGACGCCGCCTACGTCAATGCGGCGGGCGACAGCATGACGGGTAGCCTGAACATGCAGCACGCTGGCATTTCGCTTTTCGGCACGGCGGGAGCCAACGACACCGATTTCTACAGCTTCAAGGGCGCGCAGCCACGCTGGCTGATGCGGATGGGCGATGCGGCGGCGGAAAGCGGGGCCAACGCCGGATCGAATTTCCTGCTTTACGCGTTTAGTGACGCGGGCGCGCTGATCGGCCCTGCCATCAACATCACCCGCAGCAATCTGGCGATGACGCTGAGTGGTTCGTTGACCGTCAGCGGCCAACTTAACTGCTCCAGCACCGTCTGGTCGCACGACACCCCAACGACCGGCGCGTACTACTTTGGCGATGGCACCAAGTATCTGCGCTACGACGGTGCCAACTACAGTCTGGTTGGGGGAAATGTCTACTTCAACTCCCCGACGCTCTCGATTGGTCAGGGCGGCACGACAGCCACCATCCAGTTTGGTAACACCGGTGCGAAGTATCTGAGCTACGACGGCACGCAGTTCAATATTGCGGGCGGCAACGTCACCGTCAACAACGGCAATCTCTCCGCGACTGGTGTCGCTCCTGCCGTCAACCTCTATTCGACATCATCACCG
>Ga0310810_10011275_pt1 | contig 10448 bp, 5 predicted proteins | sample NCmetagenome_FD_207641 | JGI IMG/M metagenome (GOLD analysis project Ga0310810, IMG submission 207641) | Soil microbial communities from experimental microcosm in Duke University, North Carolina, United States - NC | ecosystem: Engineered > Artificial ecosystem > Soil microcosm > Unclassified ... | reverse complement strand
GGGAGATCGAAAACGGCGAAGTGCGCGGGGTGCGCGTACGCCTCGTGCGCGAGAAACCCGTGCACCGCCGACGCGAGCAGGCGTCCAAGCGCCGCGGCCGCCGCCGCGGCCAGCCAGGTCCAGGGACGCCAGAACCGGCCGCCGAGCGCTCCGCCAAGCACCCACGGGAGGACCATGCCGATCGACGAGACCGCGATTTCGTTGGCGAGCGAGTTCGGCAGGTGGAACCAGCCGGCCCAGTAGCGATGGATAGAGAAGAGAACTTCGACGAGCAGAATGGGGATCAGGAACCACGCCAGAAAGGCGCGCGTGCCGAGCGCGCGGTTGCCAAGGCTCGGGAGCTCGTGCGCGGCGTACGTGCTGGCAACGCTCACGCCGATGAGGATGGGAATCCAATCGAGCTGATACCAGCCGATGAGCGCAAGGTTCGAGACGAGAGCCGGCTGCGACGGCAGGCCGAGGACGCCGAAGTACAGCCGCGGAATCATCACGCCGGCCGCGATCGTCGGAATCAGCAGGAGCCAGGTGACGAGCAGATTGCGGAGGATCGTGCCGCCGAGGGTCCACGTGTCCGCGCCGAGCCAACCGGTGCGCGGGTCGAGGAACTTGATGAGCTCCCGGAGTCGCGCGACCGCCGGCGGCTCGGTGCCGCTGGTCAGTTGATCGCATGGCTCCGGCTCTGCGCGCTGCCGGGCCCGCAGGCGCCACGCGGAGAACCAGCCGCCGATGTACCCGCCACCCGAGACCGTCGACAGGTAATCGACGGTCCCGAGGATGCCCGCTTCGGCGAATCCTTGCAGCACCCCCAGGTTGAAGCTCGCACTGCGAACGCCGCCGCCGGAAAAGCAGAGGGCCGCGTGCTGCGCGTCGGCGTGTGCGCGGAGCGCGTCAGCAGGCGCGGGCGGCTGTTCCGCGGGATGCAGCAGACGGAATTCCTCGGCCAGCACCTGTTCGAACGAGAGCGGCGCGGGAGAGTCGAGGTCGCGTGACATGCGGGCTATCCAATCGACTCGAGCGTCTCGCGCGCCGCACGCACATCCGCAGTGGTGAAGCCTTCGGTGAACCACTGATAAACCGGCGCGAGCGTCTGCCGCGCTTCCTCGTGCCTCGCGTCGGCTGTCAGGAGCCGCGCCAACGCTGTGGCGGACCGGAGCTCGAAGGACTTCGCCTGCTGGGTCGACGCGTGCGCGACCGCCTCGCGGAGGTTGGACTCGGCTCCCGCGCGGTCGCCCCGCGCCAGCAGCAGCTCACCGCGGGCCCGAAGCAGCTCCGCGACATAGCCGCCTTCGAGCGACGTTTCTGCGTGCTCGAAGCCGGCGGCCACGGCTTCCAGCCCTTCGTCGATCCGTCCCGCGAAGCGAAGGAGATCGCCCAGCACACCAAGGAACGCGGAGCGCACGAGGCCGCTGCCCATTGCCTGCTGCACGGCGAGGCTGTCTTTGAGCAGATCGATCCCCTCGTCCAGCTTTCCAGTCGCAGCCAGCGCCGCACCCTGGAACGACCGGCTCCATTCGCGCTCCTGCAACAGCTCGTACTCGCGGCAGAGCGCGACGGTCTCGTCCCCGAGGGCTATCGCCTCGGCGATTTCCCCGCGATTCACGTGCAGCCCCTGTGTCACCAGGAGTGCGAACGCCAGCGTCATCGGCTGACGCTGCGACCGGGCAAGCGCGAGCGTTTCCTGCGCGCGCGCGAGCGCACGGTCGGGATACCCGAGCACCCACATCGGACGGCTCGACATCGCCCGCGCGATCATCCCTGGATCGAGGCCGTACATGGTGGTGTAGGCGAGGTGCTGTGAGGGAACGTGCAGATCGCGGCCGCGCTCGAGGACGCGCGCCGCGTCGACCATGTCGCCGAGGAACTCACGCGAGACGCCGACCAGGTGATGCGCGCCCATCAGAAAGGCCGGATTCCCGGATTGCTCCGCCATCTGCATGAGCGCGTCGGCCCGCTGCCGGTACTCGCGCAGGTCGCCGCGGATCGCGTGGAACAGCGTGAGCGACCACAGCACGGGGAAGAGTTCCGGCGGATCATCGAGCCGCTGGCACAGCTCGCGCGCCCGAGCGAAGACCGGCTCGATTTCCGGCGCCGACCATCCCTTCATCGACCGCAGCGCGAGGCCGCGGATCATCTGCAGCCCGACTTCCTGGCGGATCCGATCGGGTGTATCCCTTACGCCGCGCAGCGCGTCGAGGCCGCGCTCGGCGAGCGACAGCGCTTCGCGAAACCCGAAGAGCGTGACCGCATGCTGCGCCGCCGCGAAGAAGTAACGCGCGGACGCCGAGAAATCGCGCGCCCCCTCGAAGAGCACGGCGAGCCGCGACGCGATCTCGTCGGCGCGATCGCCGTAGCGTGCGACCAGCGCCCGCGCGGTCCTGCCGCTGAGCGTCGCGCGCTGGGTCGGCTGCAGCGAGGCGTAGAGCAGGTTCTGGTAGAGCACGTGCGCGAACTGGTACTTGACGGTCAGCGTGCGGTCCGGGAACTCCTCTTCGGGGCCGCGCCTGACGAACACGTGCACGCGCTCGAGCGCCTCGAGCCGCTCTTCGACATCGATGGCGTCGATACCGGTGGCTTCGCTCACCGTCGCCGAATCGAACTCCGCCCCCTGCACGCTGGCGCCGACCAGCAGGCGCCGATCGCGATCGTCGAGCTGCTCGATTTTCCTCGAGATCATGCTGCGCACCGACTCCGGCAGATCGCGCGGCAGGTCGGAGACGGCCCGTGCGAGCACCCACTTGCCCTGCCGCTCGGCAATGCACCCGGAGTCGCGAAGATAGCGGATGAGATCCGCCATGAACAGCGGCGTTCCTTCCGTCTTGCCGTGGATGAACGCCGCGAACGCCGGCGGAAACTGATGCCCGGGATATTCCAGGTTGAGATAGCGTTCCACGTCGGCGCCCGCGAGCGAATCGAGCGCCACGTGCTCGAAGAGCCCGTGCGGGTGCAGATCCGCGCTCACGCTCGCGAACCGGTTCTGGGCGAGCGCCATGTCCGAGGGCCGGTAGGTGACGAGCACCAGCAGACGCATGTCGGCGAAACGGCGCGCGAGATAGTTCAGGATATCGATCGTCGAGACGTCCGCCCAGTGCAGATCGTCGAGAAACACGACGAGCGGACGGCTCCGCGAGAGATCCTCGAACAGCGCCGCAAGCTCACGCTTCATCCGCTCCTGTGACGCGGCCTGCGCGTCGCGCCGCAGGTCGACGATGGACGGATGTTCAGACCGCGTCGCGACCTGCACGTACCAGGTCGGCGCGACGGTCCGCATCAGCTGGTCCATCGACACACCCGTGCTGCGCCGCAAGACGTCTTCGAGGACTTCGAGAATCGGCAGATAGGCTTCGACACCCGCCAGCCGCTCGGAACAGCGGCCGCGCGCGATCACGGGTCGATCGGCGCCGGTGCCGATCTCGCGCAGGAAATCTTCCGTCAGCGTCGACTTGCCCATGCCCGCCTCGCCCGTGACCGCAACGAGCAGGCTGCCGCCGCCCTTCACGCGCGCATACGCGCGCCGCAATGTGCCGCGCTCGTGCTCGCGCCCCACGCTGTTCCGCGGCTGCACGGTCGCGACCGTTGGTGCGGTCACCACGCCGCGGCCCTGCAGCTCCGCGAGCGCATCCGCCGCCTCGTTCGCCGTCGGCCGCCGCTCGGGGGTTTTCGAGAGCATCCGCTGCACGAGATCGTCGAGCGCCAGCGGCACGCCGGGGTTCATGCGGCCGAGCGGCACCGGCTCCTGCGACAAAATCGCGGCAAGCACCCCCACGTTCGTCGCGGCAATGAACGGCCGGCGGCCGGTGGCCATCTCGTACATGACCACCCCGAGCGCGAACATGTCCGCCGCCGGGCCGGCGATGCCGGCCTGTGCCGCCTCGGGCGACATGTAGGCCGTCGTTCCCAGCAAGGTTCCCGGCGCCGTGTCGAGATTCGTCCTCGTCGTCCGATCGCTGCCGACCGGGTCTTCGAGCCGCGCGAGACCGAAGTCGAGGACTTTGACGTACCCGTCGGCGCGCACCATGACGTTCTCGGGCTTCACGTCACGGTGCACGATTCCCGCTGCGTGCGCGGCGGAGAGCGCGCGCGCCACCTGCCGCGCGATATCGATGGCAGCGCCGAGATCGACGGGCTCCTCGAGCAGCGACCGCAGCGTTCGGCCGTCCACGAGTTCCTGGACGATGAAGTGTTCCCCGTCAGGTGTTTCGCCGACGTCGTGAATCGTGATGATGTTGGGATGGTTCAGGGCCGAGGCGGCGCGGGCCTCGCGCAGAAAGCGGACGACCGCCGCTTCGAGCCCGCTGCTCGATTGATGCATCACCTTCACCGCGACGGCGCGATTCAGGCGCGTGTCGAAGGCGCGAAACACCTCGCCCATGCCGCCGCGTCCGATGAGGCCATCGAGACGATAGTGGCCGAGGGTCGTGTGCATACTGAACATTACAAAGGGGCCGAGGGTGGAGGAATTATAATCGCGCGTCCCCCCGGGGCACGGAAACATATGCATCGACTGACGGCGAATACGCTGGCTCTGGCATCGGTCGTGGCCGGGAAGATGGCGATCGCCTGCCGGTTGCGGCGGCCGCCGGAAGGCTGGCGCCGGACGGTCGGCATCCTGCTGAGGTCCGAGCCGACCCGGTTCGCGGTCTCCGCCTTCGGCCTGCACGTGCCGGGCGCCGCTCCGACGGATGCCGCCGAACGGATCGAGCGGCGTGGTGCCGAAGCGCTGCGGGAGTATCTCGCTCGTACGCCGGACGCGCATTTTGCGCTGGAATGGCTGCCGGCGATCACTCGCCGGCGTCGCGTCGAGAGCGTTGACGTGGCGCTGCTTGCATTCGATGCCGACGGACGTCTGGACCGGGTCGCGCCTTTCCTCGGGGCGGGTGACGCGGCCGCCATCACCGACGCGCAGCGGTCGCGCGTGCTCGCCGCGATTGTCGCGGGCTACAACCGTACTCGCGAACGAGCCGAGGTCGACCGTCCCGCGGCGCTCCAGCGTGACGTCGAACACGACCTGCGGTCGAACGATCCTGCCTGCCTGGCGTTTGCACGCCGGCTGCTGGCCGCGACCTGTCTGTCGGTCGACTCGGTTGATGCGGCTGACGGCGCGGCGCGTTTCGTTCCTCCTCGGTTCAGCCTTCGCCGTTCGCTTGGCTCCGGCGTCCTGACGTTCGTCATGCGCCATTGTCAGGTCGCGAGCGATGTGGATGTCTGGGTGAGCGCGCACCACGCTGGCCTGGACGGTGTTCCGCTCCAGGAGCTGCTCTCCGGTCTCGAACGCGAGTGGGGCAGCGGCGCGCCACTCTTCCCGTGCGCGGATGAGGGTCGTCCGTTCATGCCCCCCCGCGTCTGTTCGATCCGGGGGGAGCGCGCGGTCGACGAGATGCTGTCGTTCGTCGACTTTTCGCCGGTGATGGCGCTGCGTCGCGCCGTGAACGCGCGCTTCGCCGGCCGCCTCCACGCACCTGCGACGTTCGGCGCCGTGCTGGCCTGGGTGCTCGAAGCCGAGCCTGAGTTCGCCGGCGTGCGGATCGCGTCGACCGTCGACATCGCGGCGTCGAACGGTTACGACCGCGACGTGGACGTCGTCCCGCTGCGCCCGGCCGACTTCGCGAAAACCGCCAACGCGTGGAACGACTTCATCGAGTTCGCGAACGAGTTCAACCGCCTGATCGCGCTGTCGCGCGAGCGGAGGAGTCCGCTGCGGCAAGGGATGTCGACGGCGGGTCTGCTGCCCGCAGCGGTTCACGCGCACGTCGTGCGGTCGAACCCCGCCGCGCTCGACGACACGTTCGGGTCGCTGTGCATCACGATCATCCGGGACGCGAAGGTGTTCATGGCGCCCATGACGGACCTCGGCCTCGGCCACGGCTTCTTCGCGATCGGCAGTACGAATCTTCCGTCGGCCTCGGGTACGCCCGTCACGGCGGTTTCGATTAAAGGAGAGGCCGGACACATCAACGGCCACTACGCCGCACTCCGCCGCGCGATCGCGCGCAGTTCCACCCTGAGAGAATCCCTGCTCGACAGCACCGCGTAATCCGTGCAGGTCCGCCACCCGTCGCGCATCGCTCCGGCCGCAGTTGACGACATCACTCCAGTCGATTATCTTCTGGAGCTATGCCGAAACGCGGTACGCCGCCACTCCATGGCGGAGAGATGGTCCCGGGGACACTCGACCTCCTCGTGCTCAAAACGCTCGCAATCGGCCCGGCGCACGGCCACACGATCGCGCATGCCATCGAGCACCGCTCAGAAGATGTCCTACAGGTCGAGCACGGGTCCTTGTACCCGGCGCTCCATCGGCTGGAAGACCGCGGCTGGATCGCGTCGTTCTGGGGAACATCGGAAAACAACCGCCGGGCTCGTTACTACCGGTTGACGCCCAAAGGGCGGCAGCAGCTCGTGCATCAGACGAGCCGGTGGGACGCAATCGTCCGGGCCGTCAATCGGATCCTCCGCCCCGCTGAGTGAGGCGCATCCATGGCGATCTGGCGCTTCTTCCGCCGGAGCTTCTGGGATGATGAGCGCGCGCGTGAGATAGCCGCGCACCTCGCGCACGAGATTGACGACAACATCGCGCGCGGCATGAGCGCAGACGCGGCGCGTACGGCGGCGTACCGCAAGCTGGGCAACCCCACGCTCGTTCGTGAGGACATCTACACCATGAACACGCTCCGGTTCCTCGAATCCGTCTGGCAGGATTTGCGATACGGCGTGCGCCTGCTGCGGCGGTCGCCGCTGTTTGCGGCGGTGGCCATCATCACGCTTGCGCTCGGTACAGGTGCGAACACGGCGATGTTCCAGATCGCAAATGCCGTCTGGCTGCGGACGCTGCCGGTTCCCCACCCCGAGCAGCTCGCGCAGGTGCAGCTCGATCCCGGGAAGGGCAGCCGCGCCGGCGAACGCACGGGCCGCTATTCGGTGCTCTCGGTCCCGGAGTGGGAGCAACTGCAGCGGCGGCAGACCGTGTTCGCGTCAATGGCCGCGTGGGGGACCGCCAGGTTCAATCTTGCGCAGGGCGGGCCCATGCAGCTCGCCGATGGCGTGTGGGTCAGCGGGTCGTTTTTCGACACAATCGGCGTGCACGCGTTTCGCGGGCGGACGCTCCAGCCACCCGACGATCGCCGCGGCTGCAGTACTCCAGGCGTCGTCCTCAGCTACGCGTTCTGGCAGCGCCACTTCGGCGGGGACGACACGGCGGTCGGCCGCACGCTCATGCTCGATGGGCACGCACTGGAGATCATCGGGGTGACACCGCCGTCGTTCACCGGGATCGAAGTGGGGCGCTCGTTCGACGTCGCGGCCCCTGTCTGCGCCGAGCCGCTGATCGATCACACGCCGGATCCCGCGACCCGGTCGACGTTCTGGTTCCTGACGGCCATCGGCCGGCTCGCGCCGGGAATGTCCGTCGAGCAGGCCGACGCCCAGATGACGGCCCTCTCCCCTGCGATCTACAGCAGCACCGTGCCGGCGACCTACGATGCGGAAACGCGCCGCGAATACCTGGCGCTCACCCTTCGCGCGCTGCCCGCGAACACCGGTGTCTCGGCACTGCGCGCGGATTACGAACAGCCGGTGTGGCTGCTGCTCGGCCTGACAGCGTTGGTGCTGTTCATCGCGTGCGCGAACGTCGCAAACCTGATGCTCGCGCGCGCGTCCGTCCGGATGCGGGAGATCTCCGTTCGTCTGGCAATCGGCGCCTCGCGCCGCCGCGTCATCCGTCAGCTCGTGTCCGAGAGCCTCGTGATCGCGCTGCTCGGCAGCTTCGCCGGCCTGTTGATCGCGCGCTGGTCCACCGGCGGCCTGATCGCGCTCATCTCCCGCATGGACCCGGGCCTCTGGCTCGACGGTCGAGCCGATTGGCGCGTCTTCGCGTTTGCGGCGGCCATCGCGGCGATCGCGTGCGTGACGTTCGGTGTGGCGCCGGCGCTGCGTGGCACGGCCGTGAATCCCGGTGCGGCCATGAAGGCTGGCGGCCGCGGGACCATCGAATCCGCCTCGCGCTTCGGTCTGCGCAGCGCGCTGGTCGTCGCGCAGGTCGCGCTCTCGCTCGTGCTCGTGGTCAGCGCGCTCCTCTTCGGGCGCACGCTGCGCAATCTGACCGGCCAGGAGCTGGGCTTCGATGCACGCAACATCCTCGTGGCCGCCATCGATCTGACGCCGGCACACGTCCCCGCCGATCCGTCGGCGATGTTTCACGCGCGCCTCCTGGATCGCATTCGGGCGATCCCCGGGGTGACGGCGGCCGCCGAAATGTCCGTACTGCCGATCAGCGGCTCCGGCTGGAACGAACGCATTGTGGTCGGCGGACGTGAAGCGGCAAAGCTCCCGATGTTCAATCGGGTCTCATCCGGTTTTTTCGACACCATGCGCACGCCGCTGCTGTCCGGCCGCGATTTCCAGCCGGCCGATGCGACCAGGCCGCCCGTCGCCATCGTGACGCAGGCATTCGTGCACGAGTACTTCCCCGACGGGCATCCGCTGGCGCGCACCTTCGAGATCAACACGCCCGTCGGGACGCCGCGCATCACGTACACCATCATCGGCGTCGCGCAGGATTCGAAATACAACAGCCTTCGCCGCGCGTTTCCTCCCATCGTCTACACGGACGTCGACCAGGCGCCGCAGGACGATGCCGCGCCGCACGTGATGGTGCGAACGATGTTGCCAGCGTCGACGCTGTCGGACGCGCTCTCGCGGGCCATCGCGGAGATCAACCCGGGCATCGCGGTCCGGTATGAGTCGATGGAGGATGTCATCGAGCGCGCCTCGTCGCGGGAGCGGCTGATGGCGACCTTGTCCGCCGTGTTCGGCGGGCTGGCCGTGCTCATCGCCACCGTCGGGCTCTACGGCGTGATGTCGTACATCGTGGCGCGGCGTCGAACGGAGATCGGCGTCCGCATGGCGCTTGGTGCGGACAGCCGCCGTGTGCAGCGCATGGTCGTCATGCAGGCGGCGTGGCTCGTGATTGCGGGCCTCGCGCTTGGCGCCGTGCTGACTGCGCTGGGCGGGCGCGCCGCCGCGTCGCTGCTGTTCGGCGTACAGCCGACGGATCCGGCGGCGTTCGTCATCGCGCTCAGTGGATTGTTCGCTCTCGCGGTGGTGGCCAGCTGGCTGCCCGCACACCGTGCCTCGCGGGTGGACCCGACCGCCGCCCTTCGCGAGGAGTGAAGCGTCGGGCGGCGGGGGTCGTCATCGCTTACTGGCGACGCACGACGGCAAACGTCTTGCGAGCGTCGCCTGTATGGCCGATACCAGCACACCCGAGCACGAACTGACCGAGGCGGAGAAGCGCGAGAACGTCGTGCGGCTCGCGTTCGACGACGATCCTGCGAAGCTCGACCGCTTCGTCGACATCGTCCGGGAATACCTGCCGGAGAATACCGGAGTCGTGCTGCGAGGGAGCGCGGTCACCGGATACAGGTGGAAAGACGGGGCTCCGTTCGATTCCGACGGGCGCGGCACCAGCGACCTCGACCTGACCCTCGTCGGCGATCGCATCCTCGACTATTACAAAGTGACGGGTTTTTTCGTCCCGGGCGTCCACTCGCGTCCGTTGAGCGATGAGGACCCGGACATCGCCCCTGAACTCGTGCCGCTGCGGCAGCGGCTCATGGATCTCGTGCACCGCCCGGTGAACATCCAGGGCACCCGCGACTTCGTGATGTATCTTCGCGGCGAGCTGATCGGCCAGCCGTATCTGACGCTGATCGACAAGCCAGAGACCGAGTGAAGATCCTCAGTTACAACATCCGCCACGGCGGCGTCGGACGCGCGGGTCCGATCGCGGATGTCATTGCGCACGCCGCGCCGGACATCGTCATCCTGCAGGAAGCGACGCGCGCGGCCGTCGTCTCAGAGATCGGGGAACGGCTCTCGATGCACCCGGCCGCCGCGGACGGCCAGTCGCTGGCTTTCCTCAGCCGCACTCCAGTCGCCCGTTATGCGTGGCACCACCCGCGGATCTCGCGGCATGCCTTTCTCGAAATCCAGCCGCAGCGCACCGAGTTCCGCATCTTCGGCCTGCATCTCAGCGCGGTGCACGCGGCGTGGACCGAACAGCGCCGCACGCTGGAGTTTCGCGCGCTGCTTCGCGCGATTGCGGCGCACCAGCACGGCTTCCACGTGCTGACGGGGGACTTCAACACGCTGGCGCCGGGCGAGTACCTCGACGTCGGCCGGCTGCCGGCGCGTCTGCGGGCACTCGTGTGGTTGAGCGGCGGACGCATCCGCTGGCGCACCATCCGGCGCGTGCTCGATGCCGGGTACATCGATGCGTTCCGCGCGCTGCACCCGGATGCGCCAGGCCCGACCTTTCCGGTGTGGGATCCGCATATCCGGCTCGATTACCTGTTTTTGCCGAGCGGCTGGCGCGGAAGGCTGATCGCGAGCGAGGTCGTGATGCAGGGGCCCGTCCGCGAGGCGTCCGATCATCTCCCGTTGCTGACGGAATT
>Ga0310810_10011274_pt1 | contig 10449 bp, 5 predicted proteins | sample NCmetagenome_FD_207641 | JGI IMG/M metagenome (GOLD analysis project Ga0310810, IMG submission 207641) | Soil microbial communities from experimental microcosm in Duke University, North Carolina, United States - NC | ecosystem: Engineered > Artificial ecosystem > Soil microcosm > Unclassified ... | reverse complement strand
CGTGAGCGTGGTGCCGGGCGTGAGCCGCGTCGACTCGAAGACCATCCGTGGCTCCGCCCAGATCGACGTGACGTTCGCGCCGACCACCGACATGATCTATGCGCTGCAGCTCGTGCAGGCGCGCGTGAACGAAGCCCAGCAGCAACTGCCGTCGGGCATCCAGGTGCAGGTCGCCCGGCTCACGCCGTCCTTGTTCCCGATTTTGTCGTACAACCTCGAGGGCGGCGACCCGGCGACGCTGTACGACATCGCACGCTATCAGATCAAGCCGCTGCTGTCGCGCATCCCGGGCGTCGGTCTCGTGGATGTGCAAGGCAGCGACGTGCGCGAGATCGAGGTCGTGGCCGATCCGGAGCGGCTCGCCTCGGCCGGCCTCTCCTATGACGACCTGGCCACCTCCATCGACTCGGCGATCACGCCGCAGGCGGTGGGCCGCGTCGCGCGCGACTACCGGCAGTACCTCATCGTCACCGACGACGAAGCGCACAGCGTGGATGACGTAGGGAACGTCGTGGTCTCCAATGGACTTCGCGTGCGCGACCTCGCCACGGTCATGTTAGGCACGGAAGATCACGTGAGCGTGATCGCCGGCGATGGCCGGCCGGCCGCGCTGCTCAACGTGACCCGACAGATCGGCGGAAATACGCTGCTCATCGCCGACAGCGTGGCGGCCATCGCGGCGCAGGTGCAGAAAACGCTGCCGCCCGGCGTGCGTCTCAAACCCGTCTACGACCAGGCGTCGTTGGTCCGCGACGCCGTGCGCTCGGTGCGCGACGCGATGCTCGTCGGCGCGGTGCTCGCCGTGCTGATTCTCCTCGTCTTCCTCCGGCACGCCCGCATCACCGCCATCAGCGCGACGTCCATTCCGCTCACGCTCATGATCACCGTGTTCGTGATGCGGTTGTTGGGCCAGACCTTCAATTTGATGACGTTGGGCGCGATGGCGATCGCGATCGGCCTCGTGATCGACGACGCCGTGGTGATCACCGAGAACATCGCGCGGCACGTGCGCCTTACGCCGGACCGGCATGCGGCGATTCGCGAGGCGGTGCGCGAACTGGTGTGGCCCGTCACGTCGTCGACCATTACGACTGTGGTCGTATTCCTGCCGCTCGGTTTGCTGCAGGGCGTGGTGGGACAGTTCTTCCATGCGCTGTCGATCACCCTCTCGATTGCCGTTCTGGTGTCGCTGCTGCTCGCGCTCACGGTCATCCCGCTCCTCAGCGAGCAGTTCGTGACGGCGCACGAAGTGGAAGGCGAAGGCGATGACGTCGATGGTCGCGGCCTGAGCGCCCGGATCGGCCGCGCGCTCGCCGGTCTGACGAACGCGTACTCGCGGTCGCTCGACGCCGCGCTCCGGCATCCGGGGCGGACGGTGGTGATCGCGGCGCTGCTCGCGGTCGGCGGCGTGGTGGCGTATCAGTTCACGGGCACGGGATTCCTCCCCGAGATGGACGAGGGCGCGTTCGTGCTCGATTATTTCACGCCGGGCGGCACGGCACTCGCCGAGAGCGATCGGCAGGTGCGCATCGCGGAGAGCATCCTCGCGCGCACGCCCGAGATCTCCGGGACCTCCCGCCGGTTAGGCGCCGAGCTCGGCTTGTTCGCGACGCAGCAGAACAGCGGGGACATCGTGGCGCGGCTCGTGCCGCGATCGGAGCGCGACCGCAGCGTGGACGAGGTGATCGACGATGTCCGGCCGAAGATCCAGGCGGCCGCGCCGCGCCTGCACATCGAGTTCGTGCAGATCCTGTCGGACGTGATCAACGACCTGGCGGGCGCGGCGCGGCCCGTGGAAATCAAACTGTTCGGCCCGCAGCTCGACGCGCTCGAGGCATACGCCACGTCGCTGGCCGAACCGATGTCGAAGGTGGACGGCATCGAGGACCTGTACGACGGTGTGAGCGAGCCCGCCGCGGAGATGCTGCTGCGGGTGGACGGCGCGGAAGCGGCGCGGGTGGGCCTGACGCCGGCGCAAGTAGGCAGCGCGGTGAGCGCGTCATTGTTAGGCGTCGAGGCCGGCCAGGTGCACGCCGGCGACCGCCCGATCGGCGTCCGCGTGCGCGCGCCCGATTCCGTACGATACGACCCGCTGCGGTTAGGCTCGCTGCCCGTCATGACCGGGACGACCAGTCACGCCGTCGTTCCGCTGTCGAGCCTGGCGTCGGTGCGCACCATGGATTCGCGCGCCGAGCTCGACCGCGAAAACCAGCAGCAGATGCTCGACATGACCGCCGACGTGAGCAGCCGCTCGCTCGGCGACGTGATCAAGGATGTGAAGGCGGTGCTGGCCGCGCATCCCGCGCCCGCGGGCATTCGCGTGGAGCTCGCCGGCCAGTACGCGAGCCAACAGGAGGCGTTCCGCGCGCTGCTGCTCGTGCTGGCGCTGGCCGCCGTGAGCGTCGTCGCGGTGATGGTCATTCAGTTCGAGTCGTTCACCGAACCGTTGATCATCGCGCTGGCCGCGCCGGTATCGTTCGTCGGCGCCGTGGTGCTGCTGTTGATCACCGGCACGCCGCTCAACGTGTCGTCCTTCATGGGCCTCATCCTGCTCGTCGGCCTCATCGTGAAGAACGGCATCATCCTGCTCGACTTCACGCGCTATCGCATGCGACACGAAGGCATGGCGCTGGACCTGGCGCTGCGCGATGCGGCGCGGGTGCGGCTGCGGCCCATTCTCATGACCACGCTGTGCACGCTGTTCGGGCTGCTGCCGCTTGCGTTAGGCCTTGGCCCGGGGAGCGAGCTGCAGCGGCCGCTGGCGCTGGCGGTGATCGGCGGCCTCGCGCTGTCGACGCCGATTACGTTGTACGTGGTGCCGTCGTTGGTCATGGCGGTTCGCGCTCGGCGCGGGCGAGAGCCATTCGGCCTCGCGACCGGCCGTTAGGCGCCTCGTTCGCGGGACGGTTCTTTGTCGACCGCCGACTCGCGCCGCCGGCGCCAGATCCACAGCCCGATCACGACCACGACCACGAATGCGGCGAGGGCCCAGCTGGCGTCGCCCACGATGTTCTGCAGCCGCTCCAGATTGCGGCCGAAGAGATAGCCGACCGCGCCGAAGGCGATCGCCCACACGATGCCGCCGCTGGCGTTGTAGATCGTGAACCGGCCGTACGGCATGCAGCCCACGCCGGCAAACAGCGCGGCCCACGTGCGCAGGAGGGCGATGAACCGACCGAAGAACACGGTCTTGGCGCCGTGTCGCTCGAAGAAGCGCTTGATGTGCTCGAGCTTCGCGTCGTTCATGCGGAGGAATCGGCCGTAGCGACGGACGAAGGCAATCCCACCGCGGCGGCCAATCCAGTATCCGGCGGCGTCGCCGAGGATCGCCGCGGCGGCCGCGACCGCCACGACGAACGCAATCTTCATGTGGCCGCGCGCCGCGAGCGCCGCGGCCGCGACCAATGCGGTCTCCCCAGGGACGGGGACGCCGAGGCTCTCCATTCCGACCACCAGAAACAGCAGGCCGTAGCCGTACGTTCTGAGCAGCTGGAGGAAACTCTCGTGGAGCATCGGTTAGGCCTTGGTCAGAGCACGCGCCAGAGCACGGGCGCCAGGTCGAACGAGAAGGTCCACCGCCCTGCTCCGCGGCGCAGACCACGCGCCACGTCGAACCGCGCGAGGTCGAACAGCACCATGAACCCGACGCCGACCGCGGGATACCACCCGCGCGCCGGCGCCGCGAACGACGCGCCGTTCGTCACGTACATCGCATGCACGAACGGCGCGAGCGTGGCGCTCGCCGGCGCGCGGCCGAAGGCGCCCAACGAAATCGCGGGGAACGGGACAGGAAGTCGCCATTCCGCATGCCCCGTGGCGCCGAAGCGCGCCGCGAACTCGTGATAGTCGTACCCCGGTCCACTCACCGGTCCGCCGAGAAAGACGAACTCCTGCGCCGGCACGCCGGACGAGCCGCGCACGCCGGCGGCGGTCGCATCGAACACCAGCGCGTCGGCGCCGATCTTCCGTTGGGCGTGTGCCTCCGCGAACGCCCGCTCGAACGCCGGGTGGCGCGCCGCGAGCGCCGTGTCGCGCCCGGCGAACAGCCCGCCGCGGAGCTGCACGTGCACCGTCACGTCGCCGAACGCAGTGGCCGGCAGCGAGCGCCGCGCATCCACCATCGCCCGCTCCTCGCGAATCGACCACGCCGGCAGCGTCGCGGCGTACGCGCCGTGCCACGGCAGCGCGTGAACCACGAGGCGATTCTGGTCTTCGTGCGCCACCGACACCGACCAATCGGCGCCCGCCCACCGGCCCAACGCGAGGTCGACACCCACGCCGCGGACATCGTACGGGTCGGTCCGGTCGGAGCCGAACTCCTGCGCCGCCACGCTGTTCACGAGCGGCGACACCTCGGGGATGGCGCCCGCATCGCGATAGTCGCGCATGGCGAACAGCGCAATCGACCGGCCGCTCGACCACTCGTAGCCCACCGAGCCGCGGCCCTTGGCCTGGTGGTCATCGAAGCCCCACCGGCCACCGGCCGCCGCGCCGAGCCCGCCGCCCAAGCGGGCCGAGGCGCCGCCGCCTAACGCGAGGCCTTCGACGCGGTTCACGCGCGCCACGTCGGACACGCGGCGCGCCGCAGGCTCCACGCCGGCCGCCCGCGCCAGTGCCTCGGTGCGCACGAGGTCCCGCGCCTCGTCCTGCACGCGCCGCACGTCCGCTGGCGTGGCGGCTCGCACGTCCGTGGGCAGCGAATCCAGAATGCGGCCGGTCCAATGATAGGATGATGTGATGGTTCGCGGCGCTTCGACGATCTCCGGACCGCCGAACAACGCCGGCGCAAGCCGCGTGTTGATGTCGTAGCAGCAGATGTCCCACCGGCCGCGGATGATGCCGCGCGCCGGAAACTGCATCCACGTCCCGGTGCGCCGGATCTCGATGTCCTGGCGGTAGGGCAGCCAATAGCGGTCCGCGACCAGGGCATTCTCGAGCACGATCGAGATGTCCTCGAGCTCCTTGTCGAGATACGCGGCGTGCGTGAACGCGAACGCCATGCGCACCACCTGCGCGCTCGCCGTGTCGATGTACACCGCGCCGACGATACGCGCCGCGCTCTCGTCGCGCGGTCGCACCGCCACCTCGTACACGAAACGGTTCTGCCCGCCGAGACGTATCGCGAGCGAGTCGCGGATCGCGAAGTCGTACAGATGCAGCCCGTCCGCCGACAACGGGTGCGGCACGTCGCGCACTTCATCGCCCTCGCCCAGGCGAATGAAGTTGGGAAAGTTGTTCTGAACGATGCCCAAATGGTCCTGGTGATACCGGATGTCCGTCGGCAGGAGCAGCGTGTCGCGACGGCCTTCGATGATCTGCTTGCTGAGATTGGGCGCGCGCCAGTAAACTTGGAGCGCCAACTCATCCGACTTCACGACCGACGGCGGATCGGGAAAGCCCTGACCGAGTTGGACTAAAAAGGTGAGATAGCCGTGCGCGGTGGCGCGGTAGTCCACCAGCGTGCTGTCGGCGAGTTGCTCGGCGCGGCCCTTCGTTGCGCGCTCGACCAGCGCCATCGTGCGCGGGTCATCCCATGCCTGCGCGCCGGCGGGTTGGACGGCGGTCGGAAGACCCACCAGGACACACAGCGCGGCGGCGTGCGCCGCGGAGAACCGAAGCATGATCGAGAAATGTCGCGGCCTCGTGATCAGGCGGCAAGCGACGCGATGATGACGCCCGACCGTTTCGTCGCGCTCGCCGAGCGCGGCGGACTCGTGCCCGTGTGGCGCGACTGTCTGCTCGACGCCGACACGCCCGTATCCGCATTCGCGAAGTTGCGGCGCGGGCCGTTCGCGTTTTTGCTCGAGTCGGCGCCGGCCGGCAGCGAGACGTGGGCGCGGTACACGTTCCTGGGCACCGAGCCGCGCGCCGCGTGGCGCCTCACCGATGGCGTCGTGGAGGATTGGGTGCCGGAGCGGGGCTGGTTCGGCGCGCGGCGTCCCGCCGACCCGCTCGCCGACCTGCGCGGCCGCCTAACGGAATACGGGCCGGCGGACGTCCCGGAGCTCGGCGCGTTCTGGAGCGGCGCCGTGGGGTTCTTCGGCTACGACGTCGTCCGATTGCTCGAGCGATTGCCTAACGCGCCGCCGCGTGTCGTGGCCGTGCCGGATGCCCTGTTCGTGTTCACGCGGGCGTTGGTCATCATCGACAACCTGCGGGCGCAGGCGCGCGTGGTGGTCGCCGTTCCGGTTGCACCGGGCCTCGACGAGACAGCGCGCCTCGGCTTGTACGCCGAGGCGGAACGCGAGATCGATGCGGTGATCGCACGGCTGCAAGGCCCCGGCGTTCTGCCGCCGCTCGCGTTGGACCCGTGCGCGCCCCCCGCGCAGGGCGTGTCCTCGTATTCCCGCGAGCGATTCGAGCGCGACGTCGAACGGATTCGCGAGTACATCTTCGCCGGCGACTGCTTCCAGGCGGAGCTCGCACGGCGCATCGCGGTGCCGCTGGATTTCGAGCCGCTCTCGCTGTATCGGGCCCTCCGGGCGCTCAACCCGTCGCCGTACATGTACCACCTCGTGCTCGATGGCATGGAGCTGGTGGGCAGCTCGCCCGAGCTGCTCGTCCGCGTCGCCGATGGCACGGTCACCGTTAGGCCTATCGCGGGCACGCGTCCCCGCGGCGCCACGCCGGAAGACGACGCGCGCTTGAGCGCGGAGCTCCTGGCCGACGAGAAAGAGCGGGCCGAGCACGTGATGCTGGTGGACCTGGGCCGCAACGATGTGGGGCGCATCGCCGCCTACGGCACGGTGCGCGTCACGGACCTCATGATCATCGAGCGGTACAGCCACGTCCTCCACATCGTGAGCCAGATCGAGGGCGCGCTCCGCGACGACGCATCGGCGATCGATGTCTTCCGGGCCACCTTCCCAGCCGGTACGCTCACGGGCGCGCCCAAAGTGCGCGCGATGGAGATCATCGATGAGCTCGAGCCCGAGCGCCGCGGTCCGTACGGGGGCGCCGTGGGCTACATCGCGGCCGGCGACCGGCGCATGGACCTCGCGATCACGATCCGCACGTGCGTGATCGCCGATGGCGTGGCCAGCGTGCAAGCGGCGGCGGGGATCGTCGCGGACTCGGTACCGGCGCGCGAGTTCGAGGAAACGGAAAACAAAATGCGCGCGCTCCTAACGGCGATCGGCCGCGTGCGCGCCGCCGCACGGAAGTGACGTGCCGGGCACGACCGCGGGCGGGCGGACCCTTGACAGCACGCCGGGATATAGACAGTCTATCTAAAGGGTATAGACCGTCTATATATCTGCCGGCGTGGAGCGGCCCGTGGCAAAATCTCCCCCGACGTCGCGGCTCGAGCTGCTCCAAGGCACGCTCGACCTCATCATCCTGCAGACGCTCCGCTGGGGCCCGCTCCACGGCTACGGCATCGCGCAGATGATACGCGCCGCGTCGCGCTATGCCCTCCGCGTCGACGCCGGATCGCTGTACCCCGCCCTGCACCGCCTCGAGCGACAGCGCGTCATCGGCGCGACGTGGCAAACCTCCGATCGCAATCAACGGGTCCGCATCTATCGCCTCACCGCCAAGGGGCGCCGACGGCTGGCGGCCGAGCGATCCCGCTGGGATCGCCTAACGGAGGCCATCGCCGGTATTCTCACCCACCCGGTGGAGCGTGACGCATGACGCCTGGGTGGCCGTTCCGCCGGCCGAGCCGAAGCGCGCTGCTCGCCGACGAGCTGCGCTCGCACCTGGAGATGGACGAAGCCGACCGGGTCGCCCGCGGCGAGACGCCGCGCCAGGCGGCGACGAACGCACGCCGCGACTTCGGCAACGTTGGCCTCGTGCAGGAGCTCACCCGCGACATGTGGACGGGCATCTGGCTCGACCGATTCTGGCAGGACACACGCGTCGGCCTGCGCGCCCTCTGGCGCACCCCCACGTTTACGATCATTGCGGTGCTCTGCCTCGCGCTCGGCATCGGCGCCAACGCCGCGGTGTTCAGTTGGATGGAAGGCGTGTTGTTCCGGCCTTACCCCGGCGTCGCGTCGCAGGACCGGCTCGTTGCCATCGCCGGGACGGTGAAAGGCACGCCCGGGTACAGCTCCCTCTCGTGGCCGGACTTTCAGGATCTCGAGCGGCTCTCCACGGGCTTCTCCGCGTTCGTCGCCGACAAGATCACGGGCGCCACGGCCACGGGACGCGACCGCGCCGACCGCCTCGTCGGCGAGCTCGTCTCGGCCAACTACTTTTCCGCGTTAGGCATACCGCTCGCCCGGGGACGCGGCTTTCTCGCGGGTGAAGACGTCGGCAACGGCACGCATCCCGTCGTCGTCATCAGCTACGCGATGTGGCGCGATCGGTTCGCGCTCGATCCGCGAGTCGTCGGCCGCACCATCGACCTCAACGGCGTCCCGTTCGTCATCGTCGGGGTGGCATCGCGTCGGTTCGCAGGAACCTTTGTCGGCTATGCCATGCAGTTCTGGGTCCCGGCATCCATGCAGGCGGCATTCACCGGCACGTACGAACTCGACGATCGCAGCGCGCCATGGATCGAGGGCTACGCCGTCCTCGCCCCGGGCGTGTCGCGGGCCGCGGCGCAGACATCCGTAACGGTCGCCGCGGCTCGACTGGCGCAGACGTTCCCCGACGTCGAACGCGGACGCGCGATTCGGGTGCTCCCGCTGTGGGAGACGCCGTTCAACGCGGCACGAGAGCTCGCGCCAATGCTGCGCGTCGCCGTCGTGGTGGTGTTGTTCGTGCTCCTGGTCGCGTGCGCCAACGTTGCGAACCTCCTCCTCGTCCGATCCGTTGCGCGACGACACGAGATGGCCGTGCGTCTCGCCATTGGTGCGGGGCGCGCCCGACTGCTTCGCCAGCTGGTGACCGAGGCACTGCTCCTCGGCGCCATCGCGACGGTAGTCGGTCTTGCGATCGCATTCGCATGCCGGAACGCGCTCTCCTTGTTCTTTGCCCCGCGCTCCGGTGCGAGTATCGTCCTCAACAGCAACTTCGATTGGCGCGTGCTGACGCTCAGCCTGGGCGTCGGGCTCGTGTTCACGCTGGTGTTTGCGTTAGTCCCCGCCCTTCGCGCCAGCGACATCGACGTGACCGGCGCGCTCAAGGCCGACGCGCCGAGCCTCGCGGGCGGCCAACGCGGTGCACGCCTGCGGTCGGCGATGGTGATGCTGCAGGTCGCCATGAGCTTCGTGTTGCTCGTCGGCGGCGGCCTGCTGTTCGTCAGCTTGGAGCACATGCGGAACATCGATCCCGGCTTCGCGCTCGACCGAACCTATACCACGTACGTCAACCTGCTCGCAGCGCGCTACGACAGCGCGCACGCGCGGCGCTACGCTGACCGGCTCGTTACCAGCCTGGGAGGGCTCGCCGGCGCACGAGCCGTCGGACTTTCGACGAGCCGGCCGCTCGACCCCGGCGCGCCGTACGAATCCGTTCCCATCGAGGTGGACGGCTACCGGCATGCGCCGGACGAAACACCGACGGCGAGGTCCACGAGCGTCACGCCCGGCTACTTTGCCGCGTTAGGCATCCAGCTCGTCCGCGGCCGCGACTTCCGACTGACGGACAGCGATACGACGCTGCCGGTTTCGATCGTGAGCGAAACCATGGCAGCGCGGTACTGGCCCGGCGCCGATCCCGTCGGCAAGCGCCTGCGCGCCGGAGCACGGTGGACGCGCGTGATCGGCGTGGTGCGAGACATCCGCTTCGAGTCGCTCCTCGATCCCCCGGCGCCACTCTTCTACGTGCCGCTCAGCCAGAACTTCGCGCCGGGGTTCAGTGCCTTCATCAATTCATCCCGGCCGTTGGCCGAGGCCGGCCCGGCGGTCAGCCGTGCGATCCGCTCGCTGGACCCGAGCCTTGCGGCCTACAACGTCTTGCCGATGCGGGACGTGGCGCAGCGGTCCACGTCACCACAGCGGATCGCCGTCACGCTCATTGGCATCTGTGGAGCGCTCGCCGTCCTGCTGGCGGCCATCGGGCTCTACGGCGCGATGTCGTATGTCGTCTCGCAGAGCACTCGCGAGTTGGGCCTGCGCATGGCGTTGGGCGCCGTGCCCGCCGCTGTGCTGCGACTCGTTCTCCGCCGGGGATTGATCGTCACCACGGCCGGCCTCGCAGCCGGCGCGGTGGCAGCGTTAGGCACGACGCGCCTGTTGGGCGACCTGCTCTACGGCGTGAGCCCGCGGGACCCCGTCGCGTTTGTCGCGGCTCTCCTCGTGATGCTCGGCACGACGCTGGCCGCCTGCCTCGTGCCGGGCGTGCGCGCGGCGCGCACCGACATCATCAAGGCGCTTCGCGTGTAGCAGCTGCGTTCTGCCGGCGCCTGCTTCATTCGACAGCCCAGATTCTCGTTCCACGGCCTGAGCTTCCACGCCCCGATCTCCGTCAGCCTTGCGCTCGAGGATGAGTGTGACGTTGCTCTACGCTCTCGAGCGGCAGCGGCGGAGGCTCGATTACCCAAGGGCTGACTTTTTGTTG
>Ga0310810_10011273_pt1 | contig 10449 bp, 10 predicted proteins | sample NCmetagenome_FD_207641 | JGI IMG/M metagenome (GOLD analysis project Ga0310810, IMG submission 207641) | Soil microbial communities from experimental microcosm in Duke University, North Carolina, United States - NC | ecosystem: Engineered > Artificial ecosystem > Soil microcosm > Unclassified ... | reverse complement strand
TGACTGCCATGCCCATGCCGCGCAGCCGCCCTTCGTCTGCCTTCCCGCCGCGACGCCGATTGCGCCAGCCGCTTGCGCGTTCAGCGGCGTCCATGCACTGAGCCAAACCGCAGGAGCGCACGTCCTGACCGCCGAACCAGTGCTCGCCCGCCTGTTTCTGATTGCGCCGGCGTAGGTCGAACGGATCCATTCCGATCCGCTTCGCGATCTCGTCGACGTGCTGCTCGCAACCGAACTGGACCTGCGGCTGGCCAAAGCCGCGGAATGCGCCGGAGCGCAGCTTGTTGGTATAGACGACCTTGCCGTGCGCCTTGACGGCGCGGAATCGATACGGCCCGGAGCACATGCGCAGCATGAAGCTCAGCACGCCGGGACTGTCGTCGGCGTACGCGCCGCCGTCGAGGATGACTTCGACCTCGCGCGCGACCAGCGTTCCGTCGCGCTTCGCTCCGGTCTTCACGCGAACGCGCGCCGGGTGACGGACGCGGACCATCTCGAAGTCGTCGGGACGCGTGAGGATCAGCCGCACCGGCCGCCCGCTTTTCAGCGCGAGCATGACGGTGATCGGCTGCACGTGCGCTTCCATCTTGTTGCCGAATCCGCCGCCGATACGCGGCGTCAGGCAGCGCAACCGCGACATCGGCAGATCGAGGCTCTCGCAAACGTTCGCCTGCACGCGAAACACCGACTGGTTCGCCGACCATAGCGTGACGCGACCGTTGGCGTCGACCTCCGCGAGCGCGCCAACCGGCTCGAGCGCGACGTGCGCCTGCGCGTGGGCTTCGAACCAGTCCTCGAGCACGAGGTCGCATTCGGGCCAGCTCGCGTCGACGTCGCCCTCCGCGTAGCTCGTGCGCGAGCAGAGGTTCCCGTGGCTGCCCGCGTCGAACACTTTTTCGTAGGCCGCGACGTCCTCGTGCAATATGCAAGCGCCCGGCGCAAGCGCCTCTGTCGGTGTGAGAACGGCCGCGAGGTCGCGATAACGGACCTGGATCAGTCGACACGCTGCTTGCGCCTGTGCAAGCGTGTCTGCGGCCACGGCCGCGACCGGCTCTCCGACGTAGCGCACCTTGCCCTTGGCGATCGCATGCTCGTCCTTGATGAACGCGCCCATGCGGGCGTCGGGACAGTCGTCACCGGTGACGATCGCGCGCACGCCGGGGGCTGCAAGCGCCTCGGTCAGGTCATAACCTTCGATGATCGCGTGTGCGCAGCCGCTGCCGAGGATCGCGGCGTGCAGCATGCCGGGTCGCTCGACATCGCCGATATAGCGTGCGCGGCCGTCGGTCTTCTCGCGCGCGTCGACCCGCGGCAGGCGCCGTCCGACGCTCATGATCCACGCGGCCGTGCCACGTGCAGCACCGCGTCGATGATCTTGCGGTAGCCCGAGCAGCGGCACAGGTTTCCCGACAGCGCTTCGCGCACGTCATCGAGCTCGGCCGAAGGGTTGTCGCGCAGGAGCGCGTAGGCGGTAAGCAGCATGCCCGACGTGCAGAAGCCGCATTGCACGGCACCGAGCTCGACGAACGCGTGCTGCAGATCGCGGCCCAGCGCGTCACGGTTCAGCGCTTCGATCGTGGTCAGCGGGCTGTCTGCGCAGTTCGCCGCAAGCGACAGGCATGCGCGGACCGGCATGCCGTCCATCAGCACCGTGCACGCGCCGCACACACCCTGGTCGCAGCCGCGCTTTGCGCCGAGCAGCGCAAGACGCTCGCGCAGCGTCGTCAGCAGCGTTTCCGCACCATCGACCTCGACGCTCTGGATGGCGCCGTTGACATTCAGCCGGCAGGCGATGCTCACGCGGCCCTCTCGAGCTGCGCGAACGCGCGCGCCGCAGCGCGCGCGAGCATGCGCGGAATCAGCATGCGACGGTAATCGGCCGAGCCGCGCACGTCGTCCATCGGCTTTGCGACACGCCCCAGTGCAGCGCCGGCAGCCTGCACGCTCGCTGCATCGCCAAGGCCGCGCGAAAGGAGCGCGTCGGCTTCGTCGCTGAATACTGGCGCCGGGCCGCAACCGCCGAGCGCTGCGCGCGCCGTTCCCGATGACGAAACACTGAGCGCGACCGAGGCGATGCAGATATCGCCGGCCACGCGCACCAGCTTTTCATAGCACGCGGTCCCCGATTCGGACGCCGGCAGGCGCACGGCGGTGACGAGCTCGCCGGGCTCGAGCGCCGTCGTGTACCAGTCGACGAAGAACTCGCGTGCCGACAGGCGTCGTGTCCGTCTCGCATTCGCGATCTCGATCGTCGCATCGACGGCAACGAGCGCGGGCGGCAGGTCGGCGCCCGGATCGCCGAGGCTGATCGAGCCGCCGATCGTTCCCATGTTGCGGACGGGTGGGCTCGCGATGCTGCGCGCGGCTTCGCTTACGCAGCCGAGCGGGCCGCGCAGCCGCGCCTCGGCGGCGACAGCTCGATGCCGCGTCATCGCACCGATCGCGATGCCGCCGTCCGGCGTAGCGCGGATGCCTTCGAGCTCGCCGATGCCGCGCAGGCTCACGAGCGCTGTCGGAGCCAGCAGCTGCGCATTGATGATCGCCACCAGCGACACGCCGCCGGCAATCGCATGCGCATCCGGATTGTCCGCAAGCAGCTCGAGTGCCGCGTGCAGGGTTGCCGGGCGATGCAGGACGGTATCGCTCATCGACTCCCGGCCATGTCGAGGAGGCGCTGCGCGTTGCCGAAGCGGATCTTGTCCTTCGCCTCGTCGGGCATGTCGAGCGCGTCGATCGCACCCAGCGTCGTGCCGAAGATCGAGCCCGGCGGCATCCGCGACGCGGGCGGCACACCGTTGAACGGAGCCTGCCCGAACGGATAGTCGGATCCGTAGACGACCTGGTCGATGCCGATCAGCTCGCACACGGCCCTGATCGATGGCGCACGCACTTCGCCCGCGGTGTCGTAGTAGAACGAGCGGTAGTAATGCTCTGGATCGCGTGCGCATTTCGGCGCGCCCGTCGCCCACGACAAGCGGCCGAGATACGTCGGAATCATGCCGCCCAGGTGCGAGATCAGCAGCGTGACATTGGGGAACCGGTCGCGATGGCCGGACAGCACGAGCCGGCCCACGGCAAGCGTCGTATCCGCCGGCCAGCCGATGCGCGTCAGCAGATCGTAGGCCTGCAGCATCGGGCTGCACGAGAAGTTCAGCGGATGCAGGAAACAGGTCGCATGGAGGCGATCGGCCTCTGCCCAGAACGCATCGAATTGCGGATCATCGAGCGGACGATCCAGCACGTTCGTGGGCAACGTCACGCCGTTCATGTCGAGCTCGACGACGATCCGTCGGAGTTCCAGCGCGGCCGCTTCGCCGTCCACCAAAGGCACGCGGCCGAACGCGCGGAACCGGCCGGGATGGCGAGCGACCGCCATCGCATAAAGGTCGTTCACCTCGCGCGCGAAACGCAGCCGGTCGGCGGGCGTCGGCAACGAGTCGGGCGACGGCCCAGGCAGCGACAGCACGGCCATGTCGATGCCCGCGACGTCGAGCGCGGCGACATAAGCATCGGCATCGAACGCGGGAATCACCGGAACGGCAAGCCCGTGATGGGCGAGGCGCTGGTTGACGATCTCCGCCGAGCGGCGCGGATACGCGTGGCAATGCATGTCGATGATCAATCGATCTCCCGATGCGGCGCCAGAAGGCGAGCCACGACGTCGTCGGCGTATGCGACCTCGCCGATGTGCCACGCGATGTCGGCAAGCGTCGTGCGCTGCGCATCGCCCGCACTCACGAAACCAAAGCCGGTATCGGGAAGCTCGCCGGCTGCCGTGCAATCGGCGACGCAGACGACCTTGTAGTCGCGGAACAACGCGTCGCGGGCGGTGGATTCGACGCAGACGTTCGACCACACGCCACCGATGACGAGCGTGTCGACGTCCATGCAACGCAGGATCGCGTCGAGGTCCGTGCGCCAGAACGCACTGTAGCGCGGCTTCAGCACGAGGCGATCGCCTTCGCGGCGATCGACGTCCGGATGAATCTGCTGGGCGCGGGTCATCGCCTCCAGTCCCTTCGCCAGCCGGCGTGCGGGAAAGAGGTCGTCCATCCGGCTGGATGGCTCCGACGGATCGTGCGCGGTGGCGGTGAAGATCACCGGTACGCCGACCCGGCGCGCGACCGCGATCAATCGATTGAACGTCGGCAGGATCGCGAGTCCACCCGGTGCCGCAAGAGGCGACTCGGGCAGCAGGAACGCATTCTGCAGATCGACGACCAGCAGCGCGGTGCGCGCCGGGTCGATGTCGAAGCGGACTTTTCCCGATCGTGTCAGCGCGCAGCTCCCAGCTTGTCGAGCGCGAACTTGACGTAGCGTTCGTCGACGATCGAATCGACGTCGATCCTGCGCGAGATCATGCCCTGCTGCGCGTACCAGTCGATCTGGTTTTGCAGGCTGTCCTTCAGGATCACCCCGTTCGGGTCGATGTAGCCCCAGTGCATCTTGTCGTAGATCGTGCGATCCTTGAGGCGCGTGTTGCGGGTCAGCAGGTCGATCATCTCCGCGCGGTTGGGCCCGCCGTTGATGGCCGAAACGAATTCGCGCGCGCCCTTGATGTAGGCGACCATGAAATCGCTGGCGACGCGCGGATTCTTCTGTGCCCAGTCCTCGTTGTAGAGCACGACGGCAACCTGCCAGCCGGGGTTCGCAAGGCGCGGAATGTCGCCGGCGCGCTTCAGGAGCCATGCGACGCCGCGCGCCTCGTATTGCGTGACGAACGGCTCGATGGAAATCGCGGCGTCGACGGCTTTGTTCGTGAGCGCGGTTCCCATCTCGGGGTACGGGATCGGCACGATCTCGACATCCTTCAGCGTGAGTCCCTCGGGTTCCAGCGCGAGCGCGAGCATGTACACCGGCGCCGACGACGCCGCGACGACTGCGATCTTCCTGCCTTTCAGGTCGGCGAGCGTCTTGACCGTGCCCTTGAGATCGGGCCGCACCATGATCGCATCCACGCTGTTCGTCGCCGAATCGCGCCCGAATGGCGCGACGATCTTGATCGGAAGGCCGCGCGTGAAGGCGTTGAACAGGCCGGGGCTGACGCCGCCGGCGACGACCTGGATGTCGCCCGTCGACAACGGTGCCATCGCCGTCACGGCCGATGCGAACTTCTCGAGCTGGACGTCGAGTCCGGCCTCCTTGAAGTAACCCTTTTCGATGCCGACGTAGAACGGCGCATCGGGAACGATCCCGAGATCGGCTACCTTCACGACGTTCTGCGCGTGGGCGGCCAGCACCTGCATGAGCAGCGCGACGAAAAGCATTCTCTTCATTCGAGTTCCTCCTTGCGGGCGCGGCATTCGTGACAGGATGCGAAACGGAACTGCCGGCCAACGATCAGTATGGCAGTCATCATCGGCATCGGAAGATCCTGACGCCGACGGGCTTCGGCCGGTGGTCGTTGCACGCGGACTTGTCGTCGGGACAGGCGGAGATGGCGCAAAGGACGTCCATCTCGGCGCGCAAATCCATGTAGTCACCCTTCCTGGATTTCGGCGGTCGGATGTAAATCAGGCCGTCCGGCCCGATGCCGGCGTGCATGAACATGTTGAAGACGTCGGGCACCTCGTGTGCACCGATGCCGTACGGCGCGAGCGCCTCGGCGAGATTCTGCTGGCAGCTCGCGTGCTCGTCGACCCCGTCGCGAAGGCGGTAGATCATCGGGCTGCAGCGTCCTCCGCACGGCACGAAATGCTGCTTGACCGTGTCTTCGAGCACCGTCAGCATGGCGCGCTCCCACGGCGGCCCCGAAAAGAGGGTGCCGCAGTAGAATGCGTTGCCGGTGCCGAGCTTGCAGTTGAACGAGTACGAGAACCAGGCATGGAAACGCTCGCGGTGATCGGCGGCGTTCAGAAAAACGGCATCGAGGCATTGCGCGCCTTCCATTGCGACGATCCGGCACACCCGGTCCTTCGGGATCGTGAACGCGGCTCCCTTGCCTGCCTCGATGACGAGCTCGTTTTCCAGCACGAGACCATTCGGTGCGGCGGTCATCGGACGCTTCCGGTCGTTCGTTCCCGATCGTGGATCAGCTCCCATATCCTTTGCGGAGTCAGCGGCAATTCGCGTGGCTGCACGTCGAAGTCGACGAGCGCGGACGCAACGGCGTTGGCGATGACGCCGGCGACCGGCGCGATGCTGCCTTCGCCGCCGCCCTTGGCGCCGAGCGGGTTGCACGGCGAGCGCGCATGCTCGAGCACGACCGCGCGTACGTTCGGAAAGTCGCTCGCGGTCGGCAGCATGTAGTCGGCGAGCGAGGCGGTCAGCAGCTGGCCGTCATCGTCGTACTGCAGGTGCTCGAGGAACGTGCCGCCGAGACCCTGCACGATGCCGCCGACCGCCTGGCCGACGGCGGTCAGCGGGTTGATCACGCGCCCCACGTCCTCGACGTTGACGTAGTCGAGCACGTCGACGTGGCCGGTGCGCGCGTCGACGGCGACGTGCGCCGCAGCCGCGCCGTACGAGTAGGTGATGTGCGCGTTGGAGAACGCCTCCTCGGCCGAAAGCCCGTCGCCTGCGAGTTCCGCCAGCGCAAGCGATCGCCCGCCATGCTCCGCGCGAAGCTCGGGGCCCAGCGTGATGTCTTCTCGCGGACAGGCGAAGCGCTGCGCGGCCGCCTTGCGCACACGCTTCCCGAGCGACTCGGCGGCTACGAGGATTGCCGAACCGCCCATCGCCGTCGAGCGCGAGTGGTAAGAGCCGAAACCTTCGCTCACGTAGCTCGTCGACCCATGGAACACGCGGATGCGCTCGAGCGGAACGCGCAGTGCATCCGAAGCGATCTGTGCGCAGATCGTCTCGAGCCCTTGTCCGACGCTCGCCGAGCCGACGTACACCGCCAGCGAGCCGTCTTTCTCGACCATGATGCGCGCCGTTTCGCGCGGGCCGGCGGCGCCGCCCGCGACGAAGCACCCGACGCCGAGCCCATGGTAGCGACGATCGATGAGCCTCCCTTGCAGCGCTGCCTTGTCGCGCCAGCCGATTTCGGCGAGGCAGCGATCGAGGGCCATCGCATAGTCGCCGCTGTCGAGCTCGCTCCTTCTCTCTGGCGAGGTCATCGTCGGGAGCGGATAGGGCAGTTGCGTCGGCGAGACGAGGTTGCGCCGGCGCAATTCGACCGGGTCGATGCCGAGTTCGCGCGCCGCCATGTCGAGCAGGCGCTCGCGGAAAAACTCGGCTTCGAAGCGCCCGGGTCCGCGATAGGTGCCGGTGGGCGTCTTGTTCGTGAGCGCCAGGTGCGACGTGATGCGCACGAACGGGACGCGGTAAGGACCGCACAGCGACTGCGCGACGCTGCGTGGGGGAATGGACGCGCTTGCCCGAACATAAGCTCCGGCATCCACCCAGACGTCACCTTCGAGAGAAACGATTGTGCCGTCGCGTTCGCACGCAAGCGCGAGCTCGCAGTCCATTTCGCGTGCGTGATTGGACGCCAGCAGGTTCTCGCGACGGTCCTCGATCCATTTCACCGGGCGCCCCAGGGTGCGTGCGGCGAAGGGCACCATGAAGTCCTCCGGATAGAACTCGCCCCGCACGCCGAAGCTGCCGCCGACGTTCAGCTCGACCAAGTCGATCGACGCTTCGGGCAGCTCCATGCATTTCGCGAGCACGCGTCGCGTCGAGAACGGAACCTTGGCCGCCCCCTTCACTGTCAGGCGAGCGCTCGCGCCGTCCCAGGTCGCGAGCAGTCCGCGGGTTTCCATCGGCACCGCCGTATGGCGCTGCACGGCGAATCGCTCGCGCCGCACGTATGGCGTGTGCTGCGCTCGCGCTTCACCTTTCGCCGCCTCGTAGTGCATGGCGACGTTGCTGCCATGCTTCTCGAAGAGCAGCGTTTCGGCCGCCACGGCGGCGCGCCGATTGGCGATGGCGGGCAGCATCTCGATGTCGAGCGCGATCGCTTCGATTGCGTCTTCCGCTTCGGCAGCCGTATCGGCGACCACCATCGCCACCGGCTCGCCGACGTATCGAACCTTGCCATCGGCAATGACCGGTTGCTCGAACGGCACGAGCTCGGGCGATGACATCAGCCGCAGCGGAATCGTGGGGACCGATCCCTTGGCGAACTTCGCCACGTCGTGCGCCGTATAGACCGCGCGAATGGCCGGCAGCGCGCGCGCACCTGAAGTGTCGATCGCGCGAATGCGGCCGTGCGCGACCGGACTGCGCAGGAAGGCAGCATGAAGCATGCCTTGCTCGTGCACGTCGTCGATGAAGCAGCCACGACCGCGCAGCAGGGCAGCATCCTCGAGCCGCTCGATCGGACTTCCGACGAGGCTCGTCTCGAGCGACTCGCGCGCCGTCATGAATCCGTGCCTCGCTCGCTCCGATAGGCATCGCGCGCGGCGTATACGGCCTCGACGATCGGCACGTAGCCGGTACAGCGGCACAGGTTTCCCGACAGCACTTCGCGGATCCGCGGGCGGTCGGCATCGGGCTCGTTCGTGAGCAGCGCGTGCGCGGTGGTCAGGATGCCGGGCGTACAGAAGCCGCACTGCAATGCGTGATGCCGTCGAAACTCGGTCTGCAGCGGCGAGAGCCGATCCCCGGACGCGAGACCCTCGACCGTCGTGACGCGCGCGCCGTCGGCTTGGACGGCGAGCATCAGGCAGGCACGGACGGCCGCGCCATCGACGATGACCGTGCACGCGCCGCATACGCCGTGCTCGCATCCTACGTGCGTGCCCGTCTGGAGCAGGTCGTGGCGCAGACAGTCGGCGAGCGTCCTGTGGGTCGCCACGTCGATCTGAACGGCCTTTCCGTTCAGATCGAAGCGAATCGATCGCGCCTCGTTCATGACGCCTGGTCGGCGCGAGCACGCGCTTCGAGGAGCGCGCGCTCGGCAAGCGTCTCGACGAGGCTGCGGCGGTAATCGGCGCTCGCGTGGAGATCGCTCGCCGGCTCGACCTCCAGTCGCGCCGCGCGCGCGGCGCGCTCGATTGCCTGCTCGTCCACCGGGCTGCCGTCGAGCGCCGCCTCGGCACGCCGCAATCGGCGCGGGTATTGTGCGGTGCCGATTGCGACGAGGCGCGTGTTCGTCGCGCGGCCGCTTGCGTCGCGGTCGTAGAACGCGACGATGCCCGCGAGTGCGAAGTCGCCACGTCGGCGCGCGAACTCCTCGAACGCCCATCGACGCGAATTCGGCCACGCTGGCAAACGGACTTCCACGATGAGCTCATCGTCCGTGAGCACGGTGGAGAGCGCGCCCCGGAAAAAATCGCTCGCCGATACGACACGCGATCCCTGAGGACCCATCAGCGTCAATTCCGCTTCGCACGCGACCGCGACGCCCGGCAGTTCCGCGGCGGGATCGGCGTGCGCAAGGCTGCCGCCGACGGTGCCCCGGTTGCGGATCTGGTAATGCGCCACGTGGGAGACGGCGTCGACGAGCAGCGGATGCGCGCCCCGCAAGCGGTCATCCGCTTCGATGTCGCACCATCGGACCATCGCGCCGAGACGCACGCCGTCGGCGCCGATCCGAATGCGATCCAGTCCCGGCACGTTGCGCAGGTCGACGAGCAGGGCGGGCTTTGCGAGGCGGAATGCGAGGACCGGAATCAGGCTCTGGCCGCCGGCAATCGGCTTCGCGGTGCCGCGCGCAGCGGCGAGCAGCGCGATGGCATCCGACAGCGACGACGGAGATGCATAGCCGAAGGCGGGAAGCTTCACGAGCGGTAAGATGTAAGTATGCCTACGACCGGCGCCGGACACCGGTAAGCATACTTACGAAATGCCGGTGCCGGCAAGCCGCCGGGACACGCAGCAAGCTCGCGCGCGGCGTCAGCGGGAAGGTATGGAGCCGAAAACGATGGCATCTCTGCTTGCCTATGGCGGCGCGGTGACGGCGGGACATCCGCTCGCTGCGCAGGCCGGGTTGCATGTGCTGAGGTCGGGAGGTAACGCGGTCGACGCCGCGGTGGCCACCGCCGCGGCGCTTTGCGTCGTCATGCCGGACATGAACGGTCCGCTCGGCTACGGCTTCGCGCTCATCGCGATGGCGGGCGAGCCCGCGCCGGTTGCGCTCGACATGCACGGCGTCGCACCGCGCGGGCTCGATCGCGAGCAGTTCGCCGCGGCGCTCCGCTCGCCTGTATCGGGGACCCGCGCGCGCACGGGTCCCATCGTGCGCGGGCCGCGCTCCTGCCTCGTTCCCGGCAATCTGCGCGGCTGGGAGGCGATGGTGCAGCGCCATGGACGCATGTCGTTCGCCGACGTGCTTCGCCCTGCGATCGACTATGCCGAGCGAGGACGTCCGGTCGACGACGAGGGCGCGCGTCACATTCAGCGCCACGTTGCGGAGCTGGGCGGCTTTCGCTCGTGGGCCGACGTGTTCCTGCCGGGCGGCAAAGCGCCGGCGCCCGGTCAGCGTCTGGTCATGACGCAACTCGCGAACACGTTGCGCCTTGTCGCGGACCAGGGGACGGCTGTCGTTTACACCGGCGAGCT
>Ga0310810_10011271_pt1 | contig 10450 bp, 11 predicted proteins | sample NCmetagenome_FD_207641 | JGI IMG/M metagenome (GOLD analysis project Ga0310810, IMG submission 207641) | Soil microbial communities from experimental microcosm in Duke University, North Carolina, United States - NC | ecosystem: Engineered > Artificial ecosystem > Soil microcosm > Unclassified ... | reverse complement strand
CGCGCCTGCTCCGCCATGGGTACTCCGGTTGGGGGATGGTGAATTATCCCCCCGGCGGCGCCGTTAGTCCAGCCGCTGACCTGCGTTTACCGCTTCGGAGCGTATCCGCTGAGCGTGGCCCTCTTGCCACCCCCCTCGTCGCTCACGAGGAGGGTGCCATCGGGCGCGAACGCCAGGCCCTCCGGCTGCCGGTGCGCCTTCCGGTCGAGCCCGCCGGATGAGAGCACCTCTCCCGTCAGCGACAGCTCGGCAAAGGCCTCCTGGGGACCGGCCACCAGCACGAGCGACTGCCCGCCCGGTGCCAGAGCCACGGCCGAGCCGTGGAACGACGACGACCCGGTGCCGGCGAGCCGATCGTAGTCCACCCGGATGCGTGGTGTGGTGTCGGTGGCGCCACGGTCGAGTGGCCAGGCGAACAGCACCACCTGTTTCCGGTAGGCCTCGGTGTGCGGAATCTTGCAGAGGATGAGCAGCGCGCGGCTGGCCGGATCGTAGGTCAGCCCCTCGATCTCGCAGGTCTTGCCCAGGCCGGTGTCGTGCGCGGTGTAGGGCACCGATGCGCCGCCGGCGCCCTCCCGGAACTCGATCAGTACGCCGTTGCTCGAGATCAGGAAGAACCGGTTGCCCACGATCTGGATGTCCTCGAAGTCGCCGGCGAGGGTCCCCTTCCCGCGCTTCTTGCCCAGGTCGGGATCGTGGTCGCCGGCGGCGACGGTGAACGTCTTGAGGACCTTGCCGTGCGCGGCGTCGAGCTGCCAGATCGTGGCATCCTGGTCGCCATGGGCAAAGAGACGGCCGTCGCCGCTGAAGGCGAGGCCCGAGATCTCGTTCAGGTCCTTCGGCAGCCGCACCTGCCAGCTCGGCTCCCCCGCGAGGTCGTAGCGGCCCAACACTCCGCGCGGACCGGGAGCCGGCAGCGACGAATCGACGCTCCCGGTGGCAGCGTTGGAAGGTGCGGACGCGGCCTTCGGCGCGGTGGAGAGCGAGTCGGCCCGCACGGCGGCCTCGGAGCGCGGCCCGCATGCCACCGAGAGGAGAAAGAGGGCGGCGGACAGGGTGACGGCAGTGGCTGATGTCATCCATGTAATATGGCCCGACGCGCGCGCCGTCGTGGTGAGCCGGATTACAGCCGGGATCTGGTGCGAGCCCGGCCGTCGCCTCAGATTGGCCAAAGACCTCTCACCGGATCATCCGATGCGTCTTGCGCCGATCGCGTTCTGCCTCGCTGCCGCCACACTCATCCCGCCGCGCGCCGCCCCGCCCCTCGCACCCACGCCGCCGATGGGCTGGAACAGCTGGAACCACTTTGCCTGCGACGTGAGCGACTCGCTGATCCGGGGGACCGCCGACGCCATGGTGTCGAGCGGCATGCGCGACGCGGGCTACCGCTACGTCGTCATCGACGACTGCTGGCAGGTGGCGCGCGCGGCCGACGGGACCATCGTGGCCGACTCGCTCCGGTTCCCCCACGGCATCAAGGCGCTGGCCGACTATGTCCACGCCCGCGGGCTCCGCTTCGGGATCTACACCGACGCCGGCACGAAGACCTGTCAGGGTCGGCCCGGCTCGCTGGGCCACGAGGTGCAGGACGCCAGGACCTACGCAGCGTGGGGCGTGGACTACGTGAAGGAGGACTGGTGCAACGCGGCAGGGCTCGACGCACGGGTGCAGTACGCCCGCTTCGAGGCGGCACTCCGGCGCACCGGCCGGCCGATCGTCCTCAGCATCTGCGAGTGGGGATCCAATCAGCCGTGGGAGTGGGCGCCGGCCATCGGGAATCTCTGGCGCACCACCGACGACATCGCCGACTCCTGGGGCTCCATGCTCGGCAACCTCGACCAGTCGGCGCAGCACGCCTCGGTTGCGGGTCCGGGACACTGGAACGATCCCGACATGCTGGAGGTGGGCAACGGCGGGATGACCGACGGCGAGTATCGTGCCCATTTCAGCATGTGGGCCATGCAGGCGGCGCCGCTCATCGCGGGCAACGACCTGCGCACCATGTCCGATTCCACCAGGGCCATTCTGACCAACCTCGAAGTCATCGCGGTGGATCAGGATTCGCTGGGGGCGCAGGGGATGCTGGTGTGGACCGACGGCCCCGAGCTGCAGGTCTGGGCCAAACCGCTCCGGGGCGGCGACCGCGCGGTGGCACTCCTCAACCGCGCGGACACCGCGGCCCGCATCACCGCCTGGCTCCGCCGGACGGGCATCCGGACCGACTCGGCCCGGGTGCGGGACCTCTGGAAGCACGCCGATGTCGGAACCTTCAGGGGCCAATACGCGGACACCGTGCCTGCGCACGGTGTCCGAATGCTGCGACTGACCCCCGTGCTCAGCTCACGGTGACGGTCTTCACCATGCCCTTCATGAAGTGCGGCTTGCCGTCCTTCCGATCGGGAAGGAAACAGATCAGCATGTAGTCACCGGGGGTCAGGTCGGCGGTGAAGTACGACACCTCGCCGGGAGCCGCCCCCGCCACACCGCCAATGCCCGATCCGGGCGGCGGGCCGTTCGGCTTCTGCATCCATGCCAGGACATCCTTCTCCTTCTTGCCGGGCGCCAGCCGGATCAGCTCGACCTCGTGCAGCTGCGGTCCGTTGTTGCGCACCTCGATCGTCTGCGGCCCGGCCTTGAGCGGCACCGACGTCTCGAAGCTGTAATCGGAGAGCGTCAGCGTGACGTCGGGCTTCGGCGCGGCGTAGTTCATGGTCGACGGTACTACGGTCAGCGCCCGTTCCATCCCCTTGGCCACATGCGGCACCCCGCCCGGGACATCCACGAAGCAGAGCATGGCGTAGTTGCCGGCCGGCATGTTCATGGTGGCGTTCGACTCGCTCTTGGGATCGGGAGCGTTGGGGCCGCCGACGAACGTGATCCAGGCGGGCATCGGCCCCGGCTTGGCGATGGCCGCCTGCAGATCGGCAAAGGTCTTCGCGCTGTCGAGCCGGACCAGCTGCATGTGGTGGAACGTGGTGCCGTCGTTGATCAGGTGGAACGTGACCATGCCGGCGGGGATGCTGTCGGGGCCGTCGAACTTGAAATCGGCGGCGTGTACCGTGACGACGGGCGGCGCCGACGGTGCGCCGGCACTGGTGGCCGCGGCGGCACCGGCGGCAGTCGCGGCGGAATCGGCGGTGGCCGCCGGCTGGTCCTTCGGCGCGCACGCCGCGGCGGCGGCGATGGCCAGGGTGAGCACAAGGGTGGTACCGTGCCGACGCATGGGTCCTCCGTGATCGGGTTGCGTGAGCGGGGTGATGGGAATCAGGGAGATTGCGGGAACGGACTCCGCCTGTCAACTCCGTTCCCGCGGCACGTCCGTCGTTAGATTCGACTGATGACCGAACCCCTCCCGCTGACCGGCATGCACCACGTCAGCGCGCTGAGCGCCGACATCGGCCGTACCCACGACTTCTACACCCGCGTCCTCGGCCTTCGCCCGCTGATCCGCACCGTGAACCAGGATCAGCCGACGATGTATCACCTGTTCTTCGGCGACGGGGCCGGCTCGCCCGGGTCGGACATGACGGTGTTCGACATGCCGCATGCGGCGCCGGAGCGCCCGGGCAACAACAGCATCACGCTCACCACCTTCCGCGTCCACGGCAGCGACGCCTTCGACCACTGGCTGGCCCGCTTCGGCGAGCTGGGCGTGCCCCATCGGCCGGTGGCCGAGCGCGATGGCCGCCGCGTGCTCGACTTCGCGGATTTCGCGGGGACCCAGTTGTCGCTGGTGGAGGACGGCGGCGGCGATCAGTCGTTCCCATGGGACCGGAGCCCGGTGGAAGCGCCACACCAGATCCGGGGACTCGGATACGTCACCCTCACCGTGCCGGCACTCGCGCCGACGGAGGAATTCCTGACCCGTGCGCTTGGGCTGGCGCACAGCCATGCGTATCCGGTCGCTGACGCACCGGCCCACGAGACCCACGTCTACGTCGTCGGCAACACGGCCGGCCCGGGCGGCACCCACGCGGAGGTGCACGTCACCGTCCGCGACGACCTCCCGCCCGCGCGCTATGGCTCGGGCGGGGTCCATCACGTGGCGCTCCGAGTGCCCGACCAGCCGATGGAGCACTGGGTCGCCCGCCTCGACGAGCTGGGCTATCGCAACAGCGGCGTAGTGGACCGTCACTACTTCACGTCGGTCTACGTGCGCGAGCCCAACCATGTCCTCTTCGAGCTGGCCACCGAAGGCCCCGGCTTCGAGGTGGACGGGCCGATCGATCCCGCGCGCCTGTCGCTGCCGCCGTTCCTGGAGCCGCGCCGGGCCGAGATCGAGAGCAAACTGCGGCCGATCGAAACCGGGAATCCCGGAAGGGAGCAGCCATGGAGCTGAAGGGCATTCACCACCTCACCGCGATCTCGGCCAGGATCCGCGACAACCATCAGTTCTACACCCGCACGCTGGGCATGCGGCTGGTGAAGCGCAGCGTCAACCAGGACGATGTGAGCGCCTATCACCTGTTCTACGGCGATGCCGTCGGGAGCCCCGGCAGCGACCTCACCTTCTTCGACTGGCCGGTGCCGTCCGAGCGGCGGGGCACCCGGTCCATCGCGCGCACTCATCTCCGGGTGGACGGCCCGGCTGCGCTCGACTGGTGGTCCGCCCACCTCGCCGAGCGCGGCGTGGCGGCCCAGCCCATCGTGGAGCGCGACGGCCGCGCCACGCTCGGCCTCGAGGACCCCGAGGGCCAGCGCCTGGCCCTGGTGGCCGATGGCGCCGGCCCCTGGAAGCCCTGGGATCGGAGTGTCGTGCCACCCGAGCACCAGGTGCGAGGGCTCGGCCCGATTCTCCTGAGCGTTCCGGCGCTCGCGCCCACCGATGGCCTGTTGCAGCAGGTGCTGGGCATGCGGCCGGCGCGGGACTATCCGCATCCCGAGCAGCCGAAGAACACCGTGCACGTGTACGAGATGGGTCCCGGAGGCGCGGCGGCCGAGGTGCACATTGCGGTCGAGCCGGGCCTCCCGCCGGCGCAGCAGGGTGCGGGCGGCGTGCACCACGTGGCGTTTCGGTCGGATGACGCAGACTACGACGCCTGGGCCGACCGGCTCAACTCCACCGGCGTGCCCAACAGCGGGATGGTGGATCGCTACTGGTTCCGGAGTCTCTATTTTCGCGAGCCCAGCGGGATCCTGTTCGAGATCGCCACCGACGGCCCCGGCTTCGGCGTGGACGAGGATCTCGCCACTCTCGGCGAGCGGGTGGTGCTGGCGCCATTCCTCGAGCCGCGGCGGGCGGAGATCGTGTCCCGCCTCAAGCCCATCGACTGACGGTCCACCCCGGCTTCGGCGGGGTGACCTGGGTCACCGCCCCGAGTTGTCTTTCGGCCCGATACTCCGTTTCTCGCCCGACCGGTATTCGCCGGGCGGAACCTTCCACGGAGGTGGTCAATGGGACTGCTCGACAAGATCCTGGGTAACGACGAGCCGGCCAGGAAGGCCGACTTTTCCGACGTAAAGAGCGGCAGCTCATCGACCGCTCCGGCGCCGGCACAGACTGGAAGCATGGGCGCATCCACCGGCCGCACCTACACCGTGGTGAGCGGGGACAGCCTGTCGAAGATCGCCAAGCACCAGTACGGCGACGCCAGCAAGTGGCACGCGATCTACGATGCCAATCGCGACAAGATCAAGAACCCCGACCTGATCCACCCGGGCCAGGTGCTCACCATCCCCGACATCTCATGAGGAATCCCGCCATGTTGCGTCGCTTCTGGCTGGTCCCGGCATGCGTCGGCCTGGTGGCCGCCACCGCCTGCTCGAAGAAGGCCGATAGCGGCACCGACACCGCCGCGAGCACGCCGGCCACCACGACGATGGCCCAGCCGGTCAGCGTCACGAACGTACAACTGGGCCGGGCCGTCGGGGCCGACGGCAAGGTCAGCGACGAGACCAACGACTTCAAGCCGAACGACACGATCTACGCCTCGGTCGCCACGGACGGCGTGGCCCAGAATGCCACGCTGAGTGCGCGGTGGACCTATCAGGATGGACAGGTGGTGGATACGACGTCGCGGGCCATCGCACCGACCGGTGCCGCCGCCACGGAATTCCACATCTCGAAGCCGAGTGGCTTCCCCAAGGGGAACTACAAGGTGGAGATCATGCTGAATGGAGCTACCACGCAGACGAAGGACTTCAAGGTAGACTGATCGGTCATCAGGCGGCTCATGCGGCAGGGGCACCCGATCGGGTGCCCCTTGTCACGTCGGTTGGGACAGGGCGTCCCGGACCGATTGCAGCAGCCGGTCCATCGTGAACGGCTTGATCAGGACGGGCGTCCCGCGGGCAGGAGCCGCACCTGAATCCTCGTCCTCGTGGCCGATACCGGCCACCCGCAGCACCCGCTGTTCCGGAACGATGGACCAGATGCGTGTGAGGCATTGGTCGCCGCTCATGCCCGGCATGCGCTGGTCGCAGATCACCAGGTCGAACCGCCGCCCCTCGTCGAACAGCGCCAGGGCCGCGGACGCGGTCGAGGCGGCGGTAGCCGCGTACCCGCTGGCCTGCAGCATGCGCGTCAGCACATTGCGTACGGCGTCTTCATCGTCAACCACGAGCACGGTCTCTGCTGCCACAGTTGGTCCCCGGTCCTGCCTGCGATATGGTTCGTCAACGACGTCGGGCGAATCAGTACCGGGTTGGACCCGCGGACGCAATCCTCCGAGACGAGGTTCTCATGAACGACGACGGTGTTCCCCCGCTTCCTGATCTGCTCGCCCTCCGCACCGACCGCCGGGCCTTCCTCTCGCGAGCCGCGGTGCTCGGAACGGCGCTCCCCGCCCTCGGAACTGCACTTGCCGCCTGCAGCGAGCCGCGCAAAGCCGGCGACACGGACACGCACGACAAGCCGCAGGCGCCGGAGCCCGGACGTGACCGCCCGCCCCACGAGCACGGCAACGACGATGCCGCGCCGGTGGGAGCCGGCGCGGCCGGCTACACGAGATACGATCCGGCCCTTCCACCGGCCGGCTCCGCCCGGCATGTCCAGGTAAGGATGACCGTGAAGGAGCTGCCGGTGCACCTCAATCGCGACGTGGTGGTCCCCGCGTGGACCTTCGACGGAACGGTCCCCGGGCCGATCGTGCACGTCCGCCAGGGGGACACGGTCGAGTTCACGCTCGACAATCAGGGGACCCTGCCCCACTCGATGGATTTTCACGCCGCGCAGATCAACCCCAAGGTGGCCTTCCGCTCCGCACTGCCCAGGCAGTCGCTGAGCTACGCGTTCACTCCGCGGTATGCCGGCGCGTATCTCTATCACTGCGGCACCCAGCCCGTGCTGATGCACATCGGGAGCGGCATGTACGGTGCGATCATCGTGGACCCGCCGGTGCCGCTCCGGCCGGCCAAGGAATTCGTGCTGGTGCACAGCGAGTTCTACGTATCGAAGGACGGGAAGGGCGGCTGGCAGTTCGACTACCAGCGCATGCTCGGCACCCTGCCCGACTACGTCTCGTTCAACGGCATCGCCAATCAGTACATGGACGACCCGATCCGGGTGAAGCAGGGCGACCGCGTGCGCTTCTATCTCGTCAATGCCGGCCCGTCACACCCCTGCTCCTTCCACATCGTGGGCGAGCAGTTCGACACGGTGTACCTCGGCGCACCGCCCGGCAACGCGATCCAGGGCGTGCAGACCTTCGGCGTGGCGCCAGGCGGCGGGATGATCTTCGAGCTCGACTGCAACGTGAAGGGGGAGTTTCCCTTCGTGAACCACGGGTTCGGTCACGGCCAGAAGGGCGCGATCGGCTTCCTCGTGGTGGAGTGAGCGGTGCACCGGCTGGTTCGGCGGTTCCTCAAGACCGGGATCTTCTTCCTGGGCGTCGGGCTCCTGCTCGGCGCCTGGATGCTGGTGCGACGGGAATTGTGGGGCATCTACCCGACGACTTACCTCATGAGCGCGCACACGCACGCGATCCTGGTCGGGTTCGTGATGATGATGATCCTCGGCATAGCACTCTGGATGTTTCCCCGGCCTGCGCGGGAGGACGTTCGATACCGGCCCGGGCTCGCCGCGGCGGCCTACTGGCTCGTGACCCTGGGCACCGCCCTGCGGCTGGCCGGCGAGATCGCGCGCTCCGGCATGGACGGAATGGCCCTGCGCGTGGTGGTGGTGGCCGGTGGGCTGGCGCAGGTGGCGGGAATCGGACTCTTCTTTGCCACGATGTGGACCCGGATCCGGGCCACCGGCAGTGCGGCGCGGGAGGAGCGCGGGGAGCGGTTCTGAGCGGAGCTGTCAGGCCCCGTTCGGCATCTGCCGCGCGTCGAGCAGCTCGCGCACCTGCTTGGCCAGCGCGTCGGGATGGAACGGCTTCTGCTGGAACGGCACGCCGGGATCGAGCAGGCCCCGCCGCACCACGTCCTCACCGGTGAAACCCGACATGTAGAGCACCGGCAGCCCCGGCGTCCGCTCGCGGAGCCGGGTGCCGAGCTCGCGGCCGCCCATCGTCGGCATCACCACGTCAGAGACGACGAGATCGGGCTGGAGCGGAATCCGCTCCAGCAGCTCCAGCGCCTCGGCGCCGTGTGACGCCTCGTGCACCGTGTACCCGCGCTCGCGGAGCACCCGGCACGCCAGCAGCCGCACCATCTCTTCGTCCTCCACCACGAGCAGCGTCTCCCGGCCGCCCGATGGGGTTTCCCGTACGAGATCGGACGGCGGTACGGCCAGATCGGCAAAGGCCGGGAGATACACCTTGAACGTGGTGCCGAGCCCGGGCTCGCTGTACACCCAGATGTAGCCGCCGGTCTGCTTGACGATGCCGTAGGCCGTGGAAAGGCCGAGGCCCGTTCCCTCGCCGAGCGGCTTGGTGGTGAAGAACGGCTCGAAGACGCGGAGCTGCACGTCGTGCTCCATGCCGCAGCCGGTGTCCGTGACGATCAGCGTGTTGTAGGGTCCGTGCGAAATGTCCACGCCGGCGTGCCGCCGGACGTAATCATCATCGAGCATCACGGAGCCGGTCTCGACGGTGATGGTGCCGCCGCCCGGCATGGCGTCGCGCGCGTTGAGGACCAGGTTGAGCAGCACCTGCTCGAGCTGGCTCGGGTCGGCGCGCACCGACGACAGGAGCGGCACCAGCGAGAGCCGGAGCGGATAGGCCGACCCCAGGAGCCGTGACAGCATCCCCTGGGTTCCCTGCACCACCGCGTTCAGATCCAGCAGTCTGGGCTGCATGACCTGCTGGCGGCTGAACGCCAGCAGCTGGCGGGTGATGTTTGCCGCGCGGTCCGCCGCGCGCGAGATCTCGGCCACGTCCTCGTGGCGCCGGTCGCTCGCCGGCAGGTCGCGGAGCAGGAACTCGCTCAGCCCGAGCACTACGGTCATCATGTTGTTGACCTCGTGCGCCACGCCGCCCGCGAGCCGACCGATGGCCTGGAGCCGCTCCACGCGGCGCAGATTTTCCTCGGTGCGCTTGCGGTCATCGATGTTGACGATGCTCAGGCAGACGCCGATGACGCCGCCGTCCTCCGCCACCACGGGGATCAGGTGCGCCTCGAACCAGCGGTCGACGCCGGCCCGATTGGTCACCCGGCGCTCGATCATGATCGTCTCGCCGCCCAGCGCCTGATCGAAGAACTGCGACCACTCCTCCGCCACGCCCGGCGGGAGCAGCTGCACCAGCACGTCGCCCTCGCTGACCTCGTTGCCGGTGACCCAGTTGGCCCAGTTGCTCGCGATCTTGTTGATCGTGAGCACCACGCCCTGGCGGTCGAGCAGCACGAAGTCCTGGACGGCGTTGTGGAAGATGGCCCGGAGGTTTGCCTCCGACCGGCGTAGCGCCTCCTCGGCGGCACGGCGCTCGGCGCGCGCGCGCTCCCGCTCGAGCGCGGCCTCGATGGCCGGCCCGATCCGCGCCAGATTGTTCTTGAGGAGGTAGTCCGACGCGCCCGCCCGCATGCAGCCCACGGCGGTCTCTTCGTTGATCGACCCGGTCACTACGATGAACGGCGTGTAGGGCGCCGCCTCCTTGGCCAGCCGGAGCGCGGCCATGCCGTCGAAGCCGGGGAGCGTGTAGTCGGCCAGGATGAGATCGGGGTTGAATGCCCCGATTGCCTCGACGAACGCATCCCGGTTGTCTACCCGGCGCGCCGTGAACGGAATCAGCGCGCGCCCGAGCTCGAACTCGAGAAGCTCGGCGTCCATGGGGACGTCCTCCAGCATCAGGATGCGGAGCGGCGGGGACTGAACCAAGGACAGGACCGGAACGGGGATGAGGGTGAGGGGACCGCCAAATGTCGGCCGGGCAGCACCCCAAGTCAACCGGATCGGCGCCATTGCCCCGCCCGGTCACTCCGCATTATTAGTAGAATACGGCCTTACCCCCAACCCCATCGGCTTTCCCGGGCCCGCCTGGCCCGAAGCCTCCCCCGGAGCATGTATGACCGTCATCCGTTCGAGCAGCAACGGCAGCGACGCCCGTCCACCCCGGCGCCGGAAAGGGCG
>Ga0310810_10011270_pt1 | contig 10450 bp, 10 predicted proteins | sample NCmetagenome_FD_207641 | JGI IMG/M metagenome (GOLD analysis project Ga0310810, IMG submission 207641) | Soil microbial communities from experimental microcosm in Duke University, North Carolina, United States - NC | ecosystem: Engineered > Artificial ecosystem > Soil microcosm > Unclassified ... | reverse complement strand
GCGCACCGTCGAGTTCCTCGGGGCGCCCGATGCGCCGCTGGGGTATGCGCTTGATCAGCGCCTGGCCCGCTTCGCTCGCGAAGAACTCACGATTGATGCCGGTCTCGACGTAGCCCGGCGCGAGCGCATTGACGCGAATGCGGTGGCGCGCAAGTTCGAGCGCCATTGCTTTCGTGAGCTGGATCAGCCCGGCCTTGGATGCAGCGTAGCTCGGCACTTGCGCGGAGACGCGCAATCCGAGGATCGACGCGATGTTGACGATGCTGCCGCCTTGCTGATGCTGCACCATGTGCCGCGCAGCTGCCTGCGCGACGCGCCAGGCGCCGTTCAGATTGACCTCGATCACGTGTTGCCAGTCCTCCTCCGTGTGATCGAGCAGCGGCTTGGTGATCGCAATGCCGGCGTTGTTCACGACGACGCTGATCGGCCCCAGCGCCGAAGCCGCTGCGTCGATCGCCGCCCCGACGCTCGCAGCGTCCGTCACGTCGAGTGCAACGGCCTCCACGCGATGTCCCGACGTCCGCAGCGTGTCGCGGATCGGCGCGAGCGATTCGAGCCGGCGGGCGGCAATGGCGACGTTCGCACCGGCGTTGGCGAGCGTCTGCGCGAAATGGCTGCCGAGGCCGCCGTTCGCGCCGGTGACGAAAGCGGTGCGGCCCGCCAGCGAGAGTTCCATGACGGCTGTCCTCGTGCGCTAGCGGTTCGGCGTGGCCGCTTCGCTGCGCAGCACTTTCGGGTTCGAGATCGTGACCCAGTCCGCGGCCGTGTGCGATAGCGCCGCGTTGAGCGCGTCCGCGCGCTGCGGCGGATCGAAAGTGCCGGCGCGGATCGCGTCGCGAACGGCCGCGCGCAGCGGCGCGAGATCGGCCCGGAGAGGATCCGCCGAAGGCGCGACGGGCCGTCCGATGCCATCGAGAAGATTGCGCAGGCGCGCGGCCTCGCTTTGTGCCGCATCGAAGCCGAGCCGGTGCTCGCGTGCGGCGATCGCCATGACGTTGGCGATCATCCGCGCGACGTAGCGCCGATCTTCCGGCAGCGCGGGAAGAAGTTCGCCGAGCAGGGCCTCGCGAGCGGTCGCCATCAGGTCGGCGGCATCGGAGATGTCCCTCATGCTGCGCTCCTCGCGATCAGCTGCAGAACTTCGTACTCGAGCTCGTGCACGATCCTGCCGGTCAGCGCGAGCTCGAGGGACCGCTCGCCGCCCCCGAGATGCCGCTGCGCCTGCTGGAGTGCGATAACGGCCCAGCGAATATGCGCCACCAGCTGCCAGTAATCGAGGTCGGCGCGCGAGATGCGCCAGCCGGCGACCGACTCGTAGCCGCGCAGAAAAGGGTCGAGTGGCGCAATGCCGCCCCCCTCGCGGTCGACGCCGGCGAAGCGCCAGCAGCGCGCGGTGAACCAGCCGAGATCCTCGCGCGGATCGCCCCACGCGGCGAATTCCCAGTCGAGCACGCCGGTGAGCCGGCCGGCGTGGACCAGATAATTGCCCGTGCGGTAATCGCGGTGAACCAACACGACGGCGGGCGGGAGCGTCGCGTGCCGCTCGCACCAGCGCAAGCCCCACTCCAGCGCCGGATAGGCGTCGTCGAGGCGATCCAGGTATGCGCGGTATTCGGCGACCGCGCCGAGCGCCGGGTTCTCGGCGGGCGGCGCCAGCACGTCCAGTTCGGCAATCGGGGGACGGATCGCATGGATGCGCGCGAGATTGGCGCCGAGCGCGTGCGCCAATGCGTGGGCGTCGGGTACGAGCCCGGCCTCGCGCGTCAGTCGATGGCCGGGCGCGATGCCGGGCAGCCGCTCCATGATGAAGAACTCGCGCCCGATGATGTCAGGCTGACGGCACAGGAACAGCGGCTTTGGCGCCGCAACACCGGCGGCGTATGCGGCGCGCAGCACGGCGAACTCCTGCGCGCGCGTGAGACTCGCTGCGACGCTCGACGGCGCGTCGGTGCGCAGCACGAAGGCATGCGGGCCGCGCCATGGACCGTTGGCGATCTCGACGTCGAGCGTGTAGTTGTCCTGAATCGCGCCTCCCGGCATGCGCTCGTAACGGGTCACGCGGACATCGTTCGTGTGCATCTGCGTGCACAGCCAGCGCTCGATGGCCGTGGCTGCGGACGTTTCCATTGCGTTATCTGGCAGTGTCCCGTGCATTTCGGCTCGACTCAGGACGTCGCGTGCGGCGCGCGACGTCCGCCGCGCAGAATCCGTCGCGCAATGCTGTAACGGTGCACTTCCGAAGGACCGTCGTAGATGCGAAACGCGCGCAGGTCGGCGAAGATGCGCGCGACCACAGTCTCGCTGGTCACGCCCTGTCCGCCCAGTATCTGCACGCAGCGATCGGCGACACGCCAGGTCGCTTCGGACACGATGACCTTCGCACGGCTCGACTCATGCAGCGCCAGCTCGCCCTGGTCGAGGAGCCACGCACAATGCCAGATCGCCAGACGTGCGACGTGCATGTCCATCTCGTTGTCGGCGAGCATGAATCCAACGCCTTCGTGCTCGCCGATCGGTTTGCCGAAAGCGTGCCGCCGGCGCGCATAATCGACGGCCACGTCGTGCGCCCGGCGCACCGCGCCGAGCCAGCGCATGCAGTGTGTCAGGCGCGCCGGCGACAGGCGCACCTGCGCGTACCGATAACCGCGCCCGATCTCCCCGAGCACGGCGTCGCCGGGAACGCGCAAGCCGTCGATGCGCACGACGCCGTGGCCGCCGGGGAAGCATTCGTCGAGGCTCGACATAGCGCGCTCGACGATGATGCCCGCCGCGTTCATGTCCGACAGGAACATGGTCGCCCCTGCACCCTCGACGTTCGCCATGATGATGGCGAATGCGGCGCCTTCCGCGCCGGTGATGAACCACTTGCTGCCGTTGATGACGAAGTCCTCGCCGTCGCGGGTGGCCCTGGCAACAAGCATCGAAGGGTCCGAGCCGGCGCCAGGCGGCGGCTCCGTCATGCAGAAACACGAGCGGATCGCGCCGCTCGCCAGCGGGCGCAGCCAGCGGTCCTTTTGCGCAGGCGAGGCGACCGCTTCGAGCAGATGCATGTTTCCCTCGTCGGGCGCGAAGACGTTCAGGGCAACCGGCCCGAGCGGCGAGTAACCGGCCTCCTCGAACGCGATCGCGCGCCCGACGTGGCTGAGCGCGAGGCCGCCGTATTGCCGCGCGACGTGCGGCGCAAGCAATCCGGCCGCGCGCGCCTTCTCGATGAGCTCCCGGCGCAACTCCTCGGTGGGCCCGTGGCGCGTACGCCGCGGATCGTTCTCGAGCGGGATGACCGCGTCGGCAATGAACGCGCGGATGCGCGTCTGGAGGGCCTGCAGTTCCGGCGCAAGGGCGAAGTCGATGGCCATCAGACGTCGAAGAATACCGTCTCGTTCGGCCCCTGGATATGAATGTCGAAGCGATATACGCTCATGCCCGCGCGCGCCTCGCGCTGGCCGATCAGCGTGCTGCGCCGGACTTCCCACTCGATCAGGTTGAGCACCGGATCCTTCGCGTTCGCCTCGGCCTCGTCGGAAAAGTACATGCGCGTGTTGAGGCCGAGGTTGATGCCGCGCGCGACGATCCACAGGTTCACGTGCGGCGCCATCGTCCGGCCGGTGCGTCCCTCGACCGGTCCGGGCTTCACGGTGTCGAAGAACCAGATGCCCGACTCGAAGTCCGAGCACGCACGACCCCAGCCGCGGAAGGTGTCGTCGAGCGGCTTGTCCTGCAGATCGGCGGGGTGGCGGTACTTCCCGGCGGCGTTCGCTTGCCACATTTCGAGCAGCACGTCGCGTAGTGGCGTTCCCGACCCGTCGATGACGCGGCCCTCGATGCGGATGCGGTCGCCCCGAGTGCCTGACCCGGCGAGCACGTTGGAGAAGTTCTTCTCAAAGATGTCGAAACCTGCCGCATGGGGCGCGAGACCGATGTGCACATAGGGCCCGGCGGTTTGCGAAGCGGTTTCCTGCAGTTGCTCGGGTGTGTTGACCATGCTCATTCCGATTGCATCGCGGGCTGTCCCTGCACCGCGCTCTCGAACCAGGTCGCGCGGGCGCCGCGCAGCACGATGTCGAAGCGATAGGCCAGGCTGTCGAGCGGCACGCCGGAATTGCGATCAAGGCGCGCGATCAATTGGCGAACGGCGGCCTCGTCAGGAATCGTGCGCAAGATCGCATCCTGCGATATCAGCGGATCGCCCTCGAAATACAGCTGCGTGATGAGCCGCTGCACCCAGCCGCTCCCGGAGATCGAGTAATGAATGTGCGCCGGCCGCCAGTCGTCGACGCTGTTGCGCCACGGATAGGGTCCGGGCTTCACCGTGCGGAAGACGTAATGCCCGTCGCGGTCGGTGAGCATGCGGCCGCAACCGCCGAAATTCGGGTCGATCGGCGCGATATACGTGTCGTTGCGGTGGCGATAGCGGCCGCCCGCGTTCGCCTGCCACACCTCGACGAGCGCGTTCGGCACCGGACGGGCGAACTGATCGCGCACGTAGCCGTGGACGATGATGCGCTCGCCGACCGGAAGGCCGCCGTGCGCATAGTTGAGGATCAGGTCGTTGTCGAGCGGCCCCAGGTCGTCGCTGGAGAACACCGGGGCGGTGATCTCCGAAAGCGAGTTCAGGAGCGCGATCGGCGCGTTGCGCGGTGAGCGCAGCACCGTCGTCTTGTAGCCAGGCGCGAACGCCGGCGGATGGGCCGACCGGTTGCGGGCGCAGAATTCGCGCGGAGCGGCTTGCTCGCTCATTTCGCCTCCCGCGCGGCCGCCGTCTGCGTTTCGGCTTCGCCCGGCACCGGTGCGTGGAGCGTCTCCTCCTCGATTGGTACCTTCAGCGCATTCAGCACGCGCGGCACCATCGCGTAGAACCCGGCGGTCAGGGCGAGCTCGACGATCTCGCTCGATGTGAAGTGCCTCTCGAGCGCCGCGTAGACGTCGTCGGAGACGTCGCCGTGCATCATCGCTTCGGTGAGCGCGAGCGCCGCGCATTCGGCGTCGCTGAACCGCGGCGATTGACGCCAGAAGAACAGGTCTTCGATCTGTTCCGGCGGCACTCCCTGCTGTCGCGCCCAGCGACGGTGCTGGTGCCATTCGTAGGCCGATCCCTCGAGCTGCGCGCCGCGCAGGATCATCAGTTCGCGCAACGTGCGCGCCGTCGTGCAGTCCCGGCGCAGCGTGTACGCGAATTCGATCCACGCGGACAGCAGGTGCGCATGGTGTCCGAGAACGCGGTAGAGGTTGAGGAACTCGCCGTTCAGTTCGCGAATGCGCTTCTTGTTCCGCTCGTCGATCTCCTTGAGCGGCAGCCGGGGATTGATTTTCGATGCCGGCCGTGCCTTGGGTACGGTCTTGCTTGCTCTGTCCATGTTTCGCTCTCCGGCGGGGCTCGAATCGTCAGGTCACGCCGTGCGCAGGCGATCGCGCAGTTCCTTCTTCTGCACCTTTCCGGTCGACGTCTTCGGCAGCGGGCCGAAGATGACCCGCTTCGGTGCCTTGAAGCGCGCGAGTCGGGCGCGCACATGTTCGATCAGCTCCGTGTCGCTGGCGGTCGTACCTTCCTTCAACGTAACGAATGCGACCGGTACTTCCCCCCACTTTTCGTCGGGACCTGCGACGACCGCCACTTCCAGGACGGCATCATGGGTGGTCAGCGCCTGTTCGACCTCGACGGACGATATGTTTTCCCCGCCCGAGATGATGATGTCCTTGGCGCGATCGCGCAGCTCGATGTAGCCGTCCGGATGCATGACGCCGAGATCGCCGGTGCGAAACCAGCCGTCGGGGCATGCCTTCTGTGTCGCCGCGTCGTCCTTGTAGTAGCCCAGCATGACGTTGTTGCCGCGAATAGCAATCTCGCCCATCGATTCCGCATCGGCCGGCACGTCGACGCCTTGTTCATCGACGACGCGGATTCGTTGTCCGATGACGTTCGCAACACCCTGCCGCGCCTTGAGTCGCGCCTGCTCCGGCAGCGGCAGCTCGTTCCACTCGCTGCGCCAGTCGCAGATCACCGCGGGGCCGTACGTTTCCGTGAGCCCGTACAGGTGCGTGATGTCCATGCCGAGTTCCGCCAAGCGCTCGAGCAACGCGGGGGTCGGTGGTGCGCCGCCCGTGCCGATGCGCACCGGACGGGGCAGCCGGCTCGCGCCCGGATCCCAGATCGTCATCGTGAGCACCGTGGGTGCGGCGCAGAGATGTGTGACGCCCGATTCGCGCATCGAGCGCCAGATCGCACTCGCCTCGACCTTCGCGAGGCATAAGTGAACGCCACCCATCGCGGTGACGGCCCACGGGAAGCACCAGCCGGTGCAATGGAACATCGGCAGCGTCCACAGGTAGACCGAATCGCTGGTGAGACCCATGTGCGCGGCCATCGCGAGCGCCTGCAGGTATGCGCCGCGATGGTGATACATGACGCCTTTCGGACGCGCGGTGGTGCCGCTCGTGTAGTTGATCGCGAGCATCGAGCGCTCGTCCGCGACGGCGTGCTCGAACGGCTTGCCGGCATCGATCAATGTCTCCATCGCGTCGGCATCGCCGCCGGCGCACGCCAGGCGCACGCGGGGTCCGACCGCCGCGCCGGCGCTTTCGGCCGTCGCCCGGAAGTCCTGATCGAAGATCAGCATCGATGCGCCGGCGTGATCGAGAATGTAGGCCATGTCCGCGGCGGTGACGCGGGTGTTCAGGCCGACGAGCACGGCGCCGGCGAACGGAACCGCGTAGTGGGCCGCGAGCATGACGTGCGTGTTCCCGGCCAGGATCGCAACGCGATCGCCGGCGCCGATCCCTGCCGCACGCAACCCGCCGGCGAAGCGCAGGCAACGGTCGAGGAAGGCGCCGTAAGTGAAGCGCGTTGCGCCATCGACGACTCCCACGCGGTCGGGGAACACGTGCGCGGCGCGGTGCAGGAACGACGTCGGCGTCAGAGGCTCGTAATTGAATTCGGGTCGCATGGTGCTGCTCGTGGGCAATTGCTCAGGTGTCGAAGGACGGACAGCGTGCGAAGTTGGGACGCCGGCCGGCGGCTGAGGAGGGAAGCGCGCACGAACGGCAGCGCTATTCCGCCGTGCCTCCGCGCGGACGGATCGCCCGCCGGACAGCGACGTTGCCGCGCGCCGGCGTGCGTACTCACCATTTCGTACATTTTGTGCGATCATGCTCGGCAGCGAAGATCCCTGTCAAGAGCGCGCCTGCGGCTTCCTGAGCACGTGAATGACGAAGTCGGCGGCAAGCCTGCGGTGCGATGCGCGCAGCTTCGGGGACAGGAAGTCGCGCTGGAAGATGGCTCCGAACGTATGCAGATTCGATACGTGAAAGAAGCAGAGCGCGCTGATCAGCATGTGCACGTCGACCGCGGACACGCGCGCGTTGAACGTGCCGTCCCGCCGGCCGCGGCGCAGGACGGCGTCGATCGTCGAGGTGATCGTCTTGTTGATCGCGCGGATTCGGCCCGACTTCGCGAGATGTCGCGCATGATGGATGTTCTCGACAGCGACGAGTCGAACGAAATCCGGGTTCGCGTGATCATAATCGAACGTGAACTCGGCGAGGCGCCTGATCGCCGCTTCCGGCTCCATCCGCTCGAGGCGCAGATCGGCTTCGGCCTGGCGGATCCGTGCGTAGGCCCGCTCGAGAACGGCGATGTATAGCTTCTCCTTGCTGCCGAAGTAGTAATAGATCATCCGCTTGGTAGTGGACGTCTGCGAGGCGATGGCATCGACCCTGGCACCGTTGAAACCCTTCCTGGCGAATTCCCGGTTCGCGACGGACAGGATGTCTTCGCGGGTTCGCTGGCGATCGTATTTGCGCCCCGTGCGCGCCGAGCCGGACGTTCGGGATGTTCTCGTTCTTGCCACGAAGTATCCTCGTGCCACCTTGCGGGCAATCATAGACATGCGCCGTCAACGGCTGTCAACTCGGCCCCTGCGGGCGCAGACGGAGAATGTCGATGATCACTGGAAAGACGACGCTCATAGCGCACCTCGGCTATCCGACCGACGCATTCAAGGCGCCGATGATTTACAACCCGTACTTCGAGCAGGCGGGCATCGACGCCGTCATAGTGCCGATGGGCGTGCGCCCCGAGGATTACGGCGCGTTCCTGCGCCCGCTGTTCCGGTTGAGCAACATCCGCGGCGCGCTGGTGACAATGCCGCACAAGGTCACGACGGTGGCGCTGCTCGACGAGGTGACGCCCACGGTGAAGGTCGCCGGCTCCTGCAACGCGATCCTGCGACGCGATGACGGAACGCTTCTCGGCGATATGTTCGACGGGGCGGGCTTTGTCCGCGGCATCGAGCGCAAGGGAAGGATGCTGGCGGGTACGCGTTCGCTGGTCGTCGGCTGCGGCGGCGTCGGCTCGGCAATCGCCGCGTCGCTGGCGGCGGCGGGCGTCGGCGCGATGAACCTCTACGATGCGCACGAGTCCGCGGCCGATGCGTTGGCGGCCCGCCTGCGCGAGCACTATCCGCGCCTTGCGGTGCGCACCGGCTCCAGCGATCCGACCGGCTGCGACGTGGTCGTGAACGCGACCCCGCTTGGGATGAAGGAAGGCGACCCGCTTCCCCTCGACGTGGCGCGGCTTTCGCCGGGGACTTTCGTCGGAGAAGTCGTCATGAAGGAAGAGTTCACGCCGTTTCTTCGTGCCGCGATGGAAAGAGGCTGTCCTGTGCAGGTCGGCACGGACATGCTGTACGAGATGATTCCGGCTTACCTCGAGTTCTTCGGGTTCAAGACGACGACGCCGGACATCCTGCGCGCGTTGTCGCACATCCAGTATTGAGGGCGCCATGAAGAAGATCCTGGTGCTGAACGGACCGAATCTCAACCTGCTGGGCACGCGCGAGCCGGCCGTGTACGGAGCGGAAACCTTGCCGGACGTCGAGAAACTGTGCCGCGACGAAGCCGAAAAGCTCGGCGTCGCTGTCGACTGCCGCCAATCGAACCACGAGGGCCAGCTAATCGACTGGATCCACGAGGCGGGGCGCGAGATCGCCGCCGGCAACATGATCGGTGTCGTGTTCAATCCCGGCGCCTTCACGCATACGTCGGTCGCGCTGCACGACGCGATCAAGGGCGCGAGCGCGACGGTCATCGAGCTCCATATCTCGAACGTGCATGCGCGCGAGGAGTTCCGTCACCACTCCTACATCTCGCCGGCGGCGCGCGGCATCATCGTCGGCCTCGGCGTGCAGGGCTACGCGATCGCGATCGGCGCGCTCGTGCGGCTCGCAGGCAAGAAGTAGCTGTGTACCCGCTGACCAACCCCGAGTACGGAGGACAAGATGGCGAGCGCCACGGAACATGAACCGCATGGAACGCATCAGACTCGGAAGGCCACGGCGAGTGGGTGGATCGGCTCGGCGCTGGAGTATTACGACTTCTTCATCTATGCGCAGGCGGCCGCGCTGATATTCCCGCAGATCTTCTTCCCGTCCGGGAATCCCACCGTCGCGATCGTCGCGTCGCTCGCGACGTACGGCGTCGGTTATGTCGCGCGTCCGATCGGCGCGTTCGTGCTCGGGCATTGGGGCGATACGCATGGCCGCAAGACGGTGCTGCTCGTCTGCATGTTCATGATGGGCTTTTCGACGATGGCGGTCGGGCTGCTGCCGACGTACCAGCAGGCTGGCGTGCTGGCTCCGACGCTGCTCGTCATCCTGCGCCTGATCCAGGGCTTCGCGGTGGCCGGCGAGATCTCCGGCGCGAGCTCGATGATCCTCGAGCACGCGCCGTTCGGGCGCCGTGGCTACTACGCGAGCTTCACGCTGCAGGGCGTCCAGGCGGGACAGATTCTCGCGGCTGCCGTCTTCATCCCGCTCGCGCGCTTCCTGCCGGACGACGCCTTCAATACATGGGGCTGGCGCGTTCCGTTCCTGCTGAGCTTCGTGGTCATCATCGCCGGCTACATCATCCGGCGCAGGGTCGATGAAACCCCGGCGTTCACCGAGGAAAGCGAGCACCAGGGGGTGCCCCGGTCTCCGATACCCGAGGCGTTCAAACAGAGCTGGAAGGACATGGTGCGCGTCATCTGCATGGCGCTGATGAACGTCATACCGGTCGTCGCGACGATTTTCGGCGGCGCCTACGCCGTGCAAGCTGCCTATGGAATCGGCTTCCACAAGGACGTCTACCTTTGGATTCCCGTGCTCGGCAACATCCTCGCCGTCATCGTCATTCCGTATGTCGGCAACCTGTCCGACAAGATCGGCCGCCGGCCGCCGATGATCTTCGGCGCGCTGCTGTCGGGGCTGCTCTCGTTCGGCTATCTGTATGCGATCAGCATCCACAGCGTGCCTCTCGCGATCGTCATGTCGCTCCTGATGTGGGGTCTGGTTTACCAGGGCTACAACGCGGTGTTTCCCAGCTTCTATCCGGAGCTATTTCCTACGCGCACCCGCGTAACGGCGATGGCGATCGCACAGAACGTCGGCACGACGATCACCGCGTTGCTGCCGGCGCT
>Ga0310810_10011269_pt1 | contig 10451 bp, 10 predicted proteins | sample NCmetagenome_FD_207641 | JGI IMG/M metagenome (GOLD analysis project Ga0310810, IMG submission 207641) | Soil microbial communities from experimental microcosm in Duke University, North Carolina, United States - NC | ecosystem: Engineered > Artificial ecosystem > Soil microcosm > Unclassified ... | reverse complement strand
ACGATCGCTGCGCGTTGATCCTCTGGCAGCAGCGGCGGATGCTTGGTCCACACGTAGCGGTCAGACGCAACATTGCACAGCAACGGAACATCGAGCTGTTCGGCGGCTGCGCGGAAGTACTCGATGTGGCCACGGTGCAGTGGATCGAATGCGCCGTCCACCATCGCCACTTTCTTGCGGTAATCCTTCAGTTGCTCGAAGGTGAGAATCACGATTTGACGAGGAGACCTTTTTCCTGCAGTTCCTGAAGCGCCTTGTCGAAGAAATCAACCGCCACGTCAGGCGTTGTCTTCGCCCACTCGATCAGCTCCGAGAACCCCTCTTCGAGCGAGATTTTGGGAGCGTATCCGAGCGTCTGGCGCGCACGAGAAATGTCGGCGGTGTTGTGCCGGATGTCGAACTTGCGGCCCGTCTGCGTGACCTGCGCCGCGATCGATACGCCAAGCAGACGTGTGAGCAGTTTCGCGATATCGAGAATGGTGATCGTCTCGCCCGAGCCGATGTTCACCGGCAGGTAGTCGGCGCCCGGTTTCTCGAGCATGAGCACGAGACAATCGACGACATCGTGTATGGAGACGAAGTCGCGCAGCTGACCGCCGTCCTCGAACACGATCGGCTGCTTGCCGTTGAGCAGGCGGCTCAACCAGATTGCAGCAACACCCGCGTACGGGTTGCTCAGACTCTGACGCGGTCCGTAGACGTTGAAGAACCGCGGTGCAACCGACGGAATCCCGTACGTCTTTCCGATCAGCAGCACCATTTCTTCCTGGTGGTACTTCGTCATCGAATAGATGTTGTCGCGGTAGAGCGCTTTATCTTCGGGGGTGGGGATCGATCGCACGTGGGTCGAGCAGTAGGGGCAGTGCTGTTCCCAGTCGCGCTGCGCCAGCTGCTGCTCGGAACGGATCGTTGGTGCGACGACACCATGCGTCGCACATTCGTACGCGCCCTCGCCGTACACGCCGATCGACGAGGCGACGATCACCTTCTCGACGTGGTGCGCGGCATTGACGAGGATGTCGAGCAGCACCGCCGTGCCGCGCGTATTGACGTCGACGTAGCGATCGACCTGATACATGCTCTGGCCGACGCTCACGGCCGCACCGAAGTGCACCACCGCCTGGGATCGCAACACGAGCGGTTCGAACACCGATCGATCCCGCACGTCGCCTTTCACGTATTCCGCCTTCGCATTTGCGTAGGTGGGCCACGTGCCGGAACGGTGGACCTGCGGCTCGAGGTTGTCGAGTACCGTCACGCGGTAATCACGCGCCACGAGCGCATCGACGAGATGGGAACCGATATAACCGGCGCCGCCGGTGACGAGAATGTCGCGTATCGCCATGTGTCAGTTGATGAGCGGTGCCGAAAGGCCCAGTTGTTCGAATGCCGAGATGTCGAGCGGCGAAAAACGTCCGCCGTCCATCAATTGGTAGACGCGGCGTGCCACCTGCAGGTGTCCGTGAAGAAATCGCGCATCCGCGAGGATCGCGGTTGTGTCAACGCCGAGCATCGGCGCCAGCCATGCCAGCGCACCGCAGGTCCCCACAAATGACGACGCGCGACTGATGATGGCCGTCTGCACCGCCAAGTTGTCGCGCGGCGTCAGGGCATCGCGCACGCTGTGGATTCTGGACGCCGCGAACGAGTAGTCCTCGTGGTCGTCGAGCGCGAGTCCCGTATCGAGCATGACCACCGGGGTCCGTTCCGCGAGACCAACCACGATCGCTCGAAGCGCCCGGCGGACCGGGTCGGTCGGCGGCAGCGACGCCGCCGTGTAAAACTTCACCGCGACGAAGTCGGCGGGCAGCGGCGGTACGGCGACATTCGGTGCCGTGATGCGGCGATATCGTGTCCGCCGGTCGAGAAATGACGGAGGGCGGTGACCCAGCCAGAACTGATGGAACAACTGATACAGCAGTGACGGGTGCAGCAGCTGCGTCCGCGAGGCGCCGACCCGGCGCTGGACCTCCGCGACAATTCGCTGATCCATCGACGAGATGACGAACTGTTTGAGCGTTCCGCGATCTTCGGCGCTGCGTTGCGTATTGCCAGCCGCGTACTCGTCTGGAGACATCAGGTCGAACAGTTCCACGGCGTTGGTGGTGATGTCTGAGTACCACGACGCCGCGCCGCCACGCGTCACGATGATCAGCCGATCGGGCGGGATGTCGTGCTGCGACTGGATCCAGCGCACGAACGGCACCCAATAGAGCACCTCGTAGCCGACTTCTGAAAGCCACGGTCCGACAATGATCGGGTCCGAACCAGATACGACACGGGCGATGTCGCGCTCGACGCGCCATTCGGCGCGATAGGTATCAACGCGCTTCTTTGCCTCGCCGATCTCGTGCACCTGTTTGTGGACCCGCGCCCGCAGCCACCCTGCGCGGCGCAGTTGCTTGGCGGAAATGTTGACGAGCGCCACGCCGCCATTGTGAATCTTCTCCCGCAGCAGCTTGAGCCGGCGCCTGGTTTCCGCAAACACCGCCCGCTTCGCGGTGCGCGCACGCGCGTCAACCGCGGCCCACCCGGACGCGGGACCCGACGTCATCTGTGACCCCACGTGGTGATGTCGCCGGCAATGTCCGCACCTCCCGCCGCGTCGCGGACCTCCAGCAGACCCGACGCGCCGATCTGGTCGAACGCCGATCGCGCCATATGCAGGTGCTTCGGCGAGAACCCGCTAGCGTCGCTGTAGAACGCGAGCGATTTCACGCCATGAAACGGCGCCATGTAGGAGAAGCCACCGTAGGTGCCGACAAACGCGTCCGCGCCTGCCACGATGGCGGTTTGAATGTGGAGATTGCGTGCGGCATCGAGACCTTCAGGCAGATGGCGCACACCATGCTCGTCGACACGATCGCCGCGATGGTCGTCGATGTTCAATCCCGTTGAGAGGGCCACGACCGGACCGACCGCAGCGAGGGTTCTGAGCGCGTCACGAACAAACGCGCGATTCTGCGTCGTCGCAGGGAAGCATTCATTGAAATAGAACTTGGCTGCAACGTAGTGCGCCGGCAGGTCGAGCACGTCGGTTCTCGCGGGCGTATCGAGGCGGGCGTAGCGAACATGGTTGTGAACCCACCGATCCGCTTGATGGCCCCACCAGTAAGGATTGAGTACTTCGTACATGAACGACGGATGAAGCAACGACCACTCGCGCACGTGCGCGCGACGCATTGCCGCGGCGACGATATCGCGGTCGAACTCGCTGACACGCGTCTGCTTCTGTTCGCCGAGATCCCGCACCCTTGCATCGTGCTGCTCGCGAAATATCTCTGCCGTGACCTGGTCGAAGACGTCCGCATACCGCGACGCGAAGGGACGGTACCAATTTTCCGTGCCGCCTCGCGAGACGACGACGAAGCGTTCCGGATCGACCGTCAACCGTTCGGCGCACCACCGAAGAAACGGCACCCAGTAGAGCAGCTCGAACCCGACCTCGCCCAGCCATGGACCGGCGACAATCGGGACGCCACGTTTCGCCATGTCGGCAAGTTCGCGGCGCAGTCGCTCGCTCCTGCGCCGCGCCAGAAACGCGCTTGCCGCGCGCCGAATGGGGCGCGGCACCACGTGACGCAGCGAATTCATTGCCGACTGAGCAGACGTTCGGCTTCATCCCAGTCCGCCGGAGAATCGATGCTGAGCGAATCAGATGGATCGATGAGCAGCGGCCGGCAGTCTCCTCCATAAATGCCGCCGGATTTCTCGACGGTCGAGCGCCGGAACGCGTACACCGTGCCGTCGCGCGAATATGCCGGACGGGCATCCTGCCGGCGGGTGACGCGTTCACCGTCGGGCAAAAACGTCTTGAGGCGCCCATCTTCGATCCGCAGGACATAGTCAGGTGACATGTGGCGTGGAACTTCGACCACCGTGACCACCGAATCAGCGCCAGTCTCGCGCAGCAGCTTCACCGCCGCGCGAATGTGATCGGGGCGTCGAAGCGGAGAGGTGGGCTGCAACAGCACGACGATCTCAGGCGACCAGCCCTGCCGCGTCAACTCGGCAAGCGCGTGCTCGATGACCGGAACCATCGGCGTATCGTCCGCTGCCAGCGAGGCCGGTCGCATGAACGGCACTTCGAGGCCCGCACGACGACCCGCATCGGCAATTTCGGGAGATTCGGTGCTCAGGATCATCCGGTCGATGACACCGGATTCACGTGCGGCGCGCGCGGTGTAGTCGAGAAGCGAATGGCCGGCGAGCGGTTTCACGTTCTTCCCGGGGACACCTTTCGATCCCCCGCGTGCAGGGACAAGTCCCAGAACCTGTCCTCGAGTCATTGCGGGCACGAGACCGCGGTCGCCGTCGCTGGCCGATAGGCATTGATCGCATCGATGACGTCGCCCTCGCCGATTTCATTGGCAACGCAACGGAGACGGTGCCAGGTGCGCTCATCCACAGCGGCACCTTCATGCATCAACAACTCGACAATCTCAGCGCGTCGTGCAAGCACCGCCGCCTCGAGCGGCGTGGCGCGACTCACCGAGAGAACGTCGGGACGGAGTGCGAACTCCCCATTGGGATCGGCGCCGGCTTCGATGAGCCGCGCGACTTCTCCTTGATCCCGCAGGGCGGCAGCCTCCGCGAGCGTCAGCGGGCCGCCCTCCCAGAATGTCGGCGTATACCCGAACATGGCCGCGCCGACCACCGCGCCGCAAAAACTCACTGCGACCAGCGCCGGAATGGCGACGCAAACCGCGGGCAAATTCATCAAGCGAATCGTCACTGCAGGCGACTAGTAGTCGATGTCGAACACCCGGTCCGCCCATCGCGGAATAAACCACGGGTTGACCACAGGCCTCGAGAGCGCGTCGGTGCGCAACACCGAGACGAGCCGGTGCCCCGCCGGATCGTCCGGCAGGTGGTCACGCATCTCGGCCCAATCGTTGTGAAACGCGAATGCCTGGCTTCTCAAGACGTGGTGCATACCGATCACGCGCACCGCCCACAGTGAACTCGCAGCCAGGAGAATAGCCGCCATCGCGATCGTGGCGCCAACGCGGCGGACCCGAATCAGCGCATCGCGAACGCCCCAGAACGCAACGAGCGCGTAGCAGGCTCCAGCTGAGCTCATGATGACGTCCTTGGCGTACGCGAACGAAGCGACCCCACTGGCCGCCAGCAGAGCGCCGAACACGATGACATCGGCCCGCATGTCGTCGCGGTGAGGTTCGGCGACGACAGTCCCCGAGCGCGACAATCGCCACGCAGCGATTCCAATGAGCACGGTCGTGATCACCGAAGACGCGATGTTGATCCACATGCGCGGAGGAATGTCGCCGGCCTCCCATGCTCGCAACATCACGATAGTGCCGTCACGCGGCTCCGAGAAGAGTACCGAGAATATCGATGCAAGCACCGTATAGATGCTGAAGCGGCTGAGGCCTGCACCGAAGCGCTCGCGAATCTGCTCGGCTTCGAGCCGCTCCGCCAGGTACCCTGATGCGTTCTGTGTGTCGAGTGGAAGCATCGTCAGACGCACGACGAGATACACCACCATCAACGCGGTGACGCACAGCAAGGCACGGTCTGACACACCGCGACGTCCGGCGATGCGTCCCGCCACCAGCGCGACCCACACGAGAACGCCAGATTCGAGCGTCAGGCACGCGGCGATAAATATCAGCATCGCCGCGGCGTCGACCCACCATGCATGACGGCTGCGAGAGAGGTGGATCGCCAGCAGGACGAACACGACGATTGGCAGATACACATTTACCGGCGTTGCTTCCTTCACGAGACCCGTAAACGTATTGCTGCCGACAAAGACACTGAGCGCAAAGAGCGATGCGGCGAGATCGACGCCAGTCTCGATACGCAGCGCGGCCACGAATAGGCCCAACGCCGCCACGAGGAGCGCGATGTGAAACGCCTTGTAGGCGATGTGCACGTGACCGCCGGACAGATCGAATAGCAGCTTCGTCTCCGCCATCCACAACGGACGAAAATCCGTGGTTCCGATCTCCGAGGTGAAGGAGGCCCACACCCCGGGCGAGCGTCCGGCCTCCACAATTTTCGGTAGCGAATCCTGCACCTGCAGCGGTACCCGCAAAAGACCGTAGCCGAGCGAGCCCGCCATGAGCGCCGCACAGACGAAGACACACGCGCGGGGCGCCGAGATCGTCACATCCGGTATGGCGAGTTCTGCACGAAGCGCACTTCCCGGAGCAGGGCGTCAACCGAGGAAGCCGCTGGCATCGCGTCCACATTGCCGGTGCCTGGACGGCACACGTAGCTGACGTGCAGATGATCGCTGGCGTAGTCGCTGCGGAGCACTTCGAACGCCGACCTGCGCAAGTGCGCAACGATGGTTGGTTCGGTGAGGTAGTACGGATGATCGATCTTGATCGCATCCTCAACCGACCAGTTGCGGAGATATGCCGCACGAAAATCGACGATATCGATGAAGAGCAATCCATCATCGGACAGCAGTTGCCGGACACGCGTCAGTGTCCCCGCAACATCGAGCAGGTGATCGACCGTCTGACAGATGGTGACGACGTCGAAACGACGGCTCCCGAAGTCGTGGTGTTCGACCAATCCCGAGATCGTCTCGAGCCCGAGGCGCTGCGCCTGCTCGATTTCGAGCGGCGCCGGATCGATAACGGTACCCTCCAGCCCGAACTCTCGCGCAAAGTGTGCCGCCACCACTCCCGTCGATCCTCCGATGTCGAGCAGCGTTCGTCGTCGTGTGTCGGTGGTGAAAGGTCTCAGGAATTCTGCACGCTCGGCCGCGTACTCGCGCTGCTCGGCCTGGATCGTGCGCGCATCGATAAGCCGGCCATGGAACGCACTGACAAGCGGACGATACACGCCATTGTAGAAACGCGCGTACGCCTCAGCTGTGAGGCGCGGGTTCAGAAACACAAGACCGCACTGGCGGCACGCATGCGCCTGCGCAGAATAGCCATACCGGTCTCGATGCGTGAGGATGACGAACTGGCCTGCGCCACACAGGTTACAGGCCGTCAGCGTCTGTTTCGGCTGCGCCGCGTAGTCGTACTCGAGCGCGGCAATCCGTTCTCTGCGATCTGCTGAAACTGTCGTCATCAGTACGTCAGTCTCTTCTCGATCGTCAGCTCGGCCTGCGACAGACAGTCGGCAATGCGTTCACCCGCCCTGCCGTCGCCGTAGAGCAGATCCCGTGACGCTCTGCCCCGCTTGATGTGCGCCGTCAGGGCGCCGGCAATTTCGGCGCGATCGTGGCTGACGTCTATCACGTTGCGGCCACGCTCGCGACCACGCTGCCGGGTACCGATGTTGACCGCGGGTACGCCCAGATACGAACACTCGCGGATGGCAACGCTGGAATTGCCGACGATGGCTGTCGCACTGCAGAGCAGGCGCAGGAAGTCCTCGGGGAACATGTTGCGGAAGAGATGGAAGTTCTGCGGCTGCTCCCTCTCGCGGAACATCCGGATGCCTTTCGAGGTCCCGTCGGACCCCGCATCCACATTTGGCCAGAACCACAGCACTGGCAGGCCGAAATCCTTGACCGCATGCAGCGTCTCTTCGACCTGATGCCGCGCTTCTTCGTACTCGGTCGTCACGGGATGCTGCATCACGACGAGATAGCCGTTCGACAGATCGGTGGTCGGACCGACGCCGCCATATTTTGCAAACGGATCGAAATCCATCTCCGGACGCGCCGCGACTTCCGCCGCGATGTCGATCGACGGACAACCGGTGACGTGCACGTTGGCTGGATCTTCGCCGAGCTTCTTGACGCGCTCACCGGCGAGATTGGTCGACACGAGATGCAGGTTGGCGAGCTTTGTGACCGAATGTCGTACCTTCTCGTCGATCGAGCCGGTCACCTCGCCGCCCTGGATATGCACGAGCGGGATGTTCATGTACGACGCGGCCACGGCCGTCGCGAGCGTCTCGTAACGATCCGCGATCGTGACTACCGCGTCGGGCTTGATGTTGTCGAACACGGTCGCCAGTTCCGACAGCCCGATACCCGTCGACTTGGCGGAGGTGACAAGGTTTTCTCCCTCGAGCACCATGTACACACGCGCAACAATCGGAAATCCATCGCGTTCAATCGAATGGATGGCGCTGCCGTACCGATCAAGCAGCGCCGACGCCGCGACGACGAGCTGCAACTCGAGAGCGCTGTGCTGGTCGATGGCTTTGAGCGCTGTACGAATGCGGGAATAGCTCGGACGAGCGGTCACGACGACGCAGATTTTTCGTTTGGGCAACCTAGGCGAGTCCTTCGATGTCTTCAGCGGCCAGCACCTGGTCTGCGCTGACCGGCCGGGCCAGGCGTCGGCCAATCACGTCATCGAGTCGATCGGGCGGCAGACCGGTTCCAGGTTTCTTGATGACCACATGGTCACGCTCGATGACCGTGCCCGCTGGCAGGCTGGCGCTCGCCACGAGACTTCGCGTGAACAGCTTACGCAGCGGCGCCGTTTCCTGTGCCGATGCGTCCTTATCGAGCGGGTGCGCGCGCATCCGTTCGATGAACCGGATGCCGTCCACAAGCTGCCGCAGTTCCTGCGTGGTAATCGAGGCGATGACATCGGGGCCAAACATCTCGCGAGAAAGCGCCACGTGCACTTCGAGCATGTCCATTCCCATCGCGGCGCCGGCGAGGCCCGGATAGATCGTCGCCGAATGATCCGACAACCCCACCCAACAGCCATATCGCCCGCGATAGAACGGAATCAGGTTGAGCCCGATCTTCTCGGGTGGACAAGGATAGGCGGTCGTGCACTGAAAGACACCAAGATCGGCGTGGCGCGCGCGAACCTGAGCGACGGCGCGGTCGATTTCGTCGAGCGGACTCATCCCGGTCGACAGCAACACCGGCTTGCGGGTATCGAGAATGCGGTCGAGCAGAGTCGTGTTCGAGGTCTCGCCTGATGCGATTTTCCAGAGCGGGACGCCGATGCGCTCGAGCAGGTCGACGGCCTGGATTGAAAATGGCGACGAGAGGAACAGAACGCCGCGCTCGCGCGCGTGCTCGGCCAGCCCGCGCCAGCCCTCTTCGGTGAACTCCATCCGTTTCCAGTAGTCGTATCGCGTCTGGTCCTGACGGCTGAATTTCACGCGAAACGGTTCGGACGGAGTGCTCTCGGCCGCGGCGATGTGGGTCTGGAATTTCACGGCATCAGCGCCCGCATCGGCGATCGCATCCACAAACGCATGCGCGAGTCCTAGACTGCCGTCGTGCGTCAGCGCGACTTCGCCGATGACGAGACAGCGTCCGGTACCAAGAATTGGCTCAGGACTCAAGGCTCAGGGCTCGGGGCAGGGTTCAAGGCTCAGGGCGCTTTGAGCCGAACCGATCGGATCCAGCGCCCGGAGATCAAGGGCCGCGAAATGACCCGCCCCGGTCCGGTGGCATGCGCGCAGCATGACGCCCAGGTGGGCGTGCAGCCATTTCGGATCCATGTAGACGGCAGATGTGTTCACGCCGAGCATCGGCGCGAGCCACGCCACGCTGCCGCACGTCCCGACAAACGCCTGCGCGCTGGCAATGATCTGAGTCTGTACGGCGAGGTTGTTGTTCGGAGCCATCCATGATCTGGCGCTGACGACGCGGCCGGTCGGTCCAAACGCATAGTCCGTGTGCTCATCAAGCACTAGCCCCGTGTCGAGCAGGACGACGTGGGTGCGCTCGGCGAGGCTGTCGACGAACCACGCGAGCGTGCGACGCACGTCGGGTGTGTCCGGCAACGATCGCGCCGCATAGAACTTCACCGCGACGTACTCGCGGGGAAGAGAGGCGGCATCGAGAACCTGCGGCGGCGGGATCGCTTCGAAGCGCGTATGGGCATCGAGGAAGCTCTGTGCGCGCTGACCGGACCAGAAGAGCGAGAACAGTCGATACATCAACGAAGGGTGCAGCACGGCGACACGGGTTCCGGCAACTCGCTCGACGACGTGAACCACCTCACGATCGAACGCGGAGACCTCCAACTGTTTCGTCGCGCCGCGCTCTCCGGTCCGCCGCATGAAGTCGGCAGGGTCGACGTGATCCCAGATCTCCACGTACCGGTCAGCGATGCCGCGGTACCACGACGCAACGCCCCCGCGCGAGACGGCGACCACACGCGACGGCTCGACACGGAAAGCCGCCTTGACCCATCGCAGGAACGGCACCCAGTAGAGCGCCTCGAAGCCGACTTCCGAGAGCCACGGTCCCGCAACAATCGTCTCGGCGCCATTGACGACCGCCTCGATCTCTCGCTCGACGGCCCAGCCGGCGCGCGACCACTCGAGCTGCTCGCGCATCTCCGCGCGGTGGCGGAGCGCATCCCGCAGCGGCCGCTTAACGCTTCGCGACAAACTCATGATGCGAGGCGCCGAACCCGAGTCGAAGCATGTCCACCGAACGCAGATCGAGCTCGACGAAGCTTCCCTTCCGCAACCCTGAAAACACACGCTTGGCGACTTCGAGATGGTCGAACCGGAAACCCGTGATGTGC
>Ga0310810_10011267_pt1 | contig 10452 bp, 9 predicted proteins | sample NCmetagenome_FD_207641 | JGI IMG/M metagenome (GOLD analysis project Ga0310810, IMG submission 207641) | Soil microbial communities from experimental microcosm in Duke University, North Carolina, United States - NC | ecosystem: Engineered > Artificial ecosystem > Soil microcosm > Unclassified ... | reverse complement strand
CAAATGGAAGTACGGGCTTCGCTCTGAGCAGGACGTCCTCGTCGGCGACGTACGCGAGACGCTTCTGCTGACACTGTGCGCCGTCTCGCTCGTCCTCCTCATCGCGATCGCGAACGTCGCCAACCTCCTGCTGGCCCGGGGGAGCGTGCGCACGAGGGAGTTGGCGGTGCGCGCATCGCTTGGCGCCGGGCGCGCGCGCCTCGCGCGGCAGTTGCTGGCCGAGTCGGCGTTTCTCGGACTGCTGGGAGGTGGCCTTGGGCTCCTGCTCGCGGCAGTAGGAATCGACCTCGCCCGGAACGCCGCGGCCCTCGTCGTGCCCCGCATGAATGAAGTCCGCCTTGACCCGGTCATCGTGGCGTTCGCACTGGCGGTTGGCGTAGCGGCGGGGCTCGCCGCCGGAGTGATGCCGGTCGTGCGCCTGCCCTGGACACGTCTCGGCACCTGGCTCAGAGAGGGCGGGCGCGCGACTGGCGAGGGCGTCCGTGATGGGCGCCTCCGGCGCGGGCTCGTCATTACGGAAATCGCGCTGACCCTCACGGTCCTGACCGGCTCCGCGCTGCTCGTGAAGAGTCTGCTCCGCCTCGAGCGAGAGGATCCCGGCTTCCGCCCGGACGGCGTGCTGTCATTCCTCATCAGCCTCCCGCCCGAGCCCTACAAGGATCGCGATCGGACCGCGGCTTTCGTCACGGACCTTGACTCGAGACTCCGCGCTCTACCCGGCGTGACTGCAGTCGCCGAAGCATCGTCTCTGCCCCCGGATCTGCTTACGTTCTCGAACAACTACAGCATAGAGGGTGCGACAGAAGACGCGGCAGGGCCGAGCGGCGTCGCCGAGTGGAACATGGTCAGTCCGGACTACTTTCGGACGCTAGGCATCGTCCTCCTGCGCGGGCGTGCCTTCGACGTCAGTGATCGCGCCGGCGCGCCGAGCGTTGCCCTCGTGAATGAGGCGTTCGCGCGGCGGCATTATCCCGACGGTCGCGCCCTCGGGAAGCGCCTGAAGGGCGGCGATTGGGATCCGCGTGAGCCGTGGACGACGATCGTCGGCGTGGTGCGCGACGTGCCGTACGAGCGCGGGGTGTGGGGCGGCGCCCACCCGATGGTGTACACCGCCCTTGCGCAGAACTTCTGGTACGGGTCGCCGTACGTCGTCATCAAGTCGGCGGGCGACCCGTCGACGCTTGTTCCCGCGATACGGAGCGTCGTCGCCCGCCTCGACTCACGCCTCCCTCTGCGCGACGTTGCTACTCTAAGCGACGTACTCCGCCGCTCTACGACCGTCCAGCGATTCCGCGGCGCCCTCTTCTCGATTCTCGGAGGACTGGCGCTGTCCCTCGCGGTGACGGGCACGTACGGCGTCATGGCGTTTCACGTGAGTCGGCGTAGGCGCGAGACCGCCGTACGGCGGGCGCTCGGCGCAACCGTCGGACAGGTCGTCAGCATGGTGCTCGGCTCGGGCATGCGGCTGGCACTCACCGGCGTCGTGCTGGGCGTCGTCGGCGCGCTGCTCACGACGCGCAGCCTGTCGTCGCTGCTCTTCCGCGTTGAGCCGCGTGACCCGTCCGTGCTCATCGCCTCGGCCGTCCTGGTCACGCTGGCTGCATTCGTCGCGTGCGCTCTCCCCGCGCTGCGAGCTGGACGAACAGATCCGGCTGCCATACTCCGCGACGAGTAGACGGCCGAGCTACCCGCCTCCGCGCAAGGCTACGGCGGTGCGCCAAAGCCGGAGGCGAAGGGGGATGCTCGGCCCTACGTACGCCATGTCGTGACGTCCGACCTTGTCGTGACGTACGTAGGGCCGAACTTTAGTTCGGCAGCCCGCATGTTGTATGAATTCCGTGTGCATACTCGACGACTGGGCAATTCTGATCTGCAGATCACGCTGGTAGGCTTCGGCGCCTGGGCCATCGGCGGCGGCGACTGGCTGTTCGGCTGGGGCCCTCAGGACGATGCGGACTCCGTGAAGGCGATTCACCGCGCGGTCGACGTGGGCATCAACTGGGTCGACACCGCGGCGGCGTATGGCCTCGGGCACTCCGAGGAAGTTGTCGCCCGGGCGCTTCGAGAGCTGCCGGCGGCGCGGCGGCCACATGTGTTCACGAAGTGCAGCCTCGTGTGGGACGCCACGCGCACACTCTCGCATAGCCTGCGGCCCGAGTCGCTCCGCAAGGAAGTCGACGGAAGCCTGTCACGCCTCGGCGTCGATGCGATCGACCTGTATCAGATTCACTGGCCCCGCTGGGGCGCCTCGCCGGCCGGATACGATCCCGGCCCCGTTGACGAGGCGTGGCGGACGCTCGAGGACATCAGAAAGGCAGGCAAGGTCCGCTATATCGGCGTCTCCAATTTCACGGTGGCCGATCTGGAGTCGGCGTCCGCGGTCGCGCCGGTGACCAGCCTCCAGCCGCCCTACTCGGCGCTGCGGCGCGACATCGAACGAGACGTCCTGCCATGGTGCCAGGCGCACGGCGTCGGCGTCATCGTCTACTCGCCGATGCAGTCGGGGCTGCTGACCGGTGCCATGACGCGCGAGCGCTTCGCGTCGCTGGCGCCGAACGACTGGCGCAGGAAAGCGAAGTACTTCCAGGAGCCCTATTTCACGCAGGGACTCGACCTGGTCGAGCGTCTGCGCGCAGTGGGGGCGAAGTACGGCAAGTCGGCGAGCGAAACCGCCATCGCGTGGACGTTGACGCACCCGGCCGTCACCGCGGCCATCGTTGGCGCCCGCCGCTCCGAACAGCTCGACGGCATCGTCGGCGCTGCGGACTTCGCGCTCAGCGATCAAGACATGGTGGCAATCGGACATTGACCGTGCTAGCACCGCACAAGGCACCACGCACCGCACGTGGCACGAGGCACAAAGCACCGCACCAGGCACCCAGCACCCAGCACCTAGCACGGATATAAGTCACCAGGCTCCAAAAAACCCTTCGCGAGATTCGATGTCGACGGGCACGCCGAACGCTTCCGAGAGGAGGGCGCTCGTGAGGACATCGGCCTTCGGCCCGTCGCGATAGACGCGGCCATCCTTCAGCACGACGACGCGATCGATCTCCGGGACGATGTCTGGCAGGTGGTGCGTGACGAGGATGATGTTGGTGCCCTGCTGCGCCAGCGCGCTCAGCCGCGAGGTGAAGTCGCGGCAGGCACGAAGGTCCAGGCTGTTGGTCGGCTCGTCCAGCACCAGCGCCTGCGGGCCATGCGCCAGGGCGCGCGCGACCAGCAGCCGGCGAGCCTCTCCCGACGACAGCTCATTCACCTGACGGCCCGCCAGGTGCGCGACCTCCATGACGTCGAGTGCCGCTGCGGCCCGCGCTTCCATTTCAGGCAGCACCGTGTGGTGCGGCCACAGACCCACGGCGCCGAAGAAGGCCGACAGCACCAGCTCGCGCCCGGTAATCGGCCTCGTGCAAGTCGCCATCAAATCGTTGGTCACGATCCCGAGGTGCTCGCGCAGCTCCGAGAGGACCCAGCGGTCCCGTCCCAGCACGCGGAGCACGGCGCCGGGCGCGACGACGGGATACAGCTCGCGAGTGACGAGCTTGATCAGCGTGGACTTGCCCGAGCCGTTCGGCCCCAGAATCGCGATGTTCTGTCCCGCTGGGATTGTGAGCGAGAACCCATCCAGCACCCGCGTCAGTTCGCGGTAGACGGTCAGGTTGCTGAACTCGAGCAACGGAGCTGGCACGACCGAGAACTCTACCACTCGAAATCAACCGCACCCTCCGACCCCTCCGACCCCATGAACCCCCGAACCCCCGGGGCAGTGATACGCTTTCCTCTCATGTCCGTTCATCACGTCAGCCGACGCAGTTTTCTCCAGTCCGTCGCCGGCGCCGCCGTGGCGGCGCCGTTCCTGAGCCGAGGAGTCCGCGCCGCCCAGACCGTCCGCCACGCCAGCATCGGCAGCTCAGGCCAGGCATTCTCCGACATCATGTCGTTCGCCGAGCATCCCGCGTTCGACCTGGTGGCCGTGGCCGACGTCGATTTGTGCAAGGTCGATCAGGTGCTGGTGAAATTCCCGAAGGTTCGCGTCTACCAGGATTGGCGCGAGCTGCTGAAGAAGGAACACGACCGCATCGATTCGGTCAGCGTGTCCACACCGGATCACATGCACTGCATCGTCGCGGTTGCAGCGCTGAAGCGCAACAAGCCGGTGTACGTGCAGAAGCCGCTGTGCAACACGCTGCACGAAGTGCGCCTGCTCACCGAGCTGGCGCGTAAGCGCGGCCTGACGACGCAAATGGGCATCCAGGTGTCGTCGTCGAAGGACCAGCGCTACGGCGAAGCGCTGGTGCGAAGCGGCATCGTCGGCAAGATCAAGGAAGTCCACACGTTCTCGAACAAGAGCTGGGGCGACGAGCAGCCGCTGATCGATCGCGTTGATGCGGTGCCGCCGACGCTCGACTGGGATCAGTGGCTCGGCGTCGCGGAGACGCGCCCCTTCAAGCGCGGGGTCTACCATCCCGGCGAGTGGCGCAGGCGCGTTGGCTTCGGCACTGGAACGCTCGGCGACATGGGGTGCCACATCTACAGCCCGCCGTATCGGGCGCTGGGGCTGACGTCACCAGTCAGCGTGATGGCCTCCGGCCCGGCGCCGGGCGCGGAGAACTGGGCAAAGCGCGCGAAGGTCAAGCTGACGTACCCGGGCACGCAGTACACCGCGGGCACCACGGTGGACGTCTGGTGGTACGACGGCGGGGAGATGCCGCCGGCATCAATTCTCGAGCCGGTGGGCACGCGCGTGCCCGATCAGGGGAGCATCGTCATCGGTACCGACGGGATCATCGTCCTCCCGCACATGAGCGCACCAGCGTTCGTGCTGCCGGCCGACAAGGCGGCGAACCTGCCGACGATCGATCTGGCCGAGCGCGATCACTACGCGGAGTTCCTCGACGCGGTGCTGGCCGGCGGCAAGACCCAGTGCTCCGCCGGCTTCGACTACGCAGGCCCGCTCACCGAGTCGGTGCTCATCGGCAACGTCGCCGCGCGCTTCCCGGGAGAGACGCTCGCATTCGACGGCAAGGCGCTGCGCTTCACGAACAAGCCCGAGGCCAATCAGTACCTGACCCGGACTTATCGGAGCGGCTGGACGATCAAGGCTTGAAACTGACCAACCTCCAACGCCCAACTCCCAAAGAACTTCCGCACGCCGCAGGCAAACACGATTGGGAGTTGGCAGTTGGGAGTTAAGAGCGACCGCTACCACTCCGGCGAATCGATGCGGTACTGATGCCGGATGTCGCGCGCCTGGCCCGGGTAGACGCCGGCGCGGCGGGCGGCGTCGGCGGCTTCGCCCATGCGCCGGCGGAACATCAGCGCAGCGGCCTTCAGGTCGCCGTAGTAGTCGCTGCAGCCTGCCGACACCTTGCTGTCGTCGAAGCCTTCCCAGATCGCGAACCAGTCGCGGTCGCCATGTGAAGACGGACCGCGGCCGGACAGGCATTGCCCGACCAGCGTCTCCCACGATCGATCGATCTGGTCGGCTTTCTTCGCCGCTTCCGAGATGAACCGTTCGTAACCCTCGGCCGCATCGTTGCGATCGGTGTCGGGATCGGACGTCGATGTGTTGCTGTTCATCGAGTCCACCATGCGGTGCCCGGACGAGGCGGGGGCACTGCCGTCGAGCATCGCGCGCACGTGCTCGGCCGCCACGCCGAAGCCGAGCGACTCGGCCTGCCCCGTCAGCTTCATCGTCGCCACTGCCACGACGCGGCCGTTGTGATCCAGCAACGGGCCTCCACTGTTGCCGGGATTGATCGCAGCATCGGTCTGGATCAGCATGACCTGGCCCACGCGCCGGAAGCTGCTGACGATCCCGCGCGTGACCGTGTTCTGGAGACCCATGGGGGATCCAATCGCGACGATCTCCTGCCCCACCCTGACGTCGCCCGACGCTCCGAGCTGCAACACGGGCTGCCCCGCCTTCGCCTTCGACACGTGCAGGACCGCGAGATCCAGATCGGTGTTACGCGATGTGACCATCGCCGGTGTCTGATCGCCCGTCCCGCCCCGCAGCGTGACGTAAGTGGCGCCCTCGACGACGTGAGCGTTCGTCACAACGGTGTCGTTCGAGACGAAGAAGCCGGTGCCGCGCCCCTCGGTGGTGTCGACGAGCACGACGGCGGGAATGGCGGTGCTCACGACGTCCTCGACCGACCGCGGCGAGACAGTCTCATGAGCCACGGCGCCCGCAGGCACAGCGGCTGACGTTGTGGCGGACGGCGTCGCCTGCGTGAACAACGTCGGGTCGCTGGGCCACTGAGGCTCGCCTGGTTTGGGATCGCCGGACGTTGTGGCGTCAATCGGCTGTGGCGTCTCACCGGGCGCCGGCGCGTGAGTGGCAACAGCTGGCGAGGGAGTGGAGCGCAGGAACACGTACGCCGCGCCAACGCCTACGGCAAGCGCGACGGCCATCAGCAGCAGCGTCGAAGGACCTCGGGCCGGTCCGGGCTGTGAGGTCACGACCGGTGGCGCGACGGGCGTGTCAGGGGTGCCGATGGTCACCGGCTCTTCGCTGCCGGCACGCTCCTGCCCACAACGGCACACATCCACCGTGCGCGGCACGGAACGCCCGCATTTCGGACATCGCCAGGCAGTGATTCCGGTCACGGCAGATCCTTTCGGATTGCTTATCGGCCGTTCCGGTCCGGGGTTGACGTCAGCTCTTCCAGCAGGTCGGCATCGAGCGTCCAGGGCCCCTGCCGGGACGCGGCGCCGGTGAGCCGCGCGAGGCGGGCCAGGAAGTCCGCTCTGGGGATCGCCCGGGCGCCGAAAGTCGCAAGATGGCGGGTCTGCTGCTGGCAGTCGATCAGGCCGAACCCCCAGCGACGGAGCTGCGTGACCAGCGCAACGAACGCCACCTTGGACGCGTCGGTCACTCTCGCGAACATCGACTCGCCGAAGAACACGCGTCCAATCGCAATCCCGTACAACCCGCCGGCGAGTTCGCCACCGATCAGCGTCTCAATCGAGTGAGCGTACCCGGCCCGATGGAGACCGACATAGGCGTCGATCATCTCGGGCGTGATCCAGGTACCGGCCTGATCCGGACGGGGTTCCGCGCACGCTTCCATAACGGCCTGAAAGGCGGTGTCGGCGCGGATGTCGAAGCCGCCGCGCCGGAACGTGCGCTTCAGCGATCGCGCCATGTGCAGTTCGCCGGGCACCAGCACCATGCGCGGGTCCGGCGTCCACCAGAGGACCGGTTCGCCAGGGTTGAACCACGGGAAGCACCCGCGGCTGTATGCGTCGACCAGGCGCGTCATCGACAGCCCGCCGCCCGCGGCGAGCAGGCCGTTCGGCCGGCGCAGGGCGCGCTCGGGCGGCGGCAGCGGATCGTCGGCCTCGAGCCACGGGATCTTCATGGCCGTCGGGCCGGACGCGGCCAGATCACGCGGAGTGGGGCTTGAACCCGCCGAGGAAGCGATCGACTCGCGCGAGCACGTCCGCCAGGTACGCGCGATCGCCGCCTTCCAGCTCGGTCGTGCACCACGTGGCGAATGGCGCGTCGGCCAATGCCGCGCGCACAGCCTGCCAGTCGATGTCGCCCTCGCCGATGTTCTTCCATTCGAACTTGCCGCTTTCGCGGTCCATGCGGAAGTCCTTCAGGTGCAGGCGCGAGATGCGTTTGCCGAGCGTGCGGATCCAGTCCTGCGGATAGCCGTACAGGACGACGTTGCCGACGTCCATGTAGGCCTTGATCCAGGGCGACCGGAACTCGTCGATGTAGCGGGTGAACTCCAGCGGGCTGAGCAGGAACTTGTTCCAGACCTCCTCGATGCCGATCTTGACCTTGAAGCCGTCCGCCAGCGGCACGAGCTGCTCCTTGATCACCTGTGTCGATCGCGCCCACGCGTCGGCATAGGACGTCGCCGGGGTCACGACGGCCGGCACCAGCAGCACGATCTCGGCCTTCCACAGCGAGGCGTTCGTGAGCGAGGTCTTCATGCCGGCGACGCTCTTGCGCACGACCTCGGGGTCCGGGCTCGAGATCGGGTACTTCCAATGCGCCATGTTCATCACGGAGTGGATCACCAGTCCGGTTTCCTGCGACGCGTGCGCCACCTCCTCCGCCGCCGCCTGGTCCTCCATCGTCTGCATCTCGATGCCCTCGAACCCGATGTCCTTCGCCAGAGCGAAGCGCTCCTTCCAACTGAGCTTCTCGGGCAGCATCGACACCAGCACCGCGCGCTTGATGCGCACGGGAGTCAAGGCGGGCGTGGCCTGACCGGCGCCTGCCTGCTCACCGGCATCGCCAGCCCGGGCCTTCGAAGGATCGATCAACGTCGCCATGGGAAGTGCCGCCGCGGTCTTCAGCAGATCTCGACGTGAAAAGCTCTGGGACATGACGCTCCTTGCGCCGCACTGGGCGGACGGTGGGACGGATTTTACAGAAGTCCATGGGTCCATGGGCCTAGCCATCAACCACCTTTAGACCTATGGACCACCTATGGACTTATGGACCTATGGACCTTCACGCAACCGTTCCCTGAGCGCGGCCAGCGTGGTGTCGGCCAGCGACGCAAGGACGACGTGGGGCGACGGCATGGGCAGGGTGCGGGTCAGCGCGTTGGGCACGGCCACTGCCCACATCCCGGCCGCATGAGCGGCCCGCAGCCCGTTGGGCGAGTCTTCGAACACCAGGCAACGGCCGGCAGCGACGTCCATCCGTTCCGCCGCGAGCAGGAACAGGTCTGGCGCCGGCTTCACGGCTTTCACGTCGTCTCGCGTGCAGACGGCGTCGAAGCTGCCACGCAGGCCGTGGCGCTCCAGCCACGGGGTAACCCACATGCTGGTGCTGCTCGACGCGAGGGCCGTGCGGATCCCGAGCACGCGTGCTTCGGCGAGTCGATCGGCCACGCCCGGCAGGAGCGGCTCGCTTTCGCAGCGCCGCCAGTGCTCTTCGCTGACACGCGGCGCCCATTCCTCGCGCGACAGCCGGGTGCCGGTCATCGCGGCCAGCTCGGCATAGGGATCGAACCCGTTGTGGGTCCCCAGCGCATGTTGCCAGGCCCCCATCGTCAGCTCGGCCCCGTGGTCGCGGTAGATCTCCTCCCAAATGCGGAAGATGGGCGTTTCGCTGTCGATGATGAGGCCGTCGAAGTCGAAAATGACGGCGTCGAATGACACGGCGATCATTGTAGCGGGTGCGCCACTTGCGGCTGGGCGCGTCACCCGGCTACTCTCAGAGCTTCGAACGGAAGGGGACCCGCGATGATTCGATCTCGAGTGCTTGCCCTGACGGTGTTTGCCGGCATCCTTGCGGCCTCCGGCCAGGCCCGGGCGCAGCAGCCCGCCAACCCGGCCATCGAGGACTGGAAGCCCGAGAAGCTGGTCAACGTCGAGATCCTGCCGAAGACCATGCCGGCCGACGACGTGATCAAGGTGATGAAGGCGTTCAACGCGGCCTTGAACGTCGACTGCGTGTTCTGCCACAAGGGGCAAGTTGGCAAGCCCTGGTCGACGTACGACTTCACGGACACCAGCAAGAAGCGGTACGAAACCGCCCGCCTGATGATGCGAACCACCAACGACTTGAACGAGAAGTTCAAGGAGCTGGGCGACATGGACGACCCGACCAAGGTCGCCTGCGCGACCTGCCACCGCCGTTCGCGTCATCCCGAAATCGAGCCGCCCTCCGGCCCCCCCAAGCCCGAAGGCCCGGAAAAGCCAGGCAAGTGATCTGCGACGTTGCGAGGGGTTTCGGGACGTTGGGGAGGGTTGCGCGGGGTTGCTACCCAAGCCCTTTCTAAACTCGCAACCCGTCACAACTTCCGGCCACCCTTCCCCTAACCCTAGCCAACCCCACTCAACCGACCCAACGCTCCCAACGCTCCCGAACCTCACCCAAACGAAGCGACCCCCGTGGAGTTGACCTCTGTCCCGCCACGCCCTAAACTAGGACTGTAATAGTCGGATATAGAGGGCACGGAAAAACCCGCAAATGCTCAGGCTTTCCAAAAAGACCGATTACGCCCTGATTGCGCTGACTTACGTGACGTCACTGGGCAACAAGCCGGCGAGCGCTCGTGAGATCGCGGAAAGACACGACGTGCCGGTCGAGCTGCTCGCGAAGGTCCTGCAGCGGCTGGTGCAGAGGGGCGTACTGAAGTCCCAGCAGGGCATCCACGGCGGTTACCTGCTCTCGCGGGCGGCCAACACCGTCACGGTGGCCGAGGTGGTGGAAGCCATCGACGGCCCGCTGCAACTGACCGTCTGCGGTACGACGGACGAGCGCTGCGAGCAGTTCAGCAAGTGCAACATCAAGGATCCGCTGCATCGCATCCGCGATCGGATCATCGGGGCCCTGATGGCGTGCACGATTGCGGAGCTGGCAGCGGACCGTCACGACGATCCGGTGGCGATGCCCATCGCGACCGGCGGCATGGCCGTCGCGGGCAGAGCATCAACGCTGGTCCGCCGACCGTAGCCCGTAGCCCTGGAATTGTC
>Ga0310810_10011264_pt1 | contig 10452 bp, 8 predicted proteins | sample NCmetagenome_FD_207641 | JGI IMG/M metagenome (GOLD analysis project Ga0310810, IMG submission 207641) | Soil microbial communities from experimental microcosm in Duke University, North Carolina, United States - NC | ecosystem: Engineered > Artificial ecosystem > Soil microcosm > Unclassified ... | reverse complement strand
GCGTGGCGCGATTGTCGGCGCGGGCGCGGTCGTGACCCACGACGTCGAACCGTTCTCGATTGTCGCTGGCGTGCCCGCGAAGTTCATGCGGCGGCGGGATGAGCCGAGGGGAGTCAAGAGACCGTGAGGATCGATCAATCCACGATTGTGGTGACCGGCGGCGCTGGCCTCATCGGTTCGACGACCATCGACGTCCTCCTCGCGGAGCACGACCCGCGATCGATCGTCATCTTCGACGACTTCTCACGCGGCACGCACGCCAACATCGAGCGGGCATTGCAGGATCCACGCGTCTCAGTGATCGCAGGCGACATTCGCGATCGCGCGGCAGTCGCGCGCCTCGTCACTGGCGCCGACGCCGTGATCCATATGGCGGCGCTGCGCATCACCGCGTGCGCCGCTGATCCGCGGCTGGCCTTCGACGTCATGTGCGCGGGCGCCTTCAACGTGGTCGAGGCCGCACAGGCGGCCGGCGTGCAGAAAGTCGTCACCGCGTCGACCGCGTCGATCTACGGGATGGCCGAGGTCTTCCCCACGACCGAGACCCACCATCCGTACCACAACCGGACGTGGTACGGCGCCTCGAAGATCATGCTGGAAGGACTGTTGCGGTCCTTCAACGACATGTACGGACTGCCCTATGTCGCCTTGCGCTACTTCAACGTGTACGGTCCGCGCATGGACATTCACGGCAAGTACACCGAGGTGCTCATTCGCTGGATGGAGCGCATCGATAACGGTCAACCGCCGCTCGTGCTCGGCGACGGGTTGCAGACGATGGACTTCGTCTACGTCGAGGACGTGGCGCGCGCCAACGTCCTCGCGCTGGCGTCGGAGGTGTCCGACGAGGTGTTCAACGTGGCGACCGGTGTCGAGACGAGCCTCAACGATCTGGCTGCGGCGCTCGCCCGCGCGATGGGTGTGCGGGTGACTCCCGAATACGGCCCCGAGCGCAAAGTGAATCCGGTGCCGAGGCGACTGGCGTCCACCGAGAAGGCCAGAGCGCAACTGGGCTTCACGGCGTCTGTCACGCTCGATGAGGGGTTGTCTCGTCTGGTCAACTGGTGGCGGGCGGAGCGGATACGAGTGTGACGACGATGACGACCATTCCTGTCGCGCGGCCGCTGCTCGACGAGCGCGAAGCCGACGCCGCCCGTCGCGTGATCTTGTCTGGATGGGTGACGCAAGGGCCGGAGGTCGCAGCGTTCGAGCAGGAGTTTGCGGCAGCGGTCGGAGCGCCGCACGCATGCGCCGTCTCGAATTGCACGACGGCGTTGCATCTGGCGCTCGCCGCGTGCGGGGTGTCGGCCGGCGACGAGGTCGTGACCGTCAGCCATTCGTTCATCGCCACGGCGAATGCCGTGCGCTACTGCGGTGCGACACCGGTGTTCGTGGACGTGCAGCGGGACACGTTCAACATCGACCCGGCACGAGTCGAAGAGGCGATCGGTGCGCGAACGACGGCGATTCTCGCCGTTCATCAACTCGGGATGCCCTGCGACCTGTCTGCGATTCTCGAAATCGCCGAGCGCCGGGCGATCCCGGTCATCGAGGATGCGGCGTGCGCCGCCGGCAGCGAGATTCGATGGGACGGGCAATGGGAGCGCATCGGCCGGCCCCGCGGGATCGTCGCGTGCTTCTCGTTTCATCCGCGGAAGCTGCTGTCGACCGGCGACGGCGGGATGCTCACGACCGCGGATCCTGCGCTCGATCGGCAGTTCAGGCTGCTGCGTCACCACGGGATGAGCGTGTCCGATGCGGTGCGGCATGCGTCGGCGACGGTCATCTCGGAGGAGTATCCCGTGCTCGGCTACAACTACCGGATGACGGACATCCAGGCGGCGATCGGACGCGAACAGTTGAAGCGTCTGCCGGCGATTGTGTCCCGGCGTCGCGAGCTGGCGGCGCGTTATCACGCCGCGTTCAGCGGCGACGGCAACATCTGCGCGCCGGCCGAGCCGGAGTGGGCGCGCACCAATTGGCAAAGCTACGCCGTCCGGGTGGACCCCGCGCGCCGGCACACGATCATGCAGCGGCTGCTCGACGCCGGTATTTCCACCCGGCGAGGAGCCATGAATGCGCATCGTGAGGGTGCGTATCCGCCGGGAAGCTGGCGATCGATGAGTCCGCTGACAGAAAGCGAGGCGGCACACGACGCCGCGATCGTGCTGCCGTTGTTTCACCAGCTCACCGACGCCGATCAGGACCGCGTGGTCGACGAGCTGAGACGCGCGGCCGGAGGGCGGAGCTGATTTCGATCATTACCCCGGCGTTCAACGAGCAGGCAAACCTGCCCGCGTTGTACGAGCGCCTGACGACCGTGCTCCGTCAGACTGACTGGGAATGGATCATCGTCGACGATCACTCTCGCGACGGAACGTTCGACGTGATCCAGCGCCTGGCCGCGATGGATCGACGGATTCGCGGCATCCGGTTCGCCCGCAACTCGGGATCGCATGTCGCGATCACATGCGGCTTGCAGCACGCCGAGGGGGACGCGGCCGCCCTCGTCGTCTCGGATCTTCAAGATCCCCCCGAGCTGCTCTCGGAGATGCTGGACCGCTGGCGAAGCGGTGCGCAGGTGGTCTGGGCGGTGCGGCGAGAACAGCCGGGCGAGCGGCATCACACCTGGTTCGCCTGGTTCTATTACTGGGTCGTGCGGCGGCTGGTCGGGATGCGCGACATGCCGCCAACCGGTGTGGACTACTTCCTGATCGATCGCGTGGTGATCGATGCGTTCCGCGCCTCGGTTGACCGGCACGTGAGCGTGTTTGCGCTCTTGATGTGGCTGGGCTTTCGCCGCGAGTTCATCGAGTACGACAAGCAGCCGCGCGCCCACGGACGATCGGGTTGGACGCTCGCCCGCAAAATCAAACTGGTCGTCGACTCCGTCGTCGGCTTCTCGGAGTTCCCGATCTGGTGGTGTCTGTATGCCGGCGCCGCTGCAGTGGCACTGGCGGTTGTCCCGCTGATCGTGGCGGTCGCGTCGTATCCGGGTTTTGGTGCTGCGCTGTGGTTGCTCGCCGCGCTGATGCTCGGCCTGTTCGGCGCTCAGCTGATCGCGCTGGGAATCGTGGGTCAGTACGTCTGGCGCGCGCTCGACGAGGCCCGCGGCAGGCCGCTGTACGCGATCGAGGCGATGGCCGGAAACACGGAAGTGCCGGCGGCTGTTGCGGCCAGCCGAATACAGTCGAGGCAGTAGAATAAAGCGGCTCCGCCGATAATTAGAGGACGAATGATCGACTGCATCGCCGGATACCACCTGAATCCCTGGACGTGTGGTATCGCCAAGTTCAACACCATCCTCGCGCGCCACTTGAGTCTTCCTGTCGTCGGCATCGGCTCCGTCGAACTGAACGAATACAGCCGGCCGTTGCTGTCGCTCAAACTCTCCGAGTTCACCGAAGACGATGCCCGTGCGCTGAATGAATGGGTGAGCTGCCACGCCGGCGGCTACGAGCTCTTTCTGCATGCGTTCGACGGCACCGAGATCGAGCAGCGGCTCATGGCGTCCGCGGCCAAGGTCTATTGCGGCAACCGTGAGCTCGCGCACGAGCTCGCGCCGGCACGACCCGACATCGTCGAGCTGTTCTGTCCTGGCACGCTGCTCAGCCCGCAGCGCTTCCAGCGGACGGAGTTGTCCGTATTCACGTTCGGGATGGCGCACAAGATCCGGGTGCCGCTGTATCGCCGGCTGCGCGATCTACTCGAGGCGACCGGGCAGAGCTACTCGATGTACGTGTCCACGGCGCTCCACGAAAACACGAGCTTCGACGGATCGTTCGTCGTGCGCTTCGAGGAGTTGCAGGCGCTGTTCAACGGCCAGGTGTACTTCATGGGTTATCTGTCGGACACGGCCGTGTTCAACCATCTGGTGGACTGCACGTTCCTTGCTGCGTTCTTCGACAAGGGTCTGCGTGCCAACAACACCACTGTGAATGCGGCGATGGAATGCGGTTGTGCGGTGATCACCAACCTCGATGAGCATTCGCCGGCCGGCCTCGTCCACATGAAGAACGTAATCGACATCAACCGGTGCGAGCGGCTGCCGGAGCAGGCTGACGTCGAGCGCATCGGGCGAGCCGCGCGTGAGATCGCGCACGCGCAGTACGGATGGGATCAGCTCGTCACGCAGCTGCGGCCGGTTGTCCGGCTCTAGGCCAGGCCACGAAGGCCACGACGACATTGAGCCGCGAAGGACACGAAGCCAAAAAGACGGAAGCCACCAAGACGGAAGCCACCAAGACGGAAGCCACGAAGACGGAAACGTGCTGACCACATCATCTGCCCCTGCACGCACTGACCTCTCGGCGATTCCATCGGTCATCCCCAATTTGATCGCGGGCCAGGACGCGCTGCCTGCCGAGGGACGGCTGTTCGCCAAAATCGACCCGGCAACCGGCGGCGAGATCTGCAAGGTCGCCCGCTCCACGGCAGCTGACGTTCAGGCCGCCGTCGAACAGGCGCGGCGGTCGCAACCGGCGTGGGCCGCGACGACCGTCGTCAAACGAGGCGAGATCCTGCGCCGCATTGCGATCCTCATGCAGGGGCATCGCGGCGTCATTGCGGACCTCGTCGCGCGGGAAACGGGTAAGTCGCGCAAGGACGCACTCGGTGAGACGGACGCGGCGATCGAGATGGGCTTTTTCGTCGCCGGCGAAGGGCGGCGCTACTACGGTCAGACAACGACCAGCGCCGTGCCCAACAAGAGCGCGATGATCGTCCGTCAGCCGCTTGGCGTGGCCGGCCTCATCATCGCCGCCAACACGCCGATTGCCAACGTCGCATGGAAGGCGTTTCCGGCGCTTTTGTGCGGGAACGCAGCGATCCTGAAGGCGGCGGAAGACACGCCGCTCTCGGCGTGGGCCTTTGGCGTGCTCGCTCGCGAAGCGGGTGTGCCGGACGGTGTCTACGCCACGATTCACGGCTTCGGTGAGGAAGCGGGTGCGCCGCTCGTCGAGCATCCCGACGTGGCCATCGTCAGCTTCACCGGCTCCTGTGAGGTTGGCCGCTACATCGCGGAAAGCGCGGGCCGCCGGCTGGCCAAGACCTGTCTCGAGCTGGGCGGCAAGAACCCGCTCATCGTCTGTGACGATGCGGATCTGACGAATGCCGTGACATGGACTCTCGGCTCGGCGTTCAGCAACGCCGGGCAGCGATGCGCGGCGGGCAGCCGCATCATCGTGTTCGACGGCGTCTACGATCGCTTCAAGGCGATGCTCGTGGAGGCGGTGAGCCGGCTGAAAGTGGGGACTGCGGACAGCGACGACTTCGGTCCGGTGATCAACGAGGAGCAGATGCGGAACATGCTGGCGGCCGTGGCGCGTGCCAAGGCGGCTGGTGCGTCAGTGCTCACAGGCGGCCAGCGATTGAGCGGCGGATCGTATGGCGGCGGCTTCTTCGTCGCGCCAACGCTCATCGAAGACGTGCGCCCGCAAGACGAGATCTCACGCAGCGAACTGTTCGGTCCGATCACGTGCCTGTATCGGGTGTCGAGCTTCGAAGAGGCGATCGCGCAGGCGAACGACTCGCCGTTCGGGCTCACGGCGTCCATTCACACGCAGAGCCTGAACCGCGCGATGACCTTTCTTGGACGCATCCAGGCCGGCGTGGCGGTGGTCAACGGCGGGACCTACGGCAGCGAGCCGCATTTGCCGTTTGGCGGGTTGCGTCAGTCCGGCAACGGATGGCGCGAAGCCGGGACGCAGGCGCTCGACGTGTACTCGGATCTGAAGACGATTTACATCAATCACAATCCAGCGGCCGTCTAACGATGAACAGTTCCCGCGCTTCGTGCGTCGCCTTGATTCCGGCGCGAAGCGGGTCGAAGCGGGTGACCGGCAAGAACATCCGGACGCTCGGTGGGCATCCGATGCTCGCCTACACCATCGCGGCGGCCCGCGAGAGCGGCGTGTTCGAATCGGTGATCGTGTCAACAGACTCGGACGACATTGCCGGGATCGCGCGACGGTATGGCGCCGAGGTGCCGTTTCTGCGGCCGGCGCAGTTTGCCGGCGACACGTCGCCGGACATCGAGTGGCTCGAGCACGCGCTTGCCGAGCTCGCGCTGCGCGGCCGGGCGTGGGACTCTTTCAGCCTGCTGCGGCCGACCAGCCCGTTTCGAACAGCCGACACGATACGTCGCGCGTGGGCGCTCTTCACCGCGCAAGAAGGCGTCGACTCGCTGCGGGCGGTCGAGAAGTGCACGCAACATCCCGGCAAGATGTGGATCATCCGCGGTCAGCGCATGTTTCCCCTGCTGCCGTTTGGCCCTGAGGCGCAGCCGTGGCACAGCACGCCGTACCAGGCGCTGCCCGTCGTCTACGTGCAGAATGCGTCGCTCGAAATCGCATGGACGCGTGTCGTGCAGGAACGACGATCGATTGCCGGAGACGTCCTCGTTCCGTTCGTCACTGAGGGCTACGAGGGGTTCGACATCAACGACACATACGATTGGATGGTGGCGGAGCGGCTGCTCGCCGAGGGGCTGGCGCAGTTGCCGGAGTTGAGAGTCGCTACGCAGCCGTAGGGCGGGTGCGGCGTGCTTTATGGACCCGCGTTTGGTTCACTTGTGGCGACAATCAGACACACCGCGGCAGTGAGACACCGAGAGGAAATCCAGGTAATTCTCAGCGCCTCGGTGCCTCCGTGTGTTGTAGTTGGCCGTCAACTGAAGTGACCTCTGGGATTAGGCGTTGAGAGAGCAGTGACCCGGGCCGGTCCAGAGGAACAGGACCCGGCCTAGGACCGAAGACTACGACAAAAGACCAGGAACCATGGGTGATTTACAGACCGATCAGGGCGAGTCGCTCGAGTTGCAGTACGTGCCGGTGAGCGAGTTTCATCGGCTGCTCGACGCCGAGGCCTCGCCGGCTGCCCGCGCGGCGGCGTTCGCGGCGCTCGCACGGATCAACACGCTCTACATGATTGCGGGCGCCTGGTCCGGACACATCGGCACCAGCTTCAGCTCGCTCGAGATCATGAGCTGGCTCTTCCTCAATGAGATCCGGGATCTCGAGAAGGGCGACGACCAGTGCGACATCTTTTTCTCATCGAAGGGGCACGACGCACCTGCGCTCTACAACGTGCTCATCGGGCTCGGCCTGCTCGAGGAGGAGATGCTGCACCGGTTGCGCCGACTGAAGGGACTTCCCGGCCATCCGCACATCGAGACTCCGTACGTGCAGGCGAACACCGGATCCCTCGGAATGGGGGTCTCCAAGGCGAAGGGCATGGTTCTCGCCAACCGGCTGGCGGGAATCGAGCGGCGCGTGTTCGTGCTCACAGGCGATGGCGAGTTGCAGGAAGGGCAGTTCTGGGAATCGCTCGGCTCGGCGGCGACGCGTCAGCTTGGCGAGATCGTCGTCATCATCGACCACAACAAGATTCAGTCGGATACCTGGGTCGATGACGTCAGCCCGCTCGGCGACCTCGAGGCCAAGCTGCGCGCGTTCGGGTGGCACGTGACGCGCTGCGACGGCCACGATGTGGCGGCAATCGAGCAGACCTTCCACGCGCTCGACGCCGTGCTGAATCAACCCAAAGTCATCATCGCCGACACGGTCAAAGGCAAGGGCGTATCCTTCATGGAAGGTCCCGCGCTGGAGCCGGGCACGCTCTACGCCTATCACTCGGGCGCTCCGAAGGAAGAGGCCTATATCGCCGGCCTGCAGGAGCTCCTCGCGAGTGCCAATCGCCTGTTCGCGGAACTCGGCCTCGGTGAGGTCGCAACGGAAACCCAGGTGCGGAATCCGAGGCGTGAGCCCCGCTCTACTGAGAACCTCATCGCCGCCTACGAGCAGGCGCTCGTGCGCCAGGGCGATCGTCACCCGAACCTGGTCGCGCTCGACGCCGACCTGATCAAGGACTGCGGTCTGGTGTCGTTCGCGAAGCGCTTTCCCGATCGGTTCATCGAGTGTGGCATCGCCGAGCAGGACATGGTGTCGATGGCGGGGGGCATGGCGCGTCGCGGCGCGCTGCCGGTGGTCCATTCGTTTGCCTGCTTCCTTGCAGCGCGGCCCAACGAGCAGATCTACAATCAGTGCAGCGAAGGCACCAAGGTCATCTACGTCGGGTCGCTCGCTGGTCTCATTCCCGGCGGTCCCGGGCACTCGCACCAGTCGGTCCGGGACATCTCGGCGCTGCGAGGCGTTGCCAATCTGTCGCTTGTCGAGCCGTGCGTTGAAGGAGAAGTCCACGCGCTGCTCGATTACGCGGTCAACACGGCACCCGACAGCATGTACATCCGGCTCGTCTCGGTGAAATGGCCGGTGCCGTTCTCGTATCCTCACCATCACAAGGTAGAGACAGGACGAGGATGGGTCGTTCGCGACGGCAGCGATGCCGTTGTCTTCGGCTATGGCCCGTGGCTCCTGGCCAACGCGTTCGAAGCGGCTGACGAAGTCGAGCAGAGCACTGGTGCCAGCATCAGGCTGGTCAATCTGCCGTGGCTCAATCGCGTGGATCCGCGTTGGCTGCGCGAGGTCATTGGCGGCCGGCGCTACATCCTCACGCTCGACAACCACTACCTGAAAGGCGGACAGGGCGAGATGCTGGCAACCGCGATCGCCGAGTTGGCGCTCGAACCAACGCCGCGCATTCTGCGCGTGGGTGTGACCGCGTTGCCCGAGTGTGGCACCAACGACGAAGTGCTCGCCCACCACAAGCTCGATGTCGCCAGTCTCGTGAAGAGCATGCGCTACGTCGTCCCGCAAATCGCATGACCGTTCTGTTCTGGGATATCGACGGCACGCTCCTGACCACGGCCAAAGCCGGCGTGCCGGCATGGGAAGAGGCGGTGCGCGAAGTGATCGGGCATGACTTCCAGCTCGAAAAATTTCGCATTGCCGGTCTCACGGACTATCAGATCGCCGTGCGCACGTTTGAGATGCTCGGCGTCGAGGCCGACGAGGAAACGCTGCGCCGGATGGTCCGCCGCTACGAAGAACTGCTCCCCGAATCGCTGCCCCGCAAACAGGGATACGTGCTCCCCAACGTCCGCGAAATCCTCGAGGCGCTCGGCCAGCGGCCGGATGTGCGCTCCTATCTGCTGACCGGCAACACGCGCGGAGGTGCGCGCGCGAAGCTGACTCACTACGACCTCTACAAGTACTTTCCCGACGGCGCGTTCGCCGAGGACGCCAGCGAGCGATCGGTCATCGCCACTCGCGCGCTCGACCTCGCACGGCGCGCCGGTCCGGTTGCCGATGGCGGCGTGTTCGTCGTCGGCGACACGCCGCACGACATTCACTGCGCCAACGCCATCGGTGCGCGCACCGTGGCAGTTGCCACAGGCGGCTACACACTCGACGAGCTCGAATCGCACCACCCATGGCGTGTCTTCGCTGAGCTGCCCACGGCTGACGAGTTCGTTCGCCTGATCGACGACGCTCGGGCCGCTCGCGGCGACGACAGCGTTTGCGAATGAAGCGAGGCATCCGCCGGTTTCCCCGTCTGTGGCGTGCGACGCGGCTCGCACGGCGCTGGTACTACGCGCGCGCGGGCGCGTACCCGGACTGGCAGACGCTCATCGCGCCGGAAGCCGAGGTGTGGCAGTCAGCACGCGCGGCGGCGCAGGGCGGCCCCCGCGTGCTGATGGCGACCGCGATCGGCTCCTACGCTCACGCTGCTACCCTCGAGAGTGCGCTCTCGGCCGGTCTCACCTTCCGTGGCGCCGAGGTGCATGCGCTCTTGTGCGATGGTGCGATGACGGCCTGCGCCGAATGTGATGCGTCGCTATATCCGAACCTTGCGCGCTTTGCCAGCAACGGTCCCGCTCGCGACCTCTGTCGTGACTGCTTCTCGCCCGCCGAACGCGTCTACCGGCAGCTCGGCATCAAGGTGCACAAGTTCAGTGAGTGGCTGACCGACGACGACCGCGCCGAGGCGCGCCGGCTCGCGATGACAATCCCGTCGAGCGAGGTGCAGTCGTACACGCTGGACGGGCTCGTGATCGGCGAGCACGCGCACGCGGGTGCGCTCCGATTCTTTGCGACCGGCTCGCTCGAGGGCCAGCCGATGGCCGACGCGATCTTGCGTCGCTATCTCGAGTCGGCCTTGCGCGTGGCGTTTGCGACCCGGCGGCTGTTCAGATCGATTGAATTCTCGTCGGCGGTGTTCACGCACGGCATCTACGTGCCGTGGGGGATCGTTGGCGAAGTGGCGCGGCGGGAGGGGGTACACGTCTCGACGTGGAACGTGGCGTATCGCAAGCGCCGGTTCATCTTCAGCCACGACAACACCTACCATCACACGCTGATGAGCGAGCCACGTGAGCACTGGGAGAACCTCGAGCTCTCCGGCCAGCAAGATCGCGACTTGATGCGCTACCTCTCGAGCCGGCGCGACGGGCTCTTCGATTGGATCGTGTTCCACCGTCCACCCACCGAAGATCCGAAAGAGCTGCCGGCGCTCGTCGGTCTCGATCCCTCTAAACCGGTGATCGGTCTGCTG
>Ga0310810_10011263_pt1 | contig 10452 bp, 8 predicted proteins | sample NCmetagenome_FD_207641 | JGI IMG/M metagenome (GOLD analysis project Ga0310810, IMG submission 207641) | Soil microbial communities from experimental microcosm in Duke University, North Carolina, United States - NC | ecosystem: Engineered > Artificial ecosystem > Soil microcosm > Unclassified ... | reverse complement strand
TGAGATTTCTACGAACGGCCGGGCTGCTCAATGAAAGTTCCGCCCCTTTGGCATCACTTGGGCGACCTCAACAGCCGGCGCGAAATGATTTGGCTGCTCCTTCAGTAGCGTGACGAGGGAATCTCCCGTTCGCGGATGGCGGTGGCGCTCGACCGGCGGGCGCCGTGCTTCGTCCGCATGCGCGAGCGCCTGCACGCAGCCGTGCTTGTCCGAAAGCCGGCGCAGCAGAGGGGTCAGGTCCTCGATCTTTTCCATCACCACATGGATCACGCCCGAGGCGCTCTGCAGCGGGCCGGTCACCGCAACAAGCCGCGCGCCGATCACGACCGGGCGGAATGCCTCGAACGCGCGTGCCCACACGATCGTGTTCGCGATGCCGGTCTCGTCCTCCAGCGTCATGAAAATCACGCCCTTCGCGGTGCCGGGGCGCTGGCGCACCAGCACCAAGCCCGCGACGGTGACGCGCGCACCATTGCGGATGCCCGGCAACAGCTCATGACGCAGGATGCCGCGGCGGTCGAGATCGCGCCGCAGAAACGAGACCGGATGCGCCTTGAGCGAAAGATGCAGGTGGCGATAGTCCTCGACCACCTGCTCGCCGACCAGCATCGGCGGCAGGTCGACGTCCGGCTCGAGCTCGCCCATCGCGACGCGGCGGAACAGCGGCAGGTCGTCTTTGTCGCCGGCGCGCTGCAGCGCGCGCACCGCCCAGAGCGCATCGCGGCGTGACAAGCCCAGCGAGCCGAACGCATCCGCATTGGCGAGCCGCTCCAGCACGGAAGGAGGCAACCGTGTGCGCAGCCAGAGATCGCGCACCGAGTCGAAGCCGCACCCGCGCGTCGATTCGATGCGCTTGGCGTGCTCCTCGGATAGCCCGCTGATCTGGCGGAAGCCAAGCCGCATCGCATGGGTGGTGCGGATATGCGGCTGCATCGAGGTGTGGCGGGGGTGAATCGTGCCGCTTGCGCGGTGCCTGCCATTTTCGCCCTCTCCCCTTGTGGGAGAGGACATCGCAGGTGTTTCAACAAGCTCAGTCGGGTGAGGGGTTACGCCCTTACCCCTCACCCTATCTTCATTGTTGAACTTCTGAGTAGCCCTCTCCCACAAGGGGAGAGAGCTTAATAACGTCGGCTGAGACGATAGCGCCTCCAGCGTGCAGTCCCAGTCGGAAAAATTCACGTCGACCGGGCGCACCGTAACGCCGTGCTCGCGCGCGTCGCGCACGATCTGCGCCGGCGCATAGAAACCCATCGGCTGGCTGTTGAGCAGCGCAGCCGCGAAGACATCCGGATAGTAGCATTTCATCCAGCACGAGACGTAAACAAGATTGGCGAAGCTCGCCGCATGGCTTTCCGGAAATCCGTATTCGCCGAAGCCGCGGATCTGATTGAAACAACTTTCGACGAAGGCACGTTCGTAACCACGCGCCGTCATGCGTTCAACGAATAGCTTCTCGAAATTCTGAATCGTGCCGGCGCGGCGGAATGTTGCCATGGCGCGGCGCAAGCCGTTTGCTTCTTCCGGAGAGAATTTCGCTGCCTCCATCGCGATGCGCATCGCCTGTTCCTGAAACAATGGGATGCCCAACGTCTCTTTGAGAATCTCCCTGAGTTCGTCCTTGGGGCCATGCTCGGGTGACGGTGAAAAATATGTCGGCTCTTCGCCTCTTTCCCGGAGCGCTTCGCGGCGTTGCAGATAGGGATGCACCATCCTTCCCTGGATCGGTCCCGGCCGCACAATCGCGACTTCGATGACGAGGTCATAGAAGCGCTCGGGGCGCAGGCGCGGCAGCATCGACATCTGCGCGCGGCTCTCGATCTGGAACGTGCCCAGCGTGTCCGCGCGCTGGATCATGGCATAAACCGGTTTGCGCTCGCGTTCGTCTTCCGGCTCGTGCCCTGGTCTGATGTATTCTCGCTGCAAGATCGCCGCGATAGTTTCGGGCAAACGGTAGTGATCTTTCAGAAGATCGAAGCCGCGTCGCAAGCATGACAACATGCCGAGACCGAGCACATCGACTTTGAGGAGCCGCAGCGTCGCAAGGTCATCCTTTTCCCACTCGATGACGGTACGATCGTCCATCGCGGCGTTTTCGACCGGCACGACCTCGTCGATGCGCGAGCGCGTAATGAGAAAGCCGCCGGGATGCTGCGAGAGATGGCGAGGCGTATCGATCAATTCATCTGCGAGGGCCATCGCCTTGTTGAGGCGCGGATCGTCTGGATCGAGACCGACGCGGCGCGCCTCCTTTTCCTTCACGCCGCTTTGCGACCAGCCCCACAGCATGCCGGCAAGCGCGCCAACGGTATCGTCCGATAACCCGAACGCCTTGCCGACCTCGCGGATCGCGCTGCGACCGCGGTAGCGGATAACTGTCGCCGTCATGGCGGCATGGTGGCGACCGTATTTGGTGTAGATGTGCTGGATGACCTCTTCGCGCCGCTCGTGCTCGAAATCGACGTCGATATCCGGCGGCTCCTTGCGTTCCTTGGAGAGGAAACGCTCGAAGAGAAGATTCACCTTCTCGGGGTCTACCTCGGTGATGCCGAGGCAGTAACAGATGACGGAATTCGCCGCCGAGCCGCGTCCTTGACAGAGAATGCCTTTCGAGCGGGCAAAGGATACTATCTCATGGATAGTCAGGAAGTATTTTGCGTATCTGCGATCTTCAGTGAACTCCAGTTCGCGGTCGAGCGCATATCGCACCTTCGCGCTTACCCCTTCAGGATAGCGTTGCCGAGCGCCCTTTTCGACAAGGTCCTTGAGCGCCTCATGTGGTGAAGCATATCCGGTACGGGTTTCGTCCGGATATTCGGTGTGCTCCAGCTCGTCGAGCGAGAAATTGCAATGTTCGAGGAGGCGCAGTGTCTGGTCGATCGCCTCAGGTGCGTGGCGAAATAGCCGCGTCATTTCGCTGCCGGATTTGAGGTGACGCTCGGCATTGGCTTCGAGCCGACGGCCCGCAGCGTCGATGGTGACGTGCTCGCGGATGCAGGTCATGACGTCCTGTAGGGGGCGACGCTCCGGGGCGTGATAGAGCACGTCGTTCGTCGCGATGAGCCGGACAAAAGCCTGTGCGGCGATTGCCTTGAGACGAGCGAGTCGACGATTGTCATCGCCACGATAGAGCATGCTGGCCCCAAGCCAGAGGAACTGGCGCGTGGCATGACGTTTCAGATTATCGAGAAGCGAGTGCAGTTCGGCGGTCTTGATGCGAGTCGGCGGCATCACGATGAGGTTAAGGCCTGCGATGTGTTCGATCAGGTCGTCGAGATACAGGGTGCATTCGGCCTTTTCGCTGCGGCTCTTTCCGACAGAGAGAAGCCGCGTGAGCCGGCCCCACGCCTTACGGTTCTGTGGATAGGCGAGGATATCCGGCGTACCATCGGCGAAGACGAGACGGGCTCCGACAACGAGCCTTATTGTCGGCAGATCGATGCCTTTTGTTTCTTTTTCGGTGAGTATGTGTTCGTTCCATTCCTCGAGCTTGTAATAGGCGCGCACAACACCAGCGACGCTGTTGCGATCGGCGATGCCGATAGCGGTGAGGCCGAGCGCGGCGGCTTGAATAATCAGTTCTTCCGGATGTGAGGCGCCGTGCAGGAACGAAAAGTTCGTAGCGACTCCGAACTCCGCATAGGTGGAGGCGGATGTGCCAGCCGGCATCCGAAGAAAATTATCGCGGGCTCGGTTTCCCCTGTCGGCGCTTGAAATCCGAACAACGTTGTTCATGCGAACAGGCCGTGCAGGAACCAGCGTGTCGGCTCGCCCGCGCGCACCAGGCCCTCGCGATAAAGCCACACGCGCACGCCCGCGCGGCTCTCGACGCGGAAATAGTCACGGGTGAGCGCGCGGTTTTGTTCGTCGCGCCACCATTCCATCGCGATGCGCTCGGGGCCTTCGGCATGCGCCACCTCATGCAGCACATGGCGCCAGCGAAACCGCACCGGCGGACCGTCCGGCACTTCGGCGATGGCGTCCACCGGTTCCGGGCGGGCGAGAAGGCGGATGGGGCGGGTGGGGATGTTGCTGTCCTGATGCAAATCCTCTCGTTCTCGCGAAAGCGGGGACCCAGTTCGTGGCCCAGGATTCCCGCTGGAGCCTGTGCCCGGGCGAGCCGGAGGCGAGACCCGGGTACGGGCATGAACGGCAGCGGAGGGAGCCCCCACCGCCATCACGGCAAATTCCGGAATGTGCGTATCCTGCGCGACGAAGCGCGTGACGCGGCGCAGGCCGAAGCGCGCGCCGAGCCGGTCGATCAGGTGCGCAAGCTCCGCCGCATGATCGGGCTGCGCGAGTCCGGTTTGCGCAGGCTCGCTGCGCTCGGTGACCAGTGCGGCGAGCCGCAGCATGTCGTAGCCGAAGCCCGGATCGATCTCGTCGCCAATCACGCCGAGTCGGTCAGCGAGCAAATGGCGGAGGCGCGCTGGCTCGCGCAGCGGCTCGCTCAAGCCGACCTCGATGCGAAACACACGCCCGTCGGTGCGGAACAACGCGGCCTGCAACAACCGCGCACCCTCGCCGCGCCGCTCCAGAAGCGCGCCGAGTTTCTCTGCAAGCTTCTCGATGGTGCCGAGCACGTCGCGCTCGAGCGCGATCGGCTCGGCGAAGCGCTGCTCGGTGATCGCCGCCGGAACGGCCAAGCGCGGCGCGATCGGCTCATCCTCGCGGCCGAGCGCCTGATCGATTCGGCGCACGAAGTCCGCGCCGAAGCGCGCTGCGAGCGGCGCACGCGGGCGGTCGAGCACATCGGCGATGCGCTTTAAGCCCACCTGCGAAAGGGCCTCGATGGTTTCGGCCGGAAGGCGGAGTGCGGCGAAGGGGAGGGGAGCGAGTGCATCGTGTTCCTCGCCGGACAAAACCGACGTCTCATCCGAAAATCTTGCCACGCCCCACGCGCAGCCAACCGTATCGGCAATCGCGCCGCGCGCCTGCAGCCCCTGAGCGACAAGCCGCCTCACCAGATCGTTCGCAAGCGCCACCTCGCCACCGAACAGATGTGCGCAGCCGGAAATGTCGAGCGTCAGACCGTCGGGCGGATCGAGCCCGACCAGCGGCGTGTAGCGGTCGCACCAGTCGGCGACCGCTTCGAGCAGCGCGAAGTCGGTCGCCTCGTCCGCATCTGCTACGTTGAGCTTCGGGTACATCGCACGCGCATCCGCGAGCGGCATGCCGACGCGCAGGCCGAGCTTTGCCGCGGCGTCGTTCACGGCGGAAAGCCGCAACGCGCCCTTCACGGGGCTGGCTACGACCAGTGCGTCAGGCGGATAGCGCTTCGCGATCCGGTCGGTCGGCAGGCGCCGCAGCCACACCGACAGATAGCGCCGAGAAGGTGCGCTCATGATGGTTCCAGGTGAGTGTCCAGGCGCCGCACGGGCCGCGGCGGTTGCGTGTGAGCGAGAGATGGAAGGTGGTCGGCCCGAGGCCGCCGAACTCATCCGGGATGCTTGGCGCAGCCGCGACCTGCCAGCGCGTGAAGGCCGCGCTCGGCGCATCGCTCAGCTTGTGGCGCAGCAGGAGCCCGAGCGCGCCGCTCTCGCGCGCTGCAAGCGTGAGCCGGCGTGTCGCGGTCAGGTCGGCTTCGCCGGAAAGCTCCGCCACGACCACCGAGAGCGCGCGGCATTTCAGTGCCTCCTCCGCGGCGAACAGCGCATCGACCGGCCGCGCGACGCGCACGTTGAGCAGCCGCTCGCCGGGAAGTCCGAGCTGATCGAGGCCGGGTCCATAGAGCGCCCCGGTTTCGAGCGCGCTGAAATCGGTCGCGATCCAGAGCGTTTTCTTGGCGTGCTCGGAAGCGAGCGCCGCCAGGGTGAGCGCAAATCCAGCGGCCGCTCCGAGATGCAATGCCGTGGCGCTGAACTCATGGAGTGCGGCGCGCGAAAGGCCGCCGCCGAGCGCCGCATCGATCTCGGGAACGCCAAGCTTAAGCGGACGTACCTCCTCGGGCAGCGCCTCACTTTTGGGGATGGCACGCCGCAGACGCGAAATCTGCTCCATGTCGGCAGGGAGCATGGCGAAGTCCAGTGTTCATGATTTGTTCTTAGGATTCCGCCAAGCTCATGGAGAGTCAAGCGCATCGCTAAGCTATTGAATCTTATCAGGATCGGATGCCGACGGTTTTTTCATCCCCAGCAACCCCAAACCAACAGCCCCGCCAAGCCCGCCAATGATCGCTCCGAGCGGCATGAAGGTAAAAAACACCAGCATTCCGCCATAGCCCTCGAAGTCGCTGACATGGAAAATCTTGGTGTAAGCCAAACCGAGGCCGACACCGATCGAGGCTCCAAACAGAGCCCCCAGAAAAAGCCCGATGAACACCAGGCAACCGACTTGCATCGTCTAATTCGCCCCTACAGCCGTCACCTCGACCTCGACCTTGAACTCGGGTCGGGTGAAGCCCGAGACGATTACCAGCGTGGAGGCAAAGGCATTGCCGGACACATAGCGGCCGCGCACCGCCCCGTAGATCGGGAAATAGGCGCGGTCGGTGACGAATGCCGTAAAGCGCGCCACGTCCGCGAAGGTCATGCCGGCTTCGCTGAGGATCGCCTTGATGTTCTCGAAGCATAGGACCGCCTGCGCCTCGACATCCTCCGGCACCTTGTCGTCCGGCGACACTCCAAGCTGTCCCGAGGCGAACAGCATGCGGGAGGCCGGCACCTCGACGGCGTGGCTGTACTGCGCGAACGGAGCGCGGATCGACGCGGGGTTGATGGGGCGTTTCATGGCTGTCAGCCTACCCAAGCGGGATGGCCGGGCAACAGGGCGTTTACGCCCGTCTTCGACGTGCTATGCCCGGTCATGACGAAGTAGAAATGTTGAATGCCCTCCGATTTCCTCACCATTCCCCTATCTCTCACCCGCTTCCGCCTCGCCAATGCGCGCGTGCCGGTGTGCCTCGTCGCAGACGCAGCGCGGCTCAACGCCGATACAGACGGCCTCGCAGCCTGCGACATCGTCATCGAAAAGGATCGCATCGCCGCCATCGATCCGACCAGCGCGGCCAACGACGGCCTGCCGAACTTCGACCTCGACTGCGGCATCGTGCTGCCGCGCCTCGTCGACGTGCACACCCATATCGACAAGGGCCAGATCTGGCAGCGCGCGCAGAATCCCGATGGCACGCACATGGGCGCGCGCACGGCCGTGATGGCCGACCGCGAGAAGAACTGGTCGCGCGACGATGTGGCGAAGCGCATGGACTTCGCGCTGCGCTGCGCCTTTGCACACGGCACCGGCGCGCTGCGCACGCACATCGACTCGTATCCGAAGCAAAACCCGGTCTCATGGCCGCTGTTCGCCGAGATGCGCGAACACTGGAAGGGCCGCATCGCGCTGCAGGCGGTCTCGCTCTGCCCGATCGATGTGGTGAACGACGAGGCGGTGTTTCGCGATCTGGTCGCTACCGTTGCAAAGCACGGCGGCATCCTCGGTGGGCTCACCTTCATGGGCGAGGCGCCGAATGCGAAGACCGACGCGATGCTCGACCGCATTTTTGAAGTCGCGGCGGCGAACGGACTCGACCTCGATTTCCATGTGGATGAGAGCGATTCACCCAAGGCCCGCTCGCTCGGCCAGATCGCGGAGGCGGCGCTGCGCCACAGGTTCAAGGGCCGCATCGTGGCGGGCCACTGCTGCGCTCTCGCGCTCGCCGACGATAGCGAGCGTGCGACGATTATCGCGAAGGTCGCGGAGGCCGGAATCGCGGTCGTCTCGCTGCCGATGTGCAACATGTATCTGCAGGACCGGACGGCAAGCCGCACGCCACGCTGGCGCGGGGTTGCTCCCCTGCACGAGCTCGATGCGGCGGGGGTCACCGTGATGGTCGCGAGCGACAACACGCGCGACCCGTTCTACGCCTACGGCGATCTCGACATGCTGGAGGTCTACCGCGAGGCGACGCGCATCCTTCATTTCGATCATTCGGCGCGGCCATGGCTGAAGACGGTTGCGGCGACGCCCGGCGCTGTGATGGGCCTGCCGAACGGCCGCATGGCGGTGGGTGCGCCCGCGGGCCTCATGCTCACGCGCGCGCGGACGATGAATGAGCTTCTGTCGCGCCCGCAGACCGATCGCGTGGTGCTGTGTGCGGGGAAGCAGGTAGAGCGAACGCTGCCGGATTACCGGGAGCTGGATTGATCTTCCTTTCTTCCGCTCTCCCGCAAGCGGGAGAGGCCGGGAGAGGGTTTCTTTCATTGCGTGCCCTCTCCCGCCTTACTCGCTACGCTCGCTCGGCACCCTCTCCCGCAAGCGGGAGAGGGAAAAACGCGCCCGCGAGCCTACGCCAGCCTGCTCAGCTCAAACCTTTCCACATCCCGCAACAACTCGATGAACCGCTCCGCCTGAAACTCGGCCCACGCCTTGCCCTTCTCAGGGGTGCCGAGCGAGGCATCGCCGGCCGCGCCTGCCGGATGGATGTCCTGCGCGATCCAGGCGTGAGCATGCAGGCCGGTCGGGCGCAGGAACTTGAACTCGTTCTCCATCCGCACCGACGAGGGCGCGAAGTTCGCAACTTTCTCCTTGCGCACCAGGTCTGGCCGGAAATGCAGCATCAGCGAGGTCTCGATATCGCCCGCATGGATGCCGTGCAGGGCTTCCTGCTCGGAGAACAATCCCTTCGGCACGCCGAAGCGCCAGCCCGTCGTAACCACCAGCATCTGGCAGTTGACGCGAAGCTCGCGCGCCACCACCCGCATCGTGTCGACGTTGCCGCCGTGCGAGGTGACGATCACGAGCTTGCGCAGGCCGGCGCGCGCGATGCTCTCGCCGATCTCGGTCCAAACGCGCTGCGCCGTCTCGGCCGTGTAGGTGATCGTGCCGGGCGAGCGGATATGCTCGTTCGACTTGCCGACCGCCTGCACCGGCAGGAACAGCGCAGCCAGATCGTCGGGCAGCTTCGCGATCACCGTATCGACCATGCCCCGACCGATGATCGTGTCGGTCGAGACGGCCAGATGCGGGCCGTGCTGCTCAATCGCCGCGATCGGCAGCACCGCGATCGTTTTCTCCGGATCGAAACCGGCGAAGTCTTCCGTGGTGAGCTGGAGCCAGTGGATCTTGCGCATGACTAGAACCGTAGCATCGCGGCGCGCACCTTGGCGAGGAACGCCTTGCGCTGCTCATCGGTCGCGACGTTCATGTGATAGAGCGGGTAGTAGTCGACTTTCGCACCCGGAGAGAAGCGCGGCATGTAGCGCGTCATGATCTTCTTCGGCGGGTTGCCGACGAAGAATGCGTTCCACCACGGCCGGCCGTAAGTGGTGATCCCGGCGATGCGCTTCAGGTTTTGCAGCAGCGGGACTGCCATGTTGGGGTTCGACAGGTCGAACGCAACACCGGGCATCAGGAGCCGGTCCATCCAGCCTTTCAGCATCGCGGGCGGGCCGAACGACCAGACCGGAAACTGGCAGATCAGCGCATCGGCCTCGCGCAAGCGCTGCACGTAGCCGGTGACCCGTGACTGGTTCTTCGAGAGGTCGTGATAGTCGCGCCGTTCCTCGACCGAGAGCACGGGATCGAACTTCTCCGCGTAGAGATCGCAGAGGTCGACCGTGTGTCCGGCTTCCTGCAGGCCCGCGAGCGCTTGCGCGCGGATTGCGGCATGGAAGCTTTCGGGGAGGGGATGGCAGTAGATGTAGTGGACGCGCACGCTAGTTTTTCACCGGCACATAGGTCCGCATTTTGCCCGGATTGAGCAGCCCGTAGGGGTCGGCGTCCGCCTTCATGCCGAGCACGTCCGCGCCGGTCGATTTGTGCCGCGAGCCGTCCTCCAGCGTGTAGACGTGCGGGTTGGCGATGAACACGCCATTCTTCTCGTGCAATGCGATGATCTCGTTCAGCCGCTCCTCGGTGGTGTAACGCACGATCGGCAGCGCCGAGCAGGTGATGCGTCCGGCGAAGCGGATGAACTCGGTGTGCGGCAGCACCTCGTTGGGGAACATCTCCATCATCTGCCGCACTGACTCGATCAGCTGGTCGTGCGGAAACAGGCACTGCAGGTAGGTGATGGATCGATCCTGCTTCAGCCACTGCAGGGTCGTGTGGTTCCAGGTGTACTCGTAGAGGGGCTCCTTGCCGGCGGAGTCGTCGTGCGGTTGCTCGTAGGTGATCGTGCCGCGCTTCCCGATGATGTCCTTGAAGCTTTCAAGCGACGGCTCCGCGATCATGCAGAACATGACGTGCTTGCCCTCGGGGCAATGTTTCTTCAGCGCCGGAAAGTGCTGCGGGATCGGCCAGACCATCGGCGTGAGCAGCTTCTTCACCACGCCGTCGGCGAGCGCGACTTGATGGCCTGCCTGCATCGCCTCGATGAAATCATCGAACGCCACGATCACGTCGACCCACGGCCACGCGGGCGCAAGCGGCATTTCCAGCGCCGTGATGATGCCGGTGGTGCCGTAGGCGCGGTTCACCTTCTGTGCCGCGTCGGTACGCAGCTCGATGATGCGCGGC
>Ga0310810_10011262_pt1 | contig 10453 bp, 9 predicted proteins | sample NCmetagenome_FD_207641 | JGI IMG/M metagenome (GOLD analysis project Ga0310810, IMG submission 207641) | Soil microbial communities from experimental microcosm in Duke University, North Carolina, United States - NC | ecosystem: Engineered > Artificial ecosystem > Soil microcosm > Unclassified ... | reverse complement strand
TTCGTTACGCGTTGCGCACGTTGCGGCGATCGCCCTCGTTTGCGCTGGCCGCGGTGCTCACGCTCGCCATCGGTATCGCGGTGAACACGATCGCGTTCACGCTCTTCAATTCGCTCGCGCTCCGGCCGATGCCGGTCCGCGACCGGGAACGCGTGGTCAGGGTATTCCCGATCGATGCCCGCGGCCATCGCCAGAACCTCTTCTCGTATCCGGATTTCATCGACTACAAAGCGAACGCCCCTGGCTTCGAAGGCCTCACCGCCTACATTCCCGCGACGATGACGGTGCAGATTGGCGCGGCTGAGGCGGAGGATCTCGTCGGCTACGTCGTCTCGCCCAATTACTTTTCGCTGTTGGGTATTCGGCCGTCGCTGGGCCGCACGCTCGATTCGTCCGATGACGGCGGCAACCCGGTCGCGGTGATCAGTTACCGATTGTGGCAGCGGCGCTTTGCGGCGAATCCGCAGGTCGTCGGATCGGCAATCGCCATCAACGACCGCATCTTCACGATCGCAGGCGTAGGACCATCCCGCTTCGCAGGAACCGAGCCGCTTGCGCCCGACGTCTGGGTGGCGGCGGCCATGCAGACGGCCATCATTCCCGGGTCCGCGCTGCTCCCGGACCGCTCGAAAGCGTGGCTGCTCGTGGTCGGACGGTTGAATACGGGGGTGTCGCGGGATGCGGCCGAGGCGGCCTTGACGGTGACGGCGCGCAGACTCGCGCTGGCCTTTCCGTCCGCGTCTCGTCCGGCCGCGGTGACGGTGGTTCGCGGCACGTTCTTCACCGTCGATCCGGAGTTGTGGCCAATCATCCTTCTGGTGCTGGCGGTTGTCGGGATGGTGCTGGCGATAGCCTGCGCCAATGTCGCCAACCTGGTGCTCGCCCGCGCCACCGTACGGCAGCGCGAGCTTGCCATCCGGCTCGCCATAGGCGCAAGCCGCTGGCGCATTGTCCGTCAGCTGATAACGGAGACCCTCCTGCTGAGCGTGCTTGGCGGCGCCGCCGGTCTGCTCCTTACGATGTGGGTGCTGGCGGCGCTGTACCCAATCGGTCTGTCGCTGCTGCCGTTCGAGTGGGGTAGCGTCGTCCTCGATCTCTCACCCGACCTGCGCGTCTTCGCCTACACGTTCGCGATCGCAGCGATTGCGGGAATTCTGCTCGGCCTGGTTCCTGGTCTGCAGTCCTCGTCGCCGCGAATCTCGGCTGCCCTGCACGATGACGCCGGGCTGCTCGGTACGCGGATGAAACGATCCCGGCTGCGGCATGCGCTGGTCGTCATGCAGGTCGCGATGTGCCTGTCGCTCTTGATGGGTGCGGGCCTTCTCGCGCGCGGCCTGCAGCGGGCGCGCGCGCTCGATCTCGGGTTCGACGTTCACGGCGTGGTGTTCACCGAATACGATCTGCGCCGCGCTGGATACAGCGCTGCCGCGGCACTGGACTACAACCGTTCGCTGCTCCAGGCGGCGGAACCTGGCGCGATAGCCGCCGTCACCTCGCACGTGCCGCTCCATGGCGGCGTCGTACGGGCAGCGATTCATCCCGATGGCCAAGGTGAAAACGTCATGTGCACGCTCACGAAGGCGAGCCCGTCGTACTTCCGCGTGCTGGGTATTCCGGTGACAGCCGGACGCCCGTTCTCGGACCGAGAGTCCGACAGCGGAGCACCGTTTGCCGTGATTAGTGACGGACTGGCCGCGCGATTCTGGCACGGCGTCGATCCGCTGGGCCGAAAGCTGATCGTCGAAGGGCTGGCGATCCCGCTCACCGTTGTCGGGGTCGTGCGGGATACGTCGAGCGCATCGCTCTGGCGCGAGAAGGAGATGGCTGTCTACATTCCGGCCGGCGTCGGCGACCCGCGCGATCTGCACGTCGTGGCGCGAACAGCCGGCGATCCGGCGGCGCTTGCCGCGGCGCTGCGCGGCCGCGCGCGATCTCTCGACTCCCGGATGACGTTCCGGGCGACGAACCTCGACCAGCTTCTGCGGCTTTGGATTCTGCCGTCGCGGGTGGCGGCCATCGCCGCTGCGGTCCTCGGCCTCCTGGCGCTGGCGCTCGCGTCAGTGGGTCTGTACGGCGTCCTGGGCTACACGGTCGCGCATCGCACGCGCGAGATCGGCATTCGCGTTGCGCTCGGCGCCACCCGTCAGGACATCCTCCGGTTGATTCTCGGCGACGGTGGGCGCCTCATCGGCGCGGGCACCGCCGCAGGGATGATCGGGGCGTTCGCCGTCGCTCGCCTCCTCCGGGGGTTCCTGTTCGATCTCGGCGCGCTCGACCCTCTCACGTTCGTGCTGGTGCCACTGCTGCTCTGCGCGGTGTCGCTGGTTGCGTGCTACGTGCCGGCGAGGCGCGCTTCGGGCACCGCGCCTCTCGCCGCGCTGCGCAGCGAATAGCGCCAGGGATGATTTCGTTCATCGTCCCCGCGCACAACGAAGAGCAGTTCCTTGGCGAGACGCTGCGCGCGATCCGCGCCGCGGCAAGTTGCGTCGCCCAACCCTACGAGCTGATCGTGGTAGACGATGCCTCCACGGATCGCACCGCGCAGATCGCGGCCGCTGCAGGCACGCGCGTGGAACGCGTCGAATATCGGCAGATCTCCCGTACCCGTAACGCCGGCGCGCGCGCCGCGAGCGGTGATTGCTACATCTTCGTCGACGCAGACACCACGATCTCGGAGTCTGTCGTTCGGGCCACCCTCCGTGCGCTCGCCGCCGGCGCGGTCGGCGGCGGCGCGACTATGCGCATGGAAGGGCGCCTCCCGCTGTACCTTCGCGGCGTCTTCGTGATTACCGGGTTTGTCATGCGACAGAAGCGCTGGGCTGCCGGGTGCTACGTGTTCTGCACGCGCGAAGCGTTCGAGGCCGCGGGCGGGTTCGACGAAACGCTGTTCGCCAGCGAGGAGATAGCGCTCAGCAAATCGCTTCAGCGGCTCGGGTGTGTCGTCATTCTCGACGAGACGGTCGTGACCTCAGGCCGCAAGGCCCGATCCCACTCCGGATGGCATCTGCTCTGGCTACTGGTGGTCTTCGCACTGCGTGGCCGCGCGATACTCCGGACACGGAAGCACCTGGGACTGTGGTACGGACAGAGGAGGAAAGAAAGGTAGAGGGACCTTCTACCTTTTGCCTTGACTCGGATTACCGAGCGGTGTCGCCGCATCATCGCCGATGACCGTCGTCCATTTCCTGACGTGCCATTTCGTCACGAGGCCGTTGCGCACGTAAGGATCGGCGGCTGCGAACCGTTCGGCAACCGCCGGGGAATCACCCTTGAACAGCAATAGTGCGCCGTCGATCGGATCGGCGAGCGCACCGGCGAGCACGAGCTCGCCGCGCGCATGCGCCTGCCATGCCGCGGCGAGATGTTCGTCCCGGAACGCCGTGCGCCGGGCCGCGTAGTCCGGCACCACCGACTCGTAAATCAACAGGTAGTGCATTCGCTACTTCTTCGCGGCGCCCGGGTTCGCCTCGATCGCGGTCGCAATCATTTTGTAGTGGACCGTCACACGGTCGCCGACCTTCACCGTCCCTTTTACTGACGCGTCCTTACCGAACTCCCAGGTCTCGGTCGCGCTCTTCTCGACCGTGAAGCTGTCAGCGGTCACGGTCTTGACGACGCCCGTGAATTGATAGGTCCTGACCGCCGCGAATGCCGAGTAGGTGAGTACGGTGACCAGAAAAACAAGAACAACCGCCATCCTTCGCATGTGTGCTCCTTCACGTACTGCCGGCCCATAAAGGGCCGGCCTACGTAGGGCGGGGCTTTATGCCCCGCCCGACTTACGCGAGCGCTCGGGCGGCTTCGCGCGCGTAGTAGGTGATGATGATTTCCGCCCCGGCGCGGCGGATGGCGGTCAAGGTCTCCATCATCGCCCGCGGTTCGTCAATCCACCCGTTGCGCGCGGCGGCCTTCAGCATCGCGTATTCGCCGCTCACGTGGTACGCGGCCGTCGGATAGCCGAACTCCTGTTTGACACGCGCGATGACGTCCAGGTACGGAAGCGCCGGCTTCACCATGACGATGTCCGCCCCTTCGTCGATGTCCAGCGCCACTTCGCGGATCGCCTCTTCGACGTTGGCCGGGTCCATCTGATGCGAGCGGCGATCGCCGAACGCCGGGGCGGAGTCGGCCGCGTCGCGGAACGGCCCGTAGAACGCCGAACAGTACTTCGCCGCATACGACATGATCGCCGTCTGCGCGAACCCCGCGTCGTCCAGCGCGGTGCGAATCCGGCCGACGCGCCCGTCCATCATGTCCGACGGCGCGACGATATCGGCGCCGGCGGCGGCGTGGGAGAGCGCCGCGCGCGCAAGCTGCTCGATCGTGACGTCGTTGGCGATTTCGTCGTCGACGAGAATCCCGCAGTGGCCGTGGGACGTGTACTCGCACAGGCACACGTCGGTGACGACGAGCAGCCCGGGCACTTCCTGCTTGATCGCGCGGGTGGCGGCCTGCACCGGCGCTTCCGGATCGTGCGCGCCGGAGCCGACCGTGTCCTTCTGATCCGGTAAGCCAAACAGCAGCACGCCAGGCACACCGTCGGCTTTCGCCGCCGCCGCCTCGCGGATCGCTTCATCGACCGACAACTGGAAGACGCCCGGCATCGATCCCACTTCGCGGCGCGTCCCTTCGCCGGTGCACACGAACAGCGGATAGATGAAGTTGTCGGGCGACAGCCGGGTTTCGCGAATGAGCGCGCGTATGCCCGCGCTGCGCCGCAGGCGGCGTGGCCGACGGCGCATCGAGTCGCGCGCTTCGCTGGCGCTGTCCGACGCCGAATGCGCAGCCTGCGGAGTATCGCGATGGGTCTTGGTCGTCATTATCCTGTCCGTACCGGTGTGGTGAAGTGTTCGACGAGTGCGTCGACGAGATCGGGAATGGTGTAGCGCTCCGGCATCACCGTGGTCCGAACCCCCAGTTGCTGCGCCGCTTCGGCGGTGACCGGTCCGATCGAGGCGACGACGGTGGCTTGCAGGAGATCGGCCGCCTGTTCCTGGCCGAGCATCGCCACGAAATTCCTGACGGCGGACGCGCTGGCGAACGTCACCGCATCGATCTGTCGATCGAGCAGCATGCGATACACGTCGTAATCTGAATCGCGATCGCTGTTGCCGGGGATGGTACGGTAGGCGACGACGTCAACGACCTCTGCGCCGGCCCCACGCAGTTCCTCGGCGAGCCGGTCGCGCGCGATGTCCGCCCGCGGCAGCAAGATCCGCTGCGCCTTCAGATCCCCCGACGCCGAGAGCGCCTCCACCAGCGCATCAGCACGGAACTCGGCGGGCATCAGATCGACGCGAATGCCATAGCGCTGCAGCCGCGACGCCGTCGAGGGCCCGACGGCGCACAGACGAACGCCGTGCAGCTCGCGAACGTCGCCGGCGGCCAACAGGCAATTCATGAAGTAGTCGACCGCATTCGCGCTGGCGAACACAATCCAGTCGAACGTTCCGGCCTGGGCGCACGCCGCCTGGAGCGGCGCCGGATCTTCCGGCCCCGTGATCCTGATGGAATGCGCGGGGATGGCCTCCGCGCCGCGCTCCTCGAGCATGTCGATCAGTTCGCCCGCCTGTTCGCGGGACCGCGTGACGACGATGCGCCGGCCCGAGAGCGGCCGGTCGTCGAACCACCGCAGATGGGCGCGGAGTCCCGCGACCGGCCCGACGACGCACAGTGCCGCCCCCTCGGCATCCGCGAGATCCGCGATGGCCCGCAGCGGTCCTTCGACGGTGCGCTGCGACGGCAGCGTCGCATCGTAGATGAGCGCCGCCGTCTCGTCCTCCGCGCGGCCGTTGGCGATCAGCGCGCGCGCCATGGCGCGAATCTGCCGGGCACCCGCGTAGCACACGAGCGTGCCGACAACACCGGCCAGCCGCGCCCAGTCCACCGGTGGCGCCGTGTCGGATTCGCTCTCGTGGCCGCGCACGATCGTGAGGACATCGCCCGCTTCCGGATACGTGATGGGAATGCCGGCGTAGGCAGGCCCGCCGACGGACACGGGGACTCCTGGCACCACCTCGAACGGAATGCCCTGTTCGTGAAGGAACAACGCCTCCTTGCCCCCGCTGTCGAAGACGAAGGGGTCCCCCCACTTCAACCGCACCACGACCTTGCCTTCGCGCGCCTTTTCGGCGACGAGGAAGCAAATCGCGTCCTGCTCAACCGCCTTCGGTGCGGCGGGCCCGACGTCGATGCGCTCGGCATCCGGCCGTGCGCCTCGCAGCAGACTGGCGTGGACGCGATGGTCGTAGACCACGACGTCTGCGGCTTCGAGGTAGCGCTGGCCGCGCACGCTGATCAGCGTCGGATCGCCGGGCCCGGCTCCCACGATGTATACGCAGGGTGATTTCATGTCGTGACGGGCGCTACTGCAGGGTACTACGGGCGCGTACCGCGGTCAGGATTTCTGTGGCGCCGCTCCGCGCCAGTTTCTCGGCCAGCCGCAGGCCGAGCCCAGCCGGATCGCCGGTCGACCCCTCGACGGTGCCGCGGATGGCGCGCTTGCCGTCCGGCGTCGCGACCACACCGTGCATCGTCAATCCGCCGCTGCCGTGCAGCGCGATGGCGCCCAACGGAAGCTGGCAGCCGCCGCCCAGCGCAGTGACGACCGTCCGCTCCGCCTCGAGCGACACCGCCGCCGCCGCGTCGTTCGCCGATTGTAGCGCCACCCGCGCATGCTGGTCGTCGGCGCGGATCTCGATCGCGACGATGCCCTGGCCGGGGGCGGGAATGCAGACGTCGAACGGGATCGCGGCCGAAATGCGGGACGCGAAGCCGAGCCGGCGCATGCCCGCGCAGGCGAGCACGATCGCGTCGAATCCTCCCTCGTCCAGCTTGCGAATACGGGTGTCAACGTTGCCGCGGAACGGGGCGAAACTCGCACCGGGAAGCAGCGCCGCGAGCTGCGCGACCCGCCGGATGCTGCCGGTCGCGATCTTGGGACTCTCGCCGAGGTGCGCCAGCGCTGCCGTGAAGTCCGCGACCGTGCTGCCGCCGTGCAGAACGAGGGCGTCGCGGGGGTCTTCCCGGGGCAGCACGGCGGCAATCTCGAGTCCGCCAGGCAGCGTCGCCGACATGTCCTTCGCGCTGTGCACCGCGATATCGACATCGCCCGCAAGCAGCGCATCTTCGATTTCCTTCACGAACAGCCGTTTGTCGCCGGTCTCCGACAACGGCCGCTCCTGCAGACGATCGCCCCCGGTCTTGATCACCACCAGCTCGACCGGCGGTCCGCCCGCTTCAATCAGCGCGGCGACGGTGCGGGCCTGCCACAACGCCAGCGCGCTTCCGCGTGTGCCGATCCTCAGCGGTGTCATGACGCCACTTCGGACTCCTTGTCCGGCTCGGTGGTGTCCTTGTCAGAGGGCAGGCTGAACAGCCGATTCAACGCATCCGCGTAGGCGACGATCATCGCCTCGTCACTGACCGACTTGAGTTGCTCGGTGGGCGTCAGCAGCAGCTTCTCCACGATGAGCCGCGTGACCTCGTCGACACGGCTGCGTGCCTCGGGCGGCAGCCCGGCGAGCTTCGACTCGAGCCGCGCCAGCTCCGACTGCCGGATAGCTTCGAAGCGTTGTCGCAGGGCCACGACGGTCGGGACGATTTCGCGCGATTGCATCCAGGCCACGAACTTCGCGACCTCCTCCTCGACGATCGCCTCGGCGTGGGCGAGCTCCGCCGCCCGGCGCGCGAGGTTTTCCTGCACAATCGCCTGCAGATCGTCGATGTTGTACAGGATCACCTGCTCCAGATCACCGGCGGTCGATTCGACGTCGCGCGGCAGCGCAATGTCGATGATAAACAGCGCACGCCCCCGACGCGGACGCATCGCCTCCTCGATCCGCGCCCGCGTCAGCACCGGCTCGGACGCACCGGTCGCCGTGACCACGATGTCGGCGGCATGGAGGGCGTTGTCGAGCGAGTCCCACGCCACGGCGGTTCCGCCGAGATGCGCGGCCAACCTCTCGGCCGTCGACAGCGTGCGGCTTGCGATCGTGATCTGCTTCACGTGCTGCGCTTGCAGATGCACGCCGGTGAGCTTGGCCATCTCGCCGGCGCCGAGGATCAGGACGTTGCGCCCCTTCAGATCCCCGAAGATCTTCTTCGCCAGCGCGATGGCCGCGTAGCTGATTGACACCGCGCCTTCGGCGAGCCCCGTTTCCGAGCGCACGCGCTTGCCCGCGGCAAACGCGCAGTGGAAGAGGCGGTTCGTCAGCGCAGCGGTGCAATGCGCCTCGTGCGCGGCGGCGTAGGCAGCCTTGACCTGGCCGAGAATCTGCGGCTCGCCGACGACGAGTGAATCGAGGCCGGCGGCGACGCGAAACAGGTGCCGCGCGGCGTCGGCGCCGTTCCGCACGTAGAGGTGCTCGGCCATCTGCCCGTGCGCGATGTTGTGGTATTCGCTGAAGAAGCGTCTGACCCCTTCGGCGGTCGCCTCGTTGTCGCCGACCGCGTAGACCTCCGCGCGGTTGCACGTCGACAGCACGACGATCTCGCGGCCGATCCCGCGCGCGGCGAGCGAGGCGAGCGCCCGGTCGACACCGCCGCGGGCGAAATCCACGCTTTCGCGCAGTTCGACGGGAGCGGTCCGATGGCTCAACCCGATGGCGTACAGGCGCATGGCTAGAAGTTGTGGCTCTTCGTCAGGAAATAGCCGACGAGGACGAAGTTGAGGAGCACGACCGCGAACGCGACGCCTGAGAGATACGCGGCGCGCCGTCCGCTCCAGCCGATTCGTCGCGCGAAGAGCGCGAACGAGTACAGAACCCACGAGAGCACCGCGACGAGAATCTTCGGATCGCCGAGCGACATCGCCTGGACGCGCGGATCGGGGGAATTCTGGACTTGAACGGCCCAGATGCCGCCGATCACGCAGCCAATGGTCAGGAAGATCCACCCGACGGTGATCGCACGGCTGTTCATGACGTCCAGCGTCTGCAGCGAGGGGAGCCGCGTGTAGAAGAGGCCGAGGTGCTTGGCCTTGATCTCCTTGAAGAGCAGCACGTAGGTGACGCCGAGCACGCAGGCCAGCGCGAAGTTGGCGTAGGCAAACAGCAGCGACATGACATGGACGGTGAACAGCGGGCTTTGCAGCACCGGCGGCCGCGGCGTGACCGTGTTATCGAGCGCCGGAATGATCGCCAGCCCGGCCAGCAGCACCGCCACGAATCCGCCCATCGAACGTTCATTGGCGGTCAGCTCGACGTAGAGGTACGAGAGGCCGAGGAGCCAGACGAAAGCCGAGATTGCTGCGCTCGTGCCGACGAGTGGGGCATGCCCGGCCTGCACGGTCTGCATGCCGATCAAATAGGTGTGGGCGAGAACGCCGGCCCCCAGCGTCGCCGTGGCGAAGCGCCCGATGCGCTCGTCGCGCTTCGCGAAGTGGACGATGTAGGCGGCTGCCGCAATGGCATAGAGAATGAGCGGCAGCAGGTGCATGTCGTTATTGTGCCGTCGGCCCGTAATAGCCTCGGCGCGTGCGCGCCACGAGACCCGGCCTGTTGACGCGCACCTCGATCCGCCGCCACGCGCCGTTTTTCATCGGATTCTTCGACGAGTAGCCGATGGCGTACTGGCTGGCCAGCTCCTCCGAGATCTGCTCGTAGATCTTCGGCAGCTCCGACACCGCGGTCGGGAAAAACACGCGGCCGCCGGTTTCCTGCGAGAGCTGCCGCAACACGAATTCGGCCTCCTTGAACTTGCCGCGGCCGGTCTCCGCCTGCCGCAGCCCGATCGCGTAGATGGCCGTTTCGGACCGCTTCGCCAGGTCGAGCACGTCTTCGTATTCGATGACGCTCGACGTGTCGTCGCCGTCCGACAGCACGATGATGGCCTGGCGGCGGATCTCCTCCGGGCTCTTCGCGCGCTCGTCCTTCAGCTGCTTGAGCGACACGTAGATCGCGTTGTAGAGCGACGTCGATCCGTTGACCGTGGTGGCGCGGATCGCCCGCTCGAGCGTGCCGACGTCGTTGGTGAACGGCTGCGGGATCCGGACCTGGCTGTTGAACTCGATGACCTCGATCGCGTCGTTCTTCTTCATCCGCCGCACGAAGCCGATCGCCGCCTCCTGGGCCGTCGCGATCTTGTCCTCCATGCTGTTGCTGGTGTCGAGGAGAATGGCGAGCGCGACCGGCTGCTGGAGGTGCGAGAAAAAGCTGATGCTCTGCTTGGCGCCGTCCTCGAATATTTCGAAGTCGTCCTGCTCGAGTCCGGTGACGTATTTCACCCCCTCGGTGACGGTGACGCTGAGCGACACGATCTCAACGCCCGCCCGGAACCGCCCCTGCTGCGCGGCCAGACCCGCCCCGGTCAGGAGCGTGCACACGGTTGCTGCGGCGGCGATGCATCGTGCGCGGTTCACCGCGGCGCCACCTTTGACGGCGCGTGAACGGTCAGGCCGGGCCGGTTCACGCTGACCTGGAGCTTCTCGGCAGGAATCAGCCGGTCGGGATGC
>Ga0310810_10011260_pt1 | contig 10453 bp, 5 predicted proteins | sample NCmetagenome_FD_207641 | JGI IMG/M metagenome (GOLD analysis project Ga0310810, IMG submission 207641) | Soil microbial communities from experimental microcosm in Duke University, North Carolina, United States - NC | ecosystem: Engineered > Artificial ecosystem > Soil microcosm > Unclassified ... | reverse complement strand
GACGCGTTCGCCGCACGCAGGAACCGCACGCGGCGCAGCCCGAGATCGTCGGCGAGCTCTTGTGCAAGCGGCAACCAGGAGGCGTCCGTCACGACCGGTGTCCGGCGTGACATGAACTGCACGGCGATCAGGCCCAGGGCGACACGGCCAACGATCAGCAGCGCCCCAGCGGCCCACGCCGCCAGCAGGATCATCGTCCAGGAGACCGACGTGAACCTGGGCTGGCGTGAACCGGGGTCGGACCCCACTGCCCCGGCGTCCGGGGTCTGACCCCGAACCGGCGGCGCTATCGCAGGGGACTGCTCGGCCGGCATCGCCGAGCGCATTGGCGCGGCGGCGGCCTGACTCTGGACGCGCACGATCGGCAGCTCCCACTGGGGGAGGGCGAACGCAAGCATCGGCGCGGCGAGCGCGCCAACCATGCCTACCGTCCACACGAAGTGGCGCGTCGAAGCGGATGCCCTCCGCAGCGCCGCCGCAATGAGCGCGGCGGTCGTCAGCACGACGGAGGCTTTGGCGACGATGTCGATGATCGTGAGCAGCACGTTAAACCCCGCTCTTGCGCGCGTGATCGATGAGGCTGGCCAGCCGATCGAGTTCCGCGGACGAAAGGCTCGTCGACTGGTCATCGAGCAGCGCTGAAATCGCCTGCTCGGCGGACCCGTCGAAGAAGGTCTGAAGTATGTGGCGAAGCGCGGATCGCTGCGCGTTGTTGCGGGCGAGCGTCGGCGCGTAAACGTAACGCGGGCCGTCCTGCTGGTGCCGGACGTGGCCCTTTTCTTCCAGGATCCGGAGCAGCGCCCGCACCGCCGAATAGCTCGGAGGATCGGGCAGGGCGGTCTGGACCTCGGCTGCCGTAGCCCGGCCGCTCTGATAAAGGATATCGAGAATCTGCCGCTCCCGGCGGCTCAACCCCTGATGAATCGTTCGCATGGTTATCGACTTAGACGGAGCAGCCGCGGAAAAGGTGCTACGAAACTAGCACTGAGCGAAAAAATTAGCAAACCGCAGGCGGCGGGTCTCACCGCAGGCGGGGTCTGACCCCGACCGCGCGGCGCGGACGCACAAATGGGGTCTGACCCCGATTTCGTCCCAGGACGTGCGATTTGGGGACAGGCCTCGAATGGGCCCATTTGCGTTCACCGTGTCGTCGCGGCGTCGCTCGTCTCAGGCTCCCGAACGCGATCGTTCCCCGACCGCAGGTGACGGCGGGGTCTGACCCCAACCGCGCGGCGCGGACGCACAAATGGGGTCTGACCCCGATTTCGTCCCGAGGCGTGCGATTTGGGGACACGCCTCGAATGGGCCCACGTGACGTTGACTGTGTCGTCGCGGCGCCGCGTCTCAGGCTCCCCAACGCGATCGTTCTCCGACCGCAGGTGCCGGCGGGGTCTGACCCCAACCGCGCGGCGCGGACGCACAAATGGGGTCTGACCCCGATTTCGTCCCGGGACGTGCGATTTGGGGACAGGCCTCCCCGCCAGCGCAGCCGCGTGCTGGAGATCACCACAGCGCGCCAAAGCCGCAACTCCTCCCGCGATGAGCACCATTGGCCACACGCGCGGTCGAATCGTGAGGTCGCCGGGATATGCTGAACGCATGAGTATGATGATTCGAGGCCTGTCTTCACGCGCGTCGAACACGCCGCGCGTCGCCATCCTTCTCTTCACCGCGTGGACCGGCAGCGTTCTCGCGCAGGCGCCGGCGCCGTCCGGCCAGGCGGCTGCACCGGCACCGGCGGCAAAGCCGGCGGCGGGATCGTCGGACATGCTGCCACCGCTGCCCGCCGACGCCCACGTTGACCAGACGATCCAGTTGAACGGGAAAACGCTGAAATATACAGCGACCGTCGGGACGATTCCGGTCTACGGCAAGGACGGCAAGAAAAGCGCCGACGTCGTCTACACGGCCTACACGATGGACGGCCAGAACCGTCCCGTGACCTTTGCGTTCAACGGTGGGCCCGGCGCGGCGTCGGTCTATCTCAATCTCGGCGCCATCGGCCCGAAGACGGTGCAGTTCGGCGACGCCGGCGACAGTCCGTCCGACACTCCGGCCTTGAAAGACAACCCGGGCACGTGGCTCGACGTTTCCGACCTCGTCTTCATCGACCCCGTCGGCACCGGGTTCAGCCGGTCGTATCTGAACGCCGACGAAACACGCAAGGAGTTCTATACCGCCGACACCGACATTGCGTATCTCTCGCGCGTGGTGTTCGACTGGCTGGTCAAGAACGAGCGGCTGCAGTCGCGCAAGTATCTCGTCGGAGAGAGCTATGGCGGCTACCGCGGCCCGCGCCTCACGCACTACCTGCAGTCGCAGATCGGCGTAGCGATCAACGGGCTGTTTCTCGTGTCTCCCTTCCTGAATCCGTCGATCGACGAAAACGGCGACCTCTCGCCGATGCCGTGGATCATCGACCTGCCGTCGATGGCGGCGGCGCAGCTCGAACGGAAGAAGTCCCTCACGGCGGAGGCGATGGCGAACGTGATCTCGTACGCGCGCGGCGAGTATGCGACTGACCTCCTCAAGGGGCGTTCGGATCCGCAGGCGCTCGATCGAATCGTGAAGCGCGTCACCGAGCTGACCGGACTCGATCCGGCGTTCGTGCGTCATTCCGGCGGACGCATCGACATCAGCGCATACCTGCGTGAGGTGGCACGCGAACAGGGGAAGATCGGCAGCGTCTACGACTCCAACGTCACGGCGTTCGATCCCTTCCCGTTCGCGCCGAATCAACAGAGCAACGACCCCCTTCTCGAAAGCATCATCGCGCCGACGACGAGCGCGATGGTGGATTTCGTGACGCGCGTCGTTGGCTGGAAAGTCGCGGCGCGGTACAACGCCCTCAGTTATGAAGTCGCCGGCGGCTGGGAGCGCAACTCGCAGTCACTTCGTAACGGGGCGGTGCCCGATCTCAGGCAGGCGGTGGCGGCCGATCCGAAGCTGCGCGTGCTCATCGCGCACGGCTGGAACGATCTGTCGTGCCCGTTCATGGGCTCGGTGCTGACGGTCGATCAGATGCCCGTCATGGGCGATGCCGCGCGCGTGGAGGTCCACGAGTATCCCGGCGGGCACATGTTCTACAGCCGCGCCGACAGCCGCGCGGCGTTTAAGAAAGACGTGATCGCCGTTTTCGAGAAACACTGACGTAGAATCACTCGTCTCCGACGCGAGTCCGTCGCGACGCGCACAGAGGAATTGACCTCCGCTCAGCGCACAAGCCGGCTCTATAAAGGCATTGCGCGTGGCGCGGTCCATTCCGGACGACGCGCTCGTCTGATGGTTGCCAGGTGGCGGCGTAAAATCGCAGCATGATCGCGATGCGCGCCGTCGGCGCCCTCCGCGGACGCCTGCCGCGGTGGTGCGGAGGAGCGGTGCTGGCCGCCGCCACCGTCTTCATTCCGTTCGCTCCGGCCGCTCCCGCGAGCCGCACGCTCTTCTTCGACGACTTCGCCGGCAACGCCCTCGATCGCTCGAAATGGAACGTCGTCGTCACCGGAATCACCGTCAACGACGAGCAGCAGGCCTACGTCGACTCCCCCGACACAATCGCCATCGTTCACGATGCGGACGGATCATCCGGCGGCGCGCTCGCGATCACCACTCGCTCGAGGCGCGGATTCAGAACGCCGGACGGACGAACGTTCGATTTCGTCTCAGGGCGGATCAATACGCGGGGGAAATTCGACTTCACCTACGGTACCGCCGCGGCGCGAGTCAAGCTCTCGGCGGGCGCCGGTCTCTGGCCGGCATTCTGGGTGCTCGGCAACGGACCGTGGCCCGACACGGGCGAAATCGACGTCATGGAGAACGTCGGCGATCCGTCGTGGACCAATTCGGCGCTGCACGGCCCCGGCTATTCGGGGGACAAAGGCCTGGTCGCCCGCCAGCACTTCCCGGACGGCGGCAACGCGACCGGCTGGCACGTCTACGCGGTCGACTGGGCGCCGGGTGAACTCGTCTTCACCGTGGACGGACACGAGCGATGGCGCGTGTCCCGCGCGACGGTCGAGTCGCGCGGCCGCTGGGCGTTCGAGAATCCGAAGTTCATGATCGTCAACCAGGCGATCGGCGGCGTCTACCCCCACGCGGTCAACGGCGTCGAGCGGCCCTATTCCGGCGTGCCGCAATCGACGGTTGCGGCAATCGAGGCCGGCAAGGCGGTGATGCTCGTAGACTGGGTGCGCGTGACGGCGGCGCCAATGGGCGATCCAGCGCGCGTGGCGGTCCGCGAGTACCCCGGCGATATGTTCTACAGCCGCGCCGAGAGCCGCGCCGCGTTCAAGAAAGACGTCGAGCAGGTCTTCGCCAGGCACTGACTGCGGCGGCATGCGGAGCGTGAGTGACGTAGAATCACTCGTCCCCGGATGTCCAACCTGATCGGCACCACCCTCGGTCATTACAGGCTGACGGCGCTGCTGGGCCGTGGCGGCATGGGAGAGGTCTACCGCGCCCGCGACACGCGCCTCGATCGCGACGTCGCGCTCAAGGTGCTCCCAACGGCGATGGCCGCCGACCCGGCCCGGCTCGAGCGCTTCGAGCGCGAGGCGAAGACGGTCGCTTCGCTGAATCACCCGCACATCGTCCACTTGTACTCGGTCGAGGAAGATGCCGGGGTGCGCTTCCTCACGATGGAACTCGTCGAGGGGCAGGCCCTCGATGCGATGATCCCTGCCAGCGGCCTCCCCCTGACGAAGGTCTTCGACATCGGCATTGCCGTCGCCGACGCGCTCGCGGCCGCGCACGACAAAGGGATTGTCCACCGCGATCTCAAGCCCGCCAACGTGATGCTGGCGACGGACGGGCGTGTGAAGGTCCTGGATTTCGGCCTCGCGAAACTCTCCGATCCGACACCCGCTTCCGACCATGGGGCCACGCGGGCCCTCCCCATTACCACCGAAGGCACGGTGATGGGCACGGTGCCCTATATGTCGCCGGAGCAGCTGCGCGGCCAGCCGGTCGATTATCGCAGCGACATCTTCTCGCTCGGTGTGATGCTCTATGAACTGGCGCTCGGACGCCGGCCGTTCGCCGGGGCGACAAACGCGGACATCACGTCTTCCATCCTGACTTCGACGCCTCCGCCGGTCACGCAGGTCCGGCCCGAGTTACCGCATCACCTCGGACGGATCGTGGCGCACTGCCTGGAGAAGGATCCCGACCACCGCGTCCAGTCGGCCAGGGACGTTCGCAACGAACTGCGGGCGCTGCGGAAGGAAGTGGAATCGGGAGACAGCGAGATCCACACAGGCCATTCAGCGGCTGTCGCACCTGCGCCTGCATCGACACCGCCGGCACCGCGCCCGAGGACTCTTTGGATTGGGATTGGTGCGGCCGTCGTTGCGGTCGCGGCGGCGGCGATCTTCTTCGCCGTACGCGGCCGGGAGACAGCCGCGAAGCCGTCACCTGTAACGCCGTCGGCTGTCGCAACGACCACCGAGGATCATTCCATCGCGGTGTTGCCCTTTGTGAACATGAGTTCCGACAAGGAACAGGACTACTTTTCCGACGGCATCTCGGAGGAGCTGCTCAACCTGCTCGCGAAAGTCCCTGAGCTCAAAGTGGCGGCCCGGACGTCGTCGTTTTCCTTCAGGGGGAAGGGTCTCGAGGTTCCGGAGATCGCGCGGCAACTTGGCGTCGCGCACGTACTCGAAGGCTCCGTGCGGAAATCCGGCAATGAGATACGGATTACCGCGCAGCTCATTCATGCCAGCGACGGCTTCCACATGTGGTCGCAGACCTACGACCGCAAGCTCGACGACGTGTTCAAGATCCAGGACGAGATCGCAGGAGAAGTCGTCAAAGAACTCAAGGTGACGCTGCTGGGTGCGGCACCGAAGGCGCGCACGACTGATCCGCAGGCTTACGCGTTCTACCTGCGGGCCGTGCAGCTTGGGCGATTGGCGGCGCGAGACGGGTTCGCGCAGTCGGACGCTCTCTATCATCAGGTGCTCGCAATCGATCCGCGGTATGCTCCCGCGTGGGACGGGCTCGGCAGGAACGCCTATAACGAGATGAACTTCGGACTGCTCTCGAGTGCCGAGGGCCTGGGGCGCGTCCGCGAATCAGCCGAAAAAGCTCTCTCAATCGACCCGAAGTACGGGCCGGGATACGCGCGACGGGGCCTCTTCGAGTACACGAATGGCGACCTCGCGGCCGCCGCCGAGGATTTCGAGCATGCACTGGCGCTCGATCCAACCGATCTCACGGTGCTGGGGAGTGCCAGCAGCTTTCTCGTTAGCCTCGGCCGTCTCGACGACGCGCGCGTCCTGCTCGAGTTCGTCGTTCACCGCGATCCGGTGAACGTGACTACGCTTTTCAACCTCGGCAATGCTCAGCGACTCTCCGGAAGGTACGACGACGCAATCGACGCATACCGGACAGCGTTGAGTCTCAGTCCCGATCGAGGAATCGTTCACGCGCAGATTGGCACGACGCTGCTGCTGAAGGGAGACGCGGCCGGTGCGCTCACCGAACTCAAGCAGGAGAAAAGCGAGGTCTGGCAGATGATTGGTTTGCCCATGGCCTACTACGCGCTCGGGCGGAAGGCTGATTCGGACGCCGCGCTTGCGGCGCTGATGGAGAAGTACGCGAAGGATGGAGCGTACAACATTGCGTACGTCTACGCGTTTCGCAGCGACCCGGATAAAGCGTTTGAATGGCTCGACAAAGCAGTCGAGAACCACGACGCTGGCTTCAGTCAGATTATCGGGGAACGGCTATTCCAGAAGATCGAGTCCGATCCTCGCTGGCTGCCGCTCCTCCGCAAAATCGGGAAAGCGCCCGGGCAGCTCGCGAAGATCCAGTTCAAGATGCCGCCGCTGCCGCAGTAACGGTCGTCGAACAGCCGTTCGACTGACGTAGAATCGCTGGGTCTCCGGAGGCACAGCCTGATCGGAAAGACCCTGGGCCACTATCGTCTGACGTCCCTCCTCGGGCGTGGCGGCATGGGCGAGGTCTATCGCGCCCGCGATACGGCGCTCGACCGCGACGTCGCCGTCAAGGTGCTTTCGGCGGACATGGCCGTCGATCCTTCACGCCTCGTGCGGTTCGAGCGCGAGGCGAAGGCCGTCGCCGCGCTCAATCATCCGCACATCGTGACTTTGCATTCGGTAGAGGAAGACGGCGGCGTGCGCTTCCTCACGATGGAACTCGTCGAGGGCCAGGGACTGGACGCGGCCATCCCGCCCGAGGGCTTCCCGCTACCGAAGGTCTTCGACATCGGGATCGCCGTCGCGGACGCGCTCGCGGCCGCGCACGATAAAGGGATTGTCCATCGCGACCTCAAGCCAGCGAACGTGATGCTGGCAACGGATGGGCGGGTGAAGGTCCTCGACTTTGGGCTCGCCAAGCTCTCGGATTCGACGCCGGTCGCTGCGCAAGCCGCTACGCGAACGCTGCCGATCACCGGCGCAGGCACCGTCATGGGCACGGTGCCGTACATGTCGCCGGAGCAGCTGCGCGGCCAGCCAGTGGACCACCGCAGCGACATCTTCTCGCTGGGAATCATGCTGTACGAGCTGGCGCTCGGACGACGGCCGTTCGGCGGATTGACGAACGCAGACATCTCTTCGTCGATTCTTACGTCGACGCCGGTGCCCGTGACCCAAGTCAGGCCGGAGCTGCCGCATCACCTCGGACGCATCGTGGCGCACTGTCTGGAGAAGGATCCGGACCTTCGCGCGCAGTCCGCGAGGGACATCCGGAACGAGCTGCGGGTGTTGCGCAGGGAAGTGGAGTCGGGCGACACCGAAATCCACCGCACGACCGTGCCTGTTGCGCCACGCCGCAAGACTGTTTGGATAGCCCTCGGCACGGGATTCGTCGTGACAACGGCCCTCGCGTTTTTCATCGCGCGCGCGCAGCCGCCGACTCCCAATCCGTTGCCCGCGACACGGGCGCCGGTGCCGGCGGCACACAACACCGACGACCACTCGATCGCCGTACTGGCGTTCGTGAACATGAGTTCCGACAAGGAACAGGAGTACTTCTCAGACGGTATTTCGGAGCAGTTGCTGGACCTGCTTTCCAAAATTCCAGAACTCAAGGTCGCGGCGCGAACGTCGTCCTTTTCGTTCAAGAACAAGGGTCTCGAGATTCCGGAGATTGCGCGGCAGCTGGGCGTCGCGCATGTGCTCGAGGGGTCGGTGCGCAAGTCACGGAATCGGGTGCGTATTACCGCGCAGCTGATTCACGCGAGCGACGGCTTCCATATGTGGTCGCAAACGTACGACCGTACACTGGACGATGTCTTCAAAATTCAGGACGAGATCGCCGGCGACGTCGTCAGGGAGCTCAAGGTCACGTTGCTTGGTACCGCTCCCAGGACGCGGACTACGGATCCGGAGGCGTACACGCTGTATCTACAGGCGGTTCAGCTCGCCCGGCAGGCAAGCGCCGAGTCATTTGCGCAATCGGACCGCCTGTATCACCAGGTCCTCGCCATCGACCCGCACTACGCTCCTGCGTGGTCGGACCTGGCGCTGAACGCCATGAACGAGACAAACGCCGGATTGATGTCGAACGCCGACGGACTGCCGCGCGCCCGCCAGATGGCGGAGGAGGCGCTCGAGGTCGATCCAAACTTCGCTCCGGCATACGGCCGCTTGGCCTTGATGGCGCTTGCCGGCGGCGATCTCGCCGATGCCGCGAGGAAATTCGACCGTGCGGTGGCACTCGATCCCACCGATCCCGGCCTGAGGGGCAATGCCGCGAATTTCCTCTTAGTGCTCGGTCGGCTGGAAGAAGCCAGGGCGCTCCAAGAGAGCCTCGTTCGTCGCGACCCCGTCAATGCGTCGGCGGTCCACAATCTCGGCTTTATGCAACGGCTGACCGGCCGGCTGGATGACGCGATCGAGTCATACCGCACGACGCTACGTCTGACTCCGAATCGTGGAAACGTGCACGGGGAGCTCGGCACAGTCCTCCTGCTCAAGGGGGCTCCGTCCGACGCGCTTACTGAGATCGAGCGGGAGAGCAGCGAACTCTGGCGGATGATCGATTTGCCGATGGCCTACCATGCGCTTGGAAGAACGGCCGATTCCGACGCGGCGCTCGCGGCACTAATCGCGAAGCAAGAGAAAGATGCTGCGTACAACATCGCGTATGTCTATGCCTTCCGCAAGGAGCCCGACAGAGCGTTCGAGTGGCTCGATAAGGCAGTCGAGTACGGGGATCCAGGTCTCAGTCAGATCGTGGCGGAGCCTCTCTTTCACAACATCCAAACGGATAGCCGCTGGGCACCGTTCCTCCGGAGAATCGGCAAAGCCCCCGAGCAGCTCGCGAAGATCAAGTTCACCGTGCCGCCGCTGCAGCAATGAAGGCTCGGCCCTTGTCAGGCGCCGCGCCGACGCCGCCCTTCCAGAATCTTCAAGAACGACCGGCCCTGCAGTTCCTCGACCGACAAGCCGGTCGCACGTGCCTCCTCCAGCGTGAGCGCACCGCTGCTCAAACCCCTGATGAAGAAGTTCAACAGGCCCTGACCCGTCGCGGCGTCGTCGAAGACGTCGCCGACGAGCGTCGCCTGCGCGGCCTTCTCGACGAAGTTGCGCAGGCGCGCGCTCGCTGCGGGAAGGGCGGAAAGGAAGAAGGCATAGACGGCCGCGTACCGCGTCGGCAGCTGCGCGGGATGCAGATCCCAGCCCTGATAGAAGCCGTTCTCCAGTGAGTGCATTACATCGTCATAGTGGATCCGCCACGCACGGTGGACGGCCTCGTGATTCTCGCGACGCTGTTGGTTGGTCAGCGCGCGTCCTTCTGAAGCGCGGTGCACGGGAACGGGCATGATGTTCGTGGCGCCGTCCGAAAGCTGCACGCCGCTCTGCGCGAGCGCGACCTGCATCACCTGCTTCGCGAAATCGCACGCCTGATGGCGCATGTGCTGCCACGACGCGGTGATGCCGCAGAGCGCCGTGTAATCGTAGGTGCCGAAGTGCGCGGCGCGCACGCGTCCGCGGCCGGCCGCGACGAGTCCTCGCAGCGCGGACGTGCCGTCCGCTGCGAGGATCGACTGCGGCGTCTCGATCATCAGTTCGAGGCGGAGCACGCCGGGTTTCAACTTCAGCCGGCGCTCGAGCATCGCGCATGCGGCCGCGGCAGCCGTCACGTGTCCCGGCGCCATGACCTTCGGGATCGTGACGACGAAGTTTGGCAGCAGACGGTTGCGCGTCCGCGCGGCGAGCGCGGTCACGAAGATGTCGAGTGTCCGAAGGCTGCGCCCGTGCAGCTCGCGCGAGAGCGGCTTGATCCGGATGCCGATAAAGGGCGGCACCGTCCCCTTCTCCGCGCCGGCGGCAACTTCCGCCGCCGCCGACTCCGCGTGCCCGTCCTCTTCCTCGTCCGGCCGGTTCCCGTAGCCGTCCTCGAAGTCGATACGGAAGTCCTCGACGGCTTCCCGCTGCAGCCTGGCGGCGACGCGAGCGCGGACGAGATCCGGATCGACGGTCGAAGA
>Ga0310810_10011259_pt1 | contig 10454 bp, 8 predicted proteins | sample NCmetagenome_FD_207641 | JGI IMG/M metagenome (GOLD analysis project Ga0310810, IMG submission 207641) | Soil microbial communities from experimental microcosm in Duke University, North Carolina, United States - NC | ecosystem: Engineered > Artificial ecosystem > Soil microcosm > Unclassified ... | reverse complement strand
ACCAGACGTCCGAACTGCTGGAAGGTCGCGGCGTACGCTTCGGATGAGCACAGGTCATAGCCCGACGCGAGCAGGTGGCAGGTGTCGAGGCAGACGCCGACGCGCCGATGATCGCCGGTCTTCGCGATGATCGACGCGAGCTGTTCGAACGTCGCGCCCAGCGTCGTTCCCTGGCCTGCAGTATTTTCCAGCAGCACCATCGTCTTGCCGCGGCGGCGCTCGCGCAACAGGCTGACCAGGGCCTCGGCAATCAGGGTCAAACCGTCGGCCTCGTTGCCGATCGTGTATGCGCCGGGGTGCAAAACGACTCCGAGCAACCCAAGTGCCTCGGCGCGATCGATCTCGTCGCCCATCGCGTCGAGCGACTGGCGGCGCAGCGTCGGGTCGGCCGATGCGAGGTTGATCAGATAGCTGCCGTGCGAGACCACGGGCCCGATACCGGCGGCCTTCACCTTCGCGCGAAACTCGCGGATCTCCGAGCGCGGCAGCTCGCGCCCGCGCCACTGGCTGGCGTTCTTCGCGAAAATCTGCCGCGCGGCGCAGCGGTGCACGACCGCGCGCTCGACGGCGCGCGGCAGCCCGCCGGCTACCGACATGTGCGCTCCGAGCAGAGGCATGTAAGCGGTCGTTGGTCTTTGGTCGTTGGTCGTTGGTCTTTGGTCACTGGTCGACTAACGACCAACGACCAATGACTAACGACTATCGACCAAGCTTCTCCTCGATAACGCGGCCGTCCGGGCTGGTGCGGACGGTCGCGGTGAAGGGCAGCGCGCGCGGCGCCGGCTGATCGAGCGCGAGCGGACCGCCGGCAAAACGCATGTCGGTCCAGCGGACCGTCGTGGCGCCGCTGACGTCAACGGCGGACCGCGCGGCGGGGAAGCGCGAGAACCCGAGGAAGACCTGTCCGAGGCGCGTGGTCGCGGCCTTCGCGACCGCCGGCGTCCAGACGTTCGGATAGCGCAGCGTCAACCGCCACGGCGCGTCGGAACCCAGCTCGGGTTCACGAAAGCGCTGGTCGAGCAGGTTGATCTCGTGGATCTCGTAGGCGTTGGACATCTGCGCGACGATGCGCCACGTGAACGGTGACGTGAAGGACGGCATCGCCACTATTTCCACGAGGCAGCGTCTGCCAGATGGCGGATCCGACGGCGCGGTGGCGCGCGGCCACGAGTCGATCACCGGCGTGGACGAGGCGGGTGCGTCGCATGGCAGCGGCAGGGTTGGGCCGAACAGACGCGGCGCGACTTCGAGTGCCTGGTGATGCGCGGCCCCGCGCACGCCGTAGTTGGTCGCCATCAGCAGCAGCACGAACGCCGCCTTGGCTCGACGCTGCGACGGCGTCGGCCGGCCGAGCAGCCCGATGACGAGCGCCATCACCAGGTAGATGTCGATGATCGGCATCCAGTCGACGGCGAACCAGTGCCAGTCGAACGGGCTCAGCAGACGCGTGCCGTAGCTCGTCGGCAAATCCATCAACACGTGCAGCAGTACGCCGACGATCGACACCGCCACCAGCATGGCAAACGATGCATCAGGTTCGTCGGACGCCGCTGGTCTCCGTGGCCACCGTTGATCGTAGAAGCGGCGTCCGATCCACACCATCGCCGCGGCAGTCAGGCCGAGGCCGACAATCCCCAGCGGACCGTGCGTCATGCCGCGATGCCACTCGAGATATTTCACCGCGCCGCCCGCGGTCGCGAGGATGTCGATGTCAGGCGCGTTCGAGGAGAGTAGGAGCGCCGCCGTCGTGCCGCGGCCGGCGCGCGACAGCGGCGTCCGCGCCAGCGTCGCTCCAAAGAGCGAATGGGTCAGGTTGTCCAAGTGCCGTAATATACCAGCATGCGAAAAATCGTCGTGGCGACGGCGCTCGCCCTGACGTCGCTCGTCCCTGCGCCCGCGGCGGCGTGGGGTTTCGCCGGTCATCAACTCATCATGCGGCGCGCGATCGAACTGCTGCCGCCGGAGCTGAAGCCGTTCTTCGAGCGCTATCGGAACGAGATCGTCATTCGCGTCAAGGATCCCGATCTCTGGCGCAACGCGGGGTGGGACGACGATCCGAATCACTTCGTCGACTTCGGGATGAAGGAGCTCGGTGAGTATCCGTTCACCGCGCTGCCGCGGGAGTACGGCGCGGCCCTCGAGAAGTTCGGTGCGTCGCTGCTGGCGCGGATCGGCCGGCTGCCGTGGCGCGAAGCGGAAGAATTCGGCAATCTCCGCCGCGGCTTCGAGGGCTTCCGGCAGGAGGGGCAGTACTCGCAGGGCGACGTCGTTCTCTTTTCGGCTGTCGCGGCGCATTACATCCAGGACGCGCATCAGCCGTTCCACGCCAGCCACAACTACGACGGCCAGCTCACCGGCAATACCGGCATCCACGCGCGCTTCGAGCGCGATCTGATCGAACGGTTCGAGTCGCGGCTGACGCTGAAACCGGCCGCGCCCACAGCCATCACCAACCCGCGCGATGCCGCGTTCGATATCCTGCTCGCCAGCTACCAGCTGGTCGATCCGATTCTGCGGGCCGACACCGCTGCCGCCGCCGGCAAGGACACCTACGACGACGACTACTTTGAGAAGTTCTTCGCGAAGGTACGGCCGATCCTCGAGCAGCGCCTCTCCGAGGCCATCACCGCGACCGCCGGCATCATCATCGGCGCCTGGGATCAGGCCGGCCGTCCCGCAGTGAAGCTGGAAGGCGCGCGCCCGCCGCAGAAGATCAAGAAGCCGTAGTCGATTGGCCGCTGCCGCCGTTTATCTCGTGCCGACCGGAGGGGAACGGTTCGAGCTGTACACAGAGCCCACCGACGAGACATCAACCAGCCATCGTCCAGCACGCGCGGGGTTCTGGCACCGCACCATCCTTCGACTGCGCGAACGGTGGCGTCATGCCGTGCACACGGCGCGCGCCGAGCGCGGTGTCGGCGCGCCGTCAGGCCGGATCGCGGGCGCGCGCGACTGGGTCGTCCGCCGCATCGAGGAGTCAATTGTCGAGCAACGGACCCTCTGGTCGCTCCGCGGCATGACGGCCGCCGCCTTCTTCTATCCCCACGATCTGACCGAATCCTCGGCGGCCGACACCAGGACGGAGCTGCTCGCGCAGGCGCGGCGGCGCCACGGCTGGTGGCTCGTGGCGAACCTCGCCGGGGCGGCCGTGACCGCTGTTCTCGTCCTGTTGCCCGGGCCGAATGTCATCGGCTACTACTTCGTCTTTCGGGTGATCGCCCACTATCTCTCGTGGAGCGGCGCGCGTCAGGCGCTCGTTCGCACCGCGTGGCGCGGCCAACCGGAGCCGGCGCTGACCGAGCTCGCCACCCTCGCGCGCGTCCCGTCCGACGCACGAGCGGACCGCGTCGCGGCGATCGCCGAAGGACTGCATCTGCCGCGGCTCGTGGAGTTTTTCGATCGTGTCGCCGCCGCGGACGGCTGAGAATCGGCGTGTTATATACTCGACGCTAACGCCTTGAAACTACGGGACATCGCGGATCAATTGCACTGTCGGCTCGAAGGCGACGGTGACGTGGACATTGTCCGCGTCGCCGCCATTCACAAGGCCGGCGCCGGCGATCTCACCTTCGTGGCGAATGCGCGCTACCTGCCCGAGCTGGCGACGACCCGCGCGTCGGCGGTGATCCTCGGCCACGTCAAGGATCCAGCGCCCGCCTCGTGCGCCGTGCTGCGCACCGACGATCCGTACACCGCGTTTGCGCACGCCGTCTCCCTGTTTGCGCCCCCTGCGGGATCCGCTGGCGGTGTCGATCCCTTGAGCGCCGTAGCGAGCGACGCGGTGCTCGGCGACGGTGTCTCGATCGGACCGTTCGTGACGATCGGCGCGGGCGCGTCGGTCGGCGCCCGGACGATCGTCCACCCGAACGTCGTCATCGGCGCCGGCGCGCGGATCGGCGACGACTGTGTGATCCACTCGCAGGTGTCCATTCGCGAGGGGATCGTCATCGGTCATCGCGTGACGCTGCACGACGGCGTCGTCGTCGGCAGCGATGGCTACGGGTTCGCGCGGCAGCAGGACGGCACGCACCTCAAGATTCCCCAGCACGGCGACGTCGTGATCGAGGATGACGTAGAGATCGGCGCGAACTCGACGATCGATCGTCCCGCCGTCGGCGAGACGCGTATCGGCGCCGGGACGAAGATCGACAACCTCGTGCACGTCGCGCACGGCGTGGCGATCGGGCGGCGCGCGCTGCTGGCGGCGCAGGTCGGCATCGCCGGCAGCACGACGATCGGCGACGACGTCATGCTGGCGGGGCAGGCGGGGGTGACGGGCCACATCACCGTCGGCGACAAGGCCGTGGTCGGGGCCAAGAGCGCGGTGCTGCAGCCGGTCGCGGCGGGCGCATTCGTCACCGGCTCTCCGGCGTTCCCGCACGCGGAGTGGCGAAAGGCGTCGGTGGTGTTTCGTCAGCTGCCGGCCATGAAGAAACGACTTGAAGAGCTCGAGCAGCGCATGGTCGAACTCCAGGAGAAGCTCGACGGATGTCAGACACCGAAGGATCAATAACCGCAGGGCTGAAGCCCTGCGCCACTGCGGTCGTCGCGCGACGCCGCTCGCCAGAGGCGCAGCCTTTCAAGCCTGCGGTTCTCGCCGTCTCGCTCTCGCTCATCTTTGCTGTTGGCGCCGCTGCCCAGTCGACACAACCGACCGTCGCGCCGGCGCCGGCGTCTCCCGAGTTTCTGAGCCGCTACGATTTTCATCTGTCCATCGCGCGGCTCCTGACGTCGACGCCGACGCCTGCGCCGTCGGTGCCGGACGAGCGTTTCTCATGGGACAGCCACTACGGCGGATCGTTCGACGTCGCCGATCTCGTCGTCGCGCGGTTGGGCGTCGCCCTGGACTACCAGGCGGTGATGGGCAGCGAGTACCGCCCGTTCGATCCCAACCAGGCCAACTACACGCTCGAGGGGGTCATTTCCGCGCGCGTCGCTCCGGACACGGAAGTGGCCGGCATCTTTCATCACGTGTCGCGGCATCTCAGCGATCGTCCGAAGCCGTTCGCCGTTGCCTATAACGAAGTCGGCGGACGCCTGATGCGGCGGCAGACCTTCGGCTCCACGACGCTCGACATCGATCTCGAGGGCGGTCGCGCCGTGCAGCATTCCTACGTCGACTACACATGGCTGGGCGAGCTGCAATTGCAGGTGCGTCATCCGGTCAACGAGCGGCTCGGTCTCTTCGCGCACGGATCGGGACAGGCGTTCGCCGTCGACGAGCTGGTCGCCAAGCGCGGTGCGCAGGCCGGCGTGCTGCTCGAGGCCGGCGTCAGGGTCAACGGCCGGGCGGGTGCGCTGGAGATCTTTGCGGGCTACGAGAAGCGGGTCGACGCCGATCCGCTCGATCGTCTGTCACAGCGATGGGGTCTCGTCGGGTTCCGGCTCCTCAGCAAATGATGGAGAGGCTTCCACTATCCCGGTCATACTGAACTGGAAGCCCCGGCCGTAGCCATTACTGGAATAAAATCGGATCATATGACCAGGTGCTCTCGTGTGCTGGCCGCGGCGCTGTTTGCCGGCGGGGTCCTGACCTCCGCCACACAGCCGGCGCTCGCGGCATCCCGTCCGCCCAAGCTTCAGTATGAAATCACCACGCTGCCCAACGGGCTGACGGTCGTCCTGTCCGAGGATCACTCGACGCCGATCGTTCATGTGCAGCTCGTGTATCACGTCGGATCGAAGAACGAGCGTCCGGGGCGCACCGGCTTTGCCCACCTGTTCGAGCACTTGATGTTCAAGGGTTCGAAGAACGTCCAGCCGGAGGCGCACACGTCGATGCTGGCGTCGGTCGGCGCCCAGAGCAACGCCTACACGACCGACGACGAGACGGTGTTCTGGGAGACTGTGCCGGGGCAGTACCTGCCGCTGGCCCTGTGGCTCGAGGCCGATCGCATGGCGACGTTGCGCATCGACAAGGACACGTTCGCCAACGAGCGCGACGTCGTGAAGGAAGAACGGCGGATGCGCGTGGACAACCAGCCGTACGGGCGGTTGAACGAGATCATCTACGACCAGGCGTTCACCGTGCATCCTTACAAGCACGCGACGATCGGCAGCATGGCGGATCTCGAGGCCGCGTCGGTCGAGGACGTCCGCGACTTCTACAAGACGTTCTACGTGCCCGCCAACGCGACGCTGGTCATCGTCGGCGACTTCGAAACCGCCCAGGCGCTGACGCTGGTGAACAACTACATGGGCCGGGTGCCGAAGTCGGACCGCGTCGTGCCGCGCGACATCCCGCAGGAACCGCCGCAGACCAAGGAGAAGCGGGTCACGCTGCAGGAACCGTGGCCGCTGCCGGCGGTCGTGGTCGCCTATCACGTGACGAAGGACGGCAATCCCGACTCGTACCCGCTGCACATCGCCGCCAAGGTCTTGTCCGACGGTCAGACGTCGCGTATTTACAGAAAGCTGGTGTACGACACGCAGATGGCGGTCGCGGCGTTCGGGAACGCCAACCTGATCGAGGATCCGAACCTCTTCTACGCCGTCGGGATCGTGGCTCCGGGCCACACGCCGGCGGAAGTGACCGAGACGTTGATCGCGGAGCTCGATCGCCTGAAGACCGAGCCGATCACCGCACACGAGCTCCAGCGGACGAAGAATCAGTTCGCCCGCGACTACATCATGGGGCGCGAGTCGAACCAGCAGAAGGCTGGCCAGCTGTCGCACGCCGTCGTGATCCACAACGACGTGAGGACCGCCGACGGCGAGTTCGACATCTTCCAGAACATCACGGTCGCCGACGTGCAGCGCGTCGCGAAAACGTATTTCAGGCCCGAGAACCGGCTGGTCATCACCTTGATGCCGTCCGGTAAGGCTGGTGCCCAGTGAGGACACTGAGGTTCGAGAGGACACAGAGAAGGTTTAGCCACAGAGACACAGAGACACAGAGCAAAACACAAATAATCTCTGTGTCTCTGTGTCTCCGTGGCTTGTTACTCTCTGTGTTCTCCCTTGTACTCTGTGTCGGCCCTGCGCTGGCGCAGTCCACCAACTGGCCCAGCGAGCGTCCGCCACTGCCGGGTCCGGCGCGCGACATCACCTTCCCGCCGTACGAGATCCAGACGCTGGCCAACGGTCTGCAGGTCGTCGTCGTCATGCACCACGAGCAGCCGGCGGTGACCATGCGCCTGCTGATCCGTGCCGGCACCTCGTCCGACCCGCGCGAGAAGCTCGGGCTGGCGCACCTGGCCGCGTCGCTCCTCGATCAGGGGACGAAGACGATGTCGGCGGAGGAGATGAACGACGCCGTCGACTTCATCGGCGGCGCGATGGGCGCCGGCGCCGGGACCGATCTCACCTTCCTCAACATGGTCGTGATGAAGGACAGCTTCGACACCGGCCTCAAGATGCTGTCCGACATGGCGCGGCAGCCGGCGTTCGCGCCCGAGGAAATCGAGCGGCAGCGCCAGCAGATGTTGTCGGGGCAGAAGGTCAGCCTCGAGGATCCCGGCTATATCGCGAACTCCGTCTTCGATCGGCTCGTCTACGGCTTTCATCCGTACGGGATGCCGGAGAACGGCACGCCGCAGACCCTCGCCCGGTTGACGCGCGACGATCTGGTCGCCTTCCACAATCGCTTCTTCATGCCCAACAACGCGATCCTCGCCATCGTCGGCGACGTGACCGCGCCCGAAGCGTTTGCCGCGGCGAAGAAGATCTTCGGCGACTGGCAGAAGCGCGATCTGCCGGCGCAGACCTTCATCGGCCCGCCCGATCCGACACGCCGGGTGATCGTCGTCAACAAGCCGGATGCGGTACAGACCGAGGTGCGCGTCGGCCACATCGGCATCCCGCGCACGCACCCGGATTACATGGCCGTGAACCTGGCGATCCGCATCCTGGGCGGCGAGGGAAGCAACCGGCTGCATCAGGTCCTGCGGACCGAGCGCGGCCTCACCTACGGCGCGCAGGCCAACATGGACACGCTCAAGGAGAGCGGTGATTTCGAGGCCGAGACGAACACGCGATCGGACGCAACCGGCGAAGTGCTGCGTCTGATCGTCGACGAATTCTGGCGGCTGCAGCGCGAGCGGGTCGGTGAGCGCGAGCTCGACGGCGCGAAGGCGTATCTCACCGGCAGTTTCCCGCTGACGATCGAAACGCCGGAAGCGATCGCGATGCAGGTCGTCAACGCGCTGTTCTACGGCCTGCCGCTCCGGGAGCTCCAGAACTTCCGCGAGCGCGTGAACGCCGTGACGCCCGACGACATCCAGCGCGTGGCGAAGGCGCTGCTGCGTCCGGATCGGTTGTCGGTGGTCCTCGTCGGCAATTCCGCGGCGTTCGCGCCGCAGTTGCGCGGCGTCGGCTTCGGCACCTACGAGACGATCGAGCTCGCCGATCTCGATCTCACCGCGGCCACCTTCAAGCGGACGAATGCGAAGGCGCAGGCGGACGGGGCAGGAAGGGCGGGATGGGCAGGCGGGGCGGGTGCGGCAGGTGGGTCGGGCAGGTCCTCACGAATCGCCTATCAACAGGCGCCGCTCGCCAGCCGTCCGTCGCTGGATGCGCGCCCCGAGGATCGGCAGGAAGCGGCCGCGCTGCTCGATCGTGTGATTGCCGCCAAGGGCGGCCTCGACAAGCTGCAGAGCATCAAGACGATCGTCGCGAAGCAGACGCTCACCAATCGCGACTCCGACGCCAAGGCGCAGAGCGAGACGACGAACTACATCCAGTATCCGGATCGCTTCCGGATCGAAACGCCCACGGTAACGCAGGGGTACGACGGCGCGCAGGCGTGGATGAAGGATCCGCGGGGCGTGCGCGACGGCGGCGAGGCGATGGCCCGCGACGCGCGCGCGAGCATGCGGCGCGACGTCATCGCGCTGCTGCTGGCCGCGAGGGACGGGAAGCTGACGCCGAGGCTGCTGCCCGACGTCAAGGACGCCGAGGGCCGCCTGACCCATACGCTCGAACTGTCCGCACCGGATCTCAACCCGATCGTGTTCTACATCGATCCCGCGACCGGACTGATCACCAAGCAGGCGTTCGCCGCCGATGCACCGGGGCGTCCCCTCGTCGAGGAACAGTTCTCGGATTATCGTCCCGTGGACGGGATCCAGATCGCGTTTCAGGCGGCGCGGAAGGTCGGCACGCTCTCGGTCGAGCGGCGCGTGACGGACGTGAAGATCAATTCGCCCATCGATCCCGCGCTGTTCAAACGCCCCGCGTCTTGAGCGCGCGTCTCCTCCTGTCCTGCGGCGAGGCGTCCGGCGATCTCTATGCCGGAGCGCTGACCCGCGAGCTCCTCTCGCTCGACCCCGCGCTTCGCATCTCCGGCCTCGGTGGTCCGCAGTTCGCCGCGGCCGGCGGCCGTCTGGTCGACGACTATCGCGAGCTGTCGGTCACCGGCCTCACCGAGTGGATTCCCAAATTGCCGCGTCTGCTCGCCGCGCGCCGGCGCCTTGTCGCGTCGGCCACCGCCGAGCGGCCGGACGCGCTCGTGCTGGTCGATTTTTCCGGCTTCAACTTCCGGCTCGCGCCCGCAATCAAGCGGCTCGGTGTGCCGATCGTGTATTACATCAGCCCGCAGATCTGGGCCTCACGACCTGGGCGGCTCAAGACGATGCGCGCCATCGCGGATCGGGTGCTGGTGATCTTTCCATTCGAGGCGGCGATTTACGAGAAGGGCGGTGTGCCGGTCGAGTTCGTCGGCCACCCGCTGATCGATCTGGCGAAGCCGTCGGCGCCGCGCGGCGAGTTTCTCGCCGGCCTTGGGCTGGTGCCCTCCGCGCCCACCGTCGCAATCCTGCCCGGCAGCCGGCCCAATGAAGTCTTGCGCATCCTGCCCGACCTGGCCGCGGCCGCGCGCCTTGTTCGCCGCGATGTGCCTCAGGCGCAGTTCCTCGTCGCCCGGGCGCCGCACCTTGACGGGTCGCTGTTCGATCCGGTCAGTGCGCCGGCCGATCGATTCACGATGGTCGAGGGGGACACCGATACGGTGCTCGCCTCCGCCGACGTCGCGCTGACCGCGTCCGGCACGGCGACGGTGCAAGCGGCCCTGCACGACACACCGATGATCGTCGTCTACCGGATGGCGCCGCTGTCGTATCAGCTGGCCCGCCGCGTGGTGCATCTCGACACGATCGGCATGGTCAACCTGATTGCCGGCGGCAAGATCGCGCCGGAGCTGGTGCAGGATGCGTTCACGCCGGAAGCGGTCGCGCGCGAGGCGATCTCGATGCTCACCGATCGCGAGCGGGCCGCGCGCATCCGTGCGGGGCTGGCGGCGGTGCGCGCGCGCCTCGGCGGCCCCGGCGCCAGCCGCCGCGCCGCGGAGGCGATCCTGAAAATCGTCAAGGAACGCAAAGAACGCTAAGCGCGCAAAGCCAACGGTTTCTTTGCGGTCTTGGCGGCCTTCGCGTTCCCATGTGTCACACTCAACGCATGCGAACTCTTGTCGTGTGTTGCATCCTGCTCGCGGCCGGCATCACCGCCCGAGCCACCGT